>OMEC01000308.1_pt1 | contig 27707 bp, 30 predicted proteins | sample 1673401 | NCBI WGS metagenome assembly OMEC01 (sample SAMEA103958110, study PRJEB25191) | human gut metagenome | reverse complement strand
GCCGGTGAGGTAGGCGGGCGTTGTGCCGAGGGCGGCGGCGACGATCTGGAGCTGGTCGGCGCTGGGCTCGGATTTGCCGGCCTTCCAGTCCTGGCAGACGGTCGGCGTACGGCCGATGCGGCGGGCGATGGACGCCTTGGTCACGCCCGTCTCGCGGATCAGCGCTTCGAATCTGCTATAAATAAACAAAACAGACACCTCGCATTTGTGCAAAATAGAGAATCGAATAAAAATGCGACATACCTCCCTTGACAATCGTATATAAATGCGATACACTCAGGGGGCAGGTGCGGAGAGCGCTGCGGGCCGGAAGCAAACAGGCCCGTGGGCCAGGGAATCAGAGGGAGCGGCGCCGCAGCCGGAGATTCATGCAGATTTATTGTATCCGGCGCGGCGCGTTTTGTCAACTGCGTATCGCATAAAAATATGATTGGGTAACCGATGATTCAATCGACAAGAGTTATCAGTGAGAGATTTTGCCGCAAATGAAAGTTTGAAAAACGCAGGAATACTTTGTGTATTTCAAGTTTTTCAAACTGCACAGCTGGGGCAAAAGATCCGCTGAGAACCGCAGACGATTGATTCAGTGGTTACCAAGGGGGGGCGAGGGAAGATGATGCGCGGCTGTGTCTGCCGGTGGTGCGGCGAGGCTGTCACGGAGGCGGACGAGCGGTATGAGGCGATGGACGGCACGGCGGTGCACGCGGAATGCATGGAGGCGCTTTTGCTGGAGACGGTGGGGGTGGAGGCACTGGCGGAGCGCATGGGGTATGAACACAGACGGGAGGTGGAGATGGATGCAGAACGGAGAGAAGGGCTTTGAGCCGGTATGGTGCCCGTTTTACCGGGAGGACAGCGGCAGGAGCATTTACTGCGAGGGAATCACGGACGAGAGCTTTCTGCGGCTGACGTTCGCTTCGGGGCGGGCGAAGCGGCAGCAGATGGAGATCTTCTGCCGGACGAAAAACTGCGAGAAATGCGAGCTTTATACGGCCATCAACGCGAGGTATGCGGATGACTGAGGAAAAGGGCGGAAGAACGCGGAAGGACCCCATCGGCAGAGCGTCCGGGAATCTGGAAAAGGCGCTGGAGACGATCTCGAAGCGGCTGCTGGAGCAGATCAAAGACGGCGAAACGCCGAGCAGGGAGCTGGGCGAGCTGGCAAAGGTGATGAAGCAGGCGGTCGAGATCCGGCAGGAGCTGCAGGAGGAGCACGGCGGGCAGGAGACGGGCGTGCGCGTGGTATTTGAACAGGAAGCGGAGGAATTTTCGGAATGACGGAGCTGCGGATCGGCGCGCCGAATGAGAAGCAGAGGCGGTTTTTACTGGACCGGCACCGGCACATCGCCTATGGCGGGGCCAGAGGCGGCGGGAAGAGCTGGGCTGTGCGCACAAAGGCGAAGCTGCTGGCGCTGCGGTATGCGGGGATCAAGCTTTTGATCGTGCGCAGGACGCTGCGGGAGCTGCAGAACAACCATATCGACCCGCTGCGGCAGGAGCTGGCGGGGATCGCGAAATATAAGGCGGCGGACAAGCGGTTCGAATTTCCAAACGGGTCGACGATCACGTTCGGCTACTGCGCGTGCGACGGCGATATGGGGCAGTATCAGGGCGCGGAATACGACGTGGTGTTTCTCGACGAGGCCGGGCAGCTGCAAAAGGCGTGGATCGACGCGATCAATGCCTGCGTGCGCGGGACAAACGGGCTGCCGAAGCGGACGTACTACACGCTGAACCCCGGCGGGCCGGGGCACGGATATTTTAAACGGCTGTTCATCGACCGCCGGTTCGAGGCGGGTGAGGAGCCGGAGAATTACAGCTTTGTGCAGGCGCTGGTGACGGACAACCGGGCGCTGATGCGGCAGCAGCCGGAGTATTTGAAGCAGCTGGAGACACTGCCGCCGAAGCTGCGCGAGGCGTGGCTGTATGGGTCGTGGGACGTGTATGAGGGGCAGTTTTTTGAGGACTTCCGCGACGTGCCGGAACACTATGAGGACCGGCAGTGGACGCACGTGATCGAGCCGTTCGACATTCCGGACACGTGGCGGGTGTACCGCAGCTTCGACTTCGGCTACGCCAAGCCCTTCTCCGTGGGCTGGTGGGCGATGGACTTCGACGGGCGGCTGTACCGCATCCTCGAGCTGTACGGCTGCGTGCCCGGCGAACCGGACACCGGCGTGCGCTGGACGCCGGAGCAGATCTTCGAGCAGATCCGCACCACGGAGGCCACGCACCCCTATCTGCGCGGCCGGGACATCCGCGGCGTGGCCGACCCCGCAATCTGGGACGCGTCGCGCGGCGACAGCATCGCCGACATTGCCGACCGGTACGGCGTGTACTTCGAGCCCGGCGACCACAAGCGCCTGCCCGGCTGGATGCAGGTACACTACCGGCTGGCGTTCGACGAAGCCGGGCTGCCGATGCTGTACGTATTCCGCAACTGCCGGGACACACGGCGCACGCTGCCGCTGCTGCGCTACGACGCGCACGCGCCCGAGGACGTGGACACGCGGCAGGAGGACCACATCGCCGACGAGATCCGGTATCTGTGCCAGTCCGACCCCATCGCGCCGCGGCCCGTGGTGCAGCGGACGCCCAAGGTATTCGATCCGCTGAGCAGCGACTAATTATGTAAACAGAAAAAGACTGCGGCGGCAGTCTCTTTTTCTCGCAAAATGCAAAAAGTTATGTAAACTATTTCGCCGGAAACGGCAGCAAAGGAGAGTCTATGACAAACGAGAAAACGAACCCCATGCCCTACCGCGCGGCGGATGCGGCGGCGCTGCTGGCGGCGGCGGGTGCGGCATCCAGCCCGGCTGGGCCGGACATGGCCGCGCCCGCGATCACGCCGGACGACGTGGCGCGCGGCACGGAGCTTCTGCGCCGGTACAAGGACGGCAAGCGCGCGCTCGAGGCGCGCATCATCGCCGACGAGCAGTGGTACCGCCTGCGGCACTGGCAGTATCTGCGCGACCGCCGGCGCGAGCAGGGCGCCGACGTGGTGGAGCCGACGAGCGCGTGGCTGTTTAACGCCATCGTGGCCAAACACGCCGACGCGATGGACAGCTTCCCGGAGGCGGTGATCCTGCCGCGCAGCGAGCAGGATGAACCGGACGCGAAGGCACTGTCGGCCATCGTGCCGGCGGTGCTGGAAAAGACGCACTTTGAGCAGGTGTGGTCGGACGCGTGGTGGTACAAGCTCAAGCACGGGTGCGCGGCCTACGGCGTGTTCTGGGACAGCGCCGGGAGCAACGGCCTCGGCGACGTGGCCGTGCGCCAGCTCGACCTGCTGAACCTGTTCTGGGAGCCGGGCATCACCGACATTCAGGCCAGCCGCAACCTCTTCGTGTGCGCGCTCATGGACAACGACGACATTTCCGCCGCCTGGCCCGACGCGCGGCCCGGCAGCTGCGGCGTGGAGCTGGCGCAGTACCTGTACGACGACGCGGTGGACACCTCGAACAAGAGCATCGTCGTGGACTGGTACTACAAAAAGCCGCTGCCCGGCGGCGGCACGGCGCTGCACCTGATCAAATTCACCGGGCGCGACCTGCTCTACGCGAGCGAGAACGACCCCGCCATGGCCGGCGGCTTCTACCCGCACGGGCAGTACCCGGTCGTGTTCGACGTGCTCTACCCCGAGGCGGGCACGCCGTGCGGCTTCGGCATGATCGCCGTGAGTAAGGACCCGCAGCAGTACATCGACCGCCTGAGCGGCAACCTGCTGGAGATGAGCATGAAGGCCTCCACCCCGCGCTTCTGGGTCAAGAAAGGCTGCGGCGTGAACGCGCAGGAATTTCTCGACTGGTCGAAGCCGCTCGTCGAGGTCGAGGGCAGCATCGACGACGAGCGCCTGCGCCAGATCAGCCTCTACAACCTCGACGGCCAGTGGGTGAACATGCTGCAGCTGAAGATCGACGAGCTCAAGGAGACAAGCAACAGCCGCGACGTGACGCAGGGCAGCGTGTCCGGCGGCGTGACGGCGGCGAGCGCCATCGCAGCGCTGCAGGAAGCCGGCAGCAAGTCCAGCCGCGACACGCTGCGCGCGAGCTACCGCGCGTTCGAGCGCGTGGTCGAGCTCGTGATCGAGCTCATCCGCGCGTACTACACCGAGACGCGGCCGTTTCGCGTGGCGGCGCCGGGCGCGCAGGGCTACGCGTTCTGCACGTACTCCAACGCCGGACTGCAGGCCCGCACCGTCGGCATGGACGCCGACGGCATGGCACTGCAGCGCGCACCGGCGTTCGACGTGTCGGTCCACGCGCAGAAGGAGAGCCCGTATGCGACCGCGTCGCAAAACGAGCTGGCACGGCAGCTGTATCAGCTGGGGGTCTTTAACCCCGCGTTCGCGCAGCAGGCGGTGCCGATGCTGGAGATGATGCAGTTTCCGGGGCGCGACAAGGTGCTCGAGGCCGTGCGCGGCAGCATCGTGCCGCCGCAGCCGGAGACACCGGACGCGGGCACGAATACGGACGCTGACCCGCTGCTGAAAGCGCAGGCGGAGAAAAACCGCGTCATCACAGAAAGCGCCCGCTGAGGGCAGAAGGGAGCACAGAGTATGAACGAAGCCAATCTTTCCGCCGCCGCGCCGGAGCAGAGCGCACCCGCGGCAGCGCCGGAGGCGGCCGCGCCGCACGAGGCCACTGAGGAAACCGTGACCGTCGGCGCGCTGCGCGGGGCCATCGAACGCCGGAATGCGCAGCGGGCGCGCCGCGCAGCCGAAGAAGCCGCCGCGTGCTGGTCGCGCGAGGCGGACGAGCTGACGGCGCAGTGCCCGGACTTTGATCTGGGCGCAGCGCTGAACGACACGCAGTTTTGCGCGCTGCTGCGCGCCGGTGTGGACGTGCGCACGGCGTGGTTTGCCCTGCACGCGCAGGCGCTGCTGGAGGCGGCGTGCGTGCGCGCGGGCCGCAGCGCCGAGCAGCGCGTGGCCGAGCACATCCGCGCCCGCGGCCTGCGCCCGGCCGAAAACGGCCTGGGCGGCGGCGGGACCGGCATCGTGGTGCGGCCGGACGTGTCGCGCATGAGCCGCGCCGACCGCGCAGAGCTTGCCGCGCGCGCAGAGCGCGGCGAGCGCGTGAAGCTGAGCCTGTGACCCGCTTCGCGTACATCCGCCGGGACGGGCGGTGCGTGCTGCGCGCGGACGGCCACGCGGACTTCTGCCCGGGCAGAGACATCGTGTGCGCCGGGGCGTCGGCGCTCGTGTGCGCGCTGGCGGGCGCGCTCGATGCGCTGGGCGCGCAGGGCGTGCAGCGGACGCTTTGCGCCGGGTACGCAGCCATCGCAGCGGACGACCGGGCCGATGTGCGCGCGGCGTTTACCGTGGCCGTGACGGGCCTGCGGCAGCTGGCCGCGGCCTACCCCGGCCACGTTGCGGAGGACACCGGCCGCGTCCCCGCGCAGGAGACCGAACCCACGGCAGCGCAGCGGCCGGGCGCTGCCCCGGCGCTGTCCCCGGAAGCGGACAGCAGAGAAAAAAGGAGACATGAGTATGGAAAACATCCGCATGAACCTGCGCCTGTTTGACGCAAACACGCAGGTGACCACCCAGCAGAGCCTGACCGAGGAGATGAAAACGTTCTACTCGGACTACCTCATCGACGCGGCCGAGCCCGAGCTCGTGCACGACCAGTTCGCGCAGAAGCACCCCATCCCCGCAAACGGCGGCAAGACGATCCAGTTCCGCCGCTTCGCCCCGCTCGGCAAGGCGCTGACCGCCCTGACCGAGGGCGTGACCCCCGACGGTCAGAGCCTGAGCATGACCACCGTCGAGGCGGCCGTGCGCCAGTACGGTGGCTACATCCAGATGAGCGACCTGCTGCTGCTGACCGCCATCGACAACAACCTCACCATGGCCACGAAGCTGCTCGGCGCACAGGCCGGCCGCACGCTCGACACGATCACCCGCGAGGTGCTCGTCGGCGGCGACAACGTGCAGTACGCCGACGAGTCCGTGTCCGCCCGCTACCTGCTGCAGGGCGGCAATGCCAGCGCCGCCGACAACAACTACCTGACCGTCGACTGCATCCGCCGCGCCGTGCGCGCGCTCAAAAACGCCAACTGCCGCCGCATCGACGGCGCGTTCCCGGTCATCATCCACCCCGACGTGGCCTATGACCTCATGAACGACCCGAAGTGGCTGGCACCGCACCAGTACGTCGACACCGAGCACATGTACGAGGGCGAGATCGGCAAGATCGAGGGCTGCCGCTTCGTCGAGAGCACGGAGGCGAAGATCTTCCACGCCGAGGATCTGGCCGGCGACAGCCGCACCCTGCTCACGAACGGCGCAGTGAGCGGCAAGACCACCTTCTCGTTCGACGGCGGCACGGTCAAGTCCGGCGCGCTCGTCGGCCGTCAGGTGCTCGTCGGCAACGCGTGCGTGACCGTCACGGCCAACACCGCGAACTCCATGACCGTCGACGCCGCCGTCACGGCCGAGGACAACGCCATCATCTACCCCGGCGAGGCAGGCGCGCAGGGCCGCGACGTGTATGTCACGCTCGTGCTCGGCGCCGACGGCTACGGCACGACCGAGATCACCGGCGGCGGCCTCGAGCACATCGTCAAGCAGCTCGGCTCCGCCGGCACGGGCGACCCGCTCAACCAGCGCGCGAGCGTCGGCTGGAAGGCCACGAAGGTCGCCGTGCGTCTCGACGACAGCGCCATCCGCCGCATCGAGACCTGCAGCACCTACACCGAGTAAAAAAACCACCCCGTGCCTCCCGCCCGCGCGGCGGGAGGCACCCATGCATACAAGGAGGAATATACTATGGCAACCAGAAAAAAGACCGACCGCGCCGCCGCTGAGGCCTGGCTGAGCGAACCCGTGACCGTGCGTCTGTTCCGCGACAACGGCAGCTACAAGGAGGACAAGGTCGTGACCGTCAACGGTGAGACCGTGCGCATCCCGCGCGGCGAGGACGTGACCATCCCGCGCCGCTTCGCGCTCGTGCTCGCGCAGGGCGAGGCGCAGGACGCGCGCACCGGCGCGCTCATCGAGCGCGAGACCGCCCGCTTTGCCGCCGAGAGCGGCGCGCTGGGGCTCTGACCATGGCGACGCTTCAGCAGGCGCTCAAGCGCATCGACACGATCTGCCCCAACGCATGGGACGACGCGGCAAAGCTGCTGTGGCTCAACGAATGTGAGAGCATGATCCAGACGCGCATCCTCGGCATCGCGCCGGGCGAATGTGTGACCTACGACGTGAACTCCGACCGCAGCACCGTGCTGCTCGTGCCCGCACCGTTTGACCGGCTGTACGTGTACTACGTCATCGCCATGTGCGACTACGCCGCGCACGAGACGGCGCACTACGCCGACAGCATGGCGCTGTTCAACGCGGCGCTCGACGAATACGCCAAGTGGTACCAGCGCACGAACGGCGCTGCGGCTTCCGTGCCCGGCGCCGCATCGCAGATCGCCGCCAACACCGCCGCCCGCCACTCGCACGCGAACAAGCGCGTGCTCGACGGCATCACGGCCGCAAAGACCGCCGCGTGGGACGCCAAGGCGGGTACGGCGGCGGCCACGCAGTCCGCGGCCGGCTTGATGTCCGCCGCCGACAAGGCCAAGCTCGACGGCATCGAGCGCGGTGCCAACAAGACCACCGTGCCCACAGCGCTGAAAAATCCCAACGCGCTGACGATCAAAATCGGCGGCACGACCGTCACCTACGACGGCAGCGCCGCGAAAACCGTCACGATCGCCGACGGAAGCGAGGTGGCCTACTGATGGCGAAGAAGCTCTACGAAGAGGCCTCCGTGCAGGCCATCGCGGACGCCATCCGCGCGAAAAACGGCGGCACGGAAACGTACAAGATCGCGCAGATGGGGGGCGCGGTGCGCGCCATACCCAGCAAGGACAATATCGTCCATGCGGATATCCCGGACTACATCAAGACGGCGGCGCTGGAGGTAGCCAAAAAGGTGCAGGCCGTGCGCACGAGCGAAAGCATCGTCTTTATCGCGGCCTCGGACGCGCACCAGCTTGACACCAGCGCGAACATCGTGAACGGCAACAAGCACGCCGGCATGGCGATGAAGGCGCTCGCGTATATCTTGCCGGGCATCGACTTTGCGTGCTATCTGGGCGACTACACGGCCGGCAGCGCAACGACCACGCTGGCCGAGGGGCGGCAGCACTTCGCTGAGATCAGCGCGGATATCGATGAGGCGTTCGCCGGCATCCCGCAACTGCGAACGCTGGGCAACCACGACAGCCTGCAGTACAGCAAGGCGCAGAATGGCAGCGTGCTGCCGGTGGCGGAGCTGTACGGTCTGTGCGGCGCTTACAACACCGGCGCGGCCATGGGCAGCACCACAGAGGGCTACTGCTATCGGGACTTCGAGAGCAAAAAGCTGCGGGTCATCTGCCTGAACACCGCCGAAAATAGCGAAAAAGAATATGTATCAGACGCGCAGAAGCTGTGGTTTGCGAACACGCTGAAAGCCGTGGGCGCAAAGGCCGGTTGGAATGTGCTGATCCTGTCCCACCATCCGCTTGACTGGGGCGGCGTGTGCATCCTGTCCAATATCGTCAAGGCGTATGTGGGCGGCAGCAGCATCACCGTCAGCAGCGGCAATACCGTGAATTTCAGCGGCAGCAACAGCGCGACGATCCTCGCGGCCATCCACGGCCATGTGCATTGCTTCAAGGCCGCAAAGCTCAACGCTATCGCAAGCGGCGCCGGCACGGAGTACAACGTCTGGCGCGTGGCGACGCCCAACATGTGTTTTGCGAGAAACAACGAATACGGCACAAACGGCAACACGGAATATTATGGCATCGAGTTCGGCGAAACGACCACCTACAACAAGACGGCCAACAGCGCCAAGGACACGGCGTTTGTCGTCAACGTCGTCAACCCGAGCCAACAGAAGATTTATAGCTATTGCTACGGCGCGGGCTATGACCGTGAGATCTTCACCGGCATCCAGACCGTGGCCGTTACGGGCGTAACGCTCAACGCTGCCTCCGGCAAGCTGACCATCGGCGGGCAGACCACGCTGACGGCGACCGTGAAACCCGCAGACGCGAGCAACAAGACGGTGACGTGGGCAAGCTCCGCGCCGACCGTGGCCAGCGTGGCAAACGGTGTTGTCACAGCACACGCGCCGGGCAGCGCCAAAATTACGGTAAAAACCGCAGACGGCGGCTTTACGGCAGAGTATGCGCTGACGGTCAAAGCCGCGACGTCCGACCTGCTGGCGGCCTATGGTTATGCGGACAATACCCGGCTTTCCACCGGCAGCGGCAGCGAGAAGGCCGCCACAGGCTATGTGACCATCGGCCACACGGCGGCGATCCCGATCGACAAGACCAGATATCCCAACGGCGCGACCATCCGCGTGACCGGCGCGGTGAACTGTCTGGGCAACAACTGGTCCGGCACCGACAACGGCGGCGACAGCGCGTTTGTGCTGTATACGACGGGCGGAACGCAGTTTTCAAACGCGAGCTACATTGAGGCCAAGGCCACGACGGCGGGAACGTTTACGATCGACGCGGACAAGACCGGCTTTACGCTGGACATCGCGTCGCTGTCGGCACCGCATTATATCAAGTTCTGCGTCAAGGGCACCGGCGCAAATCTTACGGCAACGCTGACACCAAAATGAAGGGGGTAACAGCAGATGGAAATCATCGAAGCATTTGCGGTGAAAAACAAGTGCTATCAGGCGGGCGCGGCGCTAGTCCCGCGCGGCCTGATGCTGCACAGCATCGGCACGCCGCAGCCGAGCGCGGCCGCGCTGGTGCGGTACTTTGACCAGTACCAGCCGGGCGGGCAGTCGGTCTGCGTGCACGCGTTTGCGCAGGCGGACGGCACGGTGTATCAGACGCTGCCGTGGGAGATGCGCGGCTGGCACTGCGGCGGCGCGGCAAATAATACCCACATCGGCATCGAAATGACGGAACCGGGCGCGGGCATGGCCTACGCCGAGGCCGCGGCGCAGATCACGGGCACATACCGCACGGCCGTGGCGCTGTTTGCGCGGCTGTGCGGGGTTTACGGGCTGGACCCGCTGGCCGATGGCGTCATCATCGGCCACGCGGAGGGGCACCGGCGCGGCGTGGCCAGCAACCACGCCGACCCGGAATATCTGTGGCAGCAGTACGGTATGGGCTACACCATGGACGGATTTCGCGCCGCCGTCGCCGAAGCGATGGCCGGTGCGCGGGAGGAGGAAACAGACATGACACGGTACAACACCGTGGCCGAGATGCCCGCATGGGCGCAGGCCGAGGCGCAGCGGCTCGTTGACCGCGGCGCGCTCAAAGGAGACACCGACGGCAGGCTCGACCTGTCGCTGGATATGCTGCGCACGATGCTCGTGTGCCAGCGGATGATCGACCAGGCAAAGGAGACATAAATGGACCGACTCACAACGATCAAAGCGGCCGTCTGCACGGCGGCCGCAGCGCTGACAGCCTTCTGGGGCTGGACAGGCTGGCTGGCGACGGCATGGTTTCTGGCCATGCTGCTCGACTATGCCACCGGCAGCGCCGCCGCCCTGCGCGCCGGGACATGGAGCAGCCGCGTCGCCCGCGAGGGCCTGTGGCACAAGGCCGGGGCCGTGGCGGGCGTGCTCGTGGCGGCGCTGCTGGACTTCGCCCTGCGCGTGCTGCTCGGCAGCGTGCCGGGGCTGGGCATCGACTACGACGTGCTGCTGTGCCCGCTCGTGACGGCGTGGTATCTGCTGACGGAACTGGGCAGCATCGCCGAAAACGCGGGGGCGCTCGGCGCGCCGATGCCGCAGTTTCTCATGCGGGCGATCGCCGCCCTGCGCGCCGGCATTTCCGACCGCGGCGGCGGAGACGGGGACGGAGGCGGCGCGGCATGACGGATTTTTCCCCGCTGAACTTCCCGCTGCCGGAGCGTACCGGCGGTGAGGGGCTGGAGGCACGCGTCACGGCGCTGGAGGAGACGATCATCCGGCTGCTGGAGGCGCTGCAATACACGCTGACGAATCTCAGCCGCGAAAACTTCAATCCCGCCGCGCTCGAACGGCTGCGCGCCGAGCTGCGCAGCGGCCAGACCACGAACCAGTAAGGAGGCAGGCAATGCATCTACCCACATTTCCCCGCGCCATGGCCGTGACGCGGCGCGTGCAGACCGACTTTCGCGGCTACGACCACCGGCCGGGCTGCCCGGAGGGCGGCATCTACGAGATGACGAACGGCTCGGCGGCCGACGCGCCGCTGTTTTCCACGCGGCCGGGCCGCACGCTGACCTATCCGACCGGCGGCGGAAGCCCGAACGGGCTGTTCGCCGGCAGCTGCGGGCTGCTCTGGTGCACCGGCCAGACGCTGTATGTCAACGGCACGCCCGTCGCGGGCTGCACGCTCATCAACGGGCCGAAGGTGTTCGCCGAGCTGGGCGGCACCGTGCTCATCTGGCCGGACAAAATCTGGTACCGGCCGGATTCCGGCCAGTTCGGCAGTGCGGAGCCGAGCTGGAGCGGCTCCGTGAACCTCCAGCGCTCGGACGACAGCAGCGGCACCCGCGCCGACGCCATCGCCGCGGAGGGCATCGACCTGCCGTTTCGCGTGGGCGACGCCGTGACGATCCGCGGCTTTTCCACGCCGGAGGACAACGGCACCTACATCATCCGCGACATTGCGGGCGCGGCGCTCGTGTTCGACCCCGACACGTTCTCCGCCGCCGGCGTGACCGAGGACATCACGGTCACGCGGCGCATGCCCATGGCGATGCACGCATGCACGTACGGCAACCGCATCTGGGCCTGCGCGAACGACACCGTCTGGTGTACAAAGCTCGGCGACCCGCTGAGCTGGTACTGGTACGAGGCGGACGAAAACGGCACGGTCGCCACGGCGGCTTGGAGCGTGGACGTCGGCACGCCGGGCGATTTTTCCGGCTGCGCGGCCACGGGCAGCGGCGTGGTATTTCTCAAGCCGGACGGGCTCTGGCGGCTGTACGGAACGAAGCCGGACAACTTCCAGCTCGTCGCCTCGGCGGCGCTCGGCACGGAGGAAAACTCCGGCCGCACGCTCGTGACGGCGGCGGAAACGCTCTACTACCTCTCCCCTGCCGGGCCGGCGCGCACGGCCGGCGGACGGCCGGTGCGCATCGGCGACGCGCTCGGGCGCACGCTCACGGCCGGCGTGGCGGGTACGGACGGCACACGCTGGTATCTCTCGGCGCATGACAGGGACAACGTCTGGCACCTGTTCGTATACGACACGCGCAGCGGCCTGTGGAGCCGCGAGGACGCCTTCCACGCGCGCGGGTTTGCCCGCAGCGGCGGCGCGCTCTACGCGCAGGACACGAGCGGCGTCTGGCGCTTCGGCACCGGCAGCACGGCACAGCTGGAGAGCATGCTCGAAACGGGCGATTTCGTCAGCGGCAGCCCGGACTGCAAGCGTCTGCTGCGCGTGCAGCTGCGGCTGGAGGCGGACGCTGGCGCAAGCGTGACGGCGGCGGTGCAGTACGACTCCGACGGCGTGTGGCACACGCTCGCGACCGTGACGGCGGGCGCGAAGCGCTCCGTCACGCTGCCGGTGCTGCCACGCCGGTGCGACCACTTTCGCCTGCGGCTGACGGGCACGGGCGCGTGGCGGCTGCTGTCGCTCACGCGCACGGAGACCGCCGCCGGGCCGCAGCACTGAGGAAAGGAGACCTTATGGCCACAAAATACAAATACGACAAGAACACCGATTACGCCGCGCTCATGGAGCAGGCAGCGCAGCGCGGCGACCATGCGTCCGCTGCCATCTACGAGCAGCAGCGCAACGCGAAGATCCGCGGCGAGGGCATGACCGATCAGGAGCAGACGAACGACTACGCGCAGTATCTGCCCCTCGAGGACGTGCCGGACTACGACGATACGCACCGCCGCGAGGCAGAGACGCTGCTGGCCGAGCGCGACACGACCGCACAGCGCAGCCGCATCGACCAGATGCTTGACGCGCTGCTCGGCGAGGAATTCAGCTACGACCCGGCATCGGACCAGCTCTACGCCGCCTACCGGCAGCAGTACGAGCGGCAGGCCGATCTCGCGGCGGCCAACGCCCTCGGCGCAGCGGCCGCGCTGACGGGCGGGCAGGCCTCGACGGCGGCGGTGGCGGCATCGCAGCAGGCGGGCGGATACTACCGCGCGATGCTCGCGGGCAAGCTGCCGGAGCTGGCGCAGCTCGCCTACGAGCGCTACAGCGGCGAGCGCAAGACGCGCCTGAGCGCCATCGACAGTCTGCTCGACGCGGCCGACAGCCGCGACAGCGTGACGAAGGCGCAGATCGCCGCGCTGCTCGACATGGACGACGCGGACTTCACCCGCGCGGACAGCAAGCTGCAGCAGCAGGCCAAGGACGCGGCCGATGCCAAGGCCGCCGCCGACAAAAAGGCGAAGGACGAAAAGGCCGCAGCCGAGAAGGCGGAAAAGGCCGCGCGCAGCGATGCGCGGCGCCAGATCACGCTCATCCTGCGCAACGGCGGCACCGTGCCCGACGATCTCTGGCAGCAGAGCGGCTACAGCGCCGTGACGATCGCGGCGATGCTGCGCGGACGCAAGGGATGAGCGTTATGTAAACAGCAGCGCCGATTTTGCTCTAAGAATTCTGCAACACGCCGTCTGGCTCAAAGTTATGTAAACTGCATGGAAGAAAGGAATCCCCGGAAGCAAACTGCTTCCGGGGATTTGTGCGTGATGGGGTCTGCGCTCAGGCCATGGCCTGCTCAAAGCGCATGAGGATGGCCGCGACCTGCGCGCGCGTGGCGCTGCCCTTCGGGCTGAGGTAGGCGACGCCGCCGCTGCCGGTGCCGGAGATGAGGCCGTTGCCGACGGCCCAGGCCATCTCCGTGCGCGCCCAAGACGAGACGCTGCCCGCATCCGGGAAGCCGGCGAGCGAGCCGGTCGCCGTGAGGCTGCCGGGCGCGAACTGCTTCGTGTAGTTATAGAGGATGACGGCGAGCTGCTCGCGCGTGATCTCCCCGCTGGGGTCAAAGGTCGTGGCGCTCGTGCCGGAGACAACGCCCGTGAGCTTTGCCCACCAGATGGCGTCGGTATACCACTGGCCGCGCGGCACATCGTCAAACGGGGCGCGGAGCTTGGCCAGCTCATAGCCAGCGACGGTCGTGGGCTCGCCCTGTATGCGGTAGAGGATGCTCACGAGCTGGGCGCGCGTGCACACGCCGTTCGGCGCGACGGTGCTGGCCGAGGTGCCTGCAATATAGCCATGATAGATACAATAATCCAGGCCCTCATGCGCCCAATCGGTGGGCACGGGCATGTCGCGGAAGGCGTAGCCCGGGCAGGTCGGACCGCCGGGGCAGACAGACGGCACGCCGGTGGCGGGGATGGACTCCGTTTTGGTCGCACCGCAGACGGTGCAGGTGAAGGTCTTGACGCCGGGCTCCGTCGCGGTGGGTTTTTGCGTCACGACGCCGGCATCCCACACATGCTCGTGCAGCTTCGGGATGTCCTCGCCCACGCGCGTGTTGCAGCGCGCGCAGATGTGATAGCGGTAGCCGGTGGTCGTGTACGTCGGCTCCTGCGCGACGACCCACTCGCCCCAGTCGTGGCCGAGGGCGGGGATGATGTCGTTATAATCCTGATTGCAGCGCGGGCAGGTGCCCTGATAGTGGCCGGACTCGGTGCAGGTCGGCTCGATGCTGGAGGCGGACTTATAGCTGTAGTCATGGCCCTTGGCGGGGATGACCTCATCGATCTTCACGCCGCAGCGCGGGCAGGTGCCGACGGCGCGGCCGGGCTGCGTGCAGGTGGCGTCCGGGAGGAGGTCACAGCGGCTCAGGTCATGGCCGAGCGCGGCGATCTTCTCGGTGCGGGTCGCGCCGCAGGCAGAGCACTTGTAAAACGCCGTGCCCTGCTCGGTGCAGGCGGGCGGGTTCGTCTGCGTCTTGACCCAGGTGTGGTCGGTGGCAGCGACATAGGTGTCGTCCACGGGGGCATAGGTGCAGCCCTTCACCGTGCAGACGTGGTGCGTATAGCCCTGCTTCGTGCAGGTGGGGTCGACGACCGTGTCGGCGAACTGGGCAATGTGGTCGCCGTGCCAGAGACCGGTCTTGTAGCCCTGCCACGTGCCGTCGTCCTTGAGCTCGGCGGCCCAGGTGTAGCTGCCCTGCGTGTAATAGACCACGCAGTCATCCGGGAAGGAGCGGTTGGAATCCGCCGCGCCGTAGATGCTCTTGGCGGGGTCATTTTTGAAGACGGCGCGCTTGAGCTTCGTGATCTTTGCGATCATATTGAAGGCCGTGCTGATGTCACCGGCCTGATCGGCGTTCTGGTCGGTGTCGTCCGGACGGAGAATGCCGTTGAGCACGCCCTCGACGAGGATCTTCATGGCATTATCCAGGCTCGTGAAGGCACGGCCCTGGATCGTGTCGATCTTGTCGCCGAAATAGACCTCCTCGAGCATCTCGCAGCCGGCAAAGGCGCACTTGTCGATCTGCGCGACGCGGTTGGAGAGGTCGACGGTCTTCATATGGTTGTCGCCGAAGAACGCGGCCTTGCCGATCGTGAGGGGCTTGTCGCCGGGGCTGAAGGTGAGGTTGTTCATATAGTAATCGCACATGAACGCGTAGTCACCGATGCTCGTGACGTTGGCCGGAATGTTGAGGTTCTTGTGGTGGTTGACAAACGCGAACGCGCCCGTGCCGATGACCTGCAGGCTCGACGGCAGGCCGAGCGTCGTGTCCTCCTGACCGAGGATGCGGTCCCACGCGAAGGCCCACGGGCCGATATACGTCAAGCCGTTCGGCAGGCGCAGCTCGGCGAGCATGGTGCAGCTGTAAAACGCGTGATCCTCGATGCGGCGCAGGCGGCTGCAGGCGCCCGCGCGCACGAAGGTGAGCGTGTCGCAGCCGTAGAAGGCGTACTGATCGATGAGCTCGAGATTGCGCGGCATGTTGATGGCCGAGAGGTACTCGTCCGCATAAAACGCACGATCGCCGATGGTGGTGATGCCGTCGTCGAGGAACATGCACGTCAGGTACTGGCAGTCCTTGAAGGCGCGGTCGCCGACATTCGTGACGCCGGTGAACGACTGTTTTTTCCCATCCCACTCCTCGGTGGTCGCACCGGCGATGTAGGCCAGAGCCAGATACTCCTCGCCGAGGTTTTCCACGACGGTCGTGCCGAGCTTCTGCCCCTTGTCGTTATACTCCGTGACCGTCACGTTGCCCATCCACGGGGCTTTCTGACCCTTGACCGCGTAGTCCGCCATCGGGCCGTCGCCGAAGATATACACGCCGTAATACTGCGCGTCCTCGCGGTAGTCGTGCTCCTGCCAGATCTGCTGCAGGGCGGGGTTGTCCTGCACGACGGTGGGGTTCGTGACTTCGTAGATTTTATAATGTACACTGCCCTCGTTCCCGGCAGGGCCGCAGTCGCCATGCGCGACCTCGTTGCCGAAGAGCTTTTTGATCTGATCCGGCTGCTTGAGAAACTGGTCGACCACGCCCGCGATCGTGCCCGCCTGCGCCGGCGGGGCGCACACGCTCAGCAATCCGGCCGCGAGCACAAAGCACAGCAGCAGCGACAACACTCGTTTTTTCATATGGTTCCTCCCTCCTGGAATAGACGAACTGGTAACAGAGTCTACACAATCAGTATACAGGACGCGCCCCGCTTTTGCAACGGGTCGTGCGCGCATGGGCGCGAAAAAATGCACATTTTATTTACGCAAACGCAACAAAATGTAACGATCAAAACGTTTTTTCTGGAAATCCCCATTGCACACTTTCCCGCTTATATGGTATATTTTCGACAGACAGGTATTACGGTTGTACACACGCATCACAAAAAAGGAGGAAGAAACGATGAAAAAACGCGTGCTCTCGCTGGCACTGTGTCTGGTTCTGGTCGTGGGACTGTTCTCCGGCCTGACCGTGAACGCATCGGCAAGCAGACTCGACGATCTGAAAAAGGAGATCGCCGAGAAGCTCATCAAGGAGAAGATCGAGCAGCTCAAGGAGGAGTTTGAGATCCCGGATCTCGACACGGATGCCATCATCAGCAGTTTTACGACCGCGGCCACCTCGGGCGACTTCGGCGAGAACAACTGCCTGCACTGGGAGGTCTCCACCGGTGTTTTCAGCGGCAAGACGCTGACCATCTCCGGCACCGGCGCCATGCCCAACTTTGACTTCCCCCACGGCAACCTCGCGCCGTGGTGGAACTATGACGCGCTCGGCATGCTCACGAGCTTCGGCAACTTCAAACTGGAGGGCGAGCTGAAAAAGGTCGTCATCAAAGACGGCGTCACGAACGTAGGCGACTATGCCCTGTTCTTCCTGCCGGCCGCCACGCAGGTCACGCTGCCCGGCTCCGTGACGAGCATCGGCCGCTACGGCATCGCCATGTGCTCCAAGCTCACGGGCCTGTCCATCCCTAAGGGCGTGACCGAGATCGGTGACTTCGGTCTCGCGGGCGACGGGCTCACCGCCGTCACGCTGCCCAACGGGCTGCAGAGCCTCGGCCGCGGCGCATTTGACACCTGCGCCAGCCTCACGAACACCACTCTGCCCGCCGCCATCACGGCCGTGCCCGGCAAGTGCTTCGCCGACTGCACGAAGCTGCTGAACGTCAAATACGCCGGCACCGTGACCGCCATCGGCGATCTCGCGTTTGAAAGCTGCAAGGCGCTCACCGCAGCGCCCATCCCCGAGACGGTGACCACCATTGACAAGGCCGCCTTCACCGGCTGCACCGCGCTGACGGATGTGACCATCCCTGCGGGCGTGACCGCCATTCCCGAGGACTGCTTCCGCGGCTGCACCGCGCTGGCCGACATGAAGCTGCCCGGCACCGTGACGAGCGTCGGCCACAATGCGTTCACCGGCTGCACCGCGCTGAAGGACGTGCGCTGCTACGGCGCGGCCCCGGCGGTCGAGCCGGGCAACTCGGAAGCGCACAGCTTTGAGCCCGCGATCGTCACCATCCACTATAACCCCGACCCGGTCTACGGCTGGACGCTCGACGCGGACGGCAAGTGGCAGGGCTACACCGTCAGCAGCAAGGGCGCGTGCCTGCACACCGGCTACGGCACGACGGAAAACACCGTGCCCGCCACCTGCGGCGAGGCCGGCCGCGTCGACACCATCTGCTCCAACTGCGGTGAGGTCGTCTCGACCAAGGAGATCCCCGCCACCGGCGCGCACACCTGGGACAACGGCACCGTGACCACGGAGCCGACCGAGACCACCCCCGGCGTGCGCACGTTCACCTGCGCCGTCTGCGGCGCGACCCAGACCGAGACCATCCCCGCCACGGGCGCGCACGACTATCAGTTCACCAAGAACGTCGCGCCCACCTGCACGGCGGACGGCTATGACCTCTATACCTGCAGCGGCTGCGGCGCGACCGAAAAGCGCAACCCCAAGCCCGCGCTCGGCCACAAGTGGGACAGCGGCACCGTGACCACCGAGCCGACCGAGACCACCCCCGGCGTGCGCACCTACACCTGCACCGTCTGCGGCCAGACCAAAAACGAGATCATCCCCGCCACCGGCGGCAGCAGTGTCTGCCCCGGCGGCCCGAGCTGCCCGAGCTACGGTTTCTCGGACGTGGCCGGCCCGAACGACTGGTCGCACGAGGGCATCGACTACTGCGTGCGCCGCAGCCTCATGGTCGGCACCGGCGCGGGCACGTTCTCCCCGGGCATGAACTGCTCGCGCGCCCAGATCGTGCAGATCCTCTATAACCTCTCCGGCGATAAGACCGATTACTCGCGCTACTACCTGCCGTTCACCGACGTCGCGCCCGGCGCGTGGTACTACGACGCCGTCGCCTGGGCATACTTCAACAACGTCGTCTCCGGCACGAGTGAGACCACGTTCGCACCCAACGACGTCATCACCCGCGAACAGATGGCTGTCATCCTCTACGGCTACACGGCCGAGTTCGCACCGGAATTCACCGGCAACGCCGCCTCGCTCGACACCTTCCCCGACGCCGGCAGCGTCGCCAACTGGGCCTATGCCGCCATGTCGTGGGCCGTGGGCAACGGCCTGATCTCCGGCATGGGATCCGGCGGCGTGTCCTACCTCGCCCCGCAGGGCAGCGCCACGCGCGCGCAGGCTTCGGCCATCATCATGCGCTACTGCCAGCTCATCGGCCAGTGAGCCGGTGCAGTCAAACCGCAAAACCCCGCCCCGGGAGCCAACGCTCCCGGGGCTTTTTGCGCACTGCGGGCGGCACGACCGGGCAGAAATGTGCGGCAGCGGCGGACGCGTGTGCCCGGGTGGAGAACGGTCGCATGAGGGGTGGAATGCAGGCCAGAAAGCGGCGGCTCGTTTACATAACATCGTTAATTGCGCCGTATTTATGTTGATAAGTCTGTTGGCAATGTGGAAAAGTGGTTTCCATAACGCCGATTTCACCCGCGAAAACGAACAACCAGTGCAGTTTTACCCATACCGGTGTCGAACTGTCAGACTATGCAACAAATATTGCATTTGAAAACAAATCTGCGCTGCTAATCTTAACAATTTCGTTCAAAACGTTACACATATGGCATATGTGTCCGTTGCGTTTTGACCGTTTTTTGCTATAATACATCTTGTAACCGGCAATACCAACCATCCGATGTCGTCTATTGTGTGGGACGGCGTTGGAAATCTGATGAAAGGGGTAAAGTAACATGGGTCTTATTCAGACTGGTCTTGGCATCGCTTCCGATATCCTCGGCAAGTGCGGCGAAGATAAGGCGAAGGCGATCGTTGATGCGATCTCCGATGCGCTGCCGAACTGGCTCGCCATGTAAAAACAGCATAGAAAATCCCGGAGCCGAAGCTCCGGGATTTTTTTGTCGGAAAAACGGATGCTTCCCGCGTGCCCTACACAGCCCGCAGCATCGAAGCGCACAGAAAACGGCTGCAGCCGCCGGTGGTACGGGAAAAATGACAAATGGTTGCGAATTTTAGCTAAACGTTACATTCTTCGTTATTTGTCCGTTGCGTTTTATCTGTTTTTCGTGTATTCTAGCTTTGTAACCGGTAATATCAACCATCCGGTGTCGCCGAATGTGTGCGGCGGCATTGGAAATCTGACGAAAGGGGTAAACGGACTATGTTGTATGGCGCTCTGGAACTGACTGCGAAAATTCTCGGCATCTGCAAGGAGTACGAAGCACAGGAAATCGTGCAGGAGATCGCAAACTCCCTGACCATGCCAATCGACTGATCTGGTTTGCAGCCGCCCCGGAGCAGAAATGCTCCGGGGCTTTCTGCCGCGGCCCTTACACCGGGGAGACCCCGTCAGGATCCTATGGCTTCCTTCTGCTCCGGCACACCGGTGTACGCGAACACATAGTCCACGGCGCGGTTGCTCACGCGCTCGAGCGACTCGTAGGTGCTGCCGCCGATGTGGAAGGTCGCGATGAAGTTATCCAGATGGATGAGCGGGTCATCACACGCCGGGGGCTCGTGCACGAACACGTCGCTCGCCGCGGCGCGGATCTGCCCCGTGGTGAGGGCGACATAGAGATCGTGCTCGTTGACGATGCCGCCGCGCGAGGTGCTGACGAGCAGCAGGTCCGGATTCGCCGCGGCGAACACCGGCGCGTTGATGAGGTCGCGCGTGGCATCGCAGAGCGTGATGCTCACGTTCACGAAGTCCGAGCGGCGGAAGAGCTCCGGCAGGGTGTTGACCTGTTCATAGCCCCAGGCGGCGCACTCGGCGGCCGTGCGGCGCGGATTCCAGCACAGGACGCGCACGTCGAAGGCCGCGCGCAGGATGTCCGCCACGCGGTGGGCGATGTTGCCCGTGCCGACGAGGCCGAGCGTGCGGCCGGTCATCTCGTGGCAGACGAACTCCTCCGCGCCGAAGTGGTCGAAGCGGCCGGCGCACAGGCCGTTGTTGACAAACTTCAGCTGCCGGTTGAGCGCCAGCAGCTGCGCCACGGCCAGCTCCGCGACGGCCGGCGCGCCGAGGCCAGGCACATTCGGCACCGGCACGCCGTACTCGGCGGCGGCCGCGGTGTCGATCGTGTCGCGGCTGACACCGTGCATGGCAATGACCTTCAGGTTCGGCGCGCGCTCGATGACCGAGCGCGGCACGGCCGCGCGGCGGATGATCATGGCGGCGAGCTGCTCGGGGTGGTCGAAATTGTCCACGATCTCAAAATGGCGCGCAAGCCGGGCATACGCCGACGGCGCGATGTGTTCACTCAGATAGACCTGCATGATGGGCTCCTCCCGTGAAAAGGCAGATGACGAAGCTGCCGATTTGTGCTAGAATCCGTCGATAATACGATGATACTACACACGCGCCGGGCGTACAAGCGGCAGGTGCATTTTCTGAATTTCTGAACGCCTTCTTTTCGGCAGAATTTCTTGGCAAGCACAACGAAGTATGCTCATTATGTATTTATGCTTGCCTTTCTGCAAGCGCTTCCATTGCTGCAGGACCGGCGTCGGCGTGCGCAACTGAGGGCAATCGGAGTCCAACGGTGCGTGCCGGTGGTCGGTTCTGTTTTTTGTTCGGATAAGATATCTGCGGCCGCTGAGCATCAGCGTAACATGAAAAAAGCTGCGGCCAGCCGGCCGCAGCTTTTTGCTGCTCAGATATGCGGTTTGGGCGCTCAGCCGCGGCCGCTGCCGCGGCGGCGGCCGCGCGTGCGGTCGCTATAGAGGCGGTTGCCGGCCATGCGGCTGTCCGACTCCTGCATGAACTGCTTGAGCCGGTCTTCAAACGCAGCGTCCCCGCTCGGGCCGCTGACCTGCCCCGCCGGCTGGGCCGGACGGTTCGGGCGCGCAGCGCGCGGTGCGCCGCCGTTATTCGGGCGGTTGCCGCCCGGGCGGCCGCCCATCGGACGGTTGTTCGGGCGCTCGGGCGCGGGCTCCGCCTTCTTGATGGACAGATTGATCTTCCCATCCGGCGTTATGGCCAGCACGCGCACCTTCACCTTGTCACCCAGCTTCAAAAACTCGTTGACGTCGTTGACGTAGGTGTTGGCGATCTCGGATATGTGCACCAGACCGCTCCTGCCGTCCGGCAGGCTCACAAACGCGCCAAACTTCGTGATACCGGTGACGGTACCCTCCACAACTGCTCCGACTTCCACCTGCATACGGTTCGTTTCTCCTTGCTCAATCACTCGTGTCGTAAAAAATCTTTTCACCGGGCTTGACCAGACCGAGCTTTTCGCGCGCGACCGATTCGATCATGTCGTCGTCCTCGCTGTGGTCGATCTGATACTGCAGCTCGGCATTGGACTGGGTCATCTCGGACACCTGCTGCTGCAGCGTCGCCGCGCGATCCTGAAGCTGCCGGGTCTGCCGGTGCACCATGACCAGACTGATGACCGCGTACAGCATCAGCACCGCGATGACCAGTGTTGTAAAGATGCTTGCCTTCTTGAATTTCACAGTCTGCAGAACCTCCCCCCGGATCGTATCTGCTTCCAGTAATACAGTCTATTCTAAAACATCTGCGGCAATTTTGGAAGCGTTTTTTTGCAAAAAACCAAACTTTTTTTGCAAATTTTTGTCCGGGGGCCGTAATTTTGCGCGTTTTTTGCGCGCAGCGGCGTGAAAATTTCTCCAGCGGCGGCAAAACCTGCCCGCTGACCCAGGCAAAATAGCCCGTCCAGCCGGCCGCGATGGCGAGAAACATGAACAGGCGCACCTGCCCGGAGCCGGCCGCCATGCCGAAGGCGAACACGACAAGGCCCACGCTCAGGCAGAACACGGTGTCGAGCACCGCGCGGGTAAACGCCCGGCGCGCATGGCGGCGCGGCACGCGCAGCACATCGAACAGCAGCCCGAGCGCCGCGCCGAGCCCCAGTGCCAGCGCCAGCTGCCCGAGCTGGGCGAGCGGGTGCAGGCTCATCCGCCGAACAGGCGCGACCAGAAGCCGCCGCCGGACGCCGTCTCCTCCGTGTAGTCGAGCGCGTCAAACGCGCCGTCGATGGCCAGCTCCCCCGTGTCGATCGCGAGCCGGCCGACGCGCAGCCCCTCCCCGTGCACGGTGAGCATCCCGCGCGACGTGCGCATGGACACCTCCGTGTCGTCGAAGCGCACGACCTCGTCCACGCCCGTGACGGTCAGATGGCTGCGCTCGTCGAGCGTGACCGCGTGCGGCCGGCGCTGCGGCGCGGCCTTCTTGTCCTCGTATGGCATAGGCTCCCCTCCCGGTTCTGGTTTGCTACCAGCGTATGCGGGGCGGGCGGGCGATATGCGGATGGATGGGCAGGAGCGGCACCGGCGCCGGCGATGCCTCCCCTGTGTAAGGGGAGGTGGCGCGGCATACGCCGCGACGGAGGGGTTGCAAATACAAAGTCCCTGCAAGGCCCAACGTATCAATCCCTCAGTCAGCCTGACGGCTGCCAGCTCCCTTTACACAAGGGAGCCTATGGGGTGCGAAACCGGAAGCGCCAGAGGAAAGCATGCGCTTTCCACCGCATCCGCTTCGCTGCGCTCAGCACCCTCTCGGCAAGGAGAAGGCAGTGCCTTACGGCGATGCATGATCTCATCCGAGGTGGGACTTGCCCCTTCGGGCTCCCCTGCGGCGCAAATACCTTTCCATCACGCGCCATTCAGCTGATTCTATATATTATGTAAACTATATATTAGCGTAAATGCATAAAAACCAGGCCGTTCCGGATGCGGAACGGCCTGATTTGATTTCGTTATGTCAACCTGCATCGCTTATGTTAACCGATTTCACTGCCGAGCGCGTCGCTCAGGGCGGCGAACTGGGCGAGGCTGAGCGTCTCGCCGCGCACGCGCGCATCGAGCCCGCAGGCGGCGACGGCCGCGGCGGCGCGCGCCTTGTCGCAGCCGGGCACGCCGGCCGAGAGCGCGTTGATGAGCGTCTTGCGGCGCTGGTTGAACGCCGCGCGCACGACGGTGAACAGCAGCTTTTCATCCTGCACCGCGACGGGCGGGGCCGTGCGCACGCGCAGGCGCACGACGGTGCTCGTGACCTTCGGCGCGGGGACAAAGCAGTGCGGCGGCACGTCGAACAGCAGCTCCGGCTCCGCGTGCCACTGCACGAACACGGTCAGCGCGCCGTAATCCGCCGTGCCGGGCCGGGCGCACAGGCGGCGCGCGACCTCGCGCTGGATCATGACGGTGACGGTGTCGAAGCAGCCGGCGGTGAGAAACGCCGTGAGCAGCGGCGACGTGACGTTATACGGCAGGTTGGCGCACACGATGGGGCGCAGGCCGCCGAAGCGCTCGGCCACCAGCTGCGGCAGGTCGAGCGCGAGCACATCGCCAAAGACGAGCTCCACATTTTCGCAGCCCGCAAGCGTCTCGGCCAGCACGGGGCGCAGGCGCTCGTCGAGCTCGACGGAGACGACCTTCCCGGCGCGCTGCGCGAGCTGCTCGGTCAGGCAGCCGATGCCGGGGCCGACCTCGAGCACACCGGTGCCCTCGTCCGCGCCGGAGGCGTCGGCAATGTCGGCCGGAACCCACGCGGCGGTGAGAAAGTTCTGCCCCAGGGACTTGGAAAAGCGGAAATCGTGCCGCGCGAGCAGTGCGCGGATGTCCGCGAGATTCGTCAGATTCATACGCAGGCCCTCACTTCAGCAGCTTTTCAAACGCCTGACGGCGCGGGTCGTGTCCCGGCTCATCGCAGAGGATGTTGCCGCAGAAGCGGTAGCCGTGGCGCTCGAGGAGCTTTTTCTGCGCGCCGTTGTGCCGGTGCGTGTCGACGCGGACGGCGTGCGCGCCGCCTTCACGCGCGAGCCGCTCGACCTCCTGCATGAGCAGGTCGGCCATGCCGGTGCCGCGAAAATCGGCGCTGACGGCGTTGCGGTGCAGCACGGCGGCGTGGTCACGGTCCGAGCGCCAGCGCCCGTCCGTGAGCGCGTCGTAGGCCGGCTCGGGCGTGAAGGTGAGCGTGAACATGGCGGCCACCGTGCCCTGATACGTGAGCACGCGGCAGGTACCGGCCGCGATGTCGGCGCGGAACGTCTCCTCGTTCGGGTACACGCCCTGCCACTGGTCGACGCGGTGGCGGCGCAGATAGTTGCGCGCCTGCTGCGCGATGGCAAGGATGGCCGGGAGGTCGTCCTCCGTTGCTATCCGGCAGACAGGCGGCTCTGTCAGCTGCGGGCGGCTGCGGTCGCGCCGGATCTTATCGAGCAAGCGCTGCTCATCCGGCGTCGGCGGCGTCTGTTGGAAGAGGTCCGGCCGCTTGAGCAGGGTCCTCTCCAAACTCTGGCGCGTGCGCCATGCCTCGATCTCGGCGTGGTTGCCGCCGCGCAGCACTTCCGGCACGGTGCGGCCCTCCCACGTCTCGGGGCGGGTATACTGCGGGTACTCGAGCCGGCCGGCCCAATGGCTCTCGCCGGTGTAGCACTCGGTGTCTGAGAGCACCCCCGGCACCATGCGGCAGACGCAGTCCGTGACGACCATGGCGCCGAGCTCGCCGCCGGTGAGCACAAAGTCGCCGATGGAGAGCTCCTCGTCCACGCACGCCTCGATGAAGCGCTCATCCACGCCCTCGTAGTGGCCGCAGACGAGCACGAGCTGGTCATAGTCGGCCTTGAGCTGGCGGGCCTTCGCCTGCGTGAACGTCGGCCCCTGCGGGGAGAGATAGATCACGCGGCGGCGCGCTTTGGGCACGGTGCTGTCCGCGATCGCGGCATCCAGACAGCTCTTGAGCGGCTGCGCCATCATGACCTGGCCCCAGCCGCCGCCGTAGGGATAGTCGTCGACCTGCTTCTGCCGGTTTTCGGTATAGTCGCGGATCTGGTAGCAGCGGATGTCGAGCAGGCCGCGCGCCTGCGCCCGGCCGAGGATGCTCTCGCCAAGCATGGCGCGCATCGTGTCGGGAAAGAGGGTGAGAATGTCGATGCGCACGCGCTCACATCCCTTCGATCAGGTGCACGACCATGCGCCCGGCGTCGGGGTCGATGCTGCGCACGAACTCCGGCCGGTCGGGGATGAGCACCTCGCGCGCGCCCTGCACGACGTAGACGCTGCCGCGCGGCAGGTCCAGGATCTCGCGCAGGGTGCCAATGGTCTCGCCCGTGTCTGTCTCGACGGCGATGCCGAGCAGGTCCTGCTGGAAATACTGCCCGTCGGGCAGCGTAACGTCCGCGCGCGCGATGGACACAACGCGGTTTTTCATCGTCATGGCGGCGTTGACATCGTCCACGCCCTGAAACTTCACGACGAGCATGCCCTTGTGCACGCGGCTGTGCGCGACGTGCACGGGCGCGCCGTCGATATAAAACGTCCGGAAGCCGAGCAGGAACGCCGCGTCATCCGCCCACGGCTGGATGCGCACCTCGCCGCGCACGCCGTGCGTGTTGACAATCTTTCCTGCCTCCAGATACGGTTTTTGCATCGTTGTGTCCCCCTTTTTTGGGTGTAGGTGCAAAAAACGCACTGCACGGGTGCAGCGCGTTTCCTGCGTCAATCCATGATCTCCACGGAGACTTTCTTGCCCTTTCTCTGGGCGACGGCCTTCATCAGGATGCGGATCTCTTTCACGATCCGGCCCTGACGGCCGATGACCTTGCCCATATCGCCGTCGGCGACGCGCACTTCAAACACGGTCTCGCCGTTGGCCTCGCGCTCGGTCACAGAGACCTCGTCCGGTTTTTCCACGAGGTTCTGCACAATATAGGTCAGAAGCTCTTTCATCTTTGGGGTCTCTCCTTATTCCGCTGCGATGGCTTTCTTGAGCAGCACACGAACGGTATCCGTCGGCTGTGCACCGTTGGCGAGCCAGTAGTTGGCGCGCTCGGCGTCGACGACGATCTTCTTGTCCGCGCTCAGCGGATCGTACGTGCCGATCTCCTCAATGCATCTGCCGTCGCGTGCGAAACGGGAGTCCGCCACCACGATGCGGTAGTAGGGGGCCTTCTTGGCGCCCATTCTGCGAAGTCTGATCTTGACCATGTATCTTCACCTCCATCAATGTTCTCTGTATCTCCAGCTCCCGGCGGGAGCTTGGAACCGATTTAGAATCCGTACGGCCGGCCACCGCCGCCGCCGAACAGATTGCCCAGACCGCCGAAGCCGCCGCGGCCGCCACGGCCGCCGCGCTTCATGCGCTTCATGGCCTTGCTGTTGCCGGACATCTGGCGCACGAGCTGCTGCATGAGCTCGAACTGCTTGAGCAGTTTATTGATCTCGACCACGCTCGTGCCCGCGCCCGCCGCGATGCGCTTTTTGCGGCTGGAATTCAGGATGGCGGGATTGTCGCGCTCGCCGGGGGTCATGGACTGGATGATCGCCTCGATGCGGCCCATGGCCTTCTCGTCGACGTTCGCGCCCGAGAGGGCCTTGGCGTCCATGCCGGGGATCATGCCGGCGATATCCTGCAGGGAACCCATGCCCTTGAGCTGCTGGAGCTGGTCGTAATAATCCGTGAGCGTGAAGCGGTTCTGCCGCAGACGCTCGGCCATTTCCTCGGCCTTCTTCTGGTCGAGGTTCTGCTCGGCCTTTTCGATGAGCGTGAGCACATCGCCCATGCCGAGGATGCGGCTGGCCATGCGGTCGGGGTGGAAGGGCTCGATCTGGTCGAGCTTCTCGCCGATGCCGGCAAACTTGATGGGCTTGCCGGTCAGCGCCTTGATCGACAGCGCGGCGCCGCCGCGGGCGTCGCCGTCGAGCTTCGTGAGCATGACGCCGGTGATGTCGAGCGCATCGTCAAAGGCCTGCGCGGTCGCGACCGCGTCCTGGCCGATCATCGCGTCGATGACGAGCAGGATCTCCGCGGGGTTCACGGCGGCCTTGATGTTCTGCAGCTCGGTCATGAGCG
>OMEC01000304.1_pt1 | contig 27965 bp, 32 predicted proteins | sample 1673401 | NCBI WGS metagenome assembly OMEC01 (sample SAMEA103958110, study PRJEB25191) | human gut metagenome | reverse complement strand
CCAGAGGATCTAAGCCGCGCTCCCGGCACTCCACGGAGGCGTAGAAGGATTTCAGAAAAAGCCGAATTCGGCTTTTCCTGAATAATGCCGAGGAAAAAGAAATGCCGATATCATTTGGAAGTACCTGAAACAAATGAGGAATTCAAATAAATATCGGCATTTCAAATCACATTAGACCGTAAAGCTGCCGAATCACATCTTCATTGTCAGCATATTTAAACTTTTCGTCGCTCTTAAATACAGAGTTTTCTTTTGCGGAGATTTTATCAACGGCTTTACGTTTCATGTCGGTAGTGGCCCTTGCATAAATCAAAGATGTCTCCAGCTGAGAATGGCCGAGCCATTGGGAAACAAGCTCCAGCGGCATACCTGCCATATACAGGTGCATAGCGCGGGTGTGCCTAAATAAATGGGGGTGTACATGGGGAATGGCCGAGTTGAGTTTCTGTGCCATGATTCCATATTTTTTAATAAAAGTCTGCGCAGTATCACAGGACATTTGCGAGCAGACCCCTCTTCGCTTTGTATAGAACAAGTAATCATCATAGGTGCTGCTCTTATGATAGTGCCTGCAATACCGTTCAAACTTCGGAATCAACTCTTCCGAGATTGGAGTTATCCGAAATTTATTCCCCTTGCCAATGATGTGCAGTTCAGCTGTCCCATTCTGTACGAAAAAGTCTTTAAGTTTTAAGCGCAGAATTTCCTGAATTCTGCAGCCGCTGTCATAAAGCAGGTACATAAAAAGACTGTCCCTGATTCCAATCGCTTTACTCGTATCCGGTTGCGAAAGAATAAGCTTCGTCTCTTGAATGGTTAAAAATTTGATTGTGTCTTCGGAAGCGTTGGGGATTTCCGCTATTTTTTGAATGGCCGACAGTTCGGATATCATCAGAATATTTTCATCCATAAGAAACCGGCAAAACCGTTTTATGTGTCTCAGCCGCAGGTTTGCTGTAGACGCTTTATTTCCACGCTCCTCTATCAGCCAGTCCAAAAAGAAAAGAATGTTTTTCTGGCTAAAGTCCTTTACTGTAATGTTATACAGCGATTTTGAGTGCTTTTCGCATAAAAACACCAAGTAAATATTTAGTGTATAGCGATACGCTTCAACGGTGTTGGGACTCTTTTTCCTTAGGACAGGCATATCCTCTGTTAAAAACTTACGAATTTTTTCAAACAGAGCCGGATCTTTAATCTTCTTCATCAGATCCCTCCTCTGTCTGGTATATATCGTTCAGCATCTTCCAATCGATTCCGGGCGAGGATTTTAATCTTTCCGGCAAAAGGTGTATATAGTATAGGGTTTCTTCTAAGCTGACATGTCCCATATAAGTGCTGAGATATGGCATGAGCGCCATAACATCCCGGCCTTCATCGATCCAGCGCATCAGCGTTCGAGTGGCAAAGTTGTGCCGCAGGTCATATGGTCTGGGATTATTTCCTCTGGAGAAAAGAGTGCTCTTCCTCCATGCTTTGGAAAAATGCCATTGTGCCCAGCGCGTTGGAATTTGTCCGCCGTCCGGATACTGAAAAAACCATTCTCGCTTGCCCGCAAGACCGTTATAAACAGTACACAGATCTCGCATATCATCAGACACAATAATATGGCGATCTTTGCCCCGCTTACTCTTTCGGATAAAAATATCGCCTGTTTTCAAATCAATATCCTCTGTTTTGAGGTTGAACGGCTCGCCGGGTCGCATACCACAGCATAGTTCTAATCTGAACACGACCGGAAGAATCAGTTCCGGGTGATATTCTTGGCGGTCTATTCTGTTCGTTAAAGAGTCAATCGAATCAAAAAGCTGTACCAACTCTTCATCGGTAAAAATGTATGGCAGATACCGCTGTGCCTTGACATTGTACTCTGAAGGCGGTATATATGCCTTTTTCCCAATCGCGTTCAAAAATCGGGCAAAGTGCCTGATATTGATAATTGCAATCCGGCGGGTACTATCAGCGTTAAAGTTCTTCGTCAGCAGCCAGTGGTCAAGCATCTCCTTTGTAATTTCCTTAGCATCAGGATAGGAATCTGCACAAAATTCGATGAAAGGCAAGATATGGGACATGTAGGTCCTCTGTTTATATCCTAACGATACCTTGATATTGAGCATTTCATGATATGCGGCAGTTAATTCCTGTTTAAAGCTCACTCCTGATCACCGCCTTTTCCCGCTTCGCGGCGAACACCCGGAAAATGAGAGGCATATACACCCTTTGTAATTGGTGCTCCTGAGAAATCGGAGGAACATAGAGATGTTTGTGTTTTATTGAAACTGAGGTACGCTTTGTCGGCACTCATGTCGCTGTGGCCAAGCATCTGAGAGATGGATGTCACTGGGACTTCGGCCATGGCGAGCTCAGTGCCGAATGCTCGCCGCAGGCTGTGAAATGACCGATAGTCTATCTTCTCAACAGATGCCAGGCGGCAATATTTATCTATCATATAGTCCAAGGGGCTGGTGCTTTTTATTGCCGTATACGGTGGGTATGCCCGCAGAAAAACATGGACATCTTCGCACTTTGGCCGTTCTTGCAAAATATATTCCGCAATGGCATTGAGAGTTCTTCCGTTTAGCGGAGCAGAAATCGGCGTCCCAGTTTTCTTTTGCACAATACTCAATTCCTGTTTCTTCCAGTCGATATTATGCAGCTTCAAATTCCTGATATCGACACAGCGCAGCCCAGAATTAAATGCAAGCAGAATGATTGCCGCGTCCCGTTTTGGCGTTTTAGAATGAGATCCTATCACATCCATCACGGCGGCGATATCGTCTTGTGTGAATGGAGCAATCATGCGGTTTGGAGGAGATTGAGGCCTGAAAATACTGAGGTCAACACTTATCTCGGCCAGCTGATGATCATTCAGATACTGTGTAATATACCGTAACGCACGCATTGTACAGGTCATATTATTAGGATTCTTTTTCGCAGCCTCTGGGATAAAATCAAGAAAATCCCGGTCTGTTGCTTGTTTAATACTGGAATGACGTTTCTCGAAAAAGCAAAAGAATTGACGCATAATGATTGCAAGCTTATATTGAGAGCCCTCTGTCAATCCACTTGCTTTCAAAATGGAATCAACGAGTTCTTGATATTCTTTGCTGGGCTTGTAATACTTTGTGTCTTTTACTATGGAAAAATCGACTTTCCCAGTATCCACATAAGAGCGGATGCGAAAAGCTGCTGTTACAAATGCCCTGTAAAATTTCCTGCTTATTTCTCCGTGTTTATATCGGATTCGTTGTAGTTCACACAGGCTGCTCAAAAGCTCATAAGAGCAGATGTCTGTATCATGTGTGTGGTGCCAAACGACAATGCGACGGTAGACACTCCAACGTATACATTTTAGACTGTATTCGCTGACTCCCCGCTGGCGCATAGCCTCCAGCACTCCGTTTACTGCATCTTCTATCCTTTGCAAAGCATACACCCCCTGTTATATTTGGTGTTCCAAGTATAACAGGTAATGCCGATATTTACTTGAATTTCTCTTGCATTTCAACCTTCTCTAAATTATATCGGCATTTCTTTTTCCTCGGCATTATTCAGATCAATGGCAATATACGTTCGTCCGGTTTGCTGCATGGCGCACCTCCTCTCTGAAAACAGTATAGCACAGCACCCAAAATCGAACAAGCGTTTGTATAAAACTTTCGGCTGGATTCTTGTGGAAACAGCCGATTTCAAAAATAGGGGTATCATGTTACAATGGTGCCTGTTTGTGGAAAGGGAGGAGAACTATGCTTTATACAACGGAAGAGGCGGCTGTCATTTGCGGTTTTTTGAACGCGCATTTGGCGCAGGCCGGTGTGGAAGTGTCTGTACGGAAACGAAACGCCGCGTTTCAGCGCGGTGTCGCAATGGGAACGCTGCAGCCGGATGACTACAGATGGGCGGAGAATGTTCTCTGCTTTCTGAAGCCCTGCTGGTGGCAGTTACATGAAGATCATAGAGCCTTAGAGAATGTGCTTTTGAAAACACACCTTTTAGCTCAGAAATAAAACAGAGGGCCGCTCCTGTCTTGGTTGGAAGCATATTGCTATACCCGGATATGGAGCGGCCCTCACTATATTTTTTAAAGTTCTTTTGCTCAGTCCTATTCGACACTACTTCCCGGACCGTCGGGCGGTTGAACGAACCGGCGCCTGGCAGCGCCCATCGGGAATCTAACCCCTCCGAGGATCTCTCCGAGCTGCCCCCATTGCTTGCGGCTGTGGCTGGACAGGATGTACCATTATAGGCTGACGGGATCATTGCGAGACGGGCTGCCATGCCCGCTTTTGGCTGAATGAGTTTCGCTCTGCACCTTATTGGCCGTTCATTGACATCGGAGTAATTCCGATGCAGGTGGTCTTCGCGCATCCGCCGCATCGCTGTTCCCCCTCGCCGGGGGACCGTCAACTGACGTTATTCGTCACCGGATATTCAGTTTTCGATGTTCACAAGAAGATTCTTTTCTTCTCGCATGTATACGGGAGAAAACTGGCATCTTAACAACCCTGCTCATCCAAATTATTTTTAATTTTTTTCAGAATGCGCTTTTTCCGCATATGAATGGCCTGCTGAGAGACCCCAAGCATCTGTGCATATTCCTTTTCGGAGCGGTTTTTAAAGTAAAGCTCGTAGATCAGCTCATAATCCTTCGGCGGGAGCAGATCCAGAATATTACGCAGGGACTGACGCACCATTTCCTCAATTGCCTGATTTTCAGGGGTGTTGTCATAATCAATAAATTCATGGAACCGCTCGTATCCGTCATTTTCGCCGCCGATCAGAGAACTCATCTGCGTTTCGTGTTTGTAAAAGCGTTCCGTGCTGTCTTCAATGTGCCATTTCGTCCGTCTGTAGGTCTGGAAGACTTCTTTTGTGACCTGGACGAGCTCAAATTCGCCGGTCATAGTGTTGTAAATATTGAGAATATATGCTTTTTCAGACATGATTTTTGATCTCCTTTGTGATTTTTTGAATTTGGTGAGGTTCAAAAAATCGGGAGATCAGGGGTATTCAGCGATATACGGCTCCCACGCTAAAAGGGGGAGAATATGAAAAAAGCGCATTGCAAATTCCTTTTCCGGAGCTGCATGCGCAAAAAAAGAGCCGCTTGATTTGTCTGACCATTGGCCGCGTTGACAGAACTATGTTCCTAAAAGGAACGATCGTTACAAATCAAGCGGCACATGGGATGGTCACGCATCAAGCGGCTCCGAGGCTCATACTTGGTATTTAATTGTTGGGGACAGATCGATTATTCGCGGTTATGCGATGCGGAATACAACAGGCGGGAAGAAAACCGCCTCTCCGCATTGCGGGCACTTCAGGTATGTCGCGCCGTGGGCCCCTTTGCAGAGCGTTTCAAGCCGCAGCTTACAATACGGGCAAAGCCGTGCCATGGTGATATGGGTGGAGTACTGCTGCTCAAGCTCCTGCTGTTCGGCTTGGATGCAGGCATACCGCTGCGGGTCAAGCGCTTTGGAATTGATTTTTGCCATAATAACAACTACCTCCTATGCTGTGTCAAAGTCATCCGCATAAATATGGATGGGCGCATACGGATTACTAAAATCATTTCGGCCGATCATGCCAAGATTGTCCAGACGAATGGATAATGCTGTTTTCGAGACGCCCAAACGCTTTGCCATTTCAAAAAACAGCGCATATTCCTTGGGGGCAAATACTTTGTTCAGGAGTTTGATCTGCCGGCCAAGGCCAAGCTCATCCATGCAGCGATCGATCAGCTCACGGGGGAGTAGGAGATACGCCGTCAGCACATTCGTTTGCCATTCTACCCAGTCGGTGATGGGGTATGTGCAGCGTTCATCCGCAAGGCGGCAGATGAACGGCTGCGCGCTTGGATTGTATTCCTCCGGGTAAAGCATACCGAGGATCTGATGCGCGGCTTCATGTATCAGAGTGAAATTCAACCGTCCCACCGATCCCGCATTTGCGAGGTTTTGATCCACATAGGCGATATTGCCGTTCAAGTGAAATTCTTGGACTGACCCGTTTCCACGGGGAACGGATATGGTGAGATCGACGTCGCTATAGGAGGTCAGTCCAAGGATCGAGCCCGTTACGCTCATATCCGCAAACGCGAAATGAACTCCGCAGATCTTTTCCGCAAAGTCGACCGGGTCGATGCGATCCATTTTGCGGTCTGACAGCGTCAGATAGCGGAACAGCACTCTGCGGGATATCCGTTCAAGATCTTTCCGAGATAAAATCGGCATCCGCGTTCCTCCTCACATCTTAGCTGTCATGGTGGGAAGGTGTTCCCTTGGCTATGGCTCCATCATAACAATCTTATAAAGCTATGTAAATGTCGCATTTGTAGCGTAACGGGCTATTTGCGATTGACAAGAATAGTTGCCCCCGTGTATAATGGGATCATCCTAAGACGGAGGGTTTCTTTATGAACAGTCAGAAAACAACGGTTATCCCGTTTCCAGCTCCTTCAAAGAACGGTGTGAGATACAGTGCTGAGGCTGAGAAGCAGAACAATGTAATTGGTACAAGGCTTTCGGAAGAACTCAAAAACCGAAAGCTGAGTAAAAAAGAATTCTGCACAACATTGAAGGACTTTGGTGTAGATGTAAGCCAATCCGCACTGGGGAAGTGGACGAATGGCCTGACTGTTCCCAATGCATACCAGCTGCTGGCGATCTGCTATGCGCTGGATCTTGAGGACGGCCTTGCTGCCTTTACCGGAGAACACACACCTCTGCTCAACGAAGTGGGGGCGGAAAAGGTCCGTGCTTACCGGGAGGATCTGATCGCTACCGGTAAATACAATCCCGTGCCAACGCCCACGAATACGATCCGCTATATCGATAAGCCCGTCAGCAATCTCAGAGTCTCAGCCGGTACAGGCAGTTTCTTGGATGAGGACAACTTTGAGATGGTCAGCTTTCCGGAAAACGCAGTCCCGGCGGAAGCGGATTTTGGCGTTAGAGTATCCGGCAACAGCATGGAGCCGGTCTATCATGACGGGCAGATTGTCTGGGTGGAGCGGTGCGAGACGCTCTCAATAGGCCAGGTCGGTGTGTTCGTCTATGACGGTGAGGGCTATTTGAAATCCTATGGGGAGCGGGAGCCTGACGAGAGCGACCGTGACGCATTTACGGACAGCTACGGAAGGCTCCATATGCAGCCGGTTTTGATTTCGTATAACAAAGACTATTCTGATCGAATCATTAGCCCGGAACGAGGATTTCGAGTCATTGGGCGTGTGCTGTAAGAAACTTTGAAAATTAAAATGCTGAAAGGCGGGGATTTGATGAACACGATTGCAATCGTGAGAGAGTTGGCAGATGAGCGGAGTCTTACGTTTTTTAAGCTGTCTCAGATATGCGATGTATCTCATTCGACCCTGAAAAACAGCGAACGCCGCGGCGGACAATTATCTGTCGACACGATTGAGCGGATCTGCGATGGGGTGGGCATTACCATGTCGGAGTTCTTTGCGAGAAAGGGCGCATGATTCTCTTTTTGACTTTAATGGAACTCCACGCTGCCAAATCGGGTAGCGAGGAGTTCCATGCTTAGCTGCTATATGTTCTATAACGAAGAATGTAATTGAAACTCTATTGAGATAATCAGCTAAGCAAAGAAGACAATTCTCAGTAAACAGTGGTACACGGTAATAGAATTTAATCATCTACAAAACACGGCCGCTGTGGAGCAATTACTTAAAGCTCTCCATCTTACTGAAACTGCTGCACGGTTGAAAGGATTTACCTACCGTGCTGGACAGAAAATGAGAAAATACCTGAAGCAAATTTTTCGGGACATTGGTATTGCGGAAAAGAAACCTCGCTGGACGGATATGAGATTGAACTATCAATTGACTCAAAGGACAAAACATTCTATATCGTTCGCACTTCTTCAAACGGAGAAGAGCAGGCATATGCAGTGCCGTATGAAAAGCCAGATATAATTGGAAATTAAAACGGGATAGATATTCGCATTTGAAAAAAGTCATGCATAGATGAAATGGAAGGCTTAATTTGCCCGTTTAGTTATTAGAAGAGCAAGAGAGCGGATAGGAGAAATGCTGAGGAGGGTAATGTATGATTGCGGTATATCTTGCAATGCTAGAAACAGATGTGGATCGTGATAAATTCATGAAATTATATGAATCTTACGAAAAGAAACTGTTTGCTGTTGCATTACGTATACTGGAAAACAATGAAAAAGCGGAGGATGCTGTGCAGCAAGCGTGGCTCAGAATCATTCAGCATTGGGAACGAGTAAGCTGCTTGGAATGGGATTTGGCAGGAGGATATGCGGTTACGACCGTAAAAAATGCTGCAATCGATATTCTTCGGCAAGAAAAAAGAGTAGAACCACTCCCTGCGACATGGGACCCTCCAGCTCGTGAAGAAAGCCAAGACGAATATCAATACTTGGTTTCATTAATTCAGACATTGCCGGATACATATCGAAGAATCCTTGAGCTAAAGTATGTTGAAGAGTATAGCAATCGAGAAATTGCTAAGCGGCTAAAAATGAACGAGGCTACTGTAGCAACGAGAGCTAGACGCGGGAAAATGATGCTGAGAGAGCGGCTGGATAAGGAGGGATTTTATGAAGGGTTATGATAGCCTGCTATTTAGAGCCTTAATTGGCGCAAACCAATTGGAATTTAAGGAAAATATGGATTCTGCCGAATCCGCGGAATATAGTTATTCTCCTCGATATAATCGCTTCCGTCTGCAAATCTTAGCCGATCCATTCAGATGGGCAAAAAAGAGAAGGAGACCGATGTGGCAGAAAATCATAACAAATGTTGCTTGTATCATTCTAGTATGCAGCATTGCATTGGGAGGCTTGATGGTTGTAAGTCCGACGGTCCGGGCAGTAGTATTGAACTGGCTTCGGGATATAAGCGGAAATAGAATCACTTACTTTAGCAACGGAGATAACAGCTTGACCGCAGACAGGGCCTCTTGGCGTCCCACATGGCTCCCAGAGGGATGGGTGGTAACAGATATATATTCCAGAAGCAGCCGATCGTGGTGGAGCTTTAAAGATAGCAATGGATCTGGCGCATCTCTTACATGTGCATGCTTTGATCCATCAGAAGAAAGCATGTCTACAATCATCGATACGGATGAGATAGATAAGGCTCACACGACTGTCACAATACAGGAGTATACGGCTGATCTTTATGAGGGAGAAAACGATGCGTTGCTGGTTTGGGAGGATAAGAATGGATACTTATTCTGGATAAAAGGGTGGATGGTAGATCGAGAAACTGTCGAGCAAATTGCTAATAGCATGACTTACTATCAAGAAGATGGTATTAGCTATGAAGTGGATGAGATCCCGGATGGATATGAAATGAAGTTCCAGTTTGAGTCAAATGGCGCAATGCAAAACGAATGGGTGAAATCAGGGTCGGTGCTTACATGGCAGTATATCACGAATCCACTTTGTCCTTGGGAGGAACCTAGTCGCGAATATGAGCTGGTGAATGTTTCCGGAGTGCAAGCAAAGTATTGGCCGAACCTAGTATCTGAAGAAGAGGCGTACATTGATTCAACAGCCGGTGCACAGTTTAGTGCCAGAATTGATTATGGCATTGAAAGGACTGCTGTACTGATGTGGGAAGATCTTGAAACGAATACGATATTCCGCTTGAGAGGTGTCCTAAGTAAAGAAGATATTTTGTATATGGCTGAGAGCATGACTAGAAGTGAAAAAAGTAATAAAACCTGAAATACAAATGTTGAGTTGTACGTTCAATAGATAGAAGGGCTGGAAGCTACTTAGAAACGAATAGAAAGGAAGTGCTCATATGAAAAAGAAAATTTTAGCCTATTTCTCTGGAGTTTTTGCAACGGTACTTGTTTTGACCATGGTAACAACTGCCCTAGCGGCCTCCGGTAAAGCAACCTTTAATTTTGTAAATGTCAGCCTGCGGGGAGAGCGAAAAATTGCTGCAGGAGCTGACATTACGGTAGCGAATGGACAGAAAGTTCCGTCCTCCATTCTCTATACTGATGAGAAAGGGGGAAAGACCAATTACCTGCCGATCCGTGCTATCAGCGAGTTGCTTGGAGTGGAAATTAAATACGATTCTGCCACAAAGACAGTGCAGCTTGAGAAACAGCCGACCGCTGTAGATGCAGGGGCGCTTGGCCAGTGGAGTCGCTCTTTTGAGGCCAATATGGTAGGCTACACGATGTCTGGTTGCAACACAACTCAGTATACAGAAGCACCGATGTGGCGTCCTACGTGGCTGCCGGATGGATGGAAACTATCTGGATTTAGCGTTGAATCACCTAGTAATGCACTCATCAAGGTTTCCTATCAACCTGACACGGATATCGTGAACAATAATCTCAGTTTTGAAAGCTTCGCTCCTTCTAATCGAATTTGCCGGGATTTCCTCGGGAACGATGTGGATGCCGCCAGTATGCTGCAGAAAGCTACGGTCAACGGATTAACAGCTGACTTCTTTAAAACAAAGGATTTCAACTTGCTGGTCTGGGCGGATACAGAAGGGAACTTTTTCAAGTTGCGTGGAAATCTTGATCAAGCGAGTTTGGAGCAAATTGCAAATAGTGTAAAAGAAGTCGGCAAAGATATGCTGCCTAAATACGACATGAAGTGGACCCCTGCAGGAAGCAGCAAGACAAGTCGAAACAGTGTCTCTGGATTGGTGAAAGAAACCTGGAAAGATGCGGATGATGTCAGCTTTGAGTGGCTCTATTCCAGAAACGACCTAGCTTGCCCAGCGAGAACCCCCGAATCTGTTACTGTCAATGAAGCAAAAGCAAAATACTGGAAGGGTAATCCGGATGGAGGCTTTGACATCAATTGGGGCGATGAGCAATCTCATGTGTACACGCAAGAGCAGAAGAATCTTCTCGTATGGACGGATTCCAAGGCTAACATTACATTCCGAATTATTGGAATGATGGATAAGGACGAAATGATCAAAATGGCAGAAAGTGTAGTGGTCAAGTGAAATGGGAGAGCGGTTTTCCAAAAATAAGAGAGGAAACTTGTGAGAATTGAAGAAAGGGGTCTCTATCATGAAGAAAAAAAGAAATTTAGCGTCCTTCTTTGCAGGCGTAATGACAGTTCTCTTGGCATTTGGTTGCTTGACGAGTGCAATGGCTGCGTCAGGGGAAGTAACATATAATTTCGCCAATGTTACTTTGAATGGCGAGAAAAAGATTTCCGCAGGTTCGGATATTACCGTTGCAAACGGAGAGAAAGCGCCGTCTTCCATTCTCTATACTGATGTCGCCGGCGGTAAAACCAACTATCTGCCAATTCGAGCCATCAGCGAATTGCTGGGAATCAGTATTGATTATGATTCTGCAACGAGGACAGTACTCCTGGATAGTCAGGATGAGGGTGATTGGGTGGCAGATGGATACAACGGTTATGTTGTAGATCCCAATGGAGAAAAAACAGAGGTTCCGCATCTATCAGATTGATCTCTGGCAGTAGAAAATGCATCTAATTGTGAGAATATGTATAGGCCTGCTGATATATGCAATAGCATTTGGCTCCCGCCAGAGCCTTCGCTCAAAAGCGGATACCTATAAGCGCAAAGTGCCGCCTTCTATTCTGGCGGACGGCGGTGCTTTGCGCGAATGAAATTCGAATCAAGACAATGGAGTATGGATTCTGAAGGTGACTGCGACAACCAGCACTGGCGCTACCAAAACATGGTATGGAACGATTCGGGGGGTCTTGAAATGAAAAAAACAATAGCTTTTCTTCTTATGTTGCTGCTGCTCTTTTCCTGCTCTGCCTGTGGGAAAGATGATCAGCGTAATGAGGGGTCAGGTGACTCGGAAACGGAGCAACAACAGCCTCAAGATGATGACGTCCAGTCCGAAGACAGCACAGACGCCCCAGGGAAAATCGTGTTGGATGGGACGCCTGTCAGATGGGATGAATTCCCCATGCCCACAGCGGAGACGTTTGGGCTTACCGGGGAGGACGCTATCATTTACAATGCGATTGCTCAAGTTTATAACCCAAAGGTTTATGCTGACACATTCAGTCAGTCCCCAGAAGATGTAACGGACCTCAGTCTCCCCGCGTTTGAGATCTATGAGAAGAGCAAAAGCGAAAATGGGAATACGATCTACTACGGGGTTTTTTACGAGTGTGACTATTATAATCTGGGCAGTGACCTTGCGGATTTGAATAATCCTGTTTATTCACTGGTCAAAGGAAAATCGCCAGCGAATCTCACAATCGATGCACAGGGCAATTTCGTTGATTTCGAGCAGACACCTGAAAGCAGCAATGACCCCTATGGAGATATAAGACGGGTTTGCGGCCCTATGACAGAATTGGCGGATTTTCTGTGTGGGGAAACAGAGACTTACTCAAAAGAACCACTTAAGGTCCCTGATTTAAATGCGGAGGCTATGGTCATCCAATATCTCAATTATTATTTCTGCCAAAGCTAATCTGCGAGTAGCCCTCTTTCCCCAGATCAACTCAGGGGAAGAGGGCTACTTCCCTATCTTGCCCCCAGATGGGGCCGACTTTTGCCGCAGAAGAAAAATCGCCTCAGTAGCAGGATGTCGGAGTTCTTTGCGAGGAAAGGTTAATACGGAAAAATCAATCTCAGTCACTTATTTTGAGTGGCTGAGATTGATTCGTATATCATTGCACAAGAATTGGAGGTGTGATAATATATTACTAAAGACTACAATACGGTCTAAAATTAGAAAGAGATGAAGAAAAGCATGAAAATATATCAGGAGAATAAGGAAAAAATCGAAGATTATCTTTTTATTATTACTGTACTTATATTTGTTATTTCAACAATAGCCAATGCTCCTCATATGTTTTCGCCAGCTGGCGAAGCGACGCTTTGGGGTGCTATATGCAGTTATTCATATCTGGCGATATGGCTTGTAGCAACATACGTTTTAAGAAAACGAAAAGGATGGATTTGGTCAACATTTATCGTTAGGATAATGACCATTGTATCGATTTGTTTGACTATGCTGTTGACCAAATTTAACCTGGATATAAAAAATATGCTATGGGCACTCATCGCTTATATACCATTTGGACTGCTTGTTCCGGTATATGGGGGGATATACAAAGGGTTCTTGCAAAGTTGGTGGTTTTATGCAATACCTTTGGGACAGGCAATTATTAGTACCATGTTATTTATTCGAATGCAATTACAAAGAACGACATGATGGAAGATGTGTTCTATTATCTGTATGGCTTATTATGTTTCAAGTTAAACCTGCAAGTTTGAGCAATATCAATCGGAGACATGATAAAATATTTGCAACCAATTCGGAGTTATCCGTAGTTATATAGTGAAAGCGCTTTTAGACCGCGGTACCACAATGGAGGTCGCCTATGGAAGATGAAAAAATCATTGGGCTATATTGGGAGAGGAACGAGGATGCCATTACAGAAACCTCCTCAAAATACGGAAAGCTCTTTTTTCGCATTGCCAGTAATATCCTACTAAACCATGAGGACAGCGAGGAATGTGTGAACGATACATATTTAGGCTTATGGAATGCCATTCCCAAAGAAAGGCCGTCACCGTTTTCCGTATTCGCAAGTAGAATTACCAGAAATCTTGCCCTGAAAAAGTATGAATACCTCTCCGCAGAAAAGCGAAAGCCAGAGGCGATTTGTTCATTTGAAGAACTTGGTGACTGTGTTTCTGGCAAGGAGTATGTTGAAAGTGAAGCAGAAAATCGGCGCATCGAGCAGCTTATCGACACATTCCTTTGTCAGATAGGGGAAGAAAAGCGCAACATTTTTTTATGCCGATACTGGTATTTTGATTCGATTGAGGAGATTTGCAGATGCACAGGGTATAGCCAGAGTAAAATTAAATCTATGCTGTTCAACATACGGAAAAAGTTGCGAAGCTATTTAGAAAGCGAGGGTGTTGACCTATGAATGAAAAGCAGTTTTCTGACAGAATCGGAAATGTGAACGATAAACTGATCCGGCAAGCTGAACAGATACCAAATTATAGACGGGGACACCGGAGAAGAAGTATCCGGCAGCTTGCAACGATTGCTGCCGTTATCGCCCTAATGGTTTGCAGCTTTAGCGTAGGCGCATTGGCCTTTGCTGAGAAAATCTATGTTGAAAAAAGCCAAGAGAGCATTGATATTAGTGATTTTGGAATTTCGCTGATATTACCTGACGAATGGGCTGGAAAATACGGCTATGATATTTTCGATGATGGTGGTATCGAAGTATATAGCCTTGCAGCGAGAGAGGAAGAAACTGATAACGGAACGAATTTGAAGGGCTCTCTATTTTGGGTTGAATGTATTGATGGACAATTCCCGATGGATTTTTCCTATGCTCAACCAGGGTATACGATTGCCACAACGGCCACGCATACATTTCGTTTGGTATTGGCATCTGATGTACAATATGATTCTGGGAATGCCAAAATTGCCGATGAGTACCTTTCTTTGTATGACAGCATACCACAAATAAAAATTCTTCTTTCAGACTGGCTTACCGACAATAGCTTGAATCAGACAAACTGGGTAAAAGGCACAGTTTATGTTAAATATCTTGGTGAAATGACACCTGACGGACAAGATGTAGTTAAGACGGTGGTACTTGATGAAGCTGCTTCAACAAGTATTTCACAGATAATTAAGACACAAAAATATGACATTGAAGATGCAAGTTTTCCTGTTGATCTCGTTTTTATCGTAGATGGACAATCATACCATATGAACTCGCAATCGGGACAGATTTTTGGCATCAGCGGGGTTAGCGCGGTTCTATCAGAAGAAGCCCTACAGGAAGTATTGTCCTTGCTGGCAAATGAGTAATCAAAATAAGCACATATTACCGTAATTCTAACGATGAAAAAAGAAAACTGTTTTTCTGCTTGGAGTTGCGATGTCAAAACCGGGAGTGTAACAGAGACTGCAAATAACCTTTCCATCAGAACACAAGATGGCAAAACAGCCGGGCTCGTAGATGTAGGTACTCGCTATGCGCTTTTGGTGAACGCGGATCTGAGATCGATGCGAATGTCAATCGAGACGTCATTTTGCACATGGCCGAGAGCGTTTCCTTGGTAAAAACAGAGAAATAAAGAAAACCTGCAAAAACGTGTAAGAAAGTCCCTGCCATCTGCGTCTTGATAGTAGAAAGCCAGAACCCATCCATAAAAGAATAAGGAGGATTCTTTATGAAAAGTAGGGCCGTAGGTATTTTGGTTATGGCGTTGGTTGTTATTGTTGCGGTATTTTGTATAACCGGATTTAAGGGAAAACCCAAAGAGGTGTATCTTGAGAATATGCAGGGTGAAACTCTACCGGATGGAAGTATACGGTATGACCTTGGTGATGGCGATTTTGTAATTGAACCGGGGAACTGAGAAATTACAAAACCGGAGTGATTTGCAAAACACTTTTTACGATTCGAAAGGAGATGGACAATGCAGTTAATGAAAAAAATACCGCTTCTTGTGCTGACGCTGCTGTTTCTGATGGGCTGTCAGGCGAAGTCTGCCACGGATGATGCGGATAGTGATGATGCTGTCAGGGCATGGTTCGCGGCAGAGGAGCCGAATTACGATATTGTCAGTATCGACACGATCAAGGACGGCGAATACGTTCTGCTCACAACCTTTACGCCGCCCGGCGTGGAGGAGGGCTACACCATGGTCAGAGCTTACATCGTGGGCGCAAATGGCGAAGGATATACTGTCAAAGAGTTAGAGGATGCCTATGGCCCCGGCAGTATCGGCTTTTCCGCAGAGGTGCTGAATACGGAGGACGCAACTGTCCTCTTTGGCGATATTGGCAGTTCGGTCTACGATCCTACCACGGACACGCGCAGGGACGTTACCTTTACAGAGGTCACCGTAAAGCTCGTGGACGGAGAAGAGGTCTCTGCTTCCATCCAGAATGATGCGCCCTATCTCCTTCTTTTGGACGCGGGGACCGAAGTCTCTGACGCTACCTTTCACACGAAGGACGGGGAGTTCCTTTACTCCGACTGCTATGGCAAATGGCTGGAGAGCTGTGCTGCCGCAGATCCGGGAATCAAGATTCCCAGTCTGCTGGAGCCTGACGCCGGGGAACGTTCTGACCTCTATACGGACGCGGACATTCAGGACGCCAAGGATGCTGTGACTACCTATTTTGAAGCGGAGTTTCAGGGCTGCACCTTGACACAGCTCCGCTATCCCGGAGATGCGTCAGCCGACCTGTTCACCGAATGGGCGCAGGAATATGAAGCGGATGAGGCCATTGTTCTGTATTCGTCTTTTGACACGGATACATCGGGTGGTGATGGCTCATTAGAGCCAAATACAACGTATGATGACTTTCAGTGGATCTTGGTGAGGGACAACGGCGGAACGTGGGAAGTGAGAACGTATGGCTATGGATAGAGCAAAGAATAACCCTGATGAAGGATGATAAAACTGCATGATATGCTCCTGGCAGGTCAGGCCGGTGTGTTCACTCACGATGGCGAAGACTTTTTAATGTCCTGTCAGAAAGGGAGTATAGTTTTCTTTCCGGTCCAAACAAGACTCCCCGCTACCAAAATCGGGTGGCGGGGAGCAATCATATTATTGCAACTGCTTTTGCTGTATGGTACGATGAAGCCAGATAGGCAATATGAACATGGCTTTTATCCGTACTGGAGGGGGTGTAAACGGCCAATGGCATACGATAAAGAAAAACGATATAGCATAGAAACCATCAACGTCTATTATAAAAGCGCCAATGACATGGTGATATAGGATGCTTCAACGATCCACATGGACCAAGAAGAGAATGTGGTCAGCCCTATGTAATTAGGGAATCTGTATCTCCCGAAAAACTTGGCTCCATTCTCAGTAATCTCTATGATAAGTGCTTGCAATTCTCGAAAGATGATTTATCCAAGCAGCCATCTCCGTTTACACAGGCTACAGGCATAAAAAGTTGGACTAAATTCGCCAAAGGACGGAAAGTAATCAATATTGAGTGGAATCATAATGGAAATGTACTCCTCGAACGATGGAAGTGGTATCCAGATGGCGGGTTTGGGCCTGATGAATTGAGTAAGCATATAGAAATGGTTGCGGCAGGTAACTTTACAACTGAGATGGGAAATGCTGTTTTTTCTTTAATTGCTCAATCATAGGAAAATCGTAATTTCAGGGGGGTATAAAGCGTATGGCTCACTTGAAACCCAAGCGGCTGCTTCTTATCGGCCTGATAATTGTTGCTTTTTGCGTGCTTGTTGCCATGACACCCTTGGGAACCCGAACCACTATGATTATCAGGTTCCAGGTTGCAGAACTGTCAGCCGACGATTCTAATGACGAATACGACATGGATTTAGGACGCTTTTATGTGCGGAATCGGAAAACGATTCATAGCCTGAAACAGATGCTCTTCCGAACTTCATGTGAAAGAAAATCCCCGCAGGAAAGCGGTTGCACATCCGAGGCTCCAAGCTACTATTTGGAAGAACAGTGCTTTGGCGTTGATGTGTTCTATGAATATCAGTTTGGGCCAGTCAGGTATCATTTAGTGTTCAAGGATTCTGATTACCGTGTTTGGCGTGCCTATATCGATTCCGTATACCATTCCGGAGGAACGGGAACTGGTATGGTGGCAGACTGACCTATAATAACCCAATGGATGGCAGAAAAGCGTTTCAAAGCCTTAAATAATGCTTAGGATGGGCTAAATATTGACGCAATTGCTGTTCACAGCATCCGGAAAGGCTGAAAAATGGATAAAATGATACAAAATCGCATAATAGAGCTATTTGCATCTGTTAATTTTACGTGTCAGAATTGTGGACGGCAGGAATTGAGCTTTTTAAGTGCGGATGGTTCAGTTGAAATCATATATAATATACACCAATATCCCATGTATAGTTTTTTCACATCCAAGGGGGGCGTGAAAGAATTGCGAATTTATATCAATATAAAGTTCGGTGAGGAATGCATTACTATTCGTCCCAGCCAGTTTAAAAGCTACTCGTCTGATATCGATTGCTTGACCAGCGATTCTTCGGCCAAATTGGAAGAAAATATGCTTCATGCAACAGATGTTTTGATTACAACTTTTCTGCCGCTGCTCAATGACATTTGCAGCAAAATGATTCGCATGAGTTCCCAGTATTACCTGCTTTTATCTACTGAAACAATCAAACAGGCGAAAGACTTTGCAAATCAGCATCATCGCGATCTATCGTATACGCCAGAAAATAAACTTTGGGCCGCAAACTGGCTGCTTCAAAAGCGGCAGACGGCTTTAGAAAACAATAGTTGCTCTGATGTGAGTCTCAAAGAACTGATTGCGTTTGCAGCGTATATTGGAGAAATGCTTTTATCTAAACACACTGATGGTTCCTGGGAATGGGTCTGCTTTCCTGATGATAAGATCCGAAAATTTGGAATTGTTATCCCATCCTTAGAAGATGGCTACGACCCTATGCAAATGGTAATCCGGTTTTGGAATTTCAGCCCATATTTTTCTGACATTTATTTGTTTCCACAAAAGCATAAATAATCCGTGTAATCAATCCCTCCGGTAAATATGGCGGCGTAACTGCATAGGCGGACTACACCAATGAGGGCTTGGTATTGCGTAAGTCAGAGAATCGACCGTGAGCGTTAAAAATACTGACAGGAGGATGCAAAGATGAAGCGATGGTTCTCAATGGTTCTTTCTTTACTGGTGTTCCTGAGTTTGCCCCCTATGGTCCAGGCGGCGGATGTAACTCCCACACCACCGGAATGGATGGTAGCTGGGGAATACGCTGTATTTGCGGATGGCGCGGCCTACCAAAAAGAGAACTGGGACAAGATTTTGCGGCTGCGGGCTGATGCCGCGGCAGGCCATACAGAGAAAGCCATGTCGAAACAGCTGAAAGAGGATCTCGCATCCCTGCGGACGCTGGCGAGTGGTTCCGACACACAGACCGGCAGCGCCAGTTTGTGCTTTGAATTGGGCCTGATCACTCTGCGCTACCGCTGTAACGCGATCTCTCAGAAGCTACCGATGTCTGAAACCTCTTATTCGGGAACTCAGGCTGAGACTCTTTTGAACAACGCAGTTAAATATGGCGCTGGCGAGCCTGAGAAAGTATACCTTGCCTATCTTTGGAATGGCCGCAATCAGATGCTGAACTTCTGCGACCTCTATTCGAAGAGCAGCGAGGACATGGAGGCATTCGTAACCACGCTTCAGGCGCTTTATGAATATCCCCAATTTAAGTCCGCTGCGCTGTTGAACTGGGACATGGCATCGCTGGTACCGGCAGAGTACCGTACCATGGTGCAGGACGCGATCATTGTCATGCTGGATGGCAAGGTGGTTCATCCGGCCATTATCACATACTCGCCTATCAAACATGAGTTGTCCGCGGCCTGCGTGAAAAACGGCTGGACTATGGTGCCTGTGCGCCGCCTGGCGGAACTGATGGGGGCGGACGTTTCGTATGCCAATGGCGTGGTAACCATTGTTCGGGCAGGCGTCACCGCGACCATGACCATCGGCAGCAAGATTGCCACTGTGGGCGGAAAGACAGTAACAATGACAGCCGCCCCCGTGAAGGAAAACGGCCGTACTTATATCCCGGTCCGTTACATTGGCGAATTCTTCGGCCAGGACTTGAAGTGGGTCACACCCCGGCAGCTTTCCGTGACGGAAAGCACGGAAGCTGTGGGACAGTCCAATTTGAAGGACTGGGCCTTACCAATGGGAGCCATTTTGAACCAGCGTAACTCCAAGAACTGGGGCATTGGGGGAGTCACTTTGAATAAGCGCAGCAGCGAGGATGTGGCAGTGTTCGGCGGCATGAGCCGGGTCAGCAGCGCAAACCTCTATAATTACGGCCAAGGGGGAAAATCCAGTGTCCAGTTTGCGCGGGATATGCTTTCTGGAAGCTGGGACATCTATGGCAGAGAGGAACTTATCGACACCGTTTGCTCTATGACATATTATGGTCATAATGATGATTTCCTCTCAGATGCGGAATGGATCAACAGCATGACTTCCGCACAGTATCAGGCTCTTTTAAAAGATGCCCAGGGGATGGACGCCTATATGCTCCCTTATACAAAGGAGCTATACAAAAAATGGGGCGATAAGGGCATCGTGGCCTGGGATCTGTTCCGCATGGGAAGCTTGGTCCAGTGGGGATATTTGGCAGGTTATGTGACGTATCCCGAGGCGCTGGCTCTGCTGGAACCGGCAGCCAACCGCCTGAAGGAGAACTTTTCCACCTGGGACAAGGCGGTGGAAAACTATGTGGATGGTTATAACTGGTGGGCCAGAAAGAATGTGCTGGGGCAAGACACCTGGCAGACGGAGCGGGGCAAGATTTACAAGGAACTGAAAAGCACGGACATCGGAAAAACACTTTTTAATGATGCGCTTTTCAAAACTCCCGTTACGGGTGTTCCGGGAATCACGGCACAATCACTTCTGTCCTCTGTTTCCTGAGCCTGCGGTTTCGCTGAACAACGCTTCGGGCGACCATTTCACAAAACAATAATGGTTGGATGAGAGGAGTGATCACTGTGGGGGACATTATTTATAAAGCTTTGACTGATATATTTGGTAGTTTTATTGCTGCAACAGTACTACTCCCTGCTGCGATTATTTTCACCGCTTATCTGATATATATCATAGTCATGACCATTAAAGAGCTTAGAAAGAAGTAATTCCATGCAAGATAGCCAGGGCGGATTTTATCCGCCCTGGCTTCTCATTATTGTATCAGATATGCAACCTTTTTCAATTTTTCCTGAGTAGATAAGTGAAAGGCCCTTTCAATGTGCAAGGAGGTGTATGAATGGACGACAAAAGTATCGTAGACCTGTACTGGGCACGATCGGAAAACGCAATCCATGAAACATCCATCAAGTATGGAAAATACTGCTATGCGATTGCTTTTAACATTCTCAATGATTCGGAAGATGCTGCGGAAATGCTCAATGATACATATATGGGAGCATGGAACAGTATGCCGCCCAATCGTCCGACCATTCTTTCTACTTTCCTTGGGAAAATTACACGGCGCGTTTCGATTAACAGGTGGAATGAGCAGCACGCACAGAAACGCGGAAATGGCGAGATGCCGCTGGCGTTAGAAGAGCTATCTGATGCGGTGACCGCAAGTGATTCCATTAGTGAAAAAATTGCCATTCAAGAGCTTTCGGCATCAATCAATCAATTCTTATCTACTTTACCAGTTGCGGAGCGCAATATGTTTGTTTGTCGATATTGGTTTTTAACACCCATTAAAGAGATTAGTACCCAATTTGAGTGTAGTCTCAGCAAAGTAAAGTCTACACTATTTCGTACACGACAAAAGCTAAAAAATCACTTAGAAAAGGAGGGGTTCCTTTGAACAGCAAAATGCTTCTTGATGCGCTGGGTGATATTAGTGATGAGTACGTTATGAGCGCACAGAAGTACCTCACCGATGATGTTCTCAAAATCACAAACAGCAAAGCTCATCAGAGAACCGCACCCCAAAAACTCCTTATCCTTGCGGCTACCATTGCGGCTGTGATGTCTTTGCTCGTGACTGCTATGGCTGTCAATGAAGATTTTAGGGAAAAGGTCTTTGAATTCTTTCATATTTCAACCTCTGAAAATGTCCCGAACGGAAGTAACCTTGCTACGAGCGGATTGGACACAGTGATTGGCGAGCGTGTTTCCGCAAGATACTTGGACTTTGCGGAGGACATGGAATTCGCAGGCAACGGGATTTTGTATCAATGTGAATGCGATGCTGACGGAAATTTGGAAAATATCTTGTTTTATGAGATCGGAAAAGACGGACTATCCGCTTTGAAAACAAGTACCGTACAATTTGAACTGAAAGATAACGAACTTGCCGGAAGTGGACGCATTTTCTGGTGCAAATCCGAAAATGGTGTCATGGCGATAGGAAATGGGCAGATGCCCGACGGTCAAAGGTCGTGGAATGTTTCGACGATTGCAGGACAGCCGGATAAGGTTTTGCTTTCGGTTTATGGAGGCATCTTGAGCAAATTCGACTTTTCCTCTTTCCTTTTAGATCTGTCAACTGGGACACTGCGTAGATTGAACATTCCAACGCTTTATCATGTTCAAGAAATTAAGCTCACATCGAACTTGAACTATGCATTGATTTGGGGACAAACAGCCGACAGCCAGCAGAGCCAACCGTATGTATGCAATTTGCAGTCTGGCGAGATGATCCCATTGATTCCGATGGCAAATGCTGATAGCCGTGACTTTGCTGCGCGTTTGGCGGATGATGATACCGTAATTCTAACGATGAAAAAAGAAAACTGTTTTTCTGCTTGGAGTTGCGATGTCAAAACCGGGAGTGTAACAGAGACTGCAAATAACCTTTCCATCAGAACACAAGATGGCAAAACAGCCGGGCTCGTAGATGTAGGTACTCGCTATGCGCTTTTGGTGAACGCGGATCAAAGCGTTGCGGTACTCGATCTGAAAACCGGATATCAATCCTCTGCTATTGCTGGTTTCTCTTTTGATGGAAGATCAAAAATGCTCCCCAATATCTCTGGCACAAGTATTTGCTACTATATTCCTACACAGGATCAAGATACTCTCGCAGTTGAAACTCTGGGTGTAATGAATTTTGAAAAAGCTCAGTTCTCTGTTTTTGACCGCAGTGGATTTGATAAGAACAAGGAGTGGCGATTAGGCTGGCTCAATGAAAATCAGGTGTGTATATCCGCCGTTGGAGATTCTGGCAGTCTCTTTATCTACACATTTTCCTGAACTGAAATTTGGGAGGTGCATCGTATGCAAAAAGCAGCGGATGCTTCGGTTGTATGGTTAAATTCCGACATGCAAATTGCGTCATTTCATTACGAGGATGGTTATAAGCAAATGAATTTTTCCAACCAAGCTTTCTTTATGTCATTCTTACAGTCCCTGATGGAATGCGGCTACCGATTTATGTAGTCAACACTATTTCAATAAAAACGGAGGATTTTCATGAAAAAGAAATATATTGCGGTTCTTTTGTGTGCGGTATTGTTTTGTGGACTTATGGGGTGCGCCTCAACAGAAGCCCCGCAGAATTCCGCCAATGGGTCGGCCTCTCTTTTGCAGGAGGCAACAAACTGGTTTGAAAGTCAGACTTCTAAATATGAAATTCTTTCTGCTGAAGCTATCAATGATAGTGCCATTTTCTTAACTGGCACAAAGAACCCTGGCACAGATGAATACCAATTATTGCAGGTGTTCATTGTGGATAAGACAGATAACTCTTTTGAGGTTAGTGCCTGGAAGGATACCGAGCGAGGCTTGGCTGCTGGATTTTCTGTTCATGTTCTCGCAACTGACAGTTTGACTGTTGTGTTCGGAGATACTTTTGACAGCATTCTCGATTTCATCAATGACAAGCGAATTGATGTTGCATTTACGGAAGCTCGTATTGTGTTTGCAGACGGAGAGTCTGAAACAAGATCCATCACAGGAAATACCCCTTATGTCTTTGCGTTTGATGGAGTGCGGGCTGTAAAAGATGTCGAGTTTATTAGTGGTGATCTGACCATCAAGTACTCTGATTTCTTTAGTGAGGATTTGATGGAGGCGTCTGAAACGCTGGATACTGCTGACCTATTTAACTAAAGGCCAAATAATTCTGCGGGAACAAGGTTGCCACGTGCGACAGTTCTAAAGGAGGAATTGCTGTAAATGAAGCGGATCTCAATTTTACTGGCAATATGCCTGCTGCTGGGCCTCCCGGCCCAAGCAGCCGCCCCTGCATTATTCCGGTATCAAAGCAGCCAACTCGGATTTTCCGTCACGGTTCCCGGTATTCGTCAGGGCGAGGTCATTGCCGAGGAAACCGATACCGGCGTGAACTTTTATCACGCTCCCTCCCGTGAAAAATACGGGGGAGAGATCGGCTCCGTTGTAGTGGTTTCCCCACGGTCTGATTTCTTCTCCGGCCACTACGATGATATGGCGTACCAGATCATCGCCATGGGAAAGAACCAGGTATTTCTATGGAAGACCCCAGAAGGGGGCGCTCACACTGGCGGAGATTTTCTGGATGCCTTTCGACGGGTATCCTCCGCCTTTTCCATGGAGAACCTGCGGAAAGGTTTGGTTCCGGCTCAACCGGATGGATGGCCGAAGCTCCAAACAACAAGACATCTGGCCTACCTGCCCGTGAGCGGTGGGCTTGCACGTCCTAATGCTCCTTTGACACGCGGCGAATTGGCACAGATGCTATACACCCTGCTGGACGATGGCAATAAGGCCGACAGTTACCGAGTCCCGTTCTCAGACACAGCAGGAAAAGACTGCACCCAGGCAGTTGCATATCTTGCCAGCTACGGTATTCTCACCGGCTATGCGGACGGAACCTTCCGCCCGGATGCGCCGATCAGCAGGGCCGCGTTCACCGTTCTGCTGCATCGCTGTCAGTTTGCAGCACCTGTGGGGCAGTATGGGGAAGAATTTGTGTTTGCGGATGTTCCTGCCGGATATTGGGCCGAAACGTACATATACAGCACGAAGGTTCTGGGCTGGTTACAGGGAGGTACTGATCGGCTGTTCCACCCGGAACGTGAGATCACCCGCGCTGAAGCTGTCACGGCTATCAATCGTATGCTCGGACGGGATGAATCTGTGACGGAGCTGCTGTCTGTCGAAAATCCATTTTCGGATTTGGCAGAGAGCCATTGGGCTTATGGGAATGTTCTGGAGGCAGCAGGTGTGCTGAAGGGCGATGCTGCTGTGCCTAAGATGGATTCCGTACCCAAAAACACCAGCGCATATCATTTCAGCAGCGAGTCTGATGGCTGGGCAGTTTCTGAGGGCCAGCTTTTCCACACCACAAACGGCGGAAAAAACTGGGGCAGGGTCGGCCGTCCGCTTGCATGCACAGTTTCTGGACTGTTTTTCTTTAGTGAGCAGGAGGGAATTCTTCTGGGAAGCAGCGAAGAGAACGCCTGCGTCCTGATGAGGACAAATGACGGTGGAAAGAGTTGGGACGATTTGCTGGCAAACCCGGCCACACTGGCCCGGTATCTGCCTGTGGAGCAGTTTCCCACCGAGAAAAGCCTGTTGGAAAGCATTGTTTCAGCAGAACTCCGTCCGGCCAGCCGGACTGCCGTTTACCTGACAGTCCGGTATCATCCCTACGAAAGCATTCATGTGTACGATTTTGAAGCGGTAAGGCAGGCCGTGTTGACAGCGGATGCTTAACCAATACCTGTTTTCCATCGTAAACTCTGAATTGACGCACTGGGAACGGAGTCTGTGTTTGGCTACAATAAAAACAACCAGTTGGTGTCTACCGACCTCCACCGCGCGGATACGCTCAATGGCGTGGACTCTCACGAAATCACGTTGTATGAGTATGATGGTCGGAACCTCGTTACCCGCGAAGTTAATGCCCTGGGTGACAGCACCATCTATGTCTACGATGGGAATGGAAACATGGTCTCCAAGACCGACGCGGATGGCTATGTGACCCAGTATTCCTACACTGCCCTTGATTTGGTGCAGAAAATCAACTACAATGGGGCAAAGGAAGTCTCCTACCAGTATAACAAGGTCGGCGAAGCGGAAGGAGACTCAGGGGAGCTGACCTTTCAGGGCACCCGGTATCTGAATTTCCGCCGGGAGGGCGCGGAATAAAATTTTGGGAAATTTTGTAGTATTTGCCCGGAGATAGCAAGTATATAGATGAACACACGGCAGGGCTGCCGGGGAAGGAGGTACGCACGGTGGACGACAGTCAAATCATTGACCTGTTTTTCGCGCGGTCGGAGCTGGCCATCAGCGAGCTGGATGCAAAATACGGAAAAGTATGCCACAGGCTGGCCAACAATATCCTCGGCAGCACGCAGGACGCGGAGGAATGTGTCAACGACGCATACCTAGGCACGTGGAACGCCATTCCGCCCCAGCGGCCCGCACCGCTGCTGTCCTTTGTGTGTGTCCTAGTCCGCCGGTATTCGATCATGCGCTACCGTGCCAACACAGCTATGAAACGAAACAGCTCTTACGATGCCTGCATGGAGGAGATCGAGAACTGCATCGCCGCTCCTGGCCGTGTGGAGGACCACTATGAGGCCAAGGTGCTGGCCCGGACTATCGAGCGGTTTTTAGATACGCTGAACCGGGAGAACCGGGTGATCTTCATGCGCCGGTATTGGTACTCCGACAGCTATGCGGCCATCGCCGCGCTGACGGGACTCACGGAGAAGAACGTATCCGTCCGGCTGGCCCGGGTGCGAAAGCAGCTGCGGGACTATCTCATGAAGCAGGGGGTGCTGACATGAATCGGGAGCTTTTCTCGGACGCCATGAATGAGATCGACTCCAAATATGTGGAGGAGGCCCTCACCTATAAGCCTGCCAAGCGGTTCGTATTCCCGGTATGGGCTCAGCGGTGCGTTGCGGCATGCTTGATCTGCGTGCTGGGCCTGGGCGTGGTGCTGGCAGCCAGCCCGGAGGCCCGGGCGGAGATACAGCGGTGGATTGAAACATGGCGGGGCAGTCAGGTCTCCTATACGTATTTTGGTGATCCATTGGAGAAGCCTATCCCCCATTATCAGATCACCGCACTGCCGGAGGGATTTGCAGAAGAGCTGGACCAGCGCTTTGACGAGACTGATTGTGTACAGCACAGTTACCGGCGGGGTGATGAGCGGATCATTCTGGGATATATTTATATGCAGGATGATAATTTCAGTTTTTATGATATGGGTGAGGATACGGAGATCTCAGAACTTGAGGTCAACGGAAATCCCGGCAAATTTTATTTGTCGGATGACCCGGCGCTATGGAGCGTCATCGAGTGGATCGATACGGAACACAGCATCCATTTCAGCATTAACGCCTGCGGTACACAGAAAGAGCTGCTGGCCCTGGCGGAAAGTGTAAAGCCGGCGGAGGATGATATCTGCACCGCCGGAGAAAATACCGAGCCTCCGGTGGAACTGGGGGAAGGAGAAATTTGGAGGGAAGAGCCATGGACGGATACTGTGTCTGGGTAGATACCATCAAGAAGATTGCGTCGTTCCATCATGTGGAGCAGAGCGATTTCATGCACTTTCTGCAGCATGAGACCTTCATGGCCTACCTCTGTACCCTGACCACTCAGGGCTATCGTTTTCAGTAAGGGGAACCCCTGCTCCAGATAAGATTCAACGTAAAAATAAAAAAGCAGTTGCTATTAAAGCCGCTGCTCTTGTAGGTATTTTAATTATTGGTATACTCTTTGGAGGCAGACGAGATTGTTACAATAAATTGCACATATTCACCAAGAACAGCCAATCTTGACTTTGGATTTATCACTCAAGATGATAAAACTATAAAAATAGGAGTACAAATACATGATTAATGAAGCAAATACCGCTCGTATTTCTTAACAAGATGGTTGCTGGGAGTTATGACCATGGAAAGATTCGATAAATACAAGTTAGATGATTTGAAAACGTGGAAAAAGTTATCCTGGCTTACTACAATTTGCTATGGTTTTTATTGCCTTTCTCTTATTTTTAATACTCTTTTAGAAGATGTTTCCGAAAATGTCGATGCAATGAACGAATCTAATCTACCACTCTATATTTTGTTCTTTGTAATAGCAATGCATAGTATTTCTATTACCTTAATATATAGAGTTCTAAGACCAGCTGAATAGAGAGTGTGCAGATGTTTCAGGCTCTAATAGCTATAGTGTATAGAGTCCTCTCCAGCGGCCACAGAGATAGGACCTCAGTGGCCGCTGGAATAACTATAGTGGATTTTCAGAAAAGACCATGCGCAAGCGCAAGGTCATCCCGGAGTAATTTCCTCGCATGGTGGCCCAGTGCACCACGCCTGCGGCCACCATGCACCATTTCATCGGTGACGATGTACCATCATCTGCAGTCAAGCTGCACTTTTTGAGCGGCGTACGCACAGATCCGCATTGATCTCCCTCTGGAAGCTTGCGTTCCGCCGCTCGTGGGCGATG
>OMEC01000285.1_pt1 | contig 29103 bp, 29 predicted proteins | sample 1673401 | NCBI WGS metagenome assembly OMEC01 (sample SAMEA103958110, study PRJEB25191) | human gut metagenome | reverse complement strand
GTCGCCCCGGAGGGCGAAACTCCGCCGCAATCCCCCATCAATAAACCTCTTTCCTCTTTTCCTGTTTTGTGGTACAATACCATACCGAGAACAACAGAAACGAGGGAGGAGGTTTGCCTATGTTCAAGCGCGTCTATGTGGAGATTACCAACGTGTGCAACCTCTCCTGCGTGTTCTGCCCCGGCACGGAGCGGGCAAAACGCTTCCTGTCCCCGGCGGAGTTCCGCCTGATGGCCGAAAAGCTCCGGGGCCACACCCGCTACCTCTATTTCCACGTGATGGGCGAGCCGCTGCTGCACCCGCAGCTGCCAGAGCTGCTGGCCATCGCCCATGAGCTGGGCTTCCGGGTGTGCGTCACCACCAACGGCACGCTGCTGGCGGAAAAGACCGCCGCCCTGCTGTCCGCCCCGGCGCTCCACAAGGTCAGCGTCTCCCTCCACAGCTTCGAGGGGAACGAGGGCGGCGACATGGCGGACTATCTCCACGGTGTGTGGAAATTCTGCGCCGCCGCCAGCGAAAAAGGCATGCTGTGCGCCCTGCGTTTGTGGAATGAGGGCGGCGCTGAGGCCCGAAACGGCGAGATTCTGGCCTTTTTATCCACCGCCACCGGCACAAATGTGGAAAACCTGCCGCCTGACCGGGCGGGCAACCGCCGCCTTGCGCCGGGCCTGTTTCTGGAATCCGCCCAGAAGTTCGACTGGCCGTCGCCGGACGCGGCGGAGGGCCCTGTCCAGTTCTGCCACGCTCTGCGCCAGCAGATCGCCGTGCTGTGCGACGGCACGGTGGTGCCCTGCTGTCTGGACGGCGAGGGCCGCATGGCGCTGGGCAATTTGCTGGAACAGGAGCTGCCGGATATTTTGAATACACCCCGCGCACAGACCATCCGGGAGGGCTTTTCCCGCCGCCGGCCTGCCGAGGATCTGTGCCGCCGCTGCGGCTATGCCCGGCGGTTCAGCCTATGAGAGGAAACGCCATGGAAGCAACCCCCCAACAACTGAAAGCCCTGCCCCCTCCCCTGCTGGCGTGGTACGATGAGAACCGCCGGGTGCTGCCGTGGCGGGAGCAGGTGTCCCCCTACCGCACGTGGGTGTCGGAAATTATGTTACAGCAGACCCGCGTCACGGCGGTGCTGCCGTATTTTGACCGCTTCATGGCGGCGCTGCCCACGGTGGCGGCGCTGGCCGACGCGCCGGAGCAGCAGCTCATGTCGCTGTGGCAGGGGCTGGGGTACTACAGCCGCGCCCGGAATCTGCAAAAGGCCGCGCAGGTCATCATGACCCGGCACGGCGGCGTGTTCCCGGATACATACGAGGGCCTGACCGCCCTGCCGGGGGTGGGCGACTACACGGCGGGCGCCATCGCCTCCATCGCCTTCGGCCAGCCCGTCCCGGCGGTGGACGGCAACGTGCTGCGTCTGGCGGCGCGGCTGACCGGCTGCGATGACAACGTGCTGGAGCCGAAAACCCGCGCCCGCTTCCGCCGCTGGATGGCGGAGGTGATCCCGTCCGACCGCCCCGGTGCGTTCAATCAGGCGCTGATGGATCTGGGCGCCATGGTGTGCCTGCCCAACGGAGCGCCCCTGTGCGAGCAGTGTCCCGCCCGGACGTTCTGCACCGCCTGCGAAAAGGGCCTGCAGCGGCAACTGCCGGTGCGGGAGAAGAAAACCGCCCGCCGGGTGGAGCAGCGCACGGTGTTCCTGCTGCGACGGGATGGCGCGGCGGCGCTGCGGCAGCGGCCCGCCACGGGACTGCTGGCAGGACTGTGGGAGTTCCCCAACGTCCCCGGCGCGCTGACGGAGCGTCAGGCGGCGGAGCAGCTGGCGAAATGGGGACTTATCCCCCACCGGTGGGGCAAAAGCTTCACCGATAAGCATGTTTTCACCCACATCACATGGGAAATGACGGTGTTTACCATCACCGTACAGGGCGCAGGCCCGCCGGAATGGGTCTGGTGCCCCGATGAAGAGAGGGAGAAATACCCCATGCCCACCGCGTTTGGGAAGCTGGAGAAAGAATAAGAAGTTTCGCCCTCCGGGGCGACCTACTTTTGCCAATAGCGGCAAAAGTAGGCAAAAACGCCAGAAGGAACCTCCGGTTCCTTCACCTCCCGGTGCGCTGTACATTATGCGGATTTGTCAGTTTTCACCACACGTTCACGGCAAATGTTGGTTATCGTTACGTATTGGCATATTGCCTTTCTTTCTGCGCCGCTGCCGCTCACAATTGCGACGGTAGGCATGAAAGCGTTGTTCGACCTAGGTATCAGCGGCAGAGGCGCAGGAGCAAAGACGATCCTTTTGACAAATCGAAATAGAAAATTTCGCGTGAACGTGAGGTAATTATTTGCGAATTTGTGCGCACTGTAGCGCGCAAGGAAGTGCAGGAACCTTGGTTCCTGCCGACTCTTTTGGCTACTTTTCCAGACCACGAAAAAAGGCCGCTGCTTTCGCAGCGGCTCTTTCTTATATCACTTAATACGCCACGCCCCAATAGATATCCGTGGTGCACTCCTTGCCGCACATGACGCACTTTCCGGTGGTGCCGGACTGCACCAGCGGCATGCAGCGGCTGGACACGCCGGCCTTTTCCTTCATGGCCAGCTCGCACTCCAGACTGCCGCACCACTTGGTGCGAGCCAGACCGCCCTTACCGTCGGCCATAGCTTTGACCTCCTGCCAGTCGGTCATGTCGAAGGTGTTCTCCTCCAGATTCTTGGCGGCCATGTTGTACAGGTTGTCGTGGACGTCCTGCAGCAAACCCTTGATGGCGTCCTCCAGACCGGCCAGCGGTACGAAGGTCTTCTCGCCGGTATCGCGGCGGGCCACGCAGCACTGCTCCTTCTCCATGTCCTTGGGGCCGATCTCCACACGCAGCGGCACGCCCTTCATCTCATACTGGGCAAACTTCCAGCCTGCGGACTGCTCGCTGTCGTCCATGGCGACACGGAGACCGGCGGCGGTCAGACGATCCTTCAGCGCAGCGGCGGCGTCCAGCACGCCGGGCTTATGCTGAGCGATGGGGATCACCACCACCTGCGTGGGGGCGATGACAGGCGGCAGCACCAGACCGTGGTTGTCGCCGTGGGTCATGATGACCGCGCCGATCAGGCGGGTAGAGCTGCCCCAACTGGTCTGGAACGGATACTGCAAGGTGTTGTCCCGGCCGGTGAAGGTCACGTCATAGGCCCGGGAGAACTTGTCGCCGAAGAAATGGCTGGTGCCGGACTGGAGGGACTTGTGATCCTTCATCATGGCCTCGATGGTATAGGTGGCCTCGGCACCGGCGAATTTCTCCTTGTCGGTCTTGCGGCCCTTCACCACCGGCATGGCCAGCGCGTTCTTGCACACATCGGCGTAGCAGTTCAGCTGCTGCTCCGTCTCGGCCTCGGCCTCGGCGGCCGTCTCGTGGATGGTGTGGCCCTCCTGCCACCAGAACTCGCGGCTGCGCAGGAACGGGCGGGTGGTCTTTTCCCAGCGGATGACGGAGCACCACTGGTTGTACAGCATGGGCAGCTCACGGTAGCTGTGCAGCACGTGGCTCCAGTGGTCGCAGAACATAGTCTCGGACGTGGGGCGGAAGGCCAGACGCTCCTCCAGCTGTTCGCTGCCGCCATGGGTGACCCAGGCCACCTCCGGGGCGAAGCCGGCCACCAGCTCACCCTCCTTCTTCAGCAGGCTCTCGGGAATCAGCACCGGCATGGCCACGTTCACATGGCCGGTCTTCTTGAACTCCGCGTCCATGTACTTCTGGATATTCTCCCAAATGGCATAGCCGTAAGGTCGAAGGATCAGAAAGCCCTTGACGCTGGCGTAGTCCACCAGCTCCGCCTTCAGGCAGATATCCGTATACCACTTGGCGAAATCCTCCTCCATGGGGGTGATCGCCTCTACATTTCTCTGATCCTTAGCCATAGCTTTATACCATTCCTTTGTTAGTATATAGGGTGTGTGCCAACTTCACATTTTACCCGCCGCCATGTGACTTGTCAAGTTGCCGCCGCAAAAAGGCCGCAAAAAAGCGCCCCGCAGGGCGCTTTTTCAGCAATCCCGGCCCAGCCGCCTGTCGCGGCGCCGGCCAACGATGACATACACGAACACATAGGCGATGGCGCCGGTCAGCAGTCCGGCCAGCACATCGATGGCCGCGTGCTGCTTGACGAACACGGTGGAGACCATGATGAGTATGCCGTACAGCGTCGCGCCCCAGCGCCACGCCGGCTTCTTCAGCCCCGGCGTGTGCCACACCGCCGCCACCGCCGCCATGCAGCCCAGAATATGCACGCTGGGGAAGACGTTGGTGTTGGTGTCGATGGAATAGGTGTACTCCACCAGCCAGGTGGCGGCATTGTGGTGCGCCATCACCGCCGGACGCAGATCCTGCCCGTTGGGCACCAGAATGCAGAACACCACCGCCGTTGTGAACGTCACCATGATGAACCACATATACCGGCGGAAGCCCTCGGCGTCCTTCAGGATCAGATAGATGCCCAGCACCACCAGCAGCGGGCTCCAGGACACATAGGGGAAGATGAACCACTCGCAGAAGGGGATATAGGTGTCCAGCACCGTCTGTGTGGCCCAGTAGTTATCGGTAATAAAGTGCTCGATGGTAAAAAACATCGCCAGATAGACCGGCAGATACGCGCCCCACCAGGCGTGGGGATGGGTTTTGAAGAATTGCTTGATCGCCTGCATACGATCCCTCCGACAGACTTGATGATTTCGTATCCCGTATTGTACCAGAACCGCCCCGGAAAAGGCAACCCCCGCCCCGCAAATATCACAGAATTTTTACAACTCAGGCAAATCACCGCAGGTGTTGAACGGACTGGACAAACCGGGGCGGCGTATAGTATACTGTCTCCAATACAGACACAGGAGGAACTGCCATGCAGATCATCAAGCGGGAGGAGCTTCCCGAACAGCGCCAGGTGCGCCTGACTATCGCCGTGGACAAGGACACCTGGCAGGCGTCCCTGGCCAAATGCTACCAGGGCGTCAAGTCCGTCTGCCCCGTGGCCGGCGAGCCTACCCGTGAAAACCTGGAACAGGCCTACGGCCCCGAGTTTTTGTACCAGGAGGCCGTCAACGACACCTATCCCCAGGCGCTGGTGGAGGCCATCAGCCAGAGCGATATCCAGATCGCCGGGACCCCCACCCTGTCGGTGGAGACCATCGGCCCCGACGGCTACACCTTCGCCGCCGTTATCGATCTGTACCCGGAGGTGGAGCTGGGCCAGTACAAGGGCCTGTCCGCCGTCTATCCCCAGGTGGAGCTGAGCAATGACGATACCGAGGCCGCCCTGGACGAGTACGCCCGGGCCAACCCCGAGGTGCAGCATCCGGAAAGAGCCGCCATGGGCGACGAGGTGACGCTGGACTTCGAGGGCTTTGTGGACGGCGTGCCCTTTGAGGGCGGCAAGGGCGAGCAGTATCCCCTGCTGCTGGGCAGCGGCTACTTCATTCCCGGCTTTGAGGAGCAGGTGGCCGGCGCCGCCGTGGGCGAGGAGCGCGACGTAAAGGTCACCTTCCCCACGGAGTACGTCCCGGAGCTGGCCGGCAAGGACGCGGTGTTCCATATCAAGGTCCACCAGATCACCCGGCGGGCCATGCCGGAGTGGGACGATGATTTCGCCCGCCGGCAGGGCTTTGCCGATGTCTCTGCCCTGCGCCGGGCCGTCATGGAGACGGCGGTGCAGAAAAAGCAGGCCCAGGCCGCCGAGCAGTTCGCCAATGACCTGATCCGCCAGGTGACGGAGGCCATGACCGTTACCATTCCCACCGCCATGGTGGAGAACCAGCTGGACGGGCTGATCAACGAGCTGCGCGGCCATTTACAGGCCCAGGGCGTGTCCCTGGAGCAGTATCTGGAGATGGGGAACACCACGATGGAGCAGCTGCGTGACCACGCCCGCGAGCAGGCCGCCGCGGCGGCGCGCTATGAGCTGGCCATGACCGAGATCGCCCGCCGGGAGGGCATCGACATCACCGAGGCCGACGTGGACGCCAAGTACGCCGAGCTGTCCAAACAGTACGGCCTGTCCGTGGAGTTGCTGCGCCAGCAGTTGCCGCCCCTGCGGCTGCGCCACGACCTGAAGCTGGCCGCCGCCCAGGCGGTGGTGGTGGACTCCGCCAAACGCAAATGACCGTCCCGCGGGCAGCAGCCTGCCCGCGTACCGATCAATGAAAAGCAAGGGAAGGCCCGTACGGGCCTTCCCTTTTTGTATATCGAAAACCACTCGCCCAGTGAGTGGTTTTCAGGATACAAAGGGCGGCGGACAGATACTGCCCGCCGCCAGATCGCTTTGTCGCTTATATGCCCTACCAGGGATAGAAGTAGATCACCGTGTCCGGCTCCAACTGAATGGGCAGATAGGAGCCGTGCTGTCCCTTGTCAACGGACAGATAGGTGTAGTCCTCGAAGGCCATGGGAACCTGCACGATGAAGCCGTCGTGGATGATCCGTTCCGTCTCGCCGGGCGTGTATCTCTTGCCGCCGGTGCGGGTCATATCCAGCATCAGTACGCCGGAGTATTCCCCGTTGGCGGTCAGCCCCCATTCGCCTTCATAGACCTCCTCCGGTGTGACGAAGTCACTTTCGTACCACCAGGTGAAGGTCGCCGCGCCCCAATAGTCCTCCTGACTGCTGTTGGCGTGCAGCTCCAGAGTGGCCAGAGCGGGCTTATCCGTATGACCCTGCCACGCCCATATCTCCTGCGTCAGCTGGGAGCCGGAGGGACACGTCCAGCCGATGTCGCTGCCGAAGCCGTCGTTCCCCTCCTGCGAGTAAAAGGTGAAGTCGTAGGCCAGCCTCCGTTCGTTCTCGGAGTCGTAGGGCAGCGCCACGATTCCGGGAATGGGATACCAGCTCAGGGTATCGGGGTGGCTGTCGGTCAAGAGCAGCTCCGTGGTATCGGTGGGAACAGTCCCCAGATCGTTGGAGACGAACAGCAGGATCGGGTCGCCGCTCTCGCTGCGGTAGAGCACATCAAGGGTCTCGTAGCCGCCCTTCGCCTCGTTCCACCGGACGCGGTTCACCGCCACGGTGGCGTTGGGGTCACGGGGCACCACGCAGAACAGGCTTCCGCTGTCGCCCACCACCCGCTCCTGCGGGATATTCCGAACAAAGGTATACTGGGCACACAGCCCCGGCGCCGTATCGTTGATCCAGTCCCGCAGAGGGATCGCCAGATCACTCAGGCTGCCGTTGATATCGCCGATGTAGGCCACCGCGAAGCGCTCGTCCTGCTGGCGCTCATCCAGCTCCTGCCGCAGCAGATCCAGAGAGTCGTCGTAGGCCCCCGGCTCGCCGCCGTTCGTTTTGGCGGTGTCACCGTCCGATGCACCGTCGTTGATGTTGATGGTCCCCACGCCGGGGATCTCCACCTGACAGGCCGTCAGCGGCAGCGCCATGGCCAAGGCCAGCAGCATCGCCGCAAGCGACCTGACCAGCTTTTTTTTGTTGTTGTGCATGGGCACCTCCTTTCCGTATTTTACCGTCATTTACCCCTGAGCGGGCTCAAACATGAGAAGCTCGTTGGGGATCTGCTGGATGGGGACCCCGTAGGCGCCTCCTCCGCCGGTCACATTCAGTACCGGGAAGACATCGAAGGCCGCGGGCACCTGCACAGGAAACATGCCCGACACCGTGGTGGGCGCCTCGCCCTTCGTATACTGCCGGCCGCCGCTGCGGGTCATGGTCAGATCTATATGCTCTCCGCTGTCCGTCAGGGACCAGCTGCCCTCATAGATCTCCTGCGGATCGCCGTAGTCCTTGGTATACCACCATGTGAAGGTGATCTGCCCCGGCTCCGCGCCGCTGCCCTGTGTCAGGGACATGGTGGCCATGGCGGGCTGCTCCGCAAAATCGCCCTGCCACGTCCAGACGTACCTGGCCAGCTGCTCCGCCGTAGGAGCCGTCCACATGGACTCTTCGATCATGTCGCCGCCGTAGTCCTCGTCGCAGACGGTGAAGCTGTAGCCCAGAGGCAGGTCATATTCATAGTCGTAGGGCAGCGCCGTGATGCCATAGATGGGGTACCACGTGACGGTTTTGCCGGTGCTGTCCGTCACGATGACCTCCGTGTCGGGATAGGGGCTTTCGCCCATATCGGCGCAGGCATACAGCAGGATCGGGTCGCCGCTCTCGCTGCGGTAGAGCACCTCCAGATTGTCGTAGTCCTCGTTCTGGGGGTTCCACCGGATGCGGTTCACCGCAAGGGTGGCGTCGGGGTCGCGGGGCACCACGCAGAACAGGCTGCCGCCGCTGCCCACCACCCGTTCACGGGGGATATTCTGGACGAACGGATACTGGGCACACAGCTCCGGCGCCGCCGTGCGCACCCACTCCTGCAGGGGAAGCTCCAGATCGTCGGGGCCGCCCGCCGAGCTGCCAATATACGCCGCTGCGAAGAGGTAGGAGGGCAAGTCCATCGCCTCCTCGCGCAGCTGGGTAAGGGAGGTGTCATAGCTGTTCCCCGCAGGGGAGCCATCCGTATCGTGGTCGTTTTTGCTGCCGTCGTTGATGCGGACGGTCCCGATGCCGGGGATATCTATCTGGCAGGCTGTCAGCGTCAGCATCATCGCCAGCGCCAGCAGCAGACAGAGGATGGGATTCTTTTTCATCGGATCCTCCTTTCACCGCTCAGTACTTACCGCTTGTGCTGGAGCCTCCGCCGCCGGAATGGTCACTGCTGCCGCCGTCGCTGTCCCGGGAGATCTTGCGGCGGGTCTCAGTGGTGTGGGTATAGTTGTCGTACTGCTCCGTCAGGTTCAGACCCTCAGCCGTCACGTAGGTATCCGCCTCCGCGCCCTGACGGACGGACTTCATCTTGGCCTTCAGGAACAGGCATACGGCCAGAGCCAGCACCACGCCGATTCCCAGCGCCATAGGCAGCACCTTGATCAGCGGCTTTCTGACGGGGTGCCCCTGCTCGGCAAGGCTCAGATACTCGGCGCAGGCGTTCAGATAGTCCCTGAAGCCGCCCGCCCAGTCGTCGTCGGCAAAGTTGTCGAGGAACTCCTCCGTCATCTGGTGGCGGCCATACTTGTTGACTGCGTACTCGGCGGTGCCGCCGTCGCGAACGTACAGGTCGTAGTCGCGGTCGTATGTGCTCAGCATCAGCATGATGCCCTCGCGGTTCTCGCCGATACCGAAGCTGTTGCTGTCGTAGATGTTCACCGCCGCGTAGTGGATGTCGCTGTCATAGTCCTCGTAGTCGTAGATGGTGACGATGTAGACGGCGCAATCGTACCGCCAGGAGATCTCGTCGGCCAGCAGCTCCAGCTCCAGCCATTCGTCCTCGGTCAGCAGGTTCTCCGTATCGTACACGAACAGGTCGTCCTCCGTCTGCTCCGCCCACGCGGGAACGATCATCGTCAGCGCCGCCAGCAGCGCCAGCAGGTATGTAAAAATTCTCTTTTTCATCTCGGCCGCCCTCCTTAAAACAGCATCAGGATCGCCGCGGCGATGGCCGTCACCGGCGCGGCGACGGCGGCGAAGATCGCCCAGAACTTGCCCATATCCGTGGGCAGGTCGCCCACCAGCTTGCCGGTCTGCCCGTTCATGGCAAAGAGGAAGTCCTTGCCGTTCCACTTGGTATGCAGCATCCACACCGGCAGCAGCGCATAGTGTACCTTGCCGCGCCGCAGGTGAATGTCCTGCCGCAGGGGAACGCAGCTGTCATACGCCGTGGTGGTGCGGCGCAGCGCGCCCTCCAGAGACGCGGAGCACCGTCCGTCTGCCCGGTCGTGGCTCTCCTCTACCGTCACGTCGTACTTATCCGCCAGAAAGCCGGGCAGATAGGCGGTGGAAAAGGGCTTCAGACCGGCGTAGTCATACGGCTCGATGGAGTCCATGTGGTCGTCGGGCATCTTGCTGGAGGCGTCCACCGGCACCTTTTCAAAGGAGATGGAGCCGCCGCGGTGCACGTCGTAGTGCTCCGTCTCGGTGATCTCGTAGTCGCCGCTCTCGTAGACGTGGATGATCAGGCCCTCATAGTCCACGGAGCCCTCCGCCTGGCCGTCGAACATCCAGAAGGGGACGTACACGCCCTGGATCTCCTCAATGTGATTGCCGTTGGTGAACGCCTTGGGCAGCAGGGGCTTGCCCTTATAGTGGTTCTTCAGGGCTGCCACAGCGTCCTCCTTGCTGAGCTTAAAGGGGATCACGAAGTCCGGCTTCAGTGCGCCGCTGAACTGCCCCGGCACCACGGTGGGATTGCCGCAATAGGGGCAGGAGGTAGCGGCGGTGGAGGCGTCGCAGATCAGCTCCGCGCCGCAGCTGGGGCAGTTGTAGGCCTTCATGCCGTCGGCCTCCGCGCCCCAGTCGCTGTTGAGGCCGGAGGTATCCCACCCCTGTGCCTCCATCTCCGCTATTTTCTGGCGGTTCTCCTCCGCCTTGGCGTTGGCCTTTTCCGTGGCCTCCACGGATCTGGCCTCTTTCTCTGCGTACAGAGCTTCGATCTGCGCCACGTCATATTTCGCGCCGCAAAAATCACATTCCAGCATACCGGAGGCGCCCACAAAGTGCAGGGGGCCGGTACACGCCGGGCATTTATAGTTGGTGATTTGGGATGCCATTGTTCTCTCTCCTTTCCGCTGCGGGAGCGGCCTTGAGCCGCTCCCGTGGAAAATGGCGTTCAGATAGGAATACGGTCAGTCAGGGTCGATCAAAGGCTGAGGTTGTACGCACCGGCAGCCATCAGCTTGCCGTTGTCGCCGAAGAACAGGGACAGGCAGCACGCCTCATCCTCGGCGGCGTACCAGGTGTATACACCGCGCTGGTAATCCTCCTGGTACTGGTACTCGGAGCAATCCACGCCGATGTGCTCCTTCAGCTCCGCATAGGTCAGCTTCGCCTGAGGATCGCTGTCGGTGAAGTAGTTTAAGCCGCCCAGATAGGTGAAGAAAGTCTCATTCAGCACTTCCAGTGTTGCTCTGTCAGAGGTCACGGTCTGTGTGTCTGTGGATTTCATATCAATGCCGGGCAGAGCGCCGCCCTTATCCTTACTGCCGCCGCCGCAGGCAGCGAGGGAGAGCATCATCAATGCGGTCAACACAAGTGTGATCGATTTTTTCATGATAGAGTTCCTTTCTTTGTTTACATAACGATTTGTTTTCCGCCCGCAGGGGCGGTCAGGGAAATGGTCAGCGCAGGGGTGCGCCGCAGTTCTGGCAGAACTTCTCGCCGGAGCTTTTGGCGCCGCAGGACGGGCAAAAGGCGGGGGCGGCAGCGGTCTGCTGCGGCGGAGTATAGGGAGCCTGCTGCGGCGGTGCGTAGGAAGCCTGCTGGGGCTGGGAGTACGGACTCTGGGGCTGGCCGGGCTGCTGATAGCCGACGCCGGGCTGCTGGTACGGGTTGTTGGGATAGGGGGTGTTCGGACGAGGGGGCTGATAGGCTGTCTTGACGGGCACGCCCTGATACGCCGTGCCGCCGAAGGCCAGCAGGGGGATGAAGATGTAGGGCAGGAAGATCAGTCCTGCCGCGAAGCCGCCGCTCTTGCCGAACGCTTTGGCCAGCCGTACCTGTGTCTGGATGCTCAGAATGATGTTGTAGATGGGGATCAGAAGCAGCAGGAAGCGCATACCGCTGCCCCAGGTGATCTCAAACAGCACGTAGAGATTATAGAAAGGGACAATGGCCGCCCAGCCGGGCTTGCCGGCCTTCCGGAAGATGATCCACATGCACACCAGAACAAACACGCACAGGACAAGCGAGATAATGGTGAACACCGGGTTATAGGCAGGGGGGCTGCTGTAGCTGTAATAGTCGTAATAGTCGTTCATAGACGTCTCCTTTCACATTCCACAGGTGTGGTCGCTCCTGTTTTCTTTTACTCCGTATCCTCCGCGGGAGCGTACTCCTCGGAGGTGCCCATGAGAAGCTCCCGCAGGAGCCCCTCAAGGGCGGACTCGTACTCGCCGTTGTATTCCGCCGTAAGCGTTTCGCCTTCTCTCACACTGGTGATGCTGAGGTGGCTCTCCATTCCGTCGAGGACGGACAGACCCTCCGGCAGGACCTTGGGCGGCTGGTGCCAGTTGTCCCGCAGGCACTGCTCCACCTCCGCCCACTGCTCCGCCGTCATGGGCGCGTCTGTGCGCTCCGCCCTCTCCCCGCTTCCCCCGGTGTCGATGCACCAGCCGGAGATGGTATACGCGCCGTCCGCCTCCTCCAAATCGAAGCAAAACCCGTGGTCGTAGCTTGAGCCGCTCTGCGTCCAGCGTATGCTTTTCAGCGTGTCGCCGTCCCGAAAGGCGTTGGCAAACTCGTTCACCATACCGTCACCGTCCGTTATCCGGTCGGTCACAAGATAGCGGTAGAGCTGCACACCGCCCACCGTCAGCACACCTGCCAGCGCCAGCGCAAGGAGACCGATCATCACCTTTTTCACCGTCAGGGGCGAGGCGTGCCGCAGTTGGCGCAGAACTTGCCCTTGTTGACCGTTCCGCACGCACACGTCCACTCGTCGCTGGCGGGCTTGGGCTGGCCGCATTCAGCGCAGAATTTGCCGGTGTTCACCGCGCCGCAGGCGCACTTCCACTCGCCGGCGGGCGCGGGCTTGGGCTGGCCGCACTCGGCACAGAACTTGCCGGTGTTTCCCGCATGACCGCAGGCGCACGTCCATCCGGCGGGTGCGGCGGGCTGCTGCGCCTGCTGCTGTGCCGCCTGCTGCTGTCCCATGGCAAACAGATTTTGGGCGTTCATGCCGCCGGCCTGACCAGCCATGTTCATGCCCATGAAGGCCATGGCAGGGCCTGCGCCCTGATTGCCTGCCGCCATCTTCATGGCATCGCCCTGGCTGCCCACCAGATGCGCCGCCGCACGGGTGGGATCCATGAACGCCGCGTTGCGCTGCAGTTCCTTGAGCATCTTCTCGTCTTCCTCGTCTGCCGTCACGCTGGACACGCCGAAGGAGACGATCTCGATGCCCCGCAGGTCGCGCCACTTCTTGGAGAGGACCTCGTTCAGGGCGTCGGCCAGCTCCAGCGTGTGGCCGGGCAGCTGGGAGTAGCGGATGCCGTTTTCACCGATCTTGGCGAAGGCGGGCTGAAGGGCGGTCAGCAGCTCCGTTTTCAGCTGGCTGTCCAGCCGGTCGCGGGTGTAGTCCTCACTGACGTTGCCGCAGACGTTGGTGTAGAACAGCATGGGGTTGCTGATACGGTAGCTGTACTCGCCGAAGCAGCGGATGCCCACATCGATGTCGATACCGGCGCGCTGATCCACCACCCGGAACGGGACGGGGGACGGTGTGCCGTATTTGTTGCCGATCAGCTCCTTGGTGTTGAAATAATAGATGCGCTGATCCTTGGGCGCTTCGCCGCCGAAGGTGAAGCGGTTGGCCATGTTGTTGAATACGTTTTTGATGCCTTCGCCCAGGTCGCCCACGAACAGGGAGGGCTCGGTGGACTGGTCATAGGTGTACTCGCCGGAGGCGGCGCACATATCCACGATCTTGCCCTGATCCACGATGAGCATACACTGGCCGTCGGCCACCGCGATGACCGAGCCGTTGGTGATGATGTTCTCGTCACCCTTGGTGTTGCTGGAGCGCTTGGAGGCCTTCTTCTGGCCCTTCACCGCCAGTACGTTTTCAGGAATGGCCTCGCAGTAGAAGTATTCCTTCCACTGATCCGCCATCACGCCGCCGAAGCTGCCCAGTGCCGCTTTAATAAGTCCCATAGTTTGTGATCTCCTTTTCTCTGTATTTATTTCTGCCTATACCTATAATGGAATACCGTTGTTAATCCTCGATCCACCGGCCGTCCGACCGCTCGCACCTGACGAACCACACCATGGCTGAATCCTTCACATAGCGGTACAGCTCCAGATAGTTGTTGTCAATGACGGTCACGGTGTACTCTACGTTCTCCGGGCCGCCGACCAGCTCCGCGTACCACTCGTCATTACCGCAGCCGTAGTACATGGGACCCTCGAGGAACTTCACGCTCAGGCCGTCCAGCTTTTCCTGGTCACCATATCTGTTGGTATATTCGTACCATGCGCCCATGCTCCATATGCCGCGCCCGTCCTCGGTCACGCCGTCAGCGCTCATGAACGTCAGCGTCAAGGACATTTCCTCGTCCGCCAGCTTATACCGATCGCCCTCGATCTCGCCCTCCACGCCGACCCACTCACCCTCCAGATACCGCCGGTACTTTTCCATGGTGTAGTCCGTGTTGCCGCCGGAGGGCTCCTCATCTCCGCCCACCGGGTCGGTCACATCCACCGGATCAGTGTCGCCGCCGGGCAGGGGCGGTGTGTCTATCGTGGTGCCGCCGTTGTTCTCCGGCTGCCCGTGGGGGATGAACTCCACCTGACAGGCTGTCAGGGTCAACGCCAGCGCCAGAAGCAGTGCCAGCGCGATCCACCGCCGCTTCATGGCTCAAGCCCAGGGATCCTGGGCGGCCGGGATGCGGATGCCGCTGAGGGGGCTGGAATACTCCCACAGGAACCACTCGCCGGTGGAGGGCTTCTGCCGCAGCTTGATGGGCCGGGGCGAATCCGCGCCGGGTGTGGCGATAAACAGCCGCAGGTAGCCCGGCTCGATGTCCTGCGGACGGGGATCAGGCAGTACATCCAGCACATAGGGCTGTGTGGGAGCATAGCTGTTCTGAGGTGTGGCACCGGCAAAGTATGCCAGCGGCAGGTACTCCTTGCCCCGCAGACGATCCCGCAGGAACTGGCTGTCATAGGGAGTCATGGGCCGGGGCCCCCGCAGGATGTTCATGGCCTCCACACCCTCGTTGGGATTTTTTACATACAGGTTCAATGCGCACAGGAAGCCCGCCACCACCTCGTCTGGGGTATTCAGGGACAGGTTCCGGAACTCTGCCAGCGAAGCGGGCAGTGCGTTCAATGTCACTTGCATATCTCGTCCTTCCTTTCTCTGATTTCCGTACCGTTCGTCAGCTGTCGCCTCTCACGCTGCTGGAGAAGGTGGCGGCCGTGTAGTACTCGTTGCCGTCCTGGACATTGAAGTACAGCACATAGTAGTCACCCTCGCCGTTGAACCAGCCGTAGGCGTGCTTCTCGCTGTTCCAGCTCTTCTCGTCCATGCCGGTATGGGGGATGCCGTCCTCGCCGCCCAGCATTTCCTTGATGTCGTCATAGGTCAGCTTCGAGGACTTGGAGGAGCTCATATCCCACAGCTCCTGCCGCACCTTCTGCATGGTGGGCAGATCCGCTCTTCCGGTGGCGTCGGGGTTGGACTTGCCGTACTCGCCCTGCCCGTTGGTGGTGGTGCGCTCGTAGGGATAGTTCTCCGGCAGGCCGCCGTTGTCGCCGCCGCTGGGGAGGGAAACGGCTGCATCGCCGCTGCCGTCATCGGGGATCAGGCTGGTGTCGATCTCGTAGGTATTGGCGATCTCCATAAAGGTCTTGCCGCGGTAATACGCCACGGCGTCCGCCGGCAGGGGCATAAAGTCATCGTCCGTCCAGTTCTCATCGTCCAGATGCCGCAGGTTGGCCAGCAGGCTGATGGAGCCGTCCACCAGATCGGAGTCCACCTCGCAGCTCACATACAGTGCGCCGGTCTCGTCCACGGAGAGGATACCCTCCTGCATCTCGCCGCCCATGAACTCGCCGCGCAGCTCCAGACCCGTATCATCATCGGGCACCACGCGGGCATAGGTGTTGGCGAAGTTGAAGTCGTTCTCGCCCTCCAGATACATGGCCAGCCAGACCTCGCAGCCGCCGTTGCCGTCAAAGACCAGACGCGCCAGGATCTCGTGGGCGGTGTCGTTCAGCGCCTCAAGGTCGCCGGTGGCGTCCGTGAGACCCGCCATGCCGTGCCAGTCGCCGCCATAGACGGACGCAAAGTCGTCAAGAGACAGCTCCGCAGTGCCGGAGCCGGCGCTGCCGCCGCTCTTCCGGAAGGTCAATTGCAGGTCAAAGCCGAAGTAGTCATTCACCGTGATCAAACCGTCCTTCAGCGTACAGTTGCAGATCGATCCGTCTCTGTCCAGCGTCAGGGCGCCGTCCTTAGTCAGCTTCCACTCGATGGTCGTCGGGTCGCCATCCAGCATGAAGCAGCCCGTACCGTCTTCTTTCAGCTCAATGTAGTTGTCACCCAGATCGTATACCTCGTCCATGGGTATCCACTCGTCGAAGGACAGAACCTTCTCGCCCATGTACTTGCCCACGGCGGGGTTGGTCTTGGAGCCGCCCTTGCCGCCTCCGCAGGCCACCAGCGTCAGTGCCATCACCAGCGCCAGCAGCAGTGCCGTCAGCTTTTTCATGCTTTTCATCACCGTTCCTCCTGTTTTTACTGTTTTCTCCTATAGTTTCTTCCTGTCTGAATGTGCATATATCGGCACGTCTCACTTGAGACGGTTGCCGCATTCCGTGCAGTATGCCGGGGCTGAAGCGCCCGGCTTGGGCTGCCAGCCGCAGGTTTTGCAGGTCAGCGGCTTCACCAGACCGCAGCCGGTGCAAAAGTTGTCCTCGTTCTCCGTTCGGCAGGCAGGACAGCTCCATGCTGCGGGCGGCGGCGTTTTCGGCTCCGGGGAGAAGATCACGTCCTCCTCGCCGCACGCCGCGCCGTCCTTTGTCAGCCATCTCAGGCCGCTGCCGTCGCTGTAATGGACGCAGAAGGCATTTTCCTTGTGGCTGAACGTCAGCCGGTTGAAGGCGCCCGTCATGGGGATATCCTTATGCTCCTGCGTCAGCTTTACATGCCCGGTTTTGTACACCCATGCGTCGGATGCGAAGTCCGGCTCGCCGTCCACAAGCACCTGTATGCGGGAGCTCTCAAACGGGTCGCTGTTCTCCACCTCCATGACAATGCTGCCGTCCCGGCTCTGCCACGTCCCCGCAAAGGGACTCTGATCCTCCGGCGTATACATCATACCGGGGCCGTCCACCATCTGCCCGGCCGGCGGAGCCTCCGCTTTGCCGCAGCCCGTCATTCCCCACAGCGCCATGACCAGCAGTACACCTCCTATCCAGTGTTTCCGCTTCATCTGTGCCGCCTCCCCTTATCGTCTGTTTTCCGCGGACAGACTTTCCACCGGCTCGCCGTGCTCCTGCAAAAACGCCGCACAGTCGGTACACAGGTCGATATCCTCCCCTAAAAGGAAGCAGCGGTCACAGACCAGCCGTTTGCAGATGGGACACAGACTGAAATGCTCCAGCGCCTCTGTGACGGCTCGCTCGAAGGCATCCTCCCGTTCCCGTTGATACAGCGCCTGAAAGATCACGCGCTTTCCCTCGTTCTCCGGCTGCACCCCCGCCTTGGAAAACCGCACAGGCTGGCTTTCCCAGCAATAGCCGCATGCCGCGCAGCGCAGCGAAAAACGAAATCTTTCCACAGTGGATACGTCCTCCATGGATGCTTTGATGATGCGGTGCATTCGGGTTCCCTCCTTGCCTTTATCGCCAGTCCCTTCTTTCGTACTCATGTCCAAAGTATCTATGCAGGTATATATCCTTTTTAGCAGTTATCTCTTGAACTGTCTATTACCCCAAGGGTGAATTTTGCCTGCAAACGGCAAAATCACCCTCAGGCGTAGACAGAGTGCACAACCCGGATTACACCGGGTTGTGCACTCTGCTCATTGTACGTATTCTTGTTATCGTTTCAGCAGCTCACCGCTACGGCCGCAGGCGGCAAACAGCTCGATATACACCTTCAGCTCATCGAAGGAATCCACACCCAGCTTCCGGTACAGATTGCGGTTATGGGTCTTTACGGTGCTGGCGCTGATGCGTGCCAGTTCGGGGATATCCTTGACGGTATAGCCGCCCATGTAGTATTGCAGGATGGTGCGCTCCATGCCGGTCAGCGTGCCCGCCCTCTCTGCAAAGCCGCACAGCCGCGCCTCTACATCGGGCGGCAGCGCACCCACGGGCCGCGCCCGGATCATGGCCAGCAGCTCGTCGATCTCCGGAATACCGGAGGCCACCACCTCTGTTGTGCCGCCTCTGACCGCCGCGAGGCTCTCGTTGATCGGCTTGACGAAGCGGCGGGACAGCACGGCCGACACAGCCAGCATCGCCAGCAGGAACAGCAGCGAGCCCAGGAACCATGCGGACTGCACGCCACGCTCATAGCTGCGGAAGGCGTTGGCCGACACAAGCGTTACCGCGGCAAGGGGGATGCCGTCCGAGGTGACGGCATCCAGCAGCCGGTGGCGTCCCAGATAGGACTCCTTGCCATCGGTATAGGTGGTATAGTATTTCCCCGGCTCGATGTGCAGCGTGCCGTCGGCCGTCAGGCGCGAGCCGGAGGTGGCGCCCAGCATGGCCCCCGACAGGTCAAGCCTGTCACCGTCGATGGGCGCCAGCAGGGTCAGCATATTGCCATAGGAGCTGGACACGGTGTCGTGGGAAAGGGAGAAATAGAGATCGCTGATCTCCACACCGCAGAAGCCCCGCACGGCACCGCTGCTGTCCAGGATCGGCACACACAGCAGCATCACATGCTCCCATGTGTCCGACAGCTCCGAGCGCTTTGTCCACAGGCTGCCCTCTGCCGGACGAGTGGCCTGACTGCTGAGGACCCGCTCGCTGCCGGGGATCAGCGCGGTGTTCAGCTCCGGGTTCCAGCGGTTATGCATCTGGAGCTGCAAGCCCCGCGCCGCCTCCGCCGCGCCGCGGAAGCAGATCACATCCTGTTCCGACGCCACCGTGGGCTGAAGCCCGGAATAGCGCAGATACAGCCCCGCTCTGAGAGCGTCCGCATCGGGCAGCGACGTGTTGGCGGTGACGTTCAGACAGAAGAAGCTCCCACTGCACGAGGTGGCGCTCAGCGTACTGCTCAGCGGCGCATACAGGCGCTTTTCCAGCTCCGCGATGGTGCCCGGATCGTCGTTGAGCGCGTCAAAGGGAATGCCCTTGGCCGCCAGGAAGGCATCCAGCTCCCGTCCCAGCTTTTCCGACAGAGCCACACCGCGCGCTGTCAGATCACCCATCTGCGCATCCAGTGCCGCGTATGTATTTCTCTGCTGAATGTCGAGAGCGCCGGCCAGCTGCCGGGCAGGATGGGACAGCACACCCGTGGCCATCAGGATAGACAGGATCGTCGCCACCAGCAGCAATGCCATGGCAGACCAATACAGCAGCAGCCGCACACCCATGCTGCGGCTGGCTGTGTATGGGCTGCGGATCACATTCCGAATCGACTGCATATGCCTTCCCTCTTTCATGCGCCGTAATCCAGCTTAAAACTGTCCAAAGTCTCCCGGATCAGGGCGTCCAGCGTGTTGCCGCCCTCCAGATACTGTGTCCGGCCCGCCGTCAGCTTCAGCCGCGCCAGATTTTCAAACCGCGTCTCCAGATCCAGATAATTCTCCATCTGAGGCGGGTAGTAGAAGGTATATGCCTCCTGTGTTTGCAGGTATGTCTCGTACAGCGACACATACATCGGGTCGCTTAGTTTTTCCACGGCGCCGGGCAGATATTTCTCAAATGCCTCCTGCGTCACCGGCATATAGCCCAGACTGGTCACAAATTCCACATTGCACGCCGGCTCGGTCAGCCACTTCAGGAACGTAATGCACGCCCTCTCCCGTTCCGGGGTGGACTTCACGGTACACATTCCGACGCCGCGCTGCATCACCAGCTTGTCACCCCCTTCAAACACCGGGCAGGGCATGGAGGTGATCGTCACCTTTTCCGAGGTGTTGTCCGGATACGTCACCGTGTCGGAATAGTAGAGCACGCTGGCGGAGGAGGCCACGGATACCACCACGTCTCCCGTGCGGAGCGGCTCTGTGGCGTATCCGTCGTGCAGCCACAGGCCGCCCGTCAGCCCTGCCCGGGCATACGGCTCCCAGGCACGCTCAAACCCGGAGCCGAACCTTACGCCGTCGTCCCGGAAGAAGTCCTCACCCAGAGACTCCACCCCTACCTGAAAATAGTTGAAGTGGTAATCGTGGACAAAGAAGCACTTGCCGGTATCCGCGGCGTACTGCTCCGCCAGTGCGTAAACGCCCTCCCATGTGGCCAGATCGTCATAGTCGGCGCCGGACTGAGCCGCCCATCTGTCGAACAGCGTCCGGTTGACAAACAGCACCTCGGTGGATTTGGCGAGTGGCAGAATCGCCTGCCGACCGCTGATCGTCCCCTCCTCCCGGAAGGCGGGGATAAACGCCGCCAGCTCCTCCTCGCTGAAATAGTCCCGGTAGTCCACCAGAATGTTCTGATCCGGCAGAGCCAGCACTGTCTTGGGATAGGAAACGAACATATCCGGCAGCGCCGGTGCGCCCGGGTCGCTGTTGGCAGCGGCCAGCACGCTTTTGTGAATGCTGCCGCTGTTGCTGACCAGTTCCACCTTTACGCGGATGTTCTGCTCCGCGCCCACCGTGCTGTTGAACCGCTCGATCAGACTGTTCAGCGGAGAATCCACCTCACCGCCATAGACATGCCACAGCGTTACGGTCAGCGGCTCTGTGCTCTTTTTCTGCCCGCAGCCCATTACCGACAGCAGCAACACCAACAGACAAATTATACCGATTTTTTTCATGGTCGCGCCTCACCTGCTCTGGCGGGGCAGCGGGGACACAGCACCCGGCCGCCGCCGTAAAATAAACGGAATGGAGAGTATCAGAGATCTTTCGTGCGCCGCCTGCCCACAGCCCGTCCGATACCGGCCAGCACCAGCAGGGCGGCCGGAATACACAGCCACAGCCATCTTCTGTTCATATGCCTGCCTCCTCTCGAAAATATCAGCCGTTAAACGCGGCGAGAGCCGCGTCTGCCCGGCGGATCCACTCGGTGCGGTCGCCGTAGACCGCCGCGTCCAGCGAATTGATGGCGGCGGCCGCCTTCTCCCCGGCGTCCTCCTCGCCCCGCATGGCGGCGCTGAGACCCGAGGCCACATCCTTGATGGCCGTCATCTGCTGCTTCCATGTGTTGGCGGCGTTGCCCAGCGTCTTCTGCACGCCGAACAGCGTATCGAAATACTTGCTGAGCTTCTCGTACTCCTTGAAGTTGTTTACCTCAAGGTTAAAGGCATTCATGCCGGCGGTGTTGATGAACACCAGCCGCACCGTGGACTTTTTCTCCGTCTTGTCGCCGTTTCTCACCATCTGCTCTTCATACTTATAGTTCCGTAGATCGGCGATGCGGTACACGCAGGCTCGCGTGGTCTTGCCGAAGATCAGGATCTTGTAGTCCACCTGTGTAAAGGCCACCAGCCCGATGTCCTCCGCCACATACAGGTGCGCGCCGAAGCGCGTCAGCTTCTGGTTCTTATCCTTCGTCTTCAGACGGGGCACAAAGTAGTGATCCCACAGTTTCGTTCCCCGCTCCACCTGGTCCAGATGCGCTTTCACGCCGGACAGGTTGCCATGCACATAGTCGTACACCTTGAAGCCCCTGCTTCTACAATTCTTTCGGCAAATGCAATTGCCGTCCGCCAGCTTCTGGGTCTGCATCAGGTTGATGTCCGCGCCGCAAATTCCACACTTGTTCGCCATAACATTTTCTCCTTTCCGTCGTTGCCCGATTCGGCAGGTTCCTGTAGCTGCTTATGAAATATCCCATTGCGGGATCTTTCCTTCACATGGCGTAGATCTGATCCATCAGGTACTCGGCAGGCATGGAGCCGTAGAAAAACTGATCGATCAGCCCGTCCTTCTTGGCGTCCCGGATGTCCTTTGCCGTCTGCCGTTCGGTGTTGGAGTCCACCATCAGCGCGATCTTGCAGTTGGGACACAGCGCCTTTACCTCGCCGCGCAGTCTCAGTCTTTCGCCGAGCTTCCACGGGGCATACCCTGTTACCTCCATCACAAGCACAAAGGGCTCGTATATCTGGCACAGCTCCACGGTGTCCCTTGGGGACTCTGCACGGATCACCTCGATATCGTAGTCAGAGCTTTTGAAAGCGGCCGCCACAGCGTCGGCAAACAGGTAATTCTGCATATCGATCACAATTTTACGCATCGAGCCATCCCTCTTCCGTTCCCAGTATATGTAGCTATTGTAGCACGGAAAAGCGGCCCTGTCTGTCCACAAAAGTGAGGACAGACAGGGCCGCTGATTGCGGATAATATTTTGAATAGACGTATTTCCGTTCAATTTTCTTCTGCCGCGCCGGACCAGCCTCCCGGCACGACCAGCCGCTTGCTGACCGCGGCGACCATCAGCCGGTTGCGGTTGGGGTATCCGGTTTTCTCCAGCATCCGGTTGATATAGGTGCGCACTGTCGATTCCGCTACATTCATTCCCACGGCGATCTCCGCATAGGTCTGGCCCTCACAGAGCAAGCGCAGCGTCTCCAGCTCCTGATCGGACAGATCACAGGACAGAACATTCCCCAGCCGCACCGATGGCGTACCGTCCGGCCAGAAGCGCTTGCCGGACAGGGTGCCCTCGATGACGCCCACAAGATCGCCGGCGGGGGAATCCTTGTACCAGAAGCTGTCAGCCCCGATCTGCCTCGCCCGCTCCAGAAAGCGCCCCTCCAGCATGGAGGTCACCATCACGATTCTGATATGCGGATAGGCTCTTTTGATGGACTCGGCGGCGGCCAGACCATCCGAATCGTTTTCGGTGCAGATGTCCATCAGGATCAGGTCGATATGCCCATCACCGCACCGGCGAAGCGCCGCGTCGGCACGGGTCAGGGTGCCCGCCACCCGGCAATCCGCGCATTTTTCCACGCAGGCGCACAGGTACATTCGGGCAAGGGCCTGATCCTCGACGATCAATATGTCTCTGACAGCCATTTGTTATCCCCCAGCTTCTCAAAAGTCGGTATCCCTATCACCAGCGCAAACTCCGGCAGGCTCTGCACCGTCATGGTCCCGCCGATCCTTTCGATCCTGCGGCGCAGATTGGACAGCCCGCCGCCCTCTGTGATGGTCTTTTCCGGCGGCCTTCCGTTATTGCGGATCAGAACGGTATATCTGTCGCCGTCCTCCCAGATGTTGGTCACCAGCTCGGTTGCCTGCGCGTACTGTATGGCGTTGCTCAGGCAGACCTGCATGGCGGTATACATCAACTCCGCTGCGCCGCCCGCCGGCTCTGTGCCTCGCATCCTGATGGTCACGCCGCTGCTGTCCGCACTTTTATACAGCTTTTCCCTTGCCGACAAAAGGCCTGCGTCCTGAAAGACGATGCTTTTCTCCCACTCCCGCAGCACAACGTCTGCGTCGATGGCACCAAGGTCTCCGGACAGATACTGTTTCGTAACGGTGATGCAGGCGGCAAGACTGTCGTGCATGGCGGATTTGGCAGCAAGCTGCTCCCGCTCCCGGGCCACCGCCTCCACGTTTTCCGAGAGACGGCGCAGCTCTTCCGCGTCCTGCGCAAGCTTTCGGTTGTCCTCGGTCAACTGCTCCAGCGCCCGGTGCAGCTCCGTGACATTCGCGGCGCTCAGCTGTATATATGTCTCCCCGTACCGGTCGGTCACGGCCGCCCTCTCAAATTTCCATACCAGCCCGTCGGGGAAGTGAAAGGTGCCCTCCATGCCGGCAAGGGGCGTCACGCCCTCCGGCGGGGATGCCAGCGCCCTTTGGAGCTCCTCCAGGTATTGAAGGTCGCTGTTGAGCAGATGCTGGCTCAGCCGATACATCTGCCGGTTGCACAGCACGATGCCGCCCGACCGGTCGAAAAAGCATACGGCGGTGGGGAGCCGGTCAAAGCTCTCCTTGATGGCATTGAATCCGAAGCGCGTCAGCTTATGCATCCTCCCGCCCCCTTATCCTTCTGCGGACGAGCCACAGACCGTCCTCCTGCCGCACCGTTACCTCCGGGGAGGCGATCGCCGACAGATCGGCGGCGCACTCCACCGACAGATCCATCGCGCTGTCGGAAACGGAGATAAACAGCGAGCGCAGATCATCTACCGTGGTCTCCGCGACGGTTTTCAGAAGCTCAAACAGGTTTACGACCTCGGAGGCGCGCATGGGTCCTGTCGTGCGGTAGACCACGCCGCACTCCGTGCCGCAGGCGGTCAGGGCGCGCACGGCTTCGTCCACCGTCAGCCGCAGCTCCTGCTGCGGCAGCCACTGGTACTCGCTGATGAGGAAGTACAAATTGGCGCTGCGCTTGATGTAGGTGCCCAGCAGCAGCACCCGCTTCAGCAGACTTCGCCTTTCGGCGGGGTCGGCTTTTTCGCATCGGGCGAGCATTTGCCGCATCTGGACTGTCTGCCTGCTGTGCCTGGCCTCCAGCTCATTGTATATACGGTTCTTCTCGGTCAGCTCATGCAGACTTCTCTGTACAAGATAGGCGTCCTGCAGCTTCTTCCTGTTGCGTTCCATTTCCGCCCTGTTTTCATTCAACCGGGCGTGCAGCTCCGTCAGCGGGCGTACATTGTCCTGCCAGACGGCGTAGCCTCCGCTGATGGGCGCCGAGGAGATGCGCATGCCGTCAGGCCGGAGGATCTGCTGTCCATCCTGCGGGCAAATTATATCCTCGCCCGCGGCACGGGAGCGCAGGACGATCCGGCCGCTGCGATCCGCAATACAAGCTGCCAGCGTTGAGGCCTCAAACAGATCTACGTATCCCGTGTTGGACGGTATCATACGGCAGCGGATACAGCTTTCATAGATGGCGGCATACAGCAGGCAGAACATCACGTTCATGTCGCCGAGCCACCACCGGACGGCGGGAAGGCCCGACAGATAGAGAATACCGTACAGGAACATCACGCAGCCCAGCACAAACGGCATGATCCGCTTCCCTCTGCCGCCCGGCATACGGCTCTTTCGAAACAGGCAGACGAGGGAGAAGGCCATGCAGCCCACTATCCAACCAAGGCAGACAAAATACAGCGGGCGGTGGGAATACGTTCCGGAGAGCGGCAGCCCGGGAACGCCGCTTTTGAAGGCGAATACCTGCTGATGCAGGTCGTTGGTGATCACCAGCAGAAACAGCACCGCGGGGACGATCAACAGCATACCGGTTCTTCGGCTCAGACGGTAGTCCTCCGGTTTCCCCATGGACAGGGCGATGTACACCCCCAGCAGCGGGAGAAACAGCATCGGCAGGTAGTAGAGGTACCACACATACCGCGCCGCTGTCAGGTCAGTGACGACACTGTATTTCAGCGTCCGCAGTATGAGCCACAGCAGGATCAGCGCCGCCGTCAGCCGCAGGCAGTGCAGCGCCTGCCGCTGGATGATGCGCCGGTCAAGGGAAAAGCCCCACAGGGCGAAAAGCAGCAGATAGAGCGCCGTCCGGATATGGTTCATGACAGGACCGCCGATGTCAAATTTTGCCATCATCCGGCAGGCGTAGGCTATGGCGATCACCGTGAAAACAAAGATCACAGCCGACAGATGTTTCGTGTTTCCTTTCAAGGGGTAACGCCCTCGCTTTCTCTCCGCTTATATCACCGCACGCATCCTTGCTGTGTATAGTATAGCATAAAGAGAACTTCCCCGCAACAGCATGCGATAGTCGCCGTCCAGCCCGCTGTGCTTGGTAATTCTGACCGCGAAAAATGTCATAAGGTCTTTTTGAAGATTTTTTTGAGGAAGAAACGGAGCAGGCGTGACCAGCTCCGTACAGGGTAATAAAAAAGTGGATGTAACTGAAATCAGTTACATCCACTCAAGATGGTTGCGGAGGGAGGACTTGAACCTCCGACCTCCGGGTTATGAGCCCGACGAGCTACCAACTGCTCTACTCCGCGATATTGTACTGTACCGGGTGGTGCCGGTGACCGGACTCGAACCGGTACGGCATTGCTGCCGGGAGATTTTAAGTCTCCTGTGTCTACCATTCCACCACACCGGCGGATCAGGCATTTATTAGGATACCACACCGCCCGGCCTGTGTCAACACCTTTCGAAAAAACATTTCGACAAAGTCGCAAAATCCCGTTGCGCGCCGCGCTTTTCTGCGCTATAATGTGTCCGCGGAACAAACTGGAACAGGAGGAACATCCTATGAATATTTGGCATGATATTGCCCCCGCGCGGGTAAAGCCCGAGGATTTCTGGGCGGTCATCGAGATCGAAAAGGGCTCCAAGAACAAATACGAGATGGACAAGGATACCGGTATGCTGCGGCTGGACCGTATCCTCTACACCTCTACCCACTACCCCGCCAACTACGGCTTTATTCCCCGTACCTGGGCCGATGACGGCGACCCTCTGGACGTGCTGGTGCTGTGCAGCGAGTCCATCCGCCCCATGAGTTTGGTGCGCTGCTTCCCCATCGGCGTCATCACCATGGAGGACGGCGGCGACCTGGATGAGAAGATCATTGCCATCCCCTTCGAGGACCCCACCTATCATCTGTATACGGATATTTCCGAGCTGCCTGCCCACGTGGCCAGCGAGATCAAGCACTTCTTCCGGGTCTATAAGAGCCTGGAGGGCAAGGAGACCGTGGTCAGCGACGTGCTGGGCCGTCAGGCGGCGGTAGATATCATCATCAAGTGCCAGGATGCCTACATCGAGAAATACTGCAAGTGACATACCGCGCCGCCATCCCCGCCGATGGCGGCGCTTTTTCTGCGGGCGGGAAACCTTTTCCGAAGGAATTGCGTCTATATAGCAGATGAGCCTTTTGAAAGGAGGCGGATCCTATGAAAAAACGTGCGGCGGCGCTGGTGCTGGCGCTGCTGATGCTGCTGGCCCTGCCCGGCTGCGGCATCAAGGCGCAGGCACTGACCAAGGATATCGTGCCCCAGGCACTGGACACGACCACCGACCTGACCGCCGGAGGCGAGGCGGTGTCGGCCTTCGCCCTGTCACTGCTTCGCAGTGAACGGGCGGGAGAGACGGGTGTGCTGCTGTCACCGGTGTCCATCCTGAACGCACTGGGCATGACGGCCAACGGCGCCGGTGGAAACACCCTGAAGCAGATGGAAACGGCGGCGGGTATGAGCCTGAACCAGCTGAATGAATTTCTGTACACCTACCGCATGAGCCTGCCGGCCGTGTACAAGAGCTGCGCCGTTTCGCTGGCCAACTCCGCGTGGGTGCGGGATACCTTCCGGGTGGAGGACAGCTTCCTGCGCGCCTGCGTCAACTACTACAATGCGGAGATCTATCGTTCCGCGTTCGACGGCAGTCTGGTCACCGACCTGAACCGCTGGGTCAGCAAGGAGACAAACGGCCTGATCGACAGTCTGCTGGAGCAGGCGCCCGGCGAGGCCACCATGCTGTATCTGGTCAACGCCGCCTGCTTTGACGCCCGGTGGGAGACGCCCTACGAAGCGTCGGATATCCGCGAGGGCGGGACTTTCACCGCCGCTTCCGGTGCGCGCCAGACGGCGGATTACCTGACCAGCAGCGAGAGCATCTATCTGTCCGGCAACAACGTTACCGGCTTCCTGAAGCCCTATGACGGCGGGAAATATGCGTTCGCAGCGCTGCTGCCCGACGAGGGCGTGACGCTGGAGGACTACCTGAAGAACCTCACCGGTGAGCATCTGTATCAGCTGATCACCGGTCACCAATACGCCGATGTGCAGGCGTCCATCCCGCGGTTTACCGCCCAAACGGAGTTGGAGCTGGAGAAGGCGCTGACGGCTATGGGTATCACGGACCTGTTTGACGTGTCCAGAGCCGATCTGCGGGCCATGGGCAGCGCGCCCAGCGGCAATAATCTGTACGTCTCCTCCGTGCTGCACAAGACGTATCTGTCGCTGGACGAGAACGGCACCAAGGCCGCCGCGGCCACGTCAGTGCAGGTGAACGGCGGCAGCGCGCGGCCCACCGACGTCAAGACCGTGACGCTGGATCGCCCCTTCCTCTACATGGTCGTGGACACCCACGCCTGCGTGCCCCTGTTCATGGGCACCGTCACCTCTATGAAATAAGCGAAAAGAACGCCCGACAGGGCGTTCTTTTCGCTTATTCGCCGCCGTTCACATAGTCGTGGGGGTCGATGACCGCCCCGTCCCGGCTGACGGAGAAGTGCAGGTGCGGCCCCATGCGGCTCTCGGCGGCGGAGGTGGCCCCCACCCGGCCGATGACCTCTCCGGCGGCCACCTGCTGCCCTTGCTGCACCGGCACGTCCGCCTGCAGGCTGCTGTACTGGGTGGCGTACCCGCCGTCGTGCTGAATGACCACCGTGGTGCCCATCAGCTCGTCGTTGGTAACGGACTGCACGGTCCCTGCGGCGGCTGTCTTTACCGCCGCCCCCTCGTCCGCCTGCACGTCAATGCCGTCGTGGGTGCGCCAGTCGGCCATAGTGGGGTCATATAACAGCTCCGTCATGCTGAACACCGTCACTGTGGTGCCGTCCAGAGGGGATACCACCTGGGGCAGCAGTTCTGCCGGCTCGGTGATCTCCGCCTCCTCCACCGGGTCGGGGATGACCACCGGCGCGGGCTTTACCACCGGCTGGGTGGGGGTGACGGGCTGGATATCCAGCACCGGCGGCGTGTCCGTCTGCTCCACGGTCACCGGGCGCTCTCTCAGGGCGAAATAGCCGATCGTTCCTGCGGCCACAAGGCACAGGGCGATGGCTATGTAATAGCCCCGCCCGGCGAACATGGCCCGCAGCCGTTCGTTTCGGGAGTCCTTCATATGCGTGTCCCTTTCCTGGCGGGAAGTCCCGCCGCCGCCCCTTCCGGCGGGCGGCACGCCGAAATAAAACATCCTCTGCCCATATTGTCGCCGGACAGAGGATGTTTTATTCATATTCAGTCGTCGAATTCCGCCCGCAGGCCCCGCCGCAGCAGGGCACTCAGCTCTGCCCGGGGATCGGCGCTTTCGTACAGGATGTTGTGTACCGCCATGCATATCGGCAGCTCCACGCCGTGCTTTTCGCGGAGCACCATCAGTGCCTCCACTGTGTAATAGCCCTCCGCCAGCCGGTGGTAGTCCTGATGGCGGATGAAGGACTCGCCGAACTGTCGGTTATGGCTGTAGGGCGAGAACACCGTGGCCTCGTAGTCCCCCAGATGGCACAGTCCGTAGGCTGACAGCTCATTGCCGCCCATAGCCTTGATCAGCCGCGCCACCTCCCGGGTACCCCGGCTCATCAGCGCGCCCTTCAGGCTGGACATCTCCACGCCGTCCAGAAAGCCCGCCGCGATGCCCACCACGTTCTTGGCCGCGGCGCCTACCTCGTTGCCGATCATGTCGCCGCCATAGTAGAAACGGATCAGATTGCTGGAGAATTCCTGCACCAGCCGCCGCTTCACAGCGTCGTTCCCGCTGTCGATGACCATGCAGTTGGGGATGCCCCGGTA
>OMEC01000281.1_pt1 | contig 29400 bp, 15 predicted proteins | sample 1673401 | NCBI WGS metagenome assembly OMEC01 (sample SAMEA103958110, study PRJEB25191) | human gut metagenome | reverse complement strand
AATTCCTCGCGAGTACGAGCGTCAGCGCGAGGAATTCATGCGTCCCCCGCAGCGGAAGGTGCAGAAAAAGGCTGCGCCCGTCCGCCGTCAACGCGAAAAGGTCTCGCTCGGCACGCTGTGCGGCTTTATGGCGCTGGCCGCAATGGTCGCGCTGATGATCATGTGCCGCGCACAGCTGACGGAAATCTCCGCGCAGGTCGTCTCCGTGCAGAAGGAGATCTCCGCGCTCGAGGACGAGCATGTCGCGCTGCTCACGCGCTACGAAAAAACCTTTGACCTCACCACCATCAAGGAGGCGGCGGCCGCGGCCGGTATGGCCAAGCCCAGCGCCTCGCAGGTCTACTACATCGACCTGTCGGAGCCCGACAGCGTGGTCGTCTACCAGCAGAAGAGCCAGAACGTTTTGTCGCGGGCGCTCACGTCGCTTGGCAACGGCGTATGCGCAGTGGTGGAATATTTCAAATGAGCGAAGCTATACATAAGGAGTAAGGAGCTTCCTTACTCCTTTTCCATTTTTAAGGAGGATGAACGACTGTGGCACCACGCCCCCAGAACCAGAAAAGACGGCCCGAATCCGCGCGCCGCGCAAACCGCATCATTCAGACAAGAACGCTGCTGCTTCTGGGCGCGTTCGGCGTGCTGACGTTTGTGCTGCTCTTCACCCAACTCTATCACTGGCAGATCACCGAGCATGACGAGCTCCAGTCCGTCGCTGTGCGCCAGCAAACGCTGCGCACCACGGTGGAGGCGAGCCGCGGCACGATCTACGATCGAAATGGCACGATCCTCGCGATGTCCGCCTCGGCGGAGGATATTTTCATCTCTCCGAAGGAGATCATCGAAAACGATCAGGATCAAAACCTGATCGCGGGCGGCCTTGCTGAAATTCTGGACCTTGACCCCGCTGACATTCTCAAAAAGATGGAGAAAACGAACTCGCAGTACGAAGAGCTCAAGAAAAAAGCGGATGACGAGCTTGCCGACAAGGTGCGGGAATTCATCAATGAAAACGACCTGAAGGGCGTTTTCATTCGTCCGACGAGCAAGAGGACCTATCCCAAGGGGACGCTCGCCTCACAGGTCATCGGCTTTACCAATGACCTCGGCGGCGCGATGGGCCTTGAGGCGGCGTACAACGACGAGCTGACCGGCGAGAACGGTATGGTCGTCACCGCGCGCGACCGCGACGGCCGCTCCGTGCTCTACCAGTACGACCAGTATTTCGACGCGGAAAACGGCTGCGACCTGCACACGACGCTCGACACGACCATCCAGTATTACCTTGAGAAAGGTGTGCAGGAGCTCGAGGCGCGCTTCGGCACTGGCAAGGGCGCCGAGGGCATCGTCATGGATGTCAACACCGGCGCGGTGCTGGCGATGGCGTCGCTGCCGACCTACGACTTGAATTCCCCCGGCACGGTCTACAACGACTTTCTGACCTCCGGCATGACGGAGGAGCAGGTCCTCGAAAACATGAGAGACCTTCTCAACAAGCAGTGGCGCAGCAAGGCCATCAACGACACCTACGAGCCGGGCTCCACGTTCAAAACACTGACGCTCGCGATGGCGCTTGAGGAAAACGTTGTCGACCTGAACACGGGCTTCTATTGCAGCGGCAGCGTAAAGATCGAGGGCGAGACCATCAACTGCTCCAAGCGCGCGCCCGGTCACGGCCAGCAAAACCTGACGCAGGCGTTCGCCAACTCCTGCAACCCCGCGTTCATCAACATCGGCCTTCGCATCGGCAACGACAAGTTTTACCAGTACATGCTGGACTTTGGCCTGACGGAGAAGACCGGCGTCGACACCACGGGCGAGGCCAGCGGCTTCGTCAACAGCGAAATTAAATATTCGACGCTGGCGCTGGCGTGCTACGCCTTCGGCCAGAACTTCAACGTCACGCCTATCGCGCTGCTGGCGGCGCAGTGCGCCTGCGTCAACGGCGGCTACCTCTATACGCCCTATCTTGTCGAAGAGATCACCGACCAGGACGGCAACGTCGTCTCCAAGCACGACTCCACGCCCATCCGTCAGGTCGTCTCCGAAGAGACGTCCGCGCTTGTGCGCGACATCATGGAGTATGAGGTCACAAGCGGCACGGGCAAGAACGGTCAGGTCGCGGGCTACCGCATCGGCGGCAAGACCGGCACGGCCGATAAGGTTGGCGGCGGCGTCATCGTCTCGTTCGTGTGCTTCGCCCCCGCGGATGACCCGCAGGTGATGATGCTCCTGACGCTCGACGAGCCGAGCAAGTGGACCGGTACCTACGTTTCCGGCGGTAACATGGTCGCCCCCGTGGCGAGTTCCGTCATGGGCGAGATCCTGCCGTATCTCGGCATTGAGCCGAGCTACACCGCTGAAGAGCTCGTCGGCGCGGATAAGACTGTGCCGAACGTCGTCGGCCTCAGCAAGGACGCGGCGGCCGAGCGCCTGAGCGCGAACGGCTTCAGCTTCCGCACCGTCGGCAGCGGCGATACCGTCACCGACCAGACGCCCGCAGGCGGCGCGATCGTACCGAACAGCGCGGAGATCATCCTCTACCTCGGCGCGGAGAAGTCGACTGACAAGTGCATCGTCCCGAACGTCGTGGGCGACAGCGCCGCGACCGCGAACCAGAAGATCGTGAACGCGGGGCTCATCATGGGCGTTTCCGGCGCGACGAACGCAAGCTCGTCCACGGTGCGCGCCATCTCGCAGAGCATCGCCGCGGGCACGGAGGTCGAGGCCGGTACGGTCGTGCGCGTCCAGTTCAGCGACAGCTCGGTGCGCGACTAAAGACAGCAAGACCCAATTCCGAAAGGAATTTTTCAAACGCAGTTATCTGAGCTTATTTCCGCATTAGAAGACAAAACGGTGCATGCGCCGCCTGACCTGATAGTCAGAGGCCTTGCGCTCGATTCCCGCAAGGTAGAAGAGGGATTCCTCTTCTTCGCCCTGCCGGGGGAGAAGGAGGACGGCGGCGAGTTTATCGCCGAAGCCAAAGCGCGCGGCGCGGCCTGCGCCGTGTGCGAGCATCCGCCGGAGACGGAAATTCCCTATATCTTAGTGCCGGATGCGCACAAAGCGCTTGCGCTTTGCGCGGCGGTATGGTATGGTACTCCGGCGGGAAAACTCACCGTGGTCGGCGTGACCGGCACAAACGGTAAAACGACCACGACGTATCTCATCAAACAGCTTTTGGAGCGCACGAAGGGCGCAAAGGTCGGCCTGATCGGCACGAATCAGAATTTGATCAGCGACAAGACCATCCCGACCGACCGCACAACGCCCGACGCGCTGACCGTGCAGCGCCTGCTCGCCCAGATGGTCGATGCGGGCTGCACCTATGCCGTGATGGAGGTCTCGTCCCACGCGCTGATGCAGAGCAGGGTAGAAGGTATCCGATTCCGCGTCGGTGTTTTCACGAACCTGACGCAGGATCATCTTGACTACCACGGCACGATGGAGGCCTACTGCGACGCGAAGTCGAGGCTTTTCGACCGGTGTGACATCGCCTGCGTTAACGGTGACGATGCGTGGACGGAGCGCTTGCTCGCCCGCTTTACGAGCGAGCGGATCACATTCGGGCAGGGCATGACGAATGACCTTGTCGGCTGGCGTGCCCGCTACGAAAACGACTGTGTGCGCTTTACCGCCTGCACCGACCTCGACCACGAGGAGACGAAAATCGGCATCCCCGGCGGCTTTTCACTCTATAACGCGCTCGCGGCGCTCTGCGCCGTGCAGGCGCTCGGCGTGCCGCTTTCCGACGCGGCAAAAGCGCTGACGGAATGTGTCGGCGTTAAGGGGCGGTGCGAGGTCGTACCGCTTGATGCACCGTTCACCGTCATCATTGACTATGCGCACACGCCCGACGGGCTCAAAAATATTCTCTCCACGGTCTGCGGCTTTGCCGACGGGCGCGTCATCGCGCTCTTTGGCTGCGGGGGCGACCGCGACAGGACAAAGCGACCCCGCATGGGCCGCATCGCCGCGGCGCTCTCGGACTTCGTTGTTCTCACGAGCGACAATCCCCGCACCGAAGACCCTTACACCATCCTGCGCGATGTGCTCCCCGCACTTTTGGAGAGCAGAACGCCGTTCGCCGTCATCGAGAACCGGCGCGAGGCCATCGGTTTTGCGCTGCGCGAGGCGAAAGAGAGCGACGTGGTCGTCCTCTGCGGCAAGGGGCACGAGACCTATCAGGAGATCGGAACGATAAAATACCACCTCGACGAGAGGGAGGTCGTGCGCGAGAGGTTCGCGCAAGTACAAAGGAAGGACGCCGCCGACGCGGCGAAGGAAAACGAACATGAAGATCATCATTGCCTGCATACTGAGCTTCGCGGTCTCCGCGATCACGGGAAAATTTCTGGTCCCTGAGCTGAGAAAGCTCAAGGCCGGACAGAGCATCCGCGAGGACGGCCCCACATGGCACGCCGGAAAGGCCGGCACGCCGACGATGGGCGGCTTAATGTTCATCCTCGGCATCTTCGTCTCTATCCTGATCTGCGGCTGGAAGGGCATGATGGCGGGGGACTTTGAGCACCTCTACATCTTCTTTTTCGCGCTGATCTTCGGCGGCATCGGCTTTTTAGACGACTTTGAAAAGGTGAAGCACAAGCAGAACCTCGGCCTCACGGCCATCCAGAAGTTCCTGCTCCAGCTCGCCGCAGCGGTCGCGTTCCTCTGCCTGATGCGCTTTGAGGGCATGCTGACGCCGAACCTCTACGTGCCGTTTTTCAACACGCAGATCGTGATGAGCTGGTGGGTGTACATGGTGTTCGCGGCGTTTGTCATCGTCGGCACGGTCAACGCCGTCAACATCACGGACGGCATCGACGGCTTGGCCGGCAGCGTGACGGTGCCGGTCGGCCTGTTTTTCACCGTGCTCGCCATCTGGTGGCAGGGCTATGAGCAGCTCGGCATTTATGCTGCGGCGCTCGTCGGGGGAATTCTCGGCTTCCTCATCTATAATTTCCACCCCGCCAAGGTCTTCATGGGTGACACAGGCTCGCTGTTCCTCGGCGGCACGGTGGCGGCGCTCGCCTTTGCCTACGATATGCCGCTCGTGCTGATCCCCGTCGGCTTTGTCTACATCTGCGAGACGCTGTCCGACATTTTGCAGGTCATCTACTTCAAAGCCACGCACGGCAAGCGCCTTTTCAAAATGGCGCCGCTGCACCACCACTTCGAGCTCTGCGGCTGGAGCGAAGTAAAGCTCGTCGCCGTGTTCACCAGCGTGAGCGCGCTGTGCTGTCTGGCGGCGCTGTTCGGAGTACTCAACAGATTTCATTTTTGAGAAACGGCAAGCCGTTTCTCAAAAATGAGAGGGGATGCGCGGCGCTCTGTGCCTCGCCGCCCTTGGCGGCTCGACACTCACTCTGCGAGAAGTATTTTTCGCCACGCACCGGTCGCGGCGAAAAATGATTAAAAATATTTCGCGCCTGCGGGCGCGAAAGTCTGCGACGCTTGGTTGCAAAATGGAGGCAAACTCGCGCAGAGCGCGAGTTTGCAATCAGTATGAAAGGGGGAAGACTGCATGACCAAGGAAGAACGCTTGCTGCGGCAGGAGCAGCGCGAGCGGGCGAAGGCCATCGAGGCGGCGGCGCGCGAAGCGGGCCGCGGACCGCTGGACCTTCCGTATCTTCTACTGGTGCTTACGCTCGTGGGCGTGGGCCTGATCATGCTGTTTTCCGCGAGTTTCCCCTCGGCCTACTATGAAGAGGGTAACCCCGCGTACTACCTCATCCGTCAGGGCATTTTCGCGGTCCTCGGCGTCACGGCGATGTTCGTCGTCGGCAAGATCAATTACGAGCGCTATCGCGCGGTGGCGAAGATGCTGCTGATCTTTTCCATCATCCTGCTGGTGCTCGTTCTGATCCCGGGCATCGGCACGGGCCGACTGACGCACGGCGCGCAGCGCTGGATCCGTCTCGGACCCATCCAGTTCCAGCCGTCTGAGATCACCAAAGTCGGCATCATCCTCTATTTTGCCGACAGCATTTCAAAGAAGAAAGACAAAATGGCCACGCTGCGCTACGGCATCGTGCCCTATGTTGCCATCCTCGGCGTGATTGCGGCGCTGATGGCGAAGGAGCCGCATCTTTCCGGTATGGTGCTGCTGCTCGGCATCGGCGCTGTGATGATGTATGTCGGCGGTATCCGCAACTACTGGGTCGGTCTCGGCTTTGCGCTGGTGCTGCTGGTGATCTACGCTTTTGCAACGGGGCTTATCACATATAACTCGAGTCGAATCGACATCTGGCTCGACCCGTTCAACGAAGAGTGGATGCGCGATAAGGGCTATCAGATCCGGCAGAGCTTGCTCTCCATCGGTTCGGGCGGATTGTTCGGACTGGGCCTCGGCAAGAGCCGGCAGAAGTTTCTGTTCCTGCCCGAAGAGCACAACGACTTCATCTTTGCCATCATCTGCGAGGAGCTCGGCCTTGTCGGCGCGACGATCATCATGGTCATGTTCGCGCTGCTCATCATCCGCGGCTACTGGATCGCCCTGCACGCGCGCGACCGCTTCGGAAGCCTTCTTGCCGTCGGCGTGACGACGCAGATCGCCTTACAGGTATTTCTGAACATCGCGGTCGTGACGAATCTGATCCCGAACACGGGTATTTCGCTGCCGTTTTTCAGCTACGGCGGCACGGCGCTTGCCGTGCAGCTGGCCGAGGTCGGCATCGTACTGAGCGTTTCGCGCCAGATGCGCTGACGCGGGAAGGAGAAAACGGCTATGAAGGTCATCTTTACCTGCGGCGGCACGGCGGGGCATGTCAACCCCGCGCTTGCGCTCGCGGGTTATATGCGGGAAAAGGACGCAAGCACGCAGATCTTATTTGTCGGCGCGGAGCGCGGACTGGAGCGCGATTTGATCGCGCACACGGACTATCCGTTCCGTACGGTGAACATTTCATCGTTCCACCGCTCGTTCAAGCCCGCGGAGATCAAGCACAACCTTGTCTCGCTCAAAAATCTCGCCCACGCCGAGCGTGAGGCGAACGCGATCTTAAATGATTTTCACCCCGACCTGATCGTCGGCACCGGCGGCTACGCGAGCTATCCACTCGTGCGCTACGGCGCAAAGGCGGGCATCCCGACGGCGGTGCACGAGTCAAACATTGTGCCGGGCCTGACGACGCGGCAGCTGGAGCCCCACTGCGACCGCATCATGGTTGGCTTTGAGGACTGCCGCGCGCACTACAAGCACCCCGAAAAGGTGGTCGTGACCGGTACGCCCGTGCGCGGCGACTTTTTCACAGTGACAAAGCAGCAGGCGAAGGAAAAGCTCGACATGAACGACGGGCGCAAGCTCATCGTCTCGTTTTGGGGCAGCCTCGGGTCGAACGCGATGAACCGCGCGATGGCGGAGTTTCTGGCGCTTGAGAGCGCGAAGGAGCCCTTTTACCATATCCACGGCGTCGGCGAGATCTGCTGGAAGCCGATGCAGCAGTGGATGCACGATGACGGGTTGGAGATCACCGAGCATCCCGCGCTCGACGTGCGCGAGTACATCTACGACATGGCGACTGTCATGCGCGCCGCCGACCTCGTTATCTGCCGCGCGGGCGCGTCTACGCTCAGCGAGCTGACGGCGCTCGGCGTTCCGGCAATTCTGGTGCCGTCGCCCAACGTGACGAACCACCATCAGGAGAAGAACGCGGCGCTGCTCGGCGACCACGGCGCGGCGCTCGTGTTGCCGGAAGAGGGCCTTGACGGCAAGAAGCTCTTCGCCGCCGCGGCGGGCATCCTGAACGATCCGCAGCGGATGGAGACGATGTCTCAAAACATGGCGGCGCTCGGCATTCCCGACGCGACCAAGCGCATCTACGACACAGTGATGACGCTGCTCAAGTGAAAGAGAATAAAAAGGAAGCGAGCCGTGAGGCTCGCTTCCTTTACTTTTGACGCTTTATTCCGCCTTCAAAATGAAGTCCATATAGATGGGATTGTGGTCGGAGTAGCGGTAGCCTGCGTCGACGACATCGGCGGAGACGGCTTCGACGTTGTCGGAGACGAGGAAGCCGTCGACCGTCACGCGGAAGGTCGTCTCCTCGTTGTAGGGTTCGTTGGCCGTGCGGCAGGTGGCGACGGGATGGTCGACGTCAAACGGCACGACGAGGGAGAGCCCGTCGGGGATCGTCCCCTCGGGGATGGGCTGCGCCCAGGTGTCGTTCTCGCCGCCCGCGACGCCGAAGATTTCGGCAGAATTGCCAAGCAGGTCCTTGTTGAAGTCGCCGCCCGCGACGCAGTAGTTGCCGTTTTCATATTCCGCCAGCATATCGGCGCAGAGCATTTCAAGCTGCTCGGTCGCGATGGTGCCGTCGGACGTGTAGGCCGAAAGATGCAGGTTATAGAGCACCAGCTCCCTGCCGTTTTCCATCGGGACGCGGCTGACGGAGTAGCAGCGGTCCAGGTCGACGAGCTTCATGATGCCCGTCTCGATCGGCAGCGAGCGGCGCACGGCGGATGAGATCGGATGGCGCGAGAGCGTCAGGATACCGGACTGGTTTGCGCCGTGGGGGTTAATAAGAGGATAAAAGAGGTACGGGCTGTCGTAATTCTGCGCGAATACCTTGTTAAATTCGCTGTTTTCCATCACATCGTCGAGATAAGCGTCCTCTGCGATGTGCCAGCTGCGCGTGCCGTAGATATCGACCTCCTGAAAGAGCGCAAAGTCGGGCGAAAGGTCCTTGACGAGCGAGACCTCGCCGCGCATATTCTCATCAACGGCTTGCCTGCTGCGGGCGCGGCTCTCCTTGCCGCCGTCCATGAAGAAGCTGTAATCGGCGCTGTACGCGCCGAAGCCCACGTTGGCCGACGAAACGCGATAGGTGACGCCGGTCTGCGGCGCGCCCTCCATCGGTGCGGCAGATGCGGCGTCGCAGTGCGCAACGCCAAGCTTCTGCATATCCTCCACACGGTAGTAGGCGGCGAAGACATAGATGACGTAAGCCAGCACGATCAAAACGAGCGCCAACAGAACATAGAGCGCAATTTTCAGCGGTTTTTTCATCGAAAAACTCCTTTCGGGGAGAAATATAATAGTCTCATTTTGCCACAAAGCGGGCGGGAAAGCAAGGCAAAAAGAAGTTGACGCGCCGCGGCAAAATGGCTATACTGAAAATGCCTAACTATTGCCCTGCGAAAGCCGGCAGTCACCCATTTCCCGCAAAAGCCATACGATGGAAAAGTAATGTGCTTGCGGGAGGGAACATGATGTGTGAGCTGTTGGTAGAGGGCGGGGAGCGCCTGTACGGAGAACTCACGATACAAGGCTCAAAAAACAGTGTGCTGCCGATTTTGGCGGCGACGCTTTTGTGCGCGGATACCTGCGTGATCGAAAATTGCCCGAAGCTGCGGGACGTGGATGCGTCCGTTGCCATTTTGCGGCACTTGGGCTGCTGCACGCACTGGGAGGACAGTGCGCTCGTGGTCGACACAGCGCGCATGGACCGCGCGGTCGTGCCCGACGCACTGATGCGAGAGATGCGCTCGTCGGTCATCTTTCTCGGCGCGATTCTGGCGCGCTGCAAGGAAGCGACGATCTGTTATCCCGGCGGCTGCGAGCTGGGGCCGCGTCCCATTGACCTGCACTTAAGCGCCCTGAGCGCCTTGGGGGCAGAGATCAGGGAGACGGGCGGCGAGCTCAAGTGCCGCGGCGGAACGCTTCTCGGGAGCGATGTGTACTTACCCATGCCGAGCGTGGGCGCGACGGAAAACGCGCTCCTCTGCGCCTGCGGCGCAGACGGCGTGACGACGATCTACAACGCCGCGCGCGAGCCGGAGATCGTCGATTTACAGAACTTTATCAACGCGATGGGCGGCAACGTCCGCGGCGCGGGAGGCTCGATCATCACGGTCGAGGGCAGACGCGCGCTGCACGGCGGGAAATACCGCATCATCGCCGACCGCATCGTGGGCGCGACGTATCTCTGCGCCGCGGCCTGCTGTGGGGGAGAGGTGCGCCTTCGCGGCGTCGACCCGCGGCCGCTTTCGACTGTGTCCGGCGCGCTGAGCGAGGCGGGCTGCACGGTCAAAAGCGGGGAGGACGATGTTTTCCTCCAAAGTGATGGCAGTCTCAGATCCATCCGCCCTGTGCGCACGGCGCCCTATCCGGGCTTTCCAACGGACGCGCAGCCGGTGCTGATGGCGGCGCTTTTGAAAAGCGCGGGCAGCACCGTTTTTGTAGAGAATATTTTTGAAAACCGTTACCGCCATGTCGACGAGCTGGCGCGCATGGGCGCGGAGGTGCGCGTCGCGGGACGCGTGGCCGTCGTCACGGGACGCGAGCACCTGCACGGCGCGCGCGTCAAGTGCACCGACCTTCGCGCGGGCGCGGCGCTTGTGATTGCGGGCCTGCAGGCCGACGGACTCACGCGCATTTCGCGCATCGAGCACATCGACCGCGGCTATGAGAGCATCGAGCGCGACCTTGGCGTGCTGGGCGCGCATGTGCGGCGGGAGACGGGTACATAAGCAAACGAAGAAAAAAGGCAGGAAAACTATGGCGTCAAAGCGAAGAAACAGACGGCGCAGGCGGGGAAGAGCCTCTTTCCCGCTGAGACTTTTGTGCCTCGCGGTCGTGATCGCCGCGTTTCTCGGCGCGCTGACGATGTTCTTCCGCATCGATATGATCGTGGTGGAGGGCAACGAGCGCTATACCGAGGAGCAGATCATCGAGGCTGCGGGCGTGCAGAAGGAGCAGAACCTTGTGCTGCTGAACAAATATAAGGTCAAACAATCCATTTTCGACACGCTTCCGTATGTGGAGACCGTTGTCATCAACCGCAAATACCCCGACGCGCTCATTCTGACCGTGACGGAGTGCACGGCCTCCGCTGCGCTGACGGGCGAAAACGGCACATGGCTCATGAGCGACGAAGGCAAAATTCTGGAGCGCGCGGCGCAGATCCCTGAGGGCTGCGCGCGCGTGACCGGCTGCACGCTCGTCGAGCCCGCGGTCGGCGCGATGGCGGCGTTTGCGGACGAGGATTCGTATAAATTCGAGCGCCTGCTCACGCTGCTGCGCACGGCGGAGGATAAGCAGCTTCTCTCCATGATCGGCGAGATCGACCTGAGCGACGGCACGGCCATCACCTTCACCTATTTGGACCGCTTTACGGTCAAAATGCCCTGGGATGCGGACATTGCCTACAAGCTCGGGAATGTGCGCACGGTGGTGGAGCAGCTTGAAGCCAATCAGACCGGCACGATCAACCTGATGAACGACGGCAGGGCTGACTTCATCCCGGAATAAAGGCGGAAGTTGACGTAAAAAAGTTTCCCCGAAATGGCCGATTGCTATTGACCCCGCGGGAAAACCGTAATACAATAATTAAGATAGCAAATACCTGATATTGTGGCGCTTGCAGCGGCAAGTGCCTTGCCCATACAACAGATTGCAGGAGGAACCGACATGGCATTCGGATTGGAGACCGGTCCTGAAAACGTAGTTAAGATCAAGGTCATCGGCGTTGGCGGCGGCGGCAACAATGTGGTCAACCGCATGGTGCGCACCGGTGCACGCGGCGTCGACTTTGTCGCGGTGAACACAGATAAGCAGGCGCTCAACGTGTCTGCCGCCACTTATAAAATCCAGATCGGCGAAAAGCTGACGCACGGTCAGGGCGCGGGCTCCGACCCTGAGGTCGGCCGCAAGAGCGCCGAGGAGAGCCGCAACCAGATCGCCAAGGCGCTCGAGGACACCGATATGGTCTTCATCACCGCCGGCATGGGCGGCGGCACCGGCACGGGCGGCGCGCCCATTGTTGCCGAGATCGCGCGCGAGGCGGGCATTCTGACCGTCGGCGTCGTGACGAAGCCCTTCGGTTTTGAAGGCCGCCGCCGCATGACGCAGGCGGAAGCGGGCATCGAAGAGCTCAAGACCAAGGTCGACTCGCTCGTCATCATCCCGAACGAGCGCCTCAAGCACGCGACCGACCAGAAGATCACCTTTGCCAACGCGTTCGAGATCGCGGACGACGTGCTGCGTCAGGCGGTGCAGAGCATCTCCGACCTGATCCGCGACACGGGCTTCATCAACCTCGATTTTGCCGACGTGACCGCCATTATGAAGGATGCAGGCCTTGCCCACATGGGCGTCGGCCGCGCCGCCGGCAAGAACAAGGCCGAGGAGGCCGCGCGCATGGCCATTTCGTCCCCGCTGCTGGAGACCTCCATCAACGGTGCGCACGGAGTGCTCATCAACGTCACGGGCTCGATGGACATCGGCCTCGACGAGGTCGAGCAGGCAGCGTCCCTCGTGCAGGAGGCTGTGCATCCCGACGCGCTCACGATCTTCGGCGCGACGTTCGACGAGACGCTCGACGACGAGATCCGCGTCACCGTCATCGCCACGGGCTTTGACGAGGCGCAGCAGGCCGCCAATGCCGCTGCTGTGACCCAGCCCGCACAGACGGAGAACAGCGGCGCGCCCCAGCCCCTGGACGAGGTGAAGGGCGAGCAGGGTCAGGACGAGATGGACAAGTCCTTCGACGAGATCCTGCGGATATTCAATAAAGATAAGTTCTGAGAAACAGGCCCCCCGGCTTCGCCGGAGGGCCTGTCTATATAGAGCAAATAGCCTCCCCCGGACGGGGGAGGCTTTTATATCACCATTGCGCAAGGTCAACGGGAACAGCGACCTCTTTATCGAATCCAGAGAATATCAGAGAGGTGTCCCCCGTGAGATCCTCCAGCACCGACAGGTCATACGTGCATATGAACACATTGTCGTCGGTGTCTGAAACGACAACATCCTCGGGATAGCACCAGTTTTCAAAGCCGTCATCGTCCACCCAGATAAGGTCGGGGAAGGTCTGGTAGTCCCCCTCCTCCACCACATAGGCCAGCAGGGACAGGTTCTCGTGGTCCAGCTCGGTATAGGCCACCACGAAGGCACCGCCCTCCAAGGTAAAGCATTCGCCCATCTCCGCATACTCCCGCACCGTGGCTTCGATCTCCTCGGCGGGTGCTACCTGCCCCCAACCGTAGTCGGGCATCGGCTCATTGCGGTCAAAGATGTCACCGGACACGCCGCGCAGCACGGCAAACAGCACGATCACGGCCACGCCCACGGCGATGAAGGTCGCGGCAGAGGATGGGCTTTTACCAGCGGCAGGGCGGCGGATATGGGGCCGGGGGCGGCGGGTCTGGTTTTCATAGCAAACCTTCTCTTCGTGGCACTCCTTCTGCTCGTAGCAGACCTTCTCCTGTTCGGCGTAGTGGACGTCGCCGCCGGCGTCCACCCACTCCCGGCGGGGCGGGCGGTTATAGGCACCGCATTTGGGGCAGAAGCCCTCACGGGAATCATAGGTCTTGCCGCAGGCCTTACAGCGGATGGCAGGCATAGGCGGTCCTCCCTTCTGTGTGTTTGGATCTATTATACAGCAGATCGGGCAGATTGTCTATCAGCCTTGGGTTGTGGCGAAAAAAAAGGTGGGAAACCTGAAGTTGCACCGCGCAGACGCGCCCACCCCGTCGGGGTGGGCGCGTCTGCTTATTCCACTAGGCCGTATTTGATCTTGATGCGGTCCAGCTTCTCCAACATGGGCTCCGCCAGCACCAGCAGGAAGAACACCGTGGCCGCGGCGTGGACGCAGTCCATGGGAAAGCCGGTGACATAGTAGGCGGCGATGACCTTCCACTCCAGCGTGCGGGCATAAAGCAGGGCGGAGACGGGGTTCATGATGCCGCCGTAGATGAGCACGGCGGAGATTGCACCGAAGACGCACAGGGCGGCGCGGCTGCGGCGCAGCCAGCCCCGGCGGAACAACACCCCCGCCAGGAAGCCGATGATGCCCATGGCGAACATCTGGAAGGGCGTCCAGGGGCCCTGGGAGAACAGAACGTTGCTGGCCAGCATGGTCATGGCGCCCACCAGGAAGCCGGTCTCGCCGCCCAGGGCCACGCCGGAGATGATGGTCAGAGCCAGGACGGGCTTGAACTGAGGCAGCATGAAGAAGGCGGCGCGGCCCGCCACGCCCAGGGCGCAGAGGGAGGCCACCAGCACCAGCTCACGGGCCTGTGGCTTCCGTCCCTCGAACACCAGGAAGAAGGGCACCATGCATTCCAGCAGCACGGCGAAGGCGATGGGGTAGTAGGCAGTGTTGCCCAGGTAGAAAAAGCCCAGATACAGCGTGGCGGGGATACACAGCAGGATCAGTGCCGCCGCCAGACGGGTACGGTGGGAGAGCCTTCGCTTCTGCACCGGGGTCTGGAGCAGCGTCAGAGGCTTGGAGCGCCGGCCGATGGCGGCGATGCAGCCGAAAAGCAGGGCGATGAACAGGCCGTAAAGGCCCAGGGCCTGCCAGCCGGCCTGGGAGAGCGTGCCGCCGCCCACCAGGGCGGTGAGGTCGGTGTGTTTGGCCGCCAGCCAGAAGATCGCCAGCGCACCCGCACCGCATACGGCGGCGATGGTCCTGCGCCACCAGGGGAGCTTTTTCGGCTTCCAGGCGGTGGACTCCTCCGCCACCGGAGGCAGGGGCTGCCAGGCGGCAGGCACCTCCGGCTGGGGCGGGACGGTCCCGCCGATGACCGCGATCACGTCCTCCGGCGTGACGGCACAGGGGCAGAAGTCCCGGGCCATACGGTTAGCGGAGGTAGTATAGAAGCTGTTGCCGGAAAAGAAGTCACGGGGTGTGCCCTCCGCGACGATGCTGCCGTCGAAAAACAGGGCGCAGCGGTGGGCATACCGGGCACAGAAGGCCACGTCGTGGCTGACCATCACCACTGTCGTGCCGGCGGCGGTCAGCGTGGAAAGAATAGCGGCAAAGGACTGCTTGAAGGCGGCGTCCAGGCCCTTGGTAGGCTCGTCCAGCAGCAGGATATCCGGCTGGTGCAGCAGCACCTTACCCAGGGCGGCCCGCTGCTGCTCGCCGCCGGAGAGGTCATAGGGATGACGGTCCAGCAGCTCGGTCAGGCGGCAAAGGGCCGTCACCTGTTCTACCCGGCGGTCACGCTGGTCTTTAGGGAGGTCCGTGCCGTCAAAGGACTCGTACAGGTCCTGACGGACCGTGTTTTTCACGAACAGAGCCTGCGGGTCCTGGGGCAGAACGCCGATGCGGCCCGTGTGGGTCACGGTGCCCCGCTGGGGCGTCAGCGCGCCGGACAGCAGGCCCAGGGTGGTGGACTTGCCCGCGCCGTTACCGCCCAGCAGGGCCAGCAGCTCACCCCGGCGGGCCTGAAGGTCTAGACCGCGGACCACGTCCGGCTGGTCCGGCTCATAGCGGAACCAGAGACCCGCGCCGGCAAGGGCGGTATCCCCGGCGGGATACACCGGCTCCGGCGGCAGCGGGCACAGGGGGTGTTCATCGCACCAGCCGGACAGGAAATCGCGGCCCTCGCGGACGGTGATGGGGCAGGGCGCGTCGCTGTCCACCCCGGCCCAGATACGGACGGCGGCGGGCATGGCCAGGAACATATCGTGGCCGCGGCCCCGCAGGGAACGGCACACCGCCTCCGGCGCGCCGGCACAGAGGAGATGGCCGCCGTCCAGCACGGCGGCGTGGGTGGCCAGGGGCAACGCCTCCTCGAGACGGTGCTCCGTCAGGAGGACGGTGATGCCCAGCTCGCGGTTCAGGCGGCCCACGGTCTGCAAAAAGTCGGCAGCAGCAATGGGATCCAGCTGGCTGGTGGGCTCGTCCAGTATCAGCAGACGGGGCTGGAGCACCATGACCGAGGCCAGGGCCAGCAGCTGCTTCTGGCCGCCGGAGAGCTCGTCCACTTTCCTATGGAACCAGTCCTGGATACCGAAGAAGGAGGCCATCTCCGCCACGCGGCGGCGGATGGAGGGCGTGTCGCAGCCAAGGCTCTCCAGTCCGAAGGCCAGCTCATGCCAGACCTTGTCGGTAACGGTCTGCTCCTCCGGGGACTGAAGGACGAAGCCGATATCGGCGGCCTGCCGATGGGGCGGCAGGTCATCCAGCGGCTGACCGTCGAAGAGGATACAGCCCTCGGCCGCACCGTGGGGGCGCAGGGCGGGCTTCAGCTGACGGAAAAGCGTGGTCTTGCCGCAGCCGGAGGCGCCGCAGAGGACCCAGAACTCACCCTGACGAACCGTGAGGGACACATCCGCCAGCGCGGGGCGGGGCTGCTGGGGGTAGGTAAAGCCAAAATGCTCCAAACGCAGCAGTTCAGGCACGGGGCGTCCCTCCTTTCCGGACGAGATAGCGGCGCCGGGACAGGGCGTCCAGCAGCACCGGCGTAAAGCAGAGCAGGCCGTAAACGGCGAAAAAGCTGACCGTCAGCGGTGTGACGGGGCCGCTGAACAGCATGGGGTAATACTGAAAGCGCAAGCCGCCGGCCAGACCGCCGCCCAGCAGATACAGGCCGCAGAAGGCCAGCCAGAGGGCGACGGCACCGTCACGCCGGTCAAAGCGGTAGAGGGAGAAGGATGTCCTCCCCGGCAGGCCATAGCCCCTGCAGCGCATACTATCGGCGGTGATGAGGCCGCTTTCCAGGCTCCAGGTGACAACGATGGAGAACACACGAAGGGCGCTTCTGACGCGCCGGGCCGGGGCGCCGGTCTGGGTATCACGGCCCAGATGCCGCTGCGCCTGGGCCACAGCGCGGAGCCGGCGAACAAAGCGGGGCACAAAGCGGAGGATCATGCTCAGCAGCAGGGACAGCGCCGGAATGACGCGGCCAAAGAGGTACACCACCTTGTCCGAGGTGATGACATCGGTGACGCAGACGAACCACAGCGCCACGGCGCTGAGCATGGCGCCGGCGGCCAGACCGTAGAGCAGGCTCTCCAGCGTCAAAGGATTGCCGGAGGGCAGGTAGGCCAGAATGGTGACGCCCTGGTGGACAAAGGCCGGGTTCAGGGCCGCCGCCAGGAGGGCCATAGGCAGCAGCCACAGCAGGTGGCGGCGCAGGCCCTTGCCGCCCAGCAGGCGGGCAACATACCACCCGCCGCCCAGCGTCGACAGAACCAGGCACACCGGGTGCATAAAAAACATGGTGCAGATGATGACCAGGGCGAAATAGGCAAAGCTCACCGCCGGATGGCAAGTGCGCAGCGTATCGTCCATGGGATCACCTCCTGCATACATGATGTCTTAACCTTTTGATTATACCCTGCCGCCAGGGGATACGTCAATCCTGCGTGCGGAAAAAGGGCGGCAAAAGCCGCCCTTTTGTCAGCCCATGTAGGTATTGCCCACGTCTGCACCCATATTACAGGTGTAGAGCCACTGGATGTTCTCGCCGCCGGAGAGCGTATAGCTGTCCGCGCCATAGTTGGGGAAAGTTCCCCCCACACAGTACATCCAGCCGGAGCTCCTGCCCACATTTTTTTCGAACAGGCCGTTGATGCCCCTGACATAGTTGCCGCTGGAGCTCACCGGGATACCCGCGTCACCGCAGGCCCGCTTCAGTACGGACATGACAGACTCACCCTCGGTGATGGTCACCGTGGTGGACAGGATCACGCCGTCGGCGGGGATAAGGCCCTTCACGCCGTCGGAGCACTTGTCCATATTATTGAGCACCGTGGCGCAGGAGATGTACAGCGATACGGACGCCGCCGGCGCAGGGTCAGGTGCAGGCGTGGGATCGGGGCCCGGCGCAGCGGGCTGCTGCGCCTGCTCCTGCTGTTTCTTCTCTTCTTCCAGCCGCTTCTGCTCCTCCAGGCGCTTGGCTTCCTCCTGCTTTTTGGTATCCTCCTGCTTTTTGGTGTCCTCCTCGGTCTTTTTGGCTTCACCAGCCGGCTTCTGCTTGTCAGGCTTCTTATCGTCCGCGGTCTTATCCTCAGTCTTTGCCGCGTCCTGCTTGCCGTCAGCCTTGGTGGTGCTCGTTTCAGCTGTGTCGTTCTTCCTGGTGTCCGCGGTCTGCTCCTGCGTTGCCGTGGGAATGTTGCCGGGGGCGTACGATACGGTCTTTTTTCCGCAGGCGGCGCAGGTCAGCAGCAGGGACAGCGCCAGCGCCAACAGCCAAAATCGGTGGTTTTTCTTCATATCTCTCATTCCTCATAAAAGCGCCATACGCAGAGGCGCTTTCGCGCCCCTGCGTCGGCTGTTCTGTTGTTACTTGGAAACGCGCTTCTTCCGGGTCAGCACCACAACGGCTGCCGCCGCCAGGACCGCGCTGCCCAGCCACAGCACCATCTGACTGTCGTCCGCCGTGTTGGCGGAGTCGGTCTTGTCCGGCGTCGCGGTGGGGTTGTAGTAATAGTGGTTGGTGGACTCCGTCCAGCTGATGGCCACAGGAGACAGGCCGGTCAGCGTCACCAGCAGACCGCTGGCGGTTTTGGTGACAGCGGGGAATTCCACGGTGCCCACATCCAGGCCGCAGTCCGCCATGGCGACCATGTGCGCCACGGTGAAGTTATACTGGCCGTACTTGGCGGCCACGGCCTCCGGGTAGGGCAGCAAAACTGTGATCTTGCCGGCTGTCAGGTCCTCCTTGGTGGCAGGACGCCACTCGTTGTTCTCGAATACGAGCAGCGACACATCCATGAAAACGGTGTTGTCCTTATTGCTCTTGCTGTTTTTCAATGTGATCTGCAGCTGCAGTTCGGCCTTGACCTTGTCCGGCGTATTTAGCTTGTCATTGTCTTCCAGCACAAACGTGATCTCGTCGGACACCACCACACGCTTTATGGTGGTATCCGCGTCGCCTTCCGCGCCCTTACGGACGCCGCAGACGCACTGGATGCCGTTCACATAGGTGTGCCCGGTCTTGTTGACCACCGCATGGCAAACTTCGCAGATATTCCAATGGTCATTTTTGTCCACGAACACCTCTGTGCCGGGGGTGTGGCCCAACGCAGCGATGACGCGGGTCTCCTCCTTGGAGCAGACGGAGCAGGTGCGCTTCTCCGTGCCGGTCTCGGTGCAGGTGGGTTCCTTGGTGGTCGTCCACTCACCGAACTTGTGGCCCGTCGCGGGAACGGACTTTTCCTCCACGGCGCCGCAAATGGAGCAGATCCGGCGGCTGACGCCGTCCTTGGTGCAGGTGGCGGCCACGGTCACTTGCCACTCGCCGAAGCGATGGGCGCAGGCGGCGTCGGTCATATCGTAGAGGGCATTGGTCCTCCGGCAATAGCGCTCGTAGGCTGCCATGGCATAGAGGGCCTGCTCGGTGGCCTTCTGGTCAGCCGTCTTGAGTGAGGCCGCATGCTTAAAGCCCTGACCCTCGCCGAGGTAATACCGCAGCAGATCGCCCAGCACGCTGGTGGACGCACCATCCACGGTCTTGACAAAGCTGCTGTCGCTGTTGGCGTTCAGCTGCAGAGCGGACAGGGCCACCACCACCTGGGCGCAGCTTTCCGCACTGGTATAGCCCGTGTTCTTGTACTTAGCGGACAGCCATTGCAGCGCTTTATCGACGGCGGCGTTCACCGTGGTATCGCCGCCCTCGTTGCAGTAGGGTGCCAGCGCCTGCAGCGCCATGGCGGTCATGTCCACGTCGCCGACGGGTTTTCTGTCGGCGCTGGAGCTCCAGCTGCCATCCTCATTCTGCTGGGTCAGGATGGCCTGTACCAGCCAGTAGCTGTCCTGGGTATAGTTGCCGCTGTTGAGGGCCAGCAGACCGAATACCAGACCGTTGATATCCGTGTCACTGGTATTGGTGACCTGCATGATATTCCGGTCCTGCAGCGCCGCCAGCAGGTTTTTGTCGCCCACGTTGGCGGGGTCCTTGCCGATGGCGGTAAGGGCCAGAATGATACGCTCGTTGTCGGTGACGGTGGGGTTATGGCTCTCGGGATCGACAAGAACGCCGTCCGCGCCCATATTCTTCTGCACATAGGCCACGACCTTGCCGTAGTAGGCCTGGATGTATGCATCGGGCAGCTCCACGCCGGCGCGGGCCAGGCCCAGCACCGCCCACTCGCCGCGGTCGTAGGCCACAACGGGTGCGGGCACGTTGTTCTGGATGTACTTCTTGGTGTCGGCGTACACCTTGTCAAAGTTGGGGATCTCCGTGCCGGGATCCACAGGCTCATCGGGGTCCACGGGAATATACTTGTTCGTGAAGAACAGGCGGACAGTGTCGCCGTCATGGATAAAGGTCGCATCCAGCGTGGTGTTGGGCAGCGTCTCCTTGCCCTGGGCCGGCGTGACGCCGAACATCCAGCCGGAGGACTTGCCGTCGGACTTTTCGCCCAGTGTTTGGCCCTTTGTGTCCGTAATGCTCTTGAGATACGCACCGCTGCCGGTATATTCGTACTTGGCATTGTCCAGGCAGGCCTTGACGGCATCCCAGGCCGTCCAGTCATTGCCGGCCTTCCCGGTAAAGGTGTAGTTGGTCCCGGTAAAGCTGTGCTTGTTTTCGTTATAGCTGTCCACCTGGACGGTGACGGTGATCATCGCGTTCTCGTTGGGATCATCTTTTTCCGTCAGGCCCGTGACCCTCAGATCAACGCTGACCGGCTGCTTGTAGAATTGCTCGAAGAGCTTGTACTTCTCCTTTGTCTCCTCGGTGCCGTTGATGCCGAACTTTTCCCAATACTGGGCGTACTTGGTGTAGGTCAGGACGCTGTCCAGCGTAACTGTCGTATTGTACTCCGGCCGGTGCACACGCAGGAGCTCATTCTCGATGACGGAGGGTCGGGAGGATCGGAAGCAGCGGTACTTCTCCGTATCGAGCCAGCCGGGGATATCGTCGGCCTCGATGCCGTCGAAGGTCATATTCACCGTGCCGCGGACATATTCCAGCGTGCCGTTCTCGTTTTTGCAGATCTCAGCGAAGGGGTACAGGTCGGAGGTGACCTTGGTCTTATCCGTATTCTCGTTCTTGATACCGTCCCAGTAGGCGTCCCCGGTCAGCGCCTCCGTCATAAAGGCGGCAGCGCCATCCAACTCCGGCTGGGTAAAAGGCTGAATGGTGAAGCTGAACTCCTTCCGCGCCAGCAGAAGGCCGGAGCTGCGGGTGGTGATGGTCACCACATACTTCGCCTCCACCGGCTTCTCACCGGGCAGTGGGCGGTAGACCATGGCGTGATAGCCGTTGAAGTCCAGCACATCGGGGGTGAGGCTCACCATCGTGACCTTCTGGTTATAGCTGTCGCTCATGATGCCCGTTTGCTCCAGAAGAGCGGGTCTGGGCATCTGCATATCGTCGCTGACGGCATCCAATTTCACGGGCTTTGTCTTATCCACAAAGTCACGCAGGAGCCCCTGATACTTCTCCGCCAGAGCGGTTTGCATCTCGCTGGTCACGCTGCTGTCGAAGGGCGCAACGGTGGCGTCAAAGAACACATCGGCATAGACCTCCACGCCGTCGTCGCCGGTGATGTGCGCCAGCGTGTAGTCATCGAAGCCGTCATAGGTCACGCGGGCGATCAGCCGGAACTTGCCGGCCTTCTCGGGCAGCGGCGTGCCGTCGGCGGGCTGCAGGGGGCGGTTGACGGTGCCCACGCCGGCGCCGTTGGTGCCGTTGGTGATGTAGAGCCACTCGGTGTTCCGGGTGCCCCACTGCACCTTCACATCATAGCGCCCCGCAATGCCGGAGGGAAGCGTGAGGTTGGAGGTGATGCGGTCGTTCACGGTGTAGAGCGTCCAGCCCGCCACCTCGCTTTGGGTGGCCGCGTTGGTGTTCTCGCCGCGGATGAGTTCCCAGTTCAGGGACTCGGCGGCGCTCTCCACCAATTTCTGCACAGCATCGGCGCTGCGTCCCACGGTGCCTCGCAGGGTGATCTCCTTTGTGACCCTGGCATAGGTGATGTTGAACTTCAACCCCGTGTACTGCACGGTCTGGCGGGCGGTGCCGTCGCCGGTGAAGTAGATAATGTCGCCGTTGTCGGCAATGTACTGTACCTTGGTACCGTCAAAGCCGTTGGCCTTGGCGCTGCCGTTGACATAGGTGATCTCGGAGTTGTCCGCCACATCCGCATAGCCCTGCTCTGCCAGCAGGCGGCGGAAGGCTTGAGTGATGTTGGTTTCATCATAGAGCCACACGCCTTGCAGGGGCTGCACGGCGGTATTCTTGCGCGTGAACTCGACGGCAATATCCTCCAGCGTCTGCACCTTTTCCGCATTCTCGGACCAGAGGCACAGCGTGAAGGTCTTGGTCTTCGTGGCAGCGCCGCTTTGGAGAGTGGCGGTGAGGGTCACCGTGACCTTATCCGCCGCAGGCGCGGTGAGCGCGCCGGTGGCGGTGTTCACCAGAGCGTTATCCGCCGTCCATGTGAGGGAAACGGTCTTCTCTCCACTGCCCTCCACGGGAACGGTGACGCTCTTGGGCAGGGTCAGGAAGCCGGTATAGGTCTGCGCGATCTCCTCTTCCTCCTCCGGGTCGCCGCTCACCGGGGTAAGGCCGCGGAGCTGATAGACGCCGTTGGCATCGGCCTTCAGAAGGTCTGCATTCTCGGCATCGAGCCCCAGTTCCTTATAGAAGTGCTTTTGCAGGGCGTTCAGGAAGTAGTCGTGCAGGTCCGTGACCGCTTCGCCGGGCTCTTCGATGCCGTATTCCTCACAGAGGTCGGCCTTATCGTTATAGTCCGCAAGGTCATAGAGTTCCAGCACATTCTTGGCGTACCAGTCGGCCTTGGCTTTCTTGGCGGCGTCGGCGGCGCTCATGCCGCGAAGCTGCAGGGCGCTTGCGGCGTCGGCAGCGGCCTTGAGGTCGGCATTGTTCACGGGGGTGCCGCCCTGCCAGGACAGCACCGGGAAGCCGCCGTTGAGGGTACCGTCATCCTGATTCATGCCCATGTCCACGGCGAACTCCGCGGAGCGCATATAGTCCGCGGTATGGGCAGTCATGCCGCTGGTGGTGCCATCCGCCGCGGCCTGTGTTGCGACGGTGTCCAGATAAGCGCAGTTGGTGATGGTGGCGCCGGAGTTCACCTTGCCTACCACCGCACCGAAGCTGCTTTCCGGACCGGTGACAGCACCTACAGTGTAGCAGTCTTTCATAACAGCATTACTGCGCGCAGAGCCGACAAGTCCGCCAAATCCGCCAGCGCTAACACTCTTTGCGTTAGTGTGGACGTTCCCCGCAAAATAGCAGTTCTCTACGGTACCGTAAGTATAACCCACGATACCTCCCGCGCCATTTTGCACCGCATACCGGGAGTACTTGAACAGAATATCCGCTGTGCTCACGCAGCCACTAATGACATTGCCTGCCACACCATGACCAACAATACCGCCAACACCAAAGATCGTGTCATTGCCGCCTTTGATGTAACCACTGACGAGGCAGTTTTCAATCCGGCCTTCACTCTTATCCGCAATACCTCCGACATTACTTGTACCGTCAATGGCGCAATCCACACACAAACTCTTGACAGTTCCATTGGCGCTCAAATAATAGACTAATCCGCCAGTTCCTGCCAAACCACTAACGGTGTAATTATCGCCGTCCAACGTGCCGGCGAACTTATTGCTGCTGGTGCCGATGGCCGTCCAGGTCTTGCCGTTGAGGTTGATATTGGCGGTGAGTTTGGCGCTGATGGCGGTCTGCCCGTTTTGGACGGCATCGGCAAACCATGCCAGTTCCGCGGCGGTGCCGATCTGATAGACGCCGTTTTCTGTTTTGGGCTCGGTCTTGGTCGTGCCGTCCCAGCCCGCACCGGCATAGGTCAGTGTTACCGTGATGGTGTCGTTTTTGGCAGCGGTAAAGCTGCCGCTGACCGTGATATAGTCCGCCTTGGCGACGGTGTAAGCATAGGTCTCGCCGAGGTAGAGTTTGTAGCCGCCGTCGGCCTCGGGCTTGATGGTGCCGCCCACGGGGTGGGTCACGATCACCGTGGCGTCCGCCGGAGTTACGTCAAAGGTCAGGGTACGGGTGGCAAGTTCGCTCAGCGTGACGGTCTCGGTCACATCGGCGCTCACGGTGATGTTCTTCGTCTTGGTCTCGTAGCCGAACTTGCTGACGGTATAGGTGTAGGTACCCGCGGCAACGGTGTATGCGCCGTTTTTGCCGGTGATCTCCGTGCCGCTATGGTCCTTCAGCACCACCGTTGCACCGTCGGGAGTTTTAAGGGTGAGGGTGTGGGCTGCGGCGGCGGCAAAATCCTTGAGCCGGACATAGTAGTTGCTGCCACTTTCGCTGAAAGACAAGGTGAGTTTTTCATCCTTATTCAACACCGTGCTAAAGGTTTTCCAATCGTCCTCCTCATAGACTGTCAGCAGAGTAGTAGTACCCTTTTTCACGGTAAAGAAGGCGGAGTTATCCTCATCCCAATTGTTTTCATATCCCTTTGCAAGATACCGGAAGGACACCAAGCGGGACTCTGTCGCCGTCAGGGTCAAGGAGGTCGTGCCGTAATACTTTCCATTGCTCTCCAAATAGTTTCCGGCAGCGTCCTTGACGGGCTTAAACCCGCTGGTGCCATTGGTGGCGGTGATACCGTCCAGGCCGGCAAAGAAATCGTCAAAGGTCAGCGACTTGACGAACTCCAGGCCTATGGTCTTGGCAGCCTTGACCACAAAACTCCCAGACAAGGCATCGCAGCCATCCAACTTGGTCGTGTAGGTATAGTCCCCGGCGGGGAGGGCGCAGTTCGTGCCGCTGCCCGTGTAGGCGGTGATACTGCCGGACTTGACGGTGATGGTCGGTTCGGCGTTCACACCCTCCGGCTTGGTGATGTTGAAGGTCACCGTCTGCTTTGCCAACTCGGTCAGCTTGACGGTCTTGTTCACATCGGTGGTCGCAACATTGATCGTGCCGGTGGCCGTCTCATAGCCGAACTTGCTGACGGTGTAGGTGTACTCACCCGGCTTTACCGCGTACACGCCATTGCTGCCGGAGACGGTTTTGTCTTCCTTATCTTTCAGAGTGACCGTCGCGTCCGTCTGGTCCGGCGCTATGGTCAGCGTGTACAGCGGGGAAACGGTGAAGTTTTTGAGCTTGAGTCCGCTTGAGGAACCATAACTCAGCGTCAGTGTCTCCCCAATTCTCAGATCAGCAGAAAAATTCTTCCACTCGGAGCTATAATAGGAGGCTAACAGTTGACTACTGCCTTTTTTGACATAGAAGTCCGTATAACCTGTACCGCCGCAATAGTCAAAAGATACAGTTACATTCTTGATAGCCGCAATCGTTATCGTTGAGGGGGAATAGGAACTCGCGTTACTTGCCGGTTGTAGGCACCCCTCAGATTGTACCGGCTCAAATGGACGGGACGTACTATTCGTTGCCGTGACGCTGTCACTGATGGCACTAAAGAAATCGGAGAATTGCAGCTTGTCCTTCACCTTGATGGTAAAGGTGGTGGTTTTGCCCCTGTACTTGACAGTGACGATTTGGCTCTCGGCGGGAGTTTCTGTGCTAAAGCCCTCACAGGTCACACCGGCGGCGGCATAGTCGCCTTCAATGGTGCGGGTTTCATTGGTGCCATCATAGTTCACCGTGAGGACCATGCCGGTCAGGTCAAGTTCGGCATCGCCCTTGTAGTACTCCGTCTTTGTGGGAGCCTTGGTCACCTTGATGCTCTGCACCTTTTTCAGCGCCACGGTTTGGGTGCCGTCTGCGGTGGGAGTCACTTCGCCAGCGGCGGGCTCATAGCCCTCGTCGTCACTGACGGCGGTATAGGTGTACGTGACGCCTTTCAGCAGCTTATAGCTGCCGTCACTCTGCGGCTCGATCACCGTGTCGCCCTGCTTGACGGTCAGGGCCGCACCCGTGGGCGTGACATTGAAGGTCACGTTCACCCAGGCAGAGGTGTCCTCCGCCAGCGTAACAGTAACATTGGCAGGATCAGCCACGGGGTTGCCCTCACCGGTCACGGACACAGTGCCGGTTTTTGTGGTGTAACCGTCACAGGACACGGTATAGGAATACGGTGTATCGGCGGCGGGCAGCGCCACGGTGGTGGAGCCGGTATAAGTGCCGCCGTTTATCGTAAGCACAGCATTCTCGGGCTGAATGGTAAAGGATACCGCCGCGGTGGGGGTCTCCCAGCTGAGGGCGGGATAGTCGCCGCTCTTGACCATAAAGCCCTCACCCAACAGGGCTGCAAACGCGGCGGACTTCATCTCCTCGGCGGATTTGACGCCGGAATTCTCTGTTTTGATGCTATTTTGCGTATATACCAGCCCAAGGCCGTTCTGCTCGAGAGCATAGCAATTGCTTACGGTGCAGTTCTTTCCTCCGCCCAGCAGCGCATAACCTGCATTCGTGCTTGTGCCACAGGCGGTAACTGTTCCTGTCGTATAGCAGTTAGAAATGGTGTTTGTTACCGAACTGGGGTTTTGTCCCACAATACCGGCATAATTATTAAAACCGCTTATGTTGCCAATGTTGTAGCAGTTTTCAACCGCGGCTTTGTTCTGAATTGTGCCCGCAATTCCGCCGACTTGCCTATTAGCACCCATGACAGAGCCTGTATTGGCGCAACCGCGAACCGTTACACCTGCTGCTCCTGTAACATACCCTACAATACCGCCAACCGCTTTATAGCCGCTGATGGCAGCCATGTTTTTGCAGTTTTCGATAAGAATGGGGTTTTTATACGCATTCGCATAACCGGAAATAGCACCCACATAACTCTTTTCGGCGGTGGGATCAACCGTGACACTGCCTGCGGTAATCACATTCTTCACCACGGCGCCGTCCGCCAGTTTGCTGAACAGGCCGACATAGGCTGTGGAAGCGGTGATATCCAGCGTCACGGTGTGGCCGTCGCCGTCAAAGGTGCCGGAAAAGTCGTTGGCATACGGCTCGGTAACCGTGATGTCCGCTGCCAGCTTATAGCTGCCGCCGGCGACCATTTTCTTGAAGCCATCCGCATCGTTGATGGCTGTCGGCGCACTGTCCGCACCGCCGCTGCGGGCAGACCGGGACACAGGCACTTCCTCAGCAGGCTCCTGCTGCTCCTGCGTCTCCTCATTCCCGGCAGGGACGGTGTTCTCCGTGTCCACCGGAGTTATCTGTTCCTGCTGGGTCTGCTGCTCCTGATCCGCGGCCAGCGTGTCGGCCAACACGGAGGTGGGCAGCAGGCTGACGACCATCACGACGGTCAGCAGCCAGCTTATGACTCTCTTCCTCATATCTCTTTCTCCTTTATGTAAATTTTTTGTCGACGTGAGGGGGTGGGCGGGGATGCGGCAACATCCCCGCCCCACTTATGGAAAAGCACGCGGCCAATGGCCGCCTCAGCTTGACAAAGGGGACTCGTCTGCACAGTTTCACGGTCAGATGGAAAGCGCACGGCGCCTCAGCTTGACAGTCGAGTTTTCCGCACCGCTTCGCTGTGTATGGCAGCGTGTCAGCCTGGCAAGGGAAATGTTTTTCATGCAGGGCATGAAAAACGGGACAGAGTGCACTCTGTCCCGCGAAAATGAAACGCTGCCCGGCGCAAAGCCGGACAGCGAACGCAATAGATACGACCCCTGCACCACGGAAAGACGTCGCCGCCCTCGCCGCCCGCCCAAAAGGGCCGGCCGCGAAAAAGGCGGCGCAAAAAACACCGACCTCCCGTTCAGGAGGTCAGCGTGGTACATCTACATGGTGGTACAAGATTCCCGCACACGGAGAGCGCGCCCGCTGCAATTCGTCCTACACAATGCAATTCTCCTGGCTCGCGCCGCGGGGGACAGACATCCCGCCTCGTTTGCAGCCTACCTTCTCATGGGCTTACCCACAATGGCGGACTTTCGTCCCGGCGGCTTACGCCGCTTCGGTGCATCCTTGCGCTCACAGTACCGGTCGTGCGGGGTTTGGCTACCCCTTTCCTTCTATGCCGACGCCTGGCCCGTGGTGGGCTGTACGGCCGCCGGCGACATTGGATCAACAGACTGTTTATTTACTTGTCAGCGACATTATATTACAGGAATTGGCCGTTGTCAACCCTCCTCCCTACCCCAATGCCACGTCCAGGATCATCATTACGGTAAAGCCCGCGGCAAAGGCCAGCGCCCCCGGGCCGGAATCGCCGCGCGTGGGCAGCAGCTCGGCGGCCACCACATAGAGCATAGCCCCGGCGGCAAAGCCCAGCAGCCAGGGCAGTGCCGGAACGATGAGCGCTGCCGCCAGCACCGTCACGCCGGCGGCCAGGGGCTCCACCACGCCGGAGAGCACGCCGCCCAAAAAGGCTCTCCCCTTTCCTGCGCCGGCGGTACGCAGGGGCAGCGCCACGATGGCACCCTCCGGCACATTCTGGATGGCGATGGCCAGCGCCAGCGTAAACGCCGCAGCGGGCGCGGCGGCTCCTGCCGCCACACATCCGGCATAGGCCGCACCCACCGCCATCCCCTCCGGGATGTTGTGCAGCGTCACCGCCAGAAGGGTCATGGTGGTGGAACGGTCGGTAACAGTCTCCGGCAGCAGTCGCTCCAGCAGCCGCAGGAACAGCACCCCCAGCCAGAAACCGCCCGCCGCCGGAAGGAAGGACCAGCGGCCCATGTCCGCCCAGTCGATAGCGGGCAGCAGCAGGCTCCACACCGAGGCGGCGGTCATCACCCCGGCGGCGAAGCCCTCCAACACGCGGCGCAGAACGGCGGAGGGCGCTCTCCGCAGGCAGAATACGCACGCCGCACCCAGCGACGTGCCCCAGAAGGGGAGCAATATCCCCTGAAGGACAGATGATTGCATAGACACTCCCTTTTCCGTATCCGTAGTATGCGGAGCCGGGCGACTCCGTACAGTCTATCCTACGCAGCGGGAAACGAAAGGTGAAAAGACAAGGGCCCCCGCCGAAACGGGAGCCTTTGGGAAAATACAAAGTCATTCAAAATGCTAAGATAAGGCGGGAGCGCCCGAAGGGTGCTCCCGCTGCGCGGCTTATTGCTTTATGTGAGATGCAGCTTCACTGTACCGGCAGCTCCACCGCGATGGTCGTGCCCTTGTCCGAACTTTCCTCCACCCAAACGGAGCCGCCGTGGAGATCGGCAATCTCCCACACCAGCGAAAGTCCCAGCCCCACGCCGCCGTACTCCCGGCTGCGGGACTTGTCCACCCGGAAGAAGGGCTGGAAGATGCTCCGCTGAAATTCCTCCGGAATGCCGCGGCCGGTGTCGGAAACGCGGATCAGGACTTTTTCCGTCTCCTGTGTGACGCAGACCCACACCGAGCCGCCAGGGCGGTTGTACTTGACGGCGTTCTCCGTCAGGTTGAAGATCAGCCGATAGATCAGCGCGTCGCTACCGGTCATAACGCCGTCGCCCTCCGCTTTTAGCGTGACACCGCGCTTTTCTGCCAGCGGGGCGAGGTCTGTGAAGATCTCCTCGATCATTGGGATAAGCTGAATCTGCTCGTTCCGCGCCACCTGCTGCAAATTGCTCATTTCCAGCAGCGTTTTGGTCATCTGCGTCAGTCTCTCCGTCTGCTCCCGCAAAAGCAGGAGAAACTCCGCCGTCTCCGGCAGCACATCGGTGTGCTCTGCGGAAAACAGCTCCAGCTGTGCCTGCATCAGCGCAAGCGGCGTGCGCAGCTCGTGGGCGGCGTTGCCGGTGAACTGCCGCTGAGCGGCAAAGGCGTTGTTCAGCCGTTCAAGCATCTGATTGAAGGAATGGCTGAACT
>OMEC01000280.1_pt1 | contig 29416 bp, 25 predicted proteins | sample 1673401 | NCBI WGS metagenome assembly OMEC01 (sample SAMEA103958110, study PRJEB25191) | human gut metagenome | reverse complement strand
ATCCCAACACGACGGTCTCGTTCCGGATGAACAATCTTTCCGGAAGCGCCGCTGATTTGAAGCTCTATGCCTACGGTGCAGACGGAAAGCTGGCGGAGGTCAGCAAAGAGCTGTGGACGGTCACGGATGAAGCCGGGACTGGCGTGGATACCCTGGCCGACGGCACACTGTATGAACTGCGTGTCAGCGTCCCGGACGGCGGTGCGTTTGACCTGAGCGAGGCGGAAAAGGAGATCAAAATTTCCGTTGTGCTTGCGAAGTAAGACTCAAGTCCACAATTCCTGCCGCAGCCGGATCGCGGAGGCGATGGGAAGATATCTATGCGGGAGTGAATTTGCGCGCTATTCCGCCGAAACGGGGACCAAGTCCCGGATTGATCAGGACGCTGTCCGGCAGCGCTGATTGCGTCCAGCCAGAATGTAAAAGCGAACGGATCGTGGATGACCCGTTCGCTTTTTGGCTGTATCGCAGGATGTTTCAGATCTCAGCATCCAGCAGCTCTGCCTGGGACAGCCGGCAAAATTCCAGCCCATCCTGGGTGCAGATCTCGAAGGTTCCGGTGACGGTGATGGGGTCTCCCAATTCCGGATAGTCCTCAGGGTAGGCGCGGCTTTCGGCGAGGTCAAAGGGAATTCCCTGGGCGCAGCAGGCGGCGGCGTCCTGGATGATGCAGGCGAAAACCGTGCCGCCGTCCTCCAGGGTACCCTCCTGGGCGTAGAGCTTGCCGGTGCTGAAAATGCCCTGCATCTTTACGGTTTTGCCCACATAGTCCTCGGGGTGTGTAGTCATGTTGAAAACCTCCGCAAAGACCATGGTGCTGCTCATGGCGGTCAGGTCGATGAAGTCTCCGGTGGAAGCGCCCGCGTCATCGGCAGCGGTTTCTTCGGCAGCCGGGGAAGGCAGGGTGCTGCTCTGGGCGGCGGCGGATGGGGAGGTGGGCATCTGGGCTTCCGGCGCTTCGGCGGCCTGACGACTGCAGGCGCTGAGGGCCAGCAGGGCGGCCAGAAAAAGGGGAAGCATTTTTTTCATTTGGTTTTACCTCCAAGGAAACGTCCCAAAAGGGAGAAGATGAGAAACATTCCGATATCCGCGGCCACGATGGTGGAGCCCACGGGGGTCCCGGCCAGAATGGCAATCAGGATTCCCAGTACGGCGCAGAATACCGACAGCAGCACCGCGCACACCGTTACCGACCGAAAGCTCCGGAACAGCTGCATGGCGGACAGGGCGGGGAAGATGATCAGGGCGGAGATCAGCAGAGAGCCCACCAGATTCATGGCCAGAACGATGACAATGGCCACCACAACGGCGATGAGCAGGTTGTATAGTTCCACCTGGGTTCCGGCTGCCTTGGCAAAGGCTTCGTCGAAGGTCACGGCAAAGATTTTGTTGTAAAACAGGAAAAACAGAGCAACCACCAGCGCGGACATTCCCACGCAAAGCCATACCTCGCTCCGGGACAATGTGAGAATGGAGGTGGAGCCGAACAGGGTGCTGCACACATCCCCGGAGAGGTTGGAAGAGGTGGAGAAAAGGTTCATCAGCAGGTAGCCAACGGCCAGCGCGCCTGTGGAAATCATGGCCATTGCCGCGTCGCCTTGGATTTTGGTATTCTGTCCGGTGCGCAGAAGCAGCACGGCGCTGAGCACCGTTATGACCATGACCAGGGGCATCTCACTGGAAATTTGCAGTACCCCGGCAATGGCCATGGCCCCGAAGGCTACATGGGAAAGACCGTCGCCAATGAAGGAGAAGCGTTTCAGCACCAGCGTCACCCCCAGCAGGGACGAGCAGAAGGCGATCAGCACCCCAACCACCAGCGCGTAGCGGACAAAGGGATAGGTCCAGTACAGGGCGAGTTTTGCAAAAATTGCCGTCATAGTGCGCAGCCCCCTTTCCCGGAGCGGAACAGCTGCCCCTGGGGGCTTTCCAGGTAGGCCTGCTTGGTTCCAAAGAAAACTGCGTCGCCGATGTGCAGAATGTGGCTTGCGTATCGAAGGGCTGCGGCAATATCGTGGGAGATCATGAGAATGGTGATGCCGTCCTCCCGGTTGAGCTGTTCGATGAGACCGTATAGCTCCGCCGTGACCTTGGGGTCAAGGCCGGAAACCGGCTCATCCAGAAGCAGCATTTTCCGGGTCGCGCACAGAGCCCGGGCCAGCAGCACCCGCTGCTGCTGACCGCCGGAGAGCTCCCGATAGCACCGCCCCGCAAGCGTATCCAGCTGCATTTTGCGGATATTCTCCGCCGCAAGGCGTTTTTCCGCCCTGTTATAAAAGGGCCGCAGGCCGCAGCGGCTCTGGCAGCCGGAGAGAACGATCTCCCTTACAGAGGCCGGGAAGTCCCGCTGCACCTGGGTCTGCTGGGGCAGATAGCCGATTTCGTTTCGTTGCAAGCCATCGCCGGTGAGAATGCTGCCGCCGATTGGGGGCTGTAGGCCGAGAAGGGTTTTCATAAGGGTGGTTTTGCCGGAGCCGTTTTCGCCGACAATGCAGAGGTAGTCGCCTGCAAAAATTTCAAAGCTGAGATTTTGCAGAACGGGCTTTCCCTCGTAGCCGACGCTGAGATTTTGACAGGAAAGCAGCGCCATCATTCCGCCTCCTGTCCCAGGGCCTTTTTCAGCACGGAAAGGTTTTTCTCCATAATGGAGAGGTAGCTTACGCCGCTTGACGCGTCGTTTGCGGTGACGGCCTGCATGGAGTCCACGGTCAAAATCTGCTGATTTTTCTGGGCGGTATTCTGCACGATGGTTTCGGCAATCTTGTGCTGGGTGCCCTCTATGGTCAGCACGCAGGGCAGCCCCAGCGCGTCCATCTTCCCGGCAAGGAAGGAGACGGTCTCAAAGCTGGCCTCTGTTTCGGCAGAGCAGCCCGGGAAAGCGGCATAGTAGTCGAGCCCGTAGTCATCCGCCAGATAGCGGAAGGGGAAGCGGTCACCGAAGAGAAGGGTTTTGTACTTCCCACTGTCCACAGCCGCCCGGTATTCGCCGTCCAGGGCGGAGAGCTTTTCCGCGTAGGCTGCGGCGTTTGCAGCGTAGGTATCCTTCCGGGCCGGGTCGGTTTCCTGCAGGGCCTCGGAAATGGCGGCCACCAGCACCTGGGCATTTTTCAGAGACAGCCAGATGTGCTCGTCATACTCCGCCTCTTCCTCGTGGTCATGTTCCTCCTCCTGCATACCCGCTACGGTTTCTTCCGCCTTTGCGGAATCGCCCAGCACGTCCAGAAGCTGGATGACCTTCCGCTCCTTGTTGGGCGCATTTTTCAGAGCGTCATCCACCCAGCCGTCGGACTCGCCGCCGACATAGAGAAAGAGGTCGCAATCGGAAATTTTAACAATATCATCAACGGTTGGCTGATAGCTGTGCAGATCAACGCCGCTGTCCAGCAGCATGGTTATTTCGGCGTTCTCAGCCGTGTCACCGAGGATTTCTTTGACCCAATCGTACTCCGGGAAAATGGTGGTGACAATGCTTAGTTTATCGGTCTTATTGGTATTATTCTGCTGCCCGCAGCCTGCCAGCAGACCAACAATTATCGCCAAAGCAAGCAGCAGGGAAATTCTGTTTTTCATAGGGAAATAATCCTCCAGATTAAAATAAGAGCTTAAAATTGGGCGCAAAAATACAAGGGTGACGGCAGCACCGCAAAAGCCTATCCGAAAACAGATAGACTACACCCTTGTAAAAAGCACCTATTTAATTGGAGAGCTTGACCTTGAGCGCTGCAAGCGTAAAAGAGGGAATAACATCAACCCAGGCTGAAATGTAGTCATACAGCGCACGCCGGATCGCAGCAGCAAAAACCAGAGCGCACAGCGCCGGAGCAAAGCCCTTCAGCACATGCTGGTAGATACCCATCTGAAGGCAGACGGGGCAGCCCTCGCCGATGCAGTCATGACCGGCTTCCTCAATGAGAAAAAGGGCGGCGCCCAGCAGAACCAAAAGCATGGCCGCGGCAATCAACGCCGCCGCGATCCGTTTTTGCTTTGCCATATCGGCGCCCCCTTTCGAAACCGGAATTGGGGTTAGTATATTGGATTTGCGAAAGAATGTCAATACAAGAGCCAAAAGCAAATTGTAAACAATTTTTCCTCATTCGCCGGAATACACCAGATCAGCGCGCATATCCAGTTCCAGGGGTACGTATTTTGCCTGAATGGCCTCATACTCCGCCTGGGTGATGGGCCGCAGGGTGGCGTCCTGGCCGTCCGGGCTGCAGAACCAGGGGCTTTCCGCGTTTTTCCCCGTATCATGGCGCAGGTAGTCCACAAGGATCGCATCTCCGTGTTCAACCTTGTAGAAGCCGGTGGCGCTGTTTCCGTCCAGATACTGTCGGGTGCAGGCAAAGCCGCCCTGGATAATGCTTATGTTTCTGCCGCATTCCAGAAGCTTTACCTGCCCGTCTTTCATGGCCAGCAGACCGTTCCAGTCTTTGTGGCTTAAGAAAAACTCGTCCTGACCGTCGCCGTCCAGATCGATCAGGCAATAGTGCCAGTCCTGTGCGTCAGCAAGGCCCGAACGGCGGGGGAGCAGGGCATCAAAGCTTGTGTAGACGGTGTCCTCGCCTACGTTGCTTGCTGAAGAAGCATCCAGGGGGTACTGAGAAATGGGCGTGAGCGTTACGGGAACCCGGGTATAAGACCGGATGATTGCGTTGAATTCCTCCTGCGTGATTGGAATTGCGTTGGAACCGGGCCCGTCTTCGTACAGGTTCCAGGGGTGCTCCCGGTAATATTCAATGGTGGAATAAAAGACGCACTTGTCCCAGACATATTCCCCGTTTTCCGGCCTTGCAAAATGATAGGCGGTGGAATCCTGAGCCACAAACACGTAGGCAAGAACATTGTCTTGACAGAGGTACATATAGGATGGGTGGAGGGAATAGTCAGAGGCTATGTCGGAAAGATAGCGGTTGGATTCCAGAAAGGCCCCATAGTACATGACCGTGGGCGGCATGATCCTCTGCGTTCCGTCCTCCGTCTTGCAGTAGGCCTCCTGAATATACCCGTTTTCTCCGAGCAGCAGCTCCTCCACACCGTCTCCGTTCAGGTCCGCCAGGCAAAAGCCCAGCTGGTTCGGATGGGTGCTGATGGTTAACCAGTCTTTGATTCGGGAATCGTAGCCCAGCTCCGCATAACCGTGGAGGCGTTTCTGGTACTGCTCTGCCCACGCTTTGTCATAGGCGGCCTGCCGGGCGTCCGTCTGCGCCAGCGCTTCCGGAGAGACCTCCTGAGGCTGCACGGTGAAGTCGAAGGCCTCGGCGTAGCTTTCCAGGGCCTCCTTTGTCCAGGTCCGGTCGTATTCCGTCAGATTTAGGTGGATCATATAGTCGCCCCCGTCTGCAAAGAGGGAAGCGCCGCTGACCCAGGTGCCATCTTCCGTTCCCTCTACGGAAACGATCAATACATCCGCGCCGTAGGAAGTCCTGTAGTTCCACTCCGTGAAATTCTCCTTCGGAATCATGGAATACACGTCGTTGAAGCTGTCCTTTCGAAAGGCGGAAAAGCTGAGCACCTCGCCATAGGGCCAGACGGCATCCGGCCCTGTCAGGGTCACGGTCCCTTCCGCGGTGAAGGAGCCGTCCGCGTAGTACCGAAAGGCAAGGTCCGTTTCTGCCGGAACGCGGAGGATGCCCCGGATGCCCAGGGCCTGGCAGGCTGCCTCCGGATCGGGGTCACGGTGCATTTTTCCCAGCAGATTCAGGTGGTATTTGGCACAGATTTCGTCCAGCTTATCCTTCATGGCCCGGGTGTAGAGCAGGTAGGCTTCGTATTCCTCTCCAAAGTCCTCGGAGAAGGCCTCTTCGGAATGGTAAATTTCATCGTTGGGGTCATAGGTTTCCAGCCATTCGTGCCATTCCTTCTGTGCCAGATATCCCGGGGTTCCCTCTACACCTTGCAAGGACAGCTTGAACCAGGTTCCGGTGCTTCCATTGGTGCCTGCTCGCTGGGCCTCACCAAAGGCCATATCCTGCAGATGGAGTACATAGAGGGTGGCGCACCCTACCAAAAGCAGAGCCAGGGCAACGATTGCCGCAATCAGCCACAATCTTTTCCTGGGAAGCTGCCGCTGTTTCGGCGTTGCCCGGCGGAAGGCTGCCGTGTCAACGATGTAGCGGTCCCGCACATCGTTGAGCCCTGTGAGAATATCCATTGCGTTCATACGTACCCCTCCTCGCTGAGCCGTTTCCGAAGCTTTCCTCTGGTCCTGTGGAGCATGGAAGTCACCTTGCTCTGGGTGAAGCCGGTGGTATGGACAATGGCCTCAATGGAATCCAAATACCAGTACCGGCACAGGAACACATGGCGCTCCGTTTCGGGCAGGTTTTCCAGAAAATCATTCAGAATCCGGGCAAGCTCCCGCTGGGTGATTTCCGCCTCCATATCCGAAGAAGCCGTGCATTCCCCCAACTCTTCCAAGGCCAGGACCGTTTCCTTTCCGCCCCGCTTTTGGGCGTTTAATCTGCGCCAGCGGTCTATGGAGATGTGGCGGGTGATTTTTCCCAGAAACGCATTCAGAAAATTGGGCTTTCTGGGCGGAATCAGATTCCAGGCCGCAAGATAGGTGTCGCTGACGCTTTCCTCCGAATCCTCTTTGGAAGAGAGAATGTTGTAGGCAATGCTGTAGCAGTAGCCGCCGTACTTCCTGTCCGTCTCTGCAATGGCCTGCTCCGAACGGGCAAAGAAGAGGTCGAGAATTCCTTGATCCTCCATGGGATCACCTCCTGTGGTTTGTCTTTCACCTATATAGGCGTAAAAGGGGAGGGGAATATTGCATGGGGAGAAGCTGGTTTTGAAAATATTTTACCATGGGGCAGGCCACGCTTCAAGTGGGACGGGGATCACTGCGGCTGACGAAAAGACTTTCTTTTTTTGCCGGTCCATGGTATACTTGGACTGCGGTTTCCGAAATTTGGGAATACCGCCGGATAGAGAACTTATACAACCGGGAGGAACAACCATGCAGGAGTACGCATATTACACCCAGGTCCTGAAGGACCAACTGATTCCGGCCACCGGGTGCACCGAGCCCATCGCCCTGGCCTACGGCGCGGCCATCGCCTACAGGACCTTGGGTGCCGAGCCGGAGAGAATCACGGCGGCGGTCAGCGGCAGCATTATCAAAAACGTCAAAAGTGTGGTTGTGCCCAAGACCGGGGGGATGAAGGGCATCGAAACGGCCATTGCCGCCGGTGTGGTGGCCGGAAACCCGGATCTGGAGCTGGAGGTGCTGTCCGGCGCGCCGGAAAACACGGGGGCGCTGGCGAAGAAATTCCTGGAAAAGTGCCCCGTTACCGTGTGCCTTGCGGATTCGGACCGGATTTTTGACATTCAGATTACCATGTACGCCGGGAAGCACAGCGCCTTTGTGCGCATCGTGGACACCCACACCAATGTGGTGTCGGTCCGCCGGGACGAGACTGTCTTGAAGGAGCGGGAAATTCCCCGGCTTGCGGGGCAGGTGGAGAAGACCGCCATGCTGGAAATTACCAAAATTGTGGAGTATGCCAGAACCTGCCGCCTGGAGGACGTGGCGGAGACCATAGAATATCAGATTTCCTGCAACCAAAATCTTTCCCAGGAGGGGCTGAAGGGCAGCTGGGGGGCGGAAATCGGGCGGACGCTGCTGTCCGGGGAGAAAAATCCGGATGTAAAGCTCCGGGCCATGGCGGCCGCCGCCGCGGGCTCGGATGCCCGGATGAGCGGCTGTGAGCTGCCCGCCGTGATCAATTCCGGCAGCGGCAACCAGGGCCTGACCATCACCCTGCCCATTCTGGAATACGCGAAGGAATTAAATGCTTCCCATGAGCAGCTGATTCGGGCCCTGGTGCTGGCCAACCTGGTGGCGGTGCGCATCAAGCAGTCCATCGGCTACCTGTCCGCCTACTGCGGAGCGGTCTGCGCCGGTTGTGCCGCGGCGGCGGGAATTGCCTACCTGCATGGGGCGGACGAGGTCCTCATCAATCACACGGTGGTGAACGGCCTGGCGATTCTCTCCGGCACCATCTGCGACGGCGCGAAGCCCAGCTGCGCGGCCAAAATCGCCATGGCGGTGAACGCGGGCCTTTTGGGCTTTGAAATGGCCCGGAAGGGCAAGGAGTTCTCCGGCGGCGAGGGCATTGTCAAAAAGGGCATCGAAAACACCATCGAAAAGGTGGGCGTCCTGAGCCGAGAGGGCATGGGCGTCACCAACGAGGTCATTCTGGACATTATGGTGAAGGATTAAAAAGCGAAAAGCAGGAGCGAACGGGTTTTCATCCGTTCGCTCCTTCCTTGTGTGCCGTATCCGTAAAAAGAGAGTCTCTTAATTTCCCGGAGCCGGAAGCTTTGTCCCGTCCGCCAGGAGAATATAGCCAAGCTCCTGACTGGGAGACTGGAGAATCAGGACGGTACTCCCGGCGGCGGTGGTGTAGTTCCGTTCCACCCAGTCGCCGGAGTCTATGAGGGTTACATAATCACGGCTAAAGCTGTCCAGTCGATTCCAGCGCAGGACGCCGGGGGTATATACGACCTCGTAGCCCTGGTCTTCCGGGAAGGTAAAGCCCATGTCCAGCCAGAAATTGCCGCTGTCGTAGCAGCCGCATTGCCCCGCCGCCCCGCTTTTCTGCGGTGTTTTTCCGCCAGCGGTCAATGGAGAGATTCCGGGTGAGCTTACCCAGAAAGGGGCCGAATCGCTGGGGCCGCCGGGGCGGGATCAGCTTCCAGGCGGCGAAATAGGTATCGTTGACGCTTTCCTCGGCGTCTGAGGGGCTGGAGAGAATGTGGTTTGCAATGCTGTAGCAGTAGCGGCCGTATTTCCGGTCCGTCTCGGAAATGGCTTGCTCAGACCGGGCGAAATACAAGTCCAGTATTGCATTGTCATCCATGGGAAAAACCTCCTTTTTGTGTGTTCACCCTTATACACGCAGAAAAATGGGGAGTGGAAAAAGATTTGTGGGTATTTTATCATCTGGTGGATGGTTTCACAAGTGCGTGCGTAAATTGCGAATTTCATACCATAACGCAAAAGAAGCGAACCGGCGGAATTGACCGGTTCGCTCTATTTGTGTGATTATCTGATGCCACTGAATCTGTTTTTGAAATTTCTTTTACGATCTTGGAAGTGTTTTCGCACATCTTCGGATGAGATCCAGCCTTCTTTTTCTCCGGATTGGCGGCCTTCTGATAGTGCGCACATGAGGGCGTGCATATGTTTTTGTTTTTCCGAGTTGCTGTGCTGCAGGTCCTGCTCATTGACGGCGATATCTTTCATAGTAGGCCTCCTTTCAAGAGATCGCATTCAGTATACCGCAATTGGAACGTGAATGCAACGCTTTATTCTGCACAATATTACTGCTTCCGCACGCTTTCCGCAATTTTTACCAGTTCTTCCACAGTAAAGTCTGCGCTGCTCAGTGCGAAGCTCAGGCCATTTTCCTGGGTGCCCTGAATCCAGACGACATCCGAGTGGGGGGCCAGTTCGCCGACTACCGCCCCTGCGGCGGGGCAGCCCTGGATGGTGTAGGCTTGGGCCGGTTCGCTGCTGCCGATGTGCATCTGGGCCAGCTCCTCCAGAGTGACGGTGCCGTCGCCTACATAGGTCTCGTAGGAGAAAAAGAGTTCTTTGCCGGTCTTTTTGTCAAAGTACCAGCGGCGGACATAGGCATACCAGCCGTTTTCCAATGGCCAGCCCGTAAAACTGTCCTCCTCCATTCCGGCGGGCAGGGCGGTGATGCGGTAGTCCCCCAGCTCTTCCAGGGCCTCGGTGGCCTTGGAGGCGTTGGTGGGGGTCAGCTCCGGTCCGAGGCCCACGCTTCTGGCAATGGCAACCAGGTCAAGATTGTCATCGGTGGCAAGACTGTAGGCGTAGCCCTTGGTTTCGTCCGTCCAGAGAAGGGAGTCGCCGTTGAGATACCCCGTATTCCCACCAATATCCACCGTTTCCGGCTGGCCCGCTCCGTCAAAGCTGCGGCCATAGGGGCCAAGACGGTAATAGAAGGTGTAGTGCAGGAAATTTCCGGCGGCGTTTTCGTAGCGGATTTCCTGCTGGCCGTAGGCTCTGTCGCTGACGAAGGTAATGCGATAGCCCTCCGGCGTGGACTGGGGGTAAATGGATTCCCAGCCATAGTAGGTTCCCGAATCCTGGGAAAGATCGATGGAATAATCCGGTCCCAGGTAATCCGGGGTTTCGCGGAGGGGCTCTCCGGCGGCGGTGCTTTCCGCCATGGCGAGGATATCCACGTTTTCGTCCATGGTGGAGAGGTAGGCGTAAAAGCCCTCCCGGGTGTTTTCCCAGAGCAGAATCCGCAGGCCGCCGCTGGTGGTCAGCATTCTTGCGGAATCCTCTCCCACTGTCTCGTCCGTCCAGACGAAGGAATCGTGGGGCGGGTCGGAAACGGTGTCGCGCAGGTCATAGGTCGGGGAAACCACATAGGTGATTGCTTCGCCTTCGTTGTCACAGTAATAGTCAATGATCACGGTGTCTGTGGCAAAGGAAACACGATCTATCGTGTAGCCGTCGGGAAGCTGCTGGGGGTAGTGGGGGGCCCAGATGGCACCATCTTTGCACAAAAAGCTCAGGGGAAGCGGCTGGCCGAAGGCCACGCTGTCCGCCATGGCCTGTAAATCGACGGCCATGTCCTCGGTATCGAGCCATGCGTAGTAGCCCTCCGTCTCATTGTGCCAGGCAATTGTCTGGCCTTCATCCGAAACCTGCATGGTTCCGCTCTGGCCGGAGACGGTGACTTCGGAACTTTCCGCGGAAGCCGACGTGATGCCGTCTCTTTCTGAGGTGGAGATGATATAGGTGATGGTCTGTCCGGCGTCATTGGCAAACTCGATGCTCTGGGTTGTCCGGTCTATAGGGGAGCCGCCGACCATCCGGTATCCGTCAGGAAGCGCCTGGGGATAGCAGTCCGTCAGAACGTTTTTGGTCTCCACGCTGCCGTCCGGGGAAAGCGTGGCGGTGGGGACATCATACTGTATGACCTTTGTATGGATTCTGGCGTAGACCGCCACGGCGCACCCCACCAGCAGTGCGGCCAGGGCAACCACTGCCGCAATCAGGACAAGACGCGGTTTCGGGCGCTTGACCGAACGGGGCGTTTCTTCGGTTTTTGCCAGTCTGGCAGATTCCAGTCCGCCAATGGCAAGGAACAATTCTTCACATCGTTTCATACTGCATATCCCTCCTGAATCAGGTGCGCTTTCAGCTTCTTCCGTGTGCGGCATAAGCTCTGGTTGACGGAATCCCGGCGCAGGCCGTAGCGGGCGGCGATGGCTCCGGCGTCCTCCAGGAAGAAATACCGCCGCAGGAAGATGTTCTGTTCCAGCGGAGAAAGGGTGTCCAGAAGCTTGCCAATGGAGCGGGTCAGCTCCTTGGCCTCCAGCGCCGCGCAAACCTCTTCGCCGGTGCCGACGCACTCCTCCAGCTCCTCCAATACCAGTGGCAGCTCCCCGCTGCCCCGCTTCTGGGCGGTGAGATTGCGCCAGCGGGAGAAGGCGAGATTCCGGGTGATCTTTGCCAGAAACAGCCGCAGCACCGCAGGCTTTTTGGGCGGCATGGTCTGCCAGGCTTTCAGGTATGTATCGTTCAGGGCCTCCTCTGCGTCCTCCCGGCTGGGCAGGATGGCATTGGCCAGGGAGAAGCAATAGGGGCCGTATTTGGCATCCGTCTGGGCCAGGGCCTGTTCATCCCGGGCAAAGTACAGCGCAATGATCTCTTCGTCGCTCATAGGTGGATTCCTCCAATCTGTGTAAAAAGGCCTTTGCTATATTAGACGCATTTTGCGGGGCTGCGCTGACAGAAAACTGAAAATATTTTACCATTGAATGGAAATTTCATCAAGATGGGGTGAAAAATGGCTCTGCTGACGCTTTTTTCGGTCAGCAGAGCCATTTTTTGGGGGAATGCAGAAAGCGGCTTATTGGGCGGCTCTGCGGGTGGAAAGATCCTCGAGGTACCGGTGGAATTCTTCGAGGGGCTGCGCCCATTCCACCGCATAGGCTTCGTCGCCCCGGTGGTCCTCCAGGTTGAAGATTTCCAGCAGGTCCCGGGCCAGAGCTTTGGAGAAGACCAGAGAGCCCTCCACATTCAGATGGCTGTGGTCATAGTAGTGTTCCTGGAAGGTGAGCCCCAGGCGCTGAACCTGCGCGTAGGTGCAGTAGTTCAGGTAGGGAATCTCCTTGGCCTCGAAATAGGCCCGCATTTTTTCCTCGTTGGCGGCATAGACCGCCGCATCCTGAATTTTCGGGGGTGTGACGGCCACAACTTCAATCCCTTTGCTTTGGCAGAGCTCGATGATGCGGTTGTAGTAGCCTACGCTGAACTCGGAGAAGGTATCCACGGATTCTGTATGGTTCCAGAGGTCCGGGGTGATCTCATCCGTGCCCTCATAAACGGCCTCATAGAGCATGGAACCCTTCTGGTAGCTGGGGTAGGCGTCATCGAGCTGCCGGTCCGGCTGGAAGTTTTCTGCGGTAAGCTCACTCCACATGGTGTGGTAGCGCAGCAGGGGGAATTTCCAGGAAAGATAGGACTGGGTGTCGTCCACAGCGCAGATTTCCCGGATCATCTGCTCTTTCAGGGCCTTGTCCGGCATACACTCCACCACTTTCCGGTAGATGCTTTCCTGCTCGTGGGGTTTCATGTCGTCGAACAAACAGCTGAAATCGCAGAGGACAATATCCGGGGTCTGGTATTCCAGGGCGTAGAGCAGCTGATAGTAGGCCGTCATGGCGCAGCGGAAGGTGATGGCAAAATTGTAGCCGGTAATGCCTGCTTCCTCGTAGGTGACGATGGGGTCATAGGCGGCATAGAGCTCGCTGGTGCCCAGGCACAGAACGTCGATGGAATCCGGAGCAGCCTGGGAATAGCGTATATTCCGGGTGTATAGGTTTTCATTTCCGGACCACCGGTAGTGCAGGATGCTCTGAGCCCCGGAAAAGCACAGGGCGAAGAGCAGCAGAAAAACGGCGGCGCGAATCAGATATTTTTTCATAAACCAATCTCCTCCCTGCCTAGAATTCCTGATAGATGAAGGAAGAGGCGGAGAATTCCGGCCCGTAAATGCCGAAGATGATGATGGCAAACACAGCCAGAAGATAGATGGCAAACCGGGTTACAATGTCCTGCCGGAGAACGGTCTCCCGGAGCTTCACCTTCCGTTCGTGGAGAATATCCACGGCAATCAGCAGTGCAATGCCGAGGTACATCAGACGGATGTTCTTGTAATCCAGGCCGTACCCGCACAGGGTTCCGTCAAACAGGATGGCGGTCTGCCGGAGACTGAAATTCCGGAATGTCCTTGCCATGAGAGAGAAGGCCTGGGGCAGGTCCTTGGCCCGGATGAAGAACCGACCGAAGGTCAAAATCAGGAAGGTCCGCAGGGCCTGGAACAGCTTCCAGCTCAGAGCGTTCTCGTTGATGTGCAGGGCGGTCCGCACCTTTTTGTACCAGGGGCCCAGCAGAACGGCGGTGGAGACAAAGAAGGCCTGATAGCAGCCGTATACCACATAGTTCCAGCCGGTGCCATGCCAGACGCCTACCAGAATGAAAACGATCACCGAGGCCAGGGTTGCGGAAAACACCTTTTTCAGGTACTTATTGGGAATTTTCTTGGAGAACTTCATGACGGACCGGTTGAGCACAATGGGGTAGTACAAATACTTCTCCATGAATTCTCCCAGGGACATATGCCACCGCTGCCAGTATTCCGTGACGCTTCTGGAAACCAGGGGAGAGCGGAAGTTTTCGGCCAGACGGATGTCCAGCATTTCGGAAAGACCCATGATCACATCAATGCCGCCGGAGAAGTCGGCGTAGATCTGGAAGCTATAGAGCACCATGGCCCAGAACAGCAGAAAGCCCCCTGCGGCCTCGTCTTTCAGAATGGCCATGACCAGAATGCCGATCCGGTCTGCAATGACCACCTTTTTGAAATAGCCCCACAGGGAGCGCTGCATCCCCATGATGATCCGCTTGCCCTCGGGCTGGTGGGTAAGCTTGAACTGGGGCGCGGTCCTTTTGTAGAGATTGACAGGGCCCTGGACGATGGAGGGAAAGTAAGTGATGAAGAGAAAATAGTCCAGGAAATTCCGCTCTGCCTTGTGCTTTTTGTGGTAGATGTCGTTGGTGTAGGCAATCATGGTCAGGGTGAAATAGGACAGCCCAATGGGGGAGACCAGCGCATTGACGGAGATTCCCTTGCTGCGCAGAAGGTCCTGCAGGAGCAGGAAGGTGTCCTTGAAGAACTTGAAATAGCACAGAATCGCCAAAGACAGCACAATGTCCAGCCAGAAAATCCGGCGGGCCTTGCTTTTTTGCTCCAAAAGGATATTTTTCTCAATGAGAAGCCCTGCCCCGTAGGAAATGGCCACGCACAGCGTGATGATGAGCAGGGATTTGAGGCCGGATGTGGCGAGGATGAAGAAGAGATTCGCAGCCAGAAGCACGCACCTTTGGCCGTTCTTCACCTTCCGGACGCCATAGTAGAGGGCAACCACCGCCAGGGCGAAGGCCACATAGCTCAGGGATTTCAGCTCCATCTGTTTACCGCTCGGCCAGCTTCCGCTCCACCATGGCGCAGATGGCGTCCAGGCTGTTCAGGTTTTCCGGTTCAATGTCGTCGGCATCGATGGAAATATCGAATTCGTCCATCAGGCTGGTGACGATCTGGATCACGTCAAAGGATTCCAGCAGGCTGTCGTCAATCAGGGCGGTCTCGTTTTCAAAATCGATGTCCGGCTGGATTCCCTCCAGCAGCTTCAAAATGCGCTCTTTCATAGCTCAGTTCTCCTTTATGTATTGGTGTTTCAGCAGTGTTCTGTCGATCTTCCCGTTGAGATTGATGGGCATTTCCTCCAGAGGGACATACCGGTTGGGCAGCATGTAGTTCGGCAGCTTTTCCTTCAGTGCCTCGGTCAGGGCCTTCTGCTCCGTGCTTCCTTCGTAGATGGCGACGATTTTCTGGGTCTTGTGCTCATATAGGCAGCAGCCCCGCCGAATTCCGGGCACGGCGCTGAGGGCGGTTTCGATTTCGCCCAGCTCAATGCGGTGGCCCATGTGCTTGATCTGGGAGTCCTTCCGGGCCAGGAAGACGATCTCACCGTATGCATTGTACTTTCCCAGGTCTCCGGTGCGGTAGATGCGCTCGTAGTAATTCTTTTGCAGGGGATTGCGCACAAAGGCCTCGTTTGTCTTTTCGGGATTGTTGAAGTAGCCATGGGCCAGGGAGCAGCCCCGGACGCAGATCTCGCCGACGGTGTCCTGCTCGGTGACCAAGGTGTCGCCGCTTAGCAGCATGACCTCCGTATTGCTGCAGGCGAAGCCGATGGGGATGGGCTCCGTGTCTTCGAATTCCCGCTCGATTTTGTAGTAGGTGCAGTCGCCGGTGGCCTCGGTGGGGCCGTAGAGGTTGGCGTATTTCACCTCCGGCAGGGCCTTGCGCCACATATTGAACTGCTTTGTGGGCATGACCTCTCCAAGGAACATGACTTTTTTCAGGGATTCCGGCTTTTCCTTGTCCAGAGCCCGGAAATTCACGATCATGCACAGGGCAGAGGGCACCCAGTCGATGCAGGTGATGCGCTTTTCATTCAGAAAATGCACCAGCTTTTTGGGCAGGGAGAAGAATTTCCTGGGGACGATGTGCATGGTGGCTCCGCAGCGCAATGTGGCGTAGATGTCCTTTACGGAGGCGTCAAAGTAGAAGGGCGTCTGGTTGGCGAAGACCTCGTTCTCGTCAAATTCGAAGGTTTCGCACCACCACTCCGTGAAATTGATGACGGACCGGTGGCTGACGAGAACCCCTTTGGGCACGCCGGTGGAGCCGGAGGTGAAGATGGCATACACCGGGTCTGTATCGATGGACCGGTGCTGCCGGGCCTGGATTTCCTGCGTCCGCACCGCATCCGCGGCCTTGAGCTCCTCTATGTAGTACACGGTGCAGCATTCCTTGACCGCCTCGGGAAGGGGGTCCTCTCTGCGGGCCAGAAGGTGCTTGGCTCCCAGGGTATCGATGATCAGCTTGACCCGTTCATAGGGCATCTGCATATCGATGGGCACATAAAAGCCGCCGGTATAGGCAACACCCAGAAAGGCCTCAATGACCTCTACGCTTTTGTTCATGTATACCAGCACGGGTGTGCCGATGCTTACGGCATCCAGAAGACCGCTGGCGATTTTCAGGGCGCTGTCCTTCAGCTCGGAAAAGGTGATCTCCCGGTTTTCGTCGCAATAGGCCTTTTTGCCCCCAAATTTCTTTTCCGTGATCTCCAGATAGTCTATAACGTTTTTGATCATGTCTTACTGCCTCCATGGGCCGGGCACGGGAAATGCAAACGTGCTCCGGAATTCTCAAAATCAGGGAGAAAACGCAATTTGTGCCAAATTATCATCCTGATTCTACCACAGCTTCGACCAAATAGCAAGGTACTTATTGCCCTTGCCGGTATCGCAGAAAACGGCGCTGTTAGAAAAGTATGTCGCTGCGAACCAGTGACCGACGTCACTGGTGTGGCAGCCCCCCGGTTGGATGGAAACAGCTTGGTTTTACGGCCAAGATGTTTGAAAATCCGGGGGATTGCCACACCAGCGTGCGCGCTGGTTCGCAATGACAGAGCGTTTTCTAACAGCCCCGTCTGTTATCTCACGAAGCTGTATTCAATGCTGTCGGCGTAGCGGTAATAGAAGCTGCTGCCCTCGCTCAGGCCGGAGAGAAGCTCTACAAGGCTGCCATCGGACAGGCCGGTCTGAATCTCCACAGGGTCTGTGAGGGTGTCGGTTTTCTCGTTGTAGCCGGTATAGAGCCAGGATTTCCCGGCATCGAAGACGACGGCCGCAGCGGGCACGGTAGGAACCGTTCCGGAGACGCCGGTAGTGATCTTCACGGAGGCATTCATGCCGGAGAGCATTTTTTCGTCCCTGGGCAGGGTGACGGTGACGGTGTACTTGGTGTTGCCGCCGGAATTCTCGCCATAGGGGTTGATGGAAGTGATGGTACCGGTGAAGCTGCTGCCGGGCAGGGCGTCCAGGGTGACGGTGGCCTCCATGCCCGTTTCCAGAGTGCGGATATCCAGCTCGTCCACCTGGATCTGCACGGTCATTTCCTCGTCGGCGGTGATGACGGCCGCGTCCTTCTTCGTGGTGTCATAGCTGTCGTAGGCGGCAGTCCTGGCGGCGGTGCCATAGCCGGACATTCCCCCTGCCATGGAGGCCATGCCGCTCAGGGCGCTCCCGGAGCCCGCAATGCCGGTGGAGATGCCAGGAAATTGGCTGGGGTCAATGGACGGCATGCCGCCGGGGACGCTGGTGCCGGTCTTCTGGTAGACGATGATCCCGACGCCGATCAAAATGGCATCCCCCTCGGAGATCTGCTCAAAGCCGGATTCGATCCAGGCACCGCCGGTGCTGAGCAGCACGGTCTGCTTTGTGTAGGTAAGCTCCTGGGTCTGCACGGGAACGGTGGGGTCTAGCATATCCGCGAAGCTCTGGGTTGCCAGCTCCTCTGCGCGGATGGTTTTCTGCACGGCATAGGTCAGAACGCCCTCGGAGAGTCTGGAGGCATCCGTAACCTGGCCCAGAATATAGGTGGCCGTTTCGGTTTCATCGGTGCCGCTTCCGCCGGTGCCGGGCTGGGGATTTTTGCCTTCTCCCGGGTTCTGGCCGCTGCCGGTGCCCGGGTTCTGGTTTTCATCCGGATTCTGGCTCTGGTCTTCCCCGGAAAGCTGTGCTTGCGGTGTATCCGTGTTTTCCGTTCGGATTCCGCCCAGGGCTGTGTAGCCGGGGCTGGCCTGGCTGCGGGTCTGGGTCAGCACGGCGGGGTCTGTATAGGAAATCTCGGTGTCCACGCCGGAGACAGTGCCGCCGCAATCGGCGCGGAGAATGCCGTCCTTGGAGAGCCGGACCAGGCTTTCCATCTGGTCTTCCAGTTCTGTCCGGCGGTTTAAGAGCCGGGCGTACTCGGCGGTGTGGCCGGTGTCCTTCAGGGTCAGCAGGGCGCTGCCTGCGGATACCTGCTGGTTCTCCTTGACGCTGATTTGGGAGACGGTTCCGTAAGCGCCGGCGACCCGCAGGCGGCTGTGGATATAGAGATTCCCCGTTCCCAGGGTTTCCCCGTCCTTGGTGGTGACGGTCACGCTGTCGTCCAGGGGGGCAATTTCATCGGAAAGGGTCACGGTGGCGGTGCCATCGGAAACGCTTTCCACGGTGCCCTCCAATGCGGTGCCGTCGGAGAGGGTGACGGTGACGCGCTGCCCCACCTCTGCCCGGGCCTCCAGATCCACGGCCATGAGCCCATCCAGGGAAAGCAGCAGCAGCGCGCCGCTTTCGTAGACGGTGTCCGCTGCGGCGGTGCCCTCCCGGGCATAGATCTTCTTCACCCGGCCGGCGGTGCCGGAGCGGATCACGGAATCATTGGTTTTGCTGCTTTCGGAGGCAATGGCCGCATCCAGGGTGTCTATGACCTCTTGCAGCTCAGAGATGGCTGCCTTCACGGCCACAAGGTCCACCTGGGCAATGGGGTCTCCTTCCGAAACGGTCTGGCCGTTTTTTACATAGTAGGTCTCCAGCTCCAGAGCCTGGGGCAGACTCTGGGCGGTGCCCTCCTGGGGGCTCAGGGTGCCGCCGCCGGAGAGCACCGTGGAGATGGTGTTTTCCTCGGGCACAGCGGAGAGGACCTTGCTGTTGACCTTTGTAACGGCGGAAATGCCGGAGGGCAGGGAGGCGACGATCAGGGCAATGGCCAGGATGACGCAGAGCAGCGTTATCCATTTTGCCCCGCTGCCGCCGCGCACCTGGGTATCGTCCTCCTCTTCCTCGGGAATGAGGGGCGGCATATCCGTTTTCTTGCGTTTTTTCATAGCTTAACCTCCTTAGCCGCCGTAGTGCAGGGCCTCAATGGGCGGCAGCTTGGCGGCCTTGTTGGCGGGATACAGTCCGAAAATCACGCCGATGGCAAAGCAGAAGGCCACGGCGATGACCACCACGCCCCATTCCAGACCAAAGGAAACGCCCATGCTGGCAACCATCACGGAGATGAGCCGCAGCACCACCCAGGACAGGAACACACCAATGGCGCAGCCGATCATGCACAGCACCACGCTTTCCAGCAAAAACTGCTGCAAAATGACCCCCCGGCCTGCGCCGATGGCCTTTCGAATGCCGATCTCTCTTGTCCGTTCGGTAACGGTCACCAGCATGATGTTCATAATGCCGATGCCGCCGACGATCAGGGAGATGGCGGCAATGCCGCCCAGGAGCACCGTCAAAATGCCGGTGACGGAGCTCATGGCGTCCTCCAGCATATTCTGGGACAGCAGGGAGAAGGCGTCCTCATCGTCCTCAAACCGGTCCAGCAGCAGCCGCTTCATGGCGCTTTCGGTGGCGGCCATATTGCCGCCCTCCGGAGCGCTGACGGAGAAGCTGGTGATGGCGGAGGAGACGGTGGCGGAAAGCCGCATGAGGGTGGTATAGGGAATATAGGCGATCATGGAGTTCTTGGTGAGAATGCCGGTGAGGGATTCGTCATCGTTTTTTAGAATGCCTACAACGGTAAATTTCCGGCCGTCCAGGGAGATTTCCTCTCCCAGACAGTCCGTATAGCCCACCATATCCTCGGCGGTTTTCTCCGTGATGATGCACACGCTGGTGTGGTTTTCCACATCCGCCTGGGTGAGAAACCGGCCCAGCAGCACGGTCTGGCCGTTGATGGGGGCATAGGCGGGGGTAGCGCCGTAGACCGTGACGGTCTTGGTGGTGGAGGAATATTTGCCGGCGGCGGTGGTAGTGGCAGAGGGGGCCGCCAGACCGATCCGGGGGTCTGCCATCCACTCGTCCAGGGTGTCCAGGGTCACGGGCGCGCCCTTGTCATCGGAGACGGTGACGGAGAGCAGATTGCTGCCAAGGCTGGAGATGGTGTCGGTGACGGTGCCGGTGGCGCCGGAGACCAGGCTCACCAGAATGACCAATGCCATAACGCCGATGATAATGCCCAGCATGGTCAGAAATGCCCGGAATTTGTTGCCGGATATGGACTTCATTGCCATTTTGAATGCCTGGATCATGCGCCCACCTCCGTCAGCTGTCCGTCCTTGATGCGCACGATGCGGCTGGCCTGTCTGGCCACGTCGTCATCGTGGGTGATGAGGACAATGGTATTGCCTGCGTCGTGGAGCTCGTGGAAAATGTCCATGATCTCCACGGTGGTTTTGGAGTCCAGGTTGCCCGTGGGCTCGTCCGCCAGAATCAGACTGGGCCTTGTTACAATGGCCCGGGCAATGGCGACACGCTGCTGCTGGCCGCCGGAAAGCTCCGTGGGCAGGTGCTTGGCCCGCCTTTGCAGGTCTACCCTGGCCAGGGCCTTCTCCACCCGTTCCTTCCGCTCGGCCCGGGGAACCTTCTGGTAGATCAGCGGCAGCTCCACATTCTCCTCGGCGGTGAGCTTGGAGATCAGGTTGAAGCTCTGGAACACGAAGCCGATCTTCCGGTTCCGGATTCGGGCCAGCTGATTTTCCGTATAGTCCTCAATGGGGGTGCCGTCTAAGAGATAGGTGCCGGAGTCGGCGGTGTCCAGGCAGCCGATGATGTTCATCAGCGTGGACTTGCCGGAGCCGGAGGGGCCGATAATGCTGACAAATTCGCCGGGATCGATGTGCAGATTGGCTTTGTTCAGGGCATAGACCTTTTCGCTGCCGATCTGATAGATCCGGGAGATATCCTTTAGATCAATCATGCTTGCCTCCTCAGCCGCCCATGTTGGGCATGCCCGCAGGCATCTTGGATACATCGGGCATGGCGCTGCCCTTGTCGCTGCCCCGGTCGCCCCGGCTGCCCATATCGCGCATACCGCCCATGCCGGAGAAGTCCCCGGAGGTGGAGAAAGTCATGCCGCCGAAGGTGAAGGTCTGCTCCTTGGGGGTGTAGTACACGGTGTCGCCCTCTTTTAGGCCGGAGACGATCTCCGTGTAGGTGCCGTTGGTCAGGCCCAGGGTGACCTCCGTCATGCCGCCCAGGGTGTCGGTTTCTGCGTCATAGGCGGTGTAGACATAGGCGGTGGTGCTGGTCTTACGGATGGCATCCGCAGGCAGCAGCAGGGCATTGTCCACGCCCTGGATGGTCACCTCGGCCTTGGCGGTCATGCCGGAGAGCATGCCGGGCTGCTTGTCCAGGGTGATCTTGGCGGAATAGCTGCCGTCGGTGCCGGTGGTGTCGATTTCCGTAACGGTGCCCACATAGTGCTCGTCACCCACGGACTCCACGGTCAGGCTGACCTCCTGACCAACCTCCAGGGAGAGAATGTCCGTCTCGTCCACGGAGACGGTGACGGTCATGCTTTCGCCGGGGTCAAGGGTGGCCAGGGTGGTGTCCGTCAAAGGATCGGTGCCTACGGTCAGATCGTCCAGGGATACCAGGGTTTCCAGGGTGCCGGACTGCCCGGCCACCAGGCCGCCGTCCTTATAGAGCTTCACAAGCTTTTGGTAGAGCTTTTCGTAGTCCTCCCGCTGCTGGAGCAGCTGGTTGTATTTGGCGGAATCTTCGGTGTCGCGCAGGGTGAACAGGGTGGAGGAGGCAGTGACCTTGGCGTTCTCCCTGGCGGAAACGGTGGAGACGGTCCCGGCATAGCCGGTGACCTTCAGGGGGCTGTGAATATACACTTCCCCGGCCAGCGCACCCACGGTGGCGGTGTCGCCTACCAGAGGCCCGTCGTCGGAAATCAGCACCGTGGCCTTGCCGCCGCTGACGGCGTCCACCGTGCCGTCCCACTGCTTGCCGTCGGAGGTGGTGACGGTGACGGTTTCGCCCACGGTCAGAGCATCGGTCTCAATGTCTACAGCCAGGAAGCCGTCCAGGCTCAGCTCTGCCAGGCAGCCCTTGTCATACATAATGTCTGCCACGCTGTCGCCCGATTCCGCATAGACAGCCTTGACCCGGCCGGAAACACCGGCCTTGACGGTGGAGGAAACCTTGTCCTTGCTGGCCTCCTGGAGCTGGCCGTCCAGGTCGTCCAGGGCGTCCTGAACGGTGGACAGGCTGGTCAGCACGGTGCTGGTGTTGGTGGAGGCCAGAAGGGTGCCCGCTTCAACGGTGCCGCCCTGCTCCACATAGAGCTTTTCCACCTTCACGGTGGCGGGGACGGTCAGGTCCTCCACATTGTCACTGGTCAGGCTGCCGCTGCCGGAGACGGTGGTCTTGATGGAGCCTGTGGTGACGGTGACGGACTTGACATTGCTGCCGCTCTGGGCCGTCACGGACCGCTGCACCCGCTGCCGGACATACAGGGTGCCGGCCAGTCCCGCTACCAGGACCACGGCAACAATGGCGATGACCCGCTGAACGGTTTTCTTCCGTTTCTGGGCTTTTGTTGGTTTGGCCATAGAGAATTCCTCCAAAATCAATTGTTAAAGTTTATTTTATAGGGAAAAGCTGAAATCAGTCTGAAGAAAAAATGAATAGGCTGTGAACAAAGAAACCGCAGACATGCAAAAAGCCCAAAAAACAGCACTGCGGACCGGCTTTTACCGGCTTTGCAGTGCTGTTTTGGCCTTTCCAGACAACGGTTACCCGCCGTGCTCCTGGAGATAGTCTGCGATGGCGTCCACAAAGACCTCTCCGAACCGCTTGACCTTGACGCTGCCCACGCCGTTGACCTTGGCGAAGGCCTCCAGAGTCGTCGGGGCCTTGCGGGCCATGTCCTCCAGGGTTGCATTGGAGAAAATGATGTAGGCGGGGACGCTTTCCTGCATGGCAATTTTCCAGCGCAGACGCTTGAGCATGGCCAGCAGATCCGGGCTCTGCTCCCCGCCGACGGGACCGCTGACCGGGGCAGTTAATCCTGCCTTGGGCAGGCGCATGGAGACGGTCTTGCCCTCGAAGAGCACCCCCTGGGCCTTCTGCGTCAGGCTGACGCCGCCGTGGACCGGGTCTGTTTCCAGATACCCCTGGGATTCCAGGCTCTCGGCCATGGCCCGGAGGTCGTCCTTTCCAAGCTTGCGCAGCATCCCATAGGAGCCCAGCTTGTCCAGCCCCAGCTGCAGCAGCCGCTTGTCCCGGCTGCCCAGCAGGGTGCGGACCACGCTGGTGAGCCCCAGAGAGTAGCCCAGCTTGGCGCTCATCCGCTGGACGCAGGAGAGGATCATCCGGGCCTGATCGGTGATGTCCCGTTCCTCCAATTCGGTACTGCAATTGCTGCAATTGCCGCAGAAGCTTTCGTGTTCCTGGCCGAAATAGTCCAGGATGTAGCCCCGCAGGCAGCTCTGGGTCTTGCAGTAGTTCACCATGACGTCCAGCCGCTCCAGATCCTGCCGCTGCTTCTGTTCCAGCTCCTCCTGGGAAAGCTCCCCGGAAAGGGCGGGGTGCTGAATCAGGTATTTGGCGGTCTGCACATCCCCCGGGGCATAGAGCAGGATGCACTCGGCCTTCGCGCCGTCCCGCCCGGCGCGGCCTGCCTCCTGGTAGTAGCTTTCCAGACTTTGGGGCATATTGTAGTGAATGACGTAGGACACGTTGGACTTGTCAATGCCCATGCCGAAGGCGTTGGTGGCCACCATGACGGTTTTCCGGTCGTAGAGAAAATCCTCCTGGTTATCCCGGCGCTCCTCATCGGGCAGACCTGCGTGGTACCGGGTGGCGGCAATGCCGTTCAGCTGCAAATTCTCGCAGACCTCCTCTACGGCCTTCCGGGTGGCGCAGTAGACAATGCCCGCCTTGTCCCGGCGCTGCTGCACCAGCTCGATAAGGGCGGGCAGCTTCTGCTTGGGCCGCCGGACCTCGAAGCGGAGATTGGGCCGGTCAAAGCCTGTGACCACCCGCAGGGGATCGCGCAGCTGCAAAATCTGGGCGATGTCCTGGCGCACTGCCTCCGTTGCCGTGGCGGTAAAGGCGGAAACCACAGGGCGTGGGGTGAGAATGTTCAGAAAATCCACAATTTTCAGATAGCTGGGCCGGAAATCCTGGCCCCATTGGGAGATGCAGTGGGCCTCGTCCACCGTCACCAGGGAGACCTTCCGGGTCTGGATGGCCTCCAGAAAGCCGTCGGTCAGCAGCCGCTCCGGGGCCACATAGATGATCTTGTACATTCCGGAGCGAATATTGCGGTAGACCAGCCGGATCTGAGCCGGGGTCAGGGAGCTGTTGATATAGGCTGCGGCCACACCGGCATTTTTCAGGGCCATGACCTGGTCCCGCATCAGGGAGATCAGGGGAGAGATCACCAGCGTGACCCCTTCCAGCAGCAGGGCGGGGATCTGGTAGCACAGGCTCTTGCCGCCGCCGGTGGGCATAATGCCGAAGGCATCCTGCCCCCGGAGCTGCGCATCGATCAGCGCCTCCTGCCCGCCCCGAAAGGCCGAATAGCCAAAGACCCTTTGCAGGACCGATTCCTTTGTTTCCATGTTTTTCCTCTCTTCGCATTGTTCCAACAAATAAGGCAAGTATAGCATAAGGGGACAGGGAAAGCAAATCATTTGCACCCTAACCTTCCCCACCGGGGAAGGGGGACCGCCGCAGCGGCGGTGCGTCGCGCAGCGAATCGAATCTTCTATAGCTGCCGGTGGCAGCTATACCATAATTTATGGAAGAGGGGCCCTACGAGAAAGACTAGTGCGTATTTTCCAACCGCTTCCGCTCAAAAGGCCCCTCCTCAGTCAGGGCTAACGCCCTGCCAGCTCCCCCGGAGGGGAAGCTCTTAACCTTCCCGCGGGGAGGGGCAGAAGGCTTTTACCGATACTGCAAATACTCCAGAAACTTCTTCACCGCCACGGAGGCGGTTTTGCGGTCTCTCAGGGCCAGGGCGGTTTCCCGGTAGGCGGGGACGTCCAGCTCCTTGGCGACGATGTGGAAGGGGGTTCGCTTCAGGATCATTTCCGTCAGCATACTCACCCCCAGGCCGCTTTCTACCATGGCCATGATGGCATAGTCATCCCAGGTGGTGAAGTGTACCCGGGGTTTCAGGCCGTTGCGCTCGAAGACCTCGGAGACCTCTGCCTGGGCGGCCTTTTCCAGCAGCATGAAGGGCTCTGCACACAGCGCGGCAATGGGGACCTTGTCGCAGCTTTCCAGCGGGTGCCCCTCCGGCAGAATGGCCAGAAGCCGGTCCTGCCCCAAAGGGATGGTATCGAATTCCGGCCGGGTAGGCAGCCGCAGGAAGCCGCAGTCCACCCGGCCCTGGGCGATCCACTCCTCAATTTCCGAGTAGTCCCCCAGCAGCAGCTCATAGTCCACCCCGGGATAGTCCTTCTGGAAGGCATTGATGATGTTGGGCACCCAGTGAATGGCGCCGCTGGAGAAGGTGCCGATGCGGATCATGCCGGACTGCACGCCATGGAGGTCGTCCACCTCCATCTGGAGCTTCCGGTATTCTGCGCAGACGCTCTGGGCATAGGGCAGCAGCCGGGAGCCGTCGGAGGTCAGGCGGATGCCGTTCCGGTCCCGCTCCAAAAGGGGGATGCGCCACTCCCGCTCCAGGTCGCTGATCATCCGGCTGACGCCGGACTGGGAATAGTTCAGCAGTTCGGCGGCTTTTGTAAAGCTGCCTGTCTCCACGGTCTTCAAAAAGGCCATGTATTTCAGGATATTCATCTCCATGGCATCATCCTTCTTTCATTCGATTTTGTTATGGACTCTATGCGAAACATTCGCTTTTCAAATGCTTGAGCTCATGATACAATCCGCTCATCCAAAAGTCAACACCGAAAGAAAAGAGAAAGGATGAGCATTATGACCTCGACCGTTTGCATCACCGTGACGATTCTTGTATACCTGCTGGGTATGCTCTGGATCGGCGCACACTATGCCAAGAAAAATTCCTCCACCGCCGACTTCTATCTGGGCGGACGCACCCTGGGACCATTGGTGACCGCAATGAGTGCCGAGGCATCCGATATGTCCAGCTACCTGCTCATGGGCCTGCCGGGGCTGGCCTACCTGTCCGGCGCGGCTGACGTGGGCTGGACGGCCATCGGCCTGGCGCTGGGGACCTATTTCAACTGGCTCTTCACCGCCCGCCGCCTGCGGCGCTATACCCAGATCACTGAGAGCTACACCATCCCCCAGTTCCTCTCCCGGCGGTTCCATGACGAAAAGAGCATCCTCTCCGCCCTGGCTGCCGTGATCATCATCATTTTTTTCATTCCCTATACGGCCTCCGGCTTCGCCGCCTGCGGCAAGCTGTTTTCCAGCCTCTTCGGCATCGACTATATGACGGCCATGCTGGTGTCCGCCGTGGTCATTGTGGGCTACACCGCAGCTGGGGGCTTCCTGGCAGCCTCCATTACGGATCTGGTCCAGAGCATCATCATGACCGTTGCCATCCTCTTTGTGCTGGTCTATGCCACCGTCCAGGCCGGGGGCATGGGGGCCGTTCTGGAAAATGCCAGAGCCCTGCCCGGCTACCTGTCCCTGACCGAGACCTACGCCGTCGGCACCAATTCCGCCGCCCCCTACAGCTTCCTCACCATTGTCTCCACCCTGGCCTGGGGCCTGGGCTACTTCGGAATGCCCCATATCCTGCTGCGGTTCATGGCCATCGGCGACGAGAAGAAGCTGAAGCTGAGCCGCCGGGTGGCCTCTGTCTGGGTCACCGTTGCCATGGCCCTGGCTGTACTTATCGGCATCGTGGGCAAGGCTCTGTCCGGCATTGGGGCCATTGCCCCTCTGGAGGGCTCCAATACGGAGACCGTCATCATCCGCATCGCAGAGCTTTTGGCCAAGGGCGGCATTTTCCCGGCGCTGATGGCCGGTCTCATCCTGGCGGGCATTCTGGCCAGCACCATGTCCACGGCGGATTCCCAGCTGCTGGCGGCATCCTCCAGCGTGTCCCAGAACCTGCTGCAGGAGGCCTTCCGCTTCAAGCTCAGCCAGAAGCAGAGTATGCTGGCAGCCCGGCTCACCGTCATCGCCATTGCCATTCTGGGCATTTTCATTGCAAAAGACCCCAACAGTTCTATTTTCGGCATCGTCTCCTTTGCCTGGGCGGGCTTTGGCGCGGGCTTCGGCCCCCTGGTGATCTGCGCCCTGTATTGGAAACGCACCACCTTTGCAGGCGCCGTCTCCGGCATGGCGGCGGGGGGCGTTATGGTCTTCCTCTGGAAGTACCTGATCAAGCCCCTGGGCGGCATCTTCGGCATCTATGAGCTGCTGCCCGCCTTTCTGGTGGGGCTGCTGGTGATCGTTGTTGTCAGCCTGCTGACCAAGGCCCCGGACGAAAGCGTCTGCGCGGAGTTTGACGCAGCCAGAGCGGAGCATACCCTATAATTCCATATTCCCCAAATCCTTCCCCCCGGGACGCAGCGCGCGCCCGGGGGGAAGGTGCATAAAACGGTCGCCTGCAAAATCGGGATGGGCATACAGAGGGGGATTTTGTTCAAAGGGTGAAAATTTTACAAAAAAACGGAATCACTGTAGCAATAACGCTTTCTTTGTGGTATACTTATTCTGAAATGCTATGGGGACACCCCCTGGCGCAGAAAATGAATTAAGGGATGGAAGGTGCGTTTCTTGACAGAAGAACTGAAACTTGATCTGAAGAAAAAAGCCTGCCAGGTCCGCATGGGGATCATTGAATCTACCCATGGGGCCAAGGCCGGTCACCCCGGCGGAAGTCTGTCCGCCGCGGAGATGTTTGCATACCTTTATAATAAGGAGCTGCGGGTAGATCCCAAGAACCCCCGTTGGCCGGACCGGGACCGCTTCGTGCTGTCCAAGGGCCATACCGCTCCGGGCCTGTATGCCGCGCTGGCTTACCGGGGCTTCTTCCCCGTGGAGGACCTGCCCACCCTGCGGCATATCGACAGCTATCTCCAGGGCCATCCCAATATGAATACCGTTCCCGGCGTGGATATGTCCACCGGCTCTCTGGGCCAGGGCATCTCCGCCGCTGCGGGTATGGCCAAGGGCGCCAAGTACCTGGGCAAGGACATCAATGTCTATACGCTGCTGGGTGACGGCGAGATCGCCGAGGGCGAGGTGTGGGAGGCCATGCTGTTCGCCGCCCACTATCATCTGGACAACTTCTGCATGATCGTGGACCTGAACGGCCTGCAGATCGACGGCCGGACCTGTGACGTTATGAATACCGCTCCCGTGGACGAGAAGGCCAGGGCCTTCGGCTTCCATGTGGTGGAGATCAACGGCCACGATTTTGACGAGATCGAGAAGGCCTTTGTCGAATTCCACGCCTGCACTGATAAGCCCACCTGCATCCTCATGCACACCACCAAGGGCAAGGGCGTCAGCTTTATGGAAAACCAGGTGGGCTGGCACGGCAAGGCCCCCAATGACGAAGAGTACAAGCAGGCTATGGGCGAGCTGAATGCAGCCATGGCGGAACTGGAGGCAGCGAAATGAGCGAAGTGAAGAAAATCGCCACCCGGGACAGCTATGGCAATGCCCTGGTAGAGCTGGCGCAGGGCGGCGCAGACAACCTGGTGGTTTTGGACGCGGACCTGGCAGGTGCCACCAAAACCGGGATTTTTAAGAAGGCCTACCCCGACCGCCATTTCAACTGCGGCATTGCCGAGTGCAATATGATCGGCGTGGCTGCCGGTCTTTCCACCATGGGTCTGGTACCCTTTGCCAGCAGCTTTGCCATGTTCGCCGCCGGACGTGCCTTTGAGCAGATCCGCAACTCCGTGGGCTACCCCCACCTGAATGTGAAGGTGGCCGCTACCCACGGCGGCATCTCCGTGGGCGAGGACGGCGCAAGCCACCAGTGCTGCGAGGACTTCGCCCTGATGCGGTCCGTCCCCGGCATGGTGGTCATGTGCCCCAGCGACGATGTGGAGGCCAAGGCCGCCGTGAAGGCCGCCTATGCCTATGAGGGCCCTGTGTATATCCGCCTGGGCCGTCTGGCCGTGCCTGTGTTCCACGATGCAGAGCACTTCAACTTTGAGATCGGCAAGGGCGAGCAGCTCACCGAGGGCAGCGATGTCGCCATCATCGCCACCGGCCTGATGGTCAACGAGGCCCTGATGGCTGCTGAAAGCCTGAAGACCCAGGGAATCCATGCCCGGGTCATCAACATCTGCACCATTAAGCCCCTGGATGAGGAAATCGTCCTGAAGGCTGCCCGCGAGTGCGGTAAGGTCATCACCTGTGAGGAGCACAGCATCATCGGCGGCCTGGGCGAGGCCGTGGCTGCGCTGCTCAGCGAAAAGTGCCCCACCAGGCTCCGCCGCATCGGCGTCAACGATGAATTCGGCCACTCCGGCCCCGCCGCCGCCCTGCTGAAGCAGTTCGGCCTCAGCGCAGAGCACATCGAGCAGGTCGCCAAGGAAATGCTGAACGGTTGATTTTCTCCCTTTTTTCGGGGCTCCTATGAGCCCCGAAAAAAGGTCTTGACAAATGGCGCATTATCGGGTATAATCCAACATGTTCCAGCTATGGAGGCTTAGCTCAGCTGGTTAGAGCGCATGCTTCACACGCATGAGGTCACAGGTTCGAGTC
>OMEC01000267.1_pt1 | contig 30058 bp, 22 predicted proteins | sample 1673401 | NCBI WGS metagenome assembly OMEC01 (sample SAMEA103958110, study PRJEB25191) | human gut metagenome | reverse complement strand
TCAATGTGCTTTACGCCTAACCTTTTCAGTTAGGAACGTGTCGCACGACAATCCAGATGCAGCAACAAGCTGATTCAGGTATGCCATTTCATCGGCTGCCAGCCGGACTTTTATTTCATAAATTCTTTTGTTCATGTTCCTCCTTTAAGTACATAGGGTTTCAGGGATATGCCCTGACAAGCTGCCTTTGGGGACAAAAGGCGATGCTTGCCAGACAAAAGACACGACCTTTCCCGAAATCCGGTGATAGTGCGTGCTCAAAATAACGAACAACTTGTAAAGACATACATTCGGGCTGATGTGGGTATCAGCCCCTGCGCAATTCTTTGGAGCACAAAGCCATTGACTTTTGACAGTGATTTTCTGAAAATACGCTGGCCGTTGCACTTTGTGCTGCCAGTTTGTGCCTCCGTATTTTTCAGAAAGTGCCGTCGTTTTTTCATTCCATGCCATCGAAAGCGTCCAAAAACGCCAACGCTCCTGGATTCATCTGATGCCCGATAGCCAATCGGGTCCATGGGATTTTCACCCCTGCGCTTCCGCCCAGCTCTTTCGAGAAGTATCATTGTCCTGCCTCCACCGTCGTCGCCTTGCCGATTGCTATCCGGCAGCGGAGGCCAAGAGAATCGCTCGCATTAGAAATGGTCATGGCACATGACCTCCCGGCTCGGGTGCGGAAGAATGTATCAGATGAATGAGTATGAAATTGTCAAGGTACAATGGCTGAAACATCCGAATAAAATAAAAAGCACCGTAAGATACCAACCACACAGGCAGGAAGCTTCCTGTCTGTAGATTGGCCTCTTACGGTGCTTGACAGCTCAATGATGAAACACCACAGTCTCCGCTTGCGCGATTTGAGGGCACATTATTCAATTGGTTTGTTTCAACCTGCTCGTATTGTAGAACATATATTCGTATATGTCAAGCGGTATTTTTATTTTTTTGAAAAAATCACTAGCTGCTGCCCTGTATCGTACCCGATTTCACTTTTTCGTAACAGTTTAGGGAAGCTCTGAATAAAGCGGCAAGAGCTGACAGCAAGAGATTTTGTTTCCGGGCAAGGTATGGAAAATGCGGGAATACTGGATGTATTTCCCATTTTTCATACCGCAGCACGGGGACAAAAAATCTGCTGCTCAGCCGCAGTCGATTTGTTCAGAGTTTCCTTAGATATAAATTAAGTCATGTAAAACAATTTCATCATGTAGCCTCTACGAGATTATTTTTAAGCCTTCCCGCTACCGGGCGACTTCGGGACTTTCGCCCTAGAGAACGTGCGCTCACCGGGCGCACCACATTGATAGCCACCGCTGCAGCGCAGCGGTGGCTATCAGGTTTATGTCAGTATAATGGTGTGTTTAGATCACAAAGAAGGTGCATCCGCCGGGAGCGATTTCAACCTGTCCGGAGGTCTTCATACCCACGAGTTCAGGCAGCATATCATTCTCGCCCAAAAACAGTTCCTTGCCGTTGAGAAGCATCGTACCGCTGCGCAGCTTAGCCTGCTTTTCACTGTTCAGTACATTCCCAAGCATAAATTGTTGAACTGCTTTAATCATCATATTCCACTCTAAATTCAGAAGTGCTTCCTCAAATTTCGGTAGTCACCAATCCCGCTAACCGGCTCTGGAGGGATGGATTTTATCCACCATCCAAAGCGACCGCTGCTCCTCGGTTGGTTGGGCGTTGAAGCTCAGATCCAGATTCATATCAATAATTGTTACATTCCATTTGCTCGCAATTTCGTACAAGCCCAACACCAGCGTCCGGTAATTTTCATCTCCTGTCGGTGGATTCGTGTAGATTACAACTAGGCATTCCCAAGTTTTCTGCGCTGTGGCAATAATATACTCCAGCGATGTTTGTGCTGTGATGATCGCAGTGGGTTTCTGCCTTTGGCAGTACCGTCAATTGGCCGGAATGACATCCACACAATAGTACAAAAGGAGGATCATTATGCAAGCAAAACAAGGTGAAATAATGCTCTGGTGATCAAAGAGGCGCATCGTACTGCACGCCACCATCATTGTATTTCTGTGTTTTTCCTACAGCATGATTCGTGATAACGTTTATCCGAATATCAGCAATATATGTAACATTTTCTTGCTGCCTTATTGTCAAAACGCAGAAATGCATATTTTGATACACTTTATATAAACAGGGTAACCTTTTGACATTGTCCAGAACCTTTTAATTTTTTATTATATATCCTGAAACAGTTGTACGCCCTCATCATACTCCCGGAACGCCTTCTTCTGTTTCGCCACCCAGGACAGAGGAAGCCCCGCCGTCAGGAAAACATTGGCCTGTGTGATGTTCTCCCGGCTTAACTCCCGGGCAATCGCCGCCAGGGTCAGGATGTAGTAATCCTCGTCCATTACCTTTTCAGCCAGGTACTCCTTGTGCCCAACGCCGATTTGGTAATAGTGGCCCTGGTAAATCAGCAGATCATGCTTGAAAGTCGGCTCTGTTTCGCTGCGCTCCACCCCAGTAGGGAAGCAGCAGTTGGCCGTTTTGATGTTGCCATATCCATGGTCAACACCGATGATGCAAATTCCGTTTTTGTTTTTCAAATTTTATCTCCTTTTCAAATTATTTTGCGCACCTATTCGACTTCGCCCCCGTGCGCTCCTGGATTCATCTGACGCCCGACAGCGAATCGGGACCATGGGAGTTCCACCCCTGCGCTTCCGCCCAGCTCTTTCGAGAAGTATCATTGTCCTCCCCCACCGTCGTCGCCTTGCCGGTTGCTGTCCGGCAGTGGAGGCCAAGGGAATCGCTCGCATTAAAAATGGTCATGGCGCATGGCCTCCCGGCTCGGGTGGGGGAGAATGTATCAGATGAATGAGTATGAAATTATCAAGGTACAGTGGTTGAAACATCCGAATAAAACAAAAAGCACCGTAAGATACCAACCACACAGGCAGGAAGCTTCCTGTCTGTAGATTGGCCTCTTACGGTGCTTGACAGCTCAATGATGAAACACCACAGTCTCCGCTTGCGCGATTTGAGGGCACATTATTCAATTGATTTGTATCAACCTGCTCACATTATAGAACATATATTCGTATATGTCAAGATGTATTTTCAAATTTATTGAAAAAATTACCGGTCACTGGTCCATGTAGTACCCGGTGATGCTGTTCCGCGATAGTTTAGATGTAAATCAGGTCGTGCAATACAATTTCATCAGTGTAGTTCTGAATGCAGTTCATTTTCCAAACCCATTCCGGCTGCTTAATTTTGAGCCGTGTGGTATGTGCTGAACATCATCGGAAATCCCTATGGCAGTCACCGAGGACTCTGTGTCGTGTCAGAGCGACTGATGTCGAATTTGTGAAGGCTACCGCGAATTGAAAAATAGTGCACTAAAAAAAGTAAAAAAATTACATATTTAATGACAAAGCAACGAAACTATGCTATACTCATCTTAATTGAATAGTGGCCTCCACTAAGTTAAGATGTGGATGGAGAAAACATTGCGTGCGGAGGGGCGTTTACGATGATTGCTATGGCATTGTTGACTCGGACAAAATCCTATTACTATGAGATGGACTTCGGGCAGAAGGCTTCCGTTGGCACGGACAAGACTTGCCAAATGATTGTTCCAGGGTTGGAAAAGCAATTTACCGTCGTCTGCCAGGACAATTGTGCGAAAATTATGTTTGCCGACGCATCCCCAAAATGGAATGTTCATCATTCTGCACCAGCTGCTGTGCTGGAGATCCCAATTGGTGAAAGTGCAGTGCTGGATCATGAGAACCAGGTTGCAGTGCACTTCGACCATGTATCACAATCAGGCAAGCGCTTTTATTTTGACAGCAATTGCAGGATCGGCGTGGGCAGAAGTGAAAAGCAGGCGGAGAACACCATTGTTGTCAAGCTTCCGTTTGTTTCGGCCAGACACCTGGAGTTTATTTCGCAGAACGGAAGGCTGACCGTCAGAGACAAGGGCAGCAAAAACGGCACATTTGTAAACGGGGAGAAAATCACGCAGCGTGAGCTGGCCCCGGGAGATGTGGTTTCAATCCTGACGTTTCAGATGGTTTATGACGGGAACGCCCTGTCCTTCTTCAATGCCGGAAACACAATATCCATAAGAGATGCGGAAGCGGGAAAACAGAAAGAGGATGCATGGCAGACAGGTCAGTCTGTCCTTTTTGAGAGATCTGTTCGCCTGAAAAGCAGCGTTGCAGCAGAGACAATTGCGTTGCCGAGCCCGCCGCCTGACCGTGAAAAGCCGCAGATTGACTACCTGAGCACCTTTCTGCCTGCCGCCATTACGGCAACGATGGGCGTTGTTTTTTATCTTACTACAAAAAGCGCCACAAGCCTTCTCTATTCACTTCCAATGACGCTGAGCGGCGTCATATTGTCTGTTGTCAATTATCGAAAGCAGATTCGAAAATACACCCAGGAGTGCCGAACCGCCCAGGAGAATTTTCAGACTGCGGTTTCGAAAGCGACAGAAAAGCTTAGAGCATTCAACAGCAGGCAGCTTTCTGCTATGGAAGCGGAAAACCCCAATCTTTCGCGCCTTGTCAATGCCGCACAGACGCGAAACAGCATCCTGTGGAATCGCAGAGCAAATGAGGATGATTTCCTGGCAGTGCGTCTGGGCACAGGAAAGGCCCCGTCCATGGCAAATATTCAGGCCAATGTCCCCAATGCTTCGGCAGATTCCCAATATGCAATAACGTGCCGCGATTTAAAGAACGCATATTCCTGGATAGATACCGCCCCAATTTGCTGCGACCTTCAGAAAAATCACATTACCGGCATTGTGGGCAAGCGCGCGGACACCGATAGGCTGCTTGGCACGATGCTCGTTCAGCTGGCGGCTCGGGACTGCTATACAGAGCTGAAAATCGTCTATCTGGACAGCGGCCTGAACATGAATTGGGCAGAGAAGCTCCCGCACACCCAGGGCCTGTGTGCCTCCACCGGGGCGGAGGCGGATCACGTCATGGAAGGAGTATTTGCGCTTCTGCAAAAGCGAAAGGCGGAACTGTCCAATCGGAAGACCTTTGGAAATGCGCCTGCATTTCTCCCTTATATTCTGCTAGTGGTTGCCGACCCGGCACTGCTCAGCAAGAGTCATGGCATTCAGGAGTATATCATCAACGGCGCGGCACTGGGAGCGGGGATGGTTCTGGCGGTTGAGAATCTCTCCCAGCTGCCAATGAGCTGCAGGGCTGTGGTCAGGCTGAACGGAAGCAGAGGAGAACTGTTTTTCAGCGAAAACGCTGCCCAGATCACGGCATTCTCGGTGGAAAGTACATCCGGCCATGAGGAAATGCGCTTTGCGGAGGCAATCCAAAACATTCGGGTAGAGGAAGACGGCCCCAGGGACGAGAGCAGCACGCTGCCGAAGAAATATTCCCTGTACGAAATGATGGGAATTCGGCGAGCAGAGGATCTGGATCTGAAAAAGCGCTGGCAGCAGAGCGACGTATGCTCCGCCCTGAAAGCGCCTCTGGGCATCGGCATGGGGGGACTTGTGGAACTGGACATCAGCGGCGGCGATACCGCAGACGGCCCTCACGGTCTGGTTGCCGGTACAACCGGCTCCGGCAAGTCCGAAACGATTGTATCCTATCTGTTGGCGCTGACGACATTATACAGCCCCCTGGATTTGTCGCTGGTGATCATCGACTTCAAGGGCGGCGCAATGTGCAATAAATTCAAGGGGGTTCCCCATCTTGTCGGCTGCATCACGAATCTTGCGGATAAGGAGATTGGCCGCGCGCTGAAATCACTGAATGCAGAGTTGAAGCACCGTCAGAAGCTTTTGGAGGATGCGTCCAACCTGGTGGTAACCCATGACATTGACAACGTCAATAAATACACCCGGCTGTTTAAGGCGGGCAGGGTCAAAGAGCCGATGCCCCATATGGTCATCGTTGTGGATGAGTTCGCCGAGTTGAAGGGGCAGTACCCGGAGCTTCTGAACCAGCTGATTTCCGCGGCGCGAATCGGCAGAAGTCTAGGCATTCATTTGATTCTGGCAACCCAGAAGCCTGCCGGGCAGGTCAGTGATCAGATTTGGTCCAACTCCAAATTCCGAATTGCCCTGAAGGTTCAAACGGAGCAGGACAGCAAGGAGGTTATCAAGAGCGACCTGGCTTCGAAAATCAAGGAAGCCGGACGGGCCTACCTTGCGGTTGGAAACAACGAGCGCTTCGAGTTGTTCCAGTCCGGCTACAGCGGAACCCCGGTTTCCGCCGCCGGAAGCGTGGAGAGCATCACCCAATTCAGCGCTGTGGCAAGGCATATTGCCGATTTCTGTGCCGGGGCGGGGATTCCCCAAATGCCAAAGCTGTTTTTGGAGCCCCTTCCCGAACGCGCTGTGTATTTGTCGTTGAAGGCCTCCGGGGACGCCGCCGGAACAGTGGCGCTGGGATACTATGACGATCCCGAGAACCAGCGCCAGGGAATCAGTGCCGTATCTCTGACGCGCAGCAACCTTTTGATCATCGGCTCCGCACAGATGGGCAAGACCAATCTACTGCAATGCGTTCTTCGCGGCCTTGCCGAGCACTACAGCCCCAGGGAGGTGGAGGTCTATATTCTGGACTTTGCCTCTCAGCTGATGCGGAAATACGAGGGATTGAACCATGTCGGCGGTGTGGTGACCTCCATGGAGGATGAGAAGCTGAAGCATCTGCTGCAGCTTTTGAGCCGGGAATTCGCCATACGAAAGGAAAAATTTGCCCGGGCGGGCGTCAGCTCCCTGACGGCGTACCGGGAGCTGGGCCTGACAGATGTCTCCCACATTGTTGTGATGATCGACAATTTCACGGCTTTGAAGGAGCTCTACTTCGAGGATGATTCGGAACTGCTCCACCTCTGCCGGGATGGACTTTCCGTGGGCATCACCGTGGTTGCGGCCAATTCCCAGACAAAGGGAATCGGGTACAAATATCTCTCCTTCTTCGACAGCCGGATTGCCCTTTACAACAATGACTCCAGTGAGTACGGGGTTCTGTTTGACCATTGCCGGGAGACGGTGGAAAAGTTTCCCGGAAGATACCTTGCCATGCAGGAAAACCGCCTGCTGGATTGTCAGGCATTTCTTGCCTTTGACGGCAGCCTGAATGCGGCAATTGAGACATTTGTTGCGGAGGAGCAGGTGCGGTATGGGCAGCAGAGGGCGGCGAGAATCCCTGAGCTGCCGGAAAGCCTGACGGCGGCAGCGCTTACAGAGCAGTCCGGCGAAGTGTATCGGAATCCGTATTCCGTAGTGCTGGGATTGGACTATGAGACGGTGGACACTGTGGTTTGTAATATCCGAAAAGCAGGTTGTATATCCCTTTCCGGCGGCACGCCGGAAGCGCAGTCGGCCTGCCTGAACGGTATGATTCGTCAGATGGACGCAGCCTATCCGGGGAAGATGAAAATATGGATTCTGGACGGACTGGAGAGAATGCTTCAACCTCTGGAAACATTGCCCAGTGTTGTCAGCTATCGTCTGACAGCTGCAACGCTGCCGGAAGTCACGACAGAACTGGAGCAAAAGGCAAAGGGCCGGATGGCAATGCTGGAGCTTGGGGATATGGATAGTGTTGTAAATTCAGAAATGCTTGTATTGGTGATCAATGATCCTGGTGCAGCTGACGTCATGAACATGAATAGGACTGCTCTGAATGCGTTCTCAGCATTGATCACCAAATACAAGAGCATGGGAATCTGTGTGCTTGTTTCCAATGTTCCTAACGCATCCTTCATTTCCTCGGAATTCTACAAGAAGTGTGCGGAGAACAAGCAATTTCTGTGGTTCGACAATCTTCCGGCGCTGAAGCTGGTTGCGGTGCCATATACGGTGAGCAAAAAGTTCAGCAAGAAGCTTGTGCCGGGAGACGCGTACCTGTTCAATGACACGGAGTGCACAAAGCTGAAAACGCCGCTGGCGTAACGGAAAATACAGGAGGGGTGACAATGAATTTTGCAAGAATCGAAGCATTACAGAATCGAATTGCGGGACTTTATTCCGCAATCCAGAAGATGAAGGACAGGCGGGAAAGCCTTTTAAGTGAGGCATCTCGCACTAGGGACGCTCAGGAGAGGCTGCGCGCTGCCATCGATGCGGCATCCGAAAAGGCTAAGACATTGGGCACGCTGGGAATGCGGCCGGAATTCTGCGAAGAGCTTCTGGCGCCCGTTCGGAATGCGCCGGATATCTCCGGCATTTCCGGTGTCGTTTCGAACGAGGTTTCCAAGGCGGATGAGGACATTGCGGACGCAAACCGGCAGATCAGTATGGCGAGCCAGGAAAAGGCCCAGCTGGAAACGGAGGCAGTATGAATACCAGAAGCTTTACAGTTGTGGACGAATCCCACACCGCTGCAGGCTCCAGCCTACAGCAGCTGTGCGACCACGTAGAGAATGCCATTGCGGAATACATCAAGATTTTGAATACGGTCACCACGGAGGCCGCCAAGGCCGGCCAGACCACGCGGCGCTACGAGGCCTATGCCGCCATGATCTCCGGAATTCAGGGAAACTTTTCAAGGCTTGGGAGCACCCTCAGCCAGGCGGCGGAGAACTATGTTTCAGAAATTGATGCAGCAGACGGCTACTTGTACTAGGAGGAAGCACCATGGCGGACTTACATATTCAGAAATCCGGGTTCGACCAATGCATTGCGCAATTGGATGGCCTGGCCAGCAATCTGGCGGGAATGTCGATTCGTTTCGACCATGCCCCAGAGGATACCAGCCTCATGGGGGCGAAGGAGCGGGAGTGCTTTGAAAAGCTGGTGGAGATCATCGACGATTTGACCTGCCTGACAGAGGAGACAAAAAAGGATGTCAAATTAACAAAGGCACGCTATATGCTTGCCGACAAGTGAGGTGACGGAAATGTCCAAAAGACCCTATACGGATGCGGCTTATGACCAGATTCGGCAGACCATTGATGAAATCGACAATGCGCAGATCAGCCCGGTGACGGATTTCTTCGGGGATATGCTCAGCAGGATTGCCCAGTTTTTGAAAATCTACACCGTGGACACCTATCAGAACGATATGCAGCAGTGGTACCGAAAGGTTCTGGACAGCCACAACACCACCATGGCCAAGGTGGACACGCTGTTTGCCAATGTGGAAGCGGTAGATTCCAGATATGAGAGCCTTATGAGCGGTACATATGACGCAATCGCGGAGTTTCAGAGCGTGATCAACTGCCTGCGGGATACCATTTCCGGGAAATGCACCCTTGCGGAGGGCCAGCAGGCGGCGCAGAATCATCTGAACGCCGGCATTCAGGCCCTGCGCGCTCCTGCAAATACGGTTTTGACATACGCCGAACAGCGTATGCTCGGCGAGACGTCGAAAAATCTTGTGAAGGATGCACTTGCCTATGGTGTCCTCTTTTGTAAGCTCCTGGTGGAAAAAGATCCAATCGCCTTGGCCAGCACAGGAAAAAAATTCATTGATACGGTTCTGGCGACCGCATGCGATTTTGCAACCCTTGTGTCCATTGTCCCAGTGGGCATCTTTAGCATCAAGGGTATTCAGGAAAAAATGGGGTGGAGCTACGAGGAATATCTGGATTTGCGCTTTGAACAATTGGGGGTGGCGAAGAAATATCAGGGTAAACGATCCGTTTCCGACCTGCTGGATGGTCTGGCGGATGATATGGACGAGGATCTTGCGGCCTGCCCGGAGGACAGTCCCTATTATTCCCTTACAAAAAAGCTGAACAATGCCGCCCATAAGGTTTCCGACATCTCCCATACAATCGACTTTGCCGCGGATGCCTATGACCTCTATTCCGGGATTACGGGCACAATGGATACCATCAAGGAGATCAAGGCAGGAAAGCTGCTCACAGGAGAGGATTTTCTGAAAAAATATGAGGATGGGAAGGTCAGCCAGTTTGAAGTCAAATTCGTTGACGGCGAGATCAAATACCTGGTGCCGGTAGATGGAAAGGAGACGGTGCTGAACGCAATCTCCTCACGTACCGGCATCCCGCTGACAGGCTGGAGCGATCCGAGTAAAAGGCCCGGAAATGTATATAAAGGCCTTGGAACCCTCTGGTCCTATATCGATGCCCTTTTGCCCAACGCAGACGGTTCCCCAAACGTTGGCAGCCCGGTAGATGTCGCTCTGGGAGCGGTAAAGGAAATCAGCACCATCAAGGACACGCTGGATTTGGCCAGCGACTATGCAGACCTGAATTCGGAGCCTCAGACGCTGATCAAGGAGGCTGTAAATTACGCCGAGTATCTGCGGGACGGCGGGAAAAAGCCCCCCCTGCACACGACGGAATACAGCAACCGCAACCCCTATACGCACAGCTGGACAACGGCAGATATAGAGCTGGTGCGCCCCACCATCGGCTCTGCAGGAGGAAGGTGATTGTAAATGGAAGAAAATGTACGTAACAATGGGCTTTATGATCGCAGCTGTTCCGATCCAGCGCTGACCAAGGCGCTGCTCCAGGAGAGCCTGAGGACGGGAAAGCTCGAAGCGGCCATGACCTTTGCGGACAATCTGATTCAATTGGAGCCGGACAGCTATGCCCCAATCCACGCAAAGTGCGCGATTCTGTTCCAGGAAAAGGAGCTGGGCGACATCGGCCTGCTTTTGGCAGACGCGGCGGAACCCTTTGGGGACGACCCCAATTACATCGTTGACCGGCTGGCCTATACCATCGAGGTCATGGGAACTGCCGCAGCGAAAAAGTATCTGGAAAAGATTGGCGGGAAACCTGCCTTCGAATCCGAGGAATTCCTGGAGCTCTGCGCCCGAATCTATAATGCGGAGGGCGACGAAGAGGCGCTGATCAAGTGCCTGTATATCCTGCACAGGCAGTTCCATTCCGAGCGCGCCCGGCTTCTGTTGGCCGTGAAATCCATGGAGCACCAGAAATACGAGGCGGCGCTCAAATGGTATGTAGCGGTTATCAACGGCTATACCGGCTCTTCGGAATACTTCATGGCGCTGGCGGGGCGCTGCGTCATGCTCCAGAAGCTTGGCCGAGACAATTGGCGGGAGGAAATGCAAAAGGCAGCTCTGGAAATCGAGCTGGCGTCCAATATGCATATTTTCAATCTGTGGCTGCAATCCATTTCGGAACAGCTCTGGGAGCTTCTGGGAAATCAGGAAATGGCGGAACATGACCGCAGCGTGATTGCAGAGCTGGAAAAATACGCGGAAGACCCCAAGGGGTATATGCAGTCCATTCAATCAGTCAATAACGGGGAAACCCGGAAATAATAGGAGGAAATAAACATGAGCGAACTAAGAGTATCCAGCTTCGGAGAAGCACAGGCACTGGCACAGGAATTCAACACGGCATCCGCGAATTTGCAGGAGCTGATTGCCTTTACCGACCGGGTGGGCAGCCAGATGCAGGGCATCTGGGAAGGCGCAGCCATTGAGAACTTCATGGCAAACTATGAGGAGATCAAGTCCGCGCTGAACAAAATGGTTCCCCCGGTTGCTGAAATGAGGGAAACCGCAAACCGCAAGCTGGAAGCTCTGCAAGCGGCCAATCAGTAAAAGCATTTTCCAGGCCGCACCGAGCCCATCGGTGCGGCAAACCCCATTCTGAACCGAATTGAGGAAATGATTATGGGATATCGAATTCAGGCGTCCTGCCTGTGCAGCATCGGCGCAAAGCGCAGGAACAATGAGGACAACTTTTATTTCGACGGGAAAACGCTGGAAGAGGAAAACGAAGGCCTGCGCAATCCTGTGAGCATCGATACGGAGCTGACCAATGGGCTGTGCATGGCCATATTCGACGGCATGGGGGGCGAGAATTTTGGAGAGTACGCTTCCTACGCCGCAGCGCGGAAAATGCAGAGCTGCCAGCGCACCTTTGCGGATTTCTTCATCCCGGAGAAAAAATATCTGGAGCGCATGACCGCCCAGCTCAACGCGGCGGTCCTGGCCGCGGCGGACGAGAAGGGCACCCGGCGCATGGGCTCTACCATGGTCAGCCTGTACTATACCGCCCGGATGGTCTATGTGTGCAATCTGGGGGACAGCCGGGCCTATCGGCTGCGGGACGGAGAATTTTCGCAGATGTCCAGAGACCATATCAGCACCAGACCCATGCCCGTCGGAAAAAAGCCCCCGCTCACCCAGCACCTGGGAATCGACCCGGAGGATATGCTGATTGAGCCCTATATCGTAAAAGCAGAGCTGCGCAAGGGGGATCAATACCTGCTGTGCAGTGACGGCCTGACGGATATGGTGGAAAACGTGGAAATTTCGGACATCCTGCTGCGCGGCGAAACCACGGAGGAATGCGTCAGCAGCATGGTTCAGGCTGCGATGGAGCATGGCGGCCGGGATAACATCACGGTGATTCTGTGCCGCATTGACTGAAAGAGAGGAATTGGAAATGAGTGAGAGTGCGCTTTACCCTGACTGGGAGACGGTTCGGAAGATCGGCAGCGGCAGCTTCGGCGCCGTTTATGAGATTGCCCGAACGCTGCCCAACGGGAAGACGGAAAAGGCGGCGCTGAAGGTGATCTCCATTCCCCAAAACGAGGGGGATGTGGAGGAACTGTACAGCAGCGGCTATGACGACGCCAGCATCACGGCACATTTCAAAAGCTATCTGGCGGATATTGTAAACGAGTATTCCCTTATGGCCGAAATCAAGGGCCATACCAACGTAGTGTATTGCGATGACATTCGCTACATCCAGCACGATGACGGCTTCGGGTGGGACATTTTCATCAAAATGGAGTTGCTCACCCCGCTTATGAAAGCAAAGGAACCCGGCGCTGTGGAAGACACCGTAAAAAAGCTGGGCGCTGACATTTGCAGCGCACTGGTGCTTTGCCGGGAGAAAAATATTATCCATCGGGACATCAAGCCCCAGAACATCTTCGTCTCTGAACACGGGGATTACAAGCTGGGGGACTTTGGCATTGCCAAAACCGTGGAAAAAACCACCGGGGGAACGAAAATCGGCACCTATGGCTATATGGCCCCGGAGGTGTATAACAACCAGCCCTACGGCGCAGCGGCGGACATCTATTCCCTGGGACTGGTGCTGTACTGGCTGCTCAACGAGCACCGGCTGCCCTTCCTGCCCATGCCCCCAAAGGTGCCGACCTCTACGGAAAATGAGCAGGCGCGTCTCCGCCGGTTCCGGGGAGAGCCTATCCCCGCGCCGAAAAACGGAAGCGAGGCGCTGAAACGAATCGTCCTGAAAGCCTGCGCCTACGACCCCAAAGACCGCTACCATACGGCGGACGAAATGCTTGCGGATTTGAACGCCCTGCAGGGCAGCCCAGCGGCAGCGCCGGAAAGAATTGCGCCTGCTGCGGAAGCGGAAGCCCCCGAGAATACGGAAACCGCGACAAGAGGCGTTTTCACCGTCGAGACAGCCAGGACGGTGGCCCCGGCGCTGGACGCGGAAAAAACAGAGGGAACTGTTGGTGTTTTTGGCAGGGAGCCGGAAAAGGTGGAAGTCAAGCCCCAGAAGAAAACGCCCGGCAAGACAGGCAAGCCCGGCAGCAAAAAGCGCTATGCCGCCGTTCTGGGCGGCATCCTGGTTGCGGCGGTGGCCGTTCTGGCCTTGACCCAGGGCGGGAAGAAGGCATCTCAAACCGCCAAGGCAAGTGGAAAAACCGGCACGGTAACCACCGCAGCCACAGAACCAAAAACCGCCTCCATTCCCTTCTCTACGGAAATCGGCAGCACCGTCGAATTTGGACATTACGAGCAGGATGCGGTTACCTCGAACGGGCCGGAGCCCATAAAGTGGTACGTGATTTCCAAGGACGAGGACACCAATATGCTCCTGCTGCTGAGTAAAGACGGGCTGGATATCGCTCAGTATCACAGCAAGGATACAGGGGTAAGCTGGGAAAACTGTGACCTGCGGAGGTGGCTCAACAGTGAGAACGGGTTCTGGGGAACCGCTTTTTCCAAGGAAGAAAAGGCAATCATCGGAAATACGCTTTGCAAAATGATTGTCACGGATTCTGATGGCGTTCGTTCGGACGATGGAGAAGACACAGTGGATAAGGTCTTTTTGCTGAGCCGTGATGAATTCGGTGAGTATGGTGTTTTAGGCCATCAGAGCTGGAAAGACCTTTCTTTAACCGTCTATGCGTCATCGCATATATCTAACAAAAACGAGGGAAAAACTGTCTGGCTCAGAACGCCGAAAAATGATATGGATATTGTCAACCTTGTGAATTTCTCAGGCCCTGCAAATTATTACAACGAGGCCGCAACCAGCTGGCAAGCGGTTCGCCCTGCTGTCTGGGTTGCTGCGGATGGTGCAGAAGCACCTACGGACGCAGTTGCCCACAGGCCAAGATCGTTTTTCCTAAATATCTCGATGGATGAATTTGAGGAAGAACTTGCCCAACTGCTGGAAGTGGCAAGCTCCTGGACAAGGGAAACCGCCCCGCAGACGCTGGATGAGTTTCCTCTCTGCCCGAAGGCAATTACAGAGTTGTATGACACTGTGAAAAACGCAGAGTCTGAGGTGAAAATAACGGAGATTACGCCGACTGATTCAAGGCTGGAGTGGAAAACGAATCTATTGGAGCAATTGACGGAAGCACGTGAAGAAGGGTACTCTACGGCCTATCTTCTTTCATGGAGTGATGAAAAGGATGCGTATGACGCCACATTTCTGGATCGGGACGGAACAGCAGAGATTGCGTCAGATACTTTGAAAAAATCACACGACATCGATGTAGGATGTTTCTTGAGCAAGGACTTGGATATATGGCACGAACAGGTGCAGGTGACCTATCCGATTGAAGATGGGCATATCACCGAAAAGCCTGGCAGTATATTTATATCGATGGATAATACAGATTATCGTATTTCGTGGTTCCTTTATGATGGAGAATACAATGTTGAAATTTACCCATCTTCAGGTGATTCCATTCACGTGAGATACGATAAAACTACCGGGGAATTGCTCAGCGTATGGTAAGAAAACGCCTCTGCAAATTCACAATATGGCGATTTTTTTACTTATTGAAGCGTTGTAAAGAGGTGAAATAAATGTCAGATCTACGCAAATCCCCCTGGGCGGAGTGGGAAACCGTCCGGGTCATTGGGCGGGGAAGCTTTGGGACGGTTTATGAAATTCAGCGCAGGCTGGTGGACGGGACTGTGGAGACGGCGGCCATGAAGGTCATCACCCTGCCCCAGAATCCCGGCGACGTGGAGGAGCTGCGGGGCGAGGGCTATGACGATGAGAGCATTACCGCAACCTTCCAGTCCCACCTCAAGAGCATTGTGGCGGAATATACCCTCATGCGGAAGCTGGACGGCAGCGCCAATGTGGTAAACAGCAAGGACATCCGCTACATCCAGCATGACGACGGTATGGGCTGGGATATCTTTATCCGTATGGAGCTGCTGACCCCTCTGCTGAAAGCCCTGCCGGAGAACGTCCCGGAGGAGACCGTTGTCCGCCTCGGGCGGGATATCGCCAGCGCCTTGGTGCTCTGCCGGAAGCACAGCATTATCCACCGGGACATCAAGCCCCAGAACATCTTCATCTCCGACAACGCTGACTACAAGCTGGGGGACTTCGGTATTGCCAAAACTGTGGAAAAGACCATGGGCGGCACAAAAATCGGCACCTACAAATACATGGCGCCGGAGGTCTACAACAACCAGCCCTACGGCAGCGGTGCGGATATCTACTCTCTGGGCCTTGTGCTGTACTGGCTGCTCAATGAACGGCGGATGCCCTTTATGCCCCTGCCCCCGGCTAAAATTCTGGCCGGGCAGGACGAGCAGGCCCGCCAGCGCCGCCTCTCCGGCGAAAAGCTGCCGCCCCCTGCCCACGGAAGCCGGGAGCTGCAGCGAATCGTCCTGAAAGCCTGCGCCTACGACCCCAAAGACCGTTACCATACGGCGGATGAAATGCTTGCGGATTTGAACAGGCTAAACAGTGAATGTGAGGCAGCAACGAAAAAAACAGAGTCCTCCATACAGCAGCCACCCGAGGCACCTCCTGATGATGCGGAAGATGCGACGAGTTCTATTCTGGAAGAGAATGTGGATGCGGATAAAACAGAAGGAACAGTTGGTGTATTCAGTCAAAAGGAAGAAACCGCTGCGGAGTTGCCCCGGAAAGGAGGAAACAAAAAGCAGCGCAGCAGTAAAAAGTTATATGCCGCTATTCTAGGCGGTGTTCTGCTTGCAACGCTGGTGGTTCTGGCCCTCCGAATGCAAAGTGGAGAGAAAATGGCTCCTACAACACCTGAAACAGAGGCTGTTCAGATACAGGCAACGAGAAAATCCTCCCTCACAGAAGACAGCACAGTGCAGACCGAAGTTGATATTTCCGCCGCGGGCTATGCCAACGCCGAAGTTCTTGTGCAAAGTGGAGAAAACGCCAGGGCTGCAATGGCATTCTATTCCTTGGGAAATTATCAGGATGCACGGCAGCGGAGCTCCGCTCTGTGGGATACTGTAGCTGTACGAGACACTGTCAGCGCAGGAAGCTGGAGAATTGTCGGGCTAAAGGAAGATGGAACTGTGGTAGCCTCTGGTTGGGTTGTAGATGGGGCGTGCGATGTAGATGGCTGGTCTGATATTATATCTGTCAGTGCACAGGGTAATAATCATACCGTAGGTCTCAGAACTGACGGAACTGTCGTAGCGACGGGGTATAATGGGTGTGGGCAGCGAGAAGTCAGTGATTGGTCAGATATTGTATCCGTCGTGGCTGGTGGAAACCACACAGTTGGGTTAAGAGCAGACGGAACTGTCATGGCAACAGGCTATAATGGAGACGGGCAGTGCGAGGTCAACAATTGGACGGATATCGTCGCTATCAGTGCATCGGAGGGTCATACTGTAGGGCTAAAAGCCGATGGTACCGTGATTGCCACAGGTAGGAATGAAGCTGGACAGTGCAACGTCAGCGATTGGACAGACATTATTGCAGTCAGCGCAGGATACGCACATACGGTAGGATTGAAGGCTGATGGTACTGTTGTTGCTGTAGGGAACAATAGTAGCGGAGAATGTAATGTGACACAATGGGAAAACGTTACCGCTATTAGTGCAGGAATTTGCCATACAGTAGGCTTGAGAGTGGATGGTACCGTGGTAGCGACAGGCTTAAATAGGGATAATGTGTGCGCTGTGAGCAGTTGGACGGATATTGTCGCAGTCAGTACGGGTGACTATCACACAGCGGGTCTAAAATCGGATGGAACTGTAATTGTTACAGGTTCGCAAGAAGGGCTCAATCCAGATGGAAGCTTGGCATCTCCCGGTGACGAAGACGCATATTATGTTGACACTAGTACGTGGAAAGACATAAAATTAATAAAACCGTTTTAATTTGGTATGGCACTGGATGAATTTGATCAAGTGTCGGCAAAGCTTGCGGAGGAAGCAAAATTATGGACAAGAGAGACTGCACCGCAGAAACTAACTGATTTCCCGTTCTTTCCACAACTTGTTTTTGACGTGTTCAAAACAGTAATACAGGCAGAGGTGAATGTCGCAGACTCAACATTCACCTGGGACTCAAATATGCTGGAAAGCTTGTTCCTATCGACGTTGGGAGATGTTGGATCAAGACAATTTCTTTACTACATTGATTCCAACGACAAATGGACGGCTGTTGCGTTAGAAGAGATTGGCGATTCGACGTATGCCTTACCAACCCCAGCAGACAAGTCGAAGAACAACAGTTCTCAAAAGGTTTTTATAGATGCGAGCGTAGACTCTGGAACGTGTTCTGTTTGTTTATATTACGATATTTCAGAAGAGCATAACCATGGGGCTGCGATCGAAACAATCGACTTATCCTTATCGAATGATGATTGTTTTATTCAATGGGAATGTAACCTGCGGGATAGCATTTATGCTATTGGGGTACACCCACAACATTTTGAACGTGAATATCTTTTGATATATGACATGGTCAATGGAAATCTTGTTGAAATGCGCGATGAAAAGGTTTCATAAGTCTCAGTAAGAAATGCGTGCTAATGTAGTTTACGAAGAGGTGAACCAAATGTCAGATCTATGCAAATCCCCCTGGGCGGAGTGGGAAACCGTCCGGGTTATTGGGCGGGGAAGCTTTGGGACGGTTTATGAGATTCGGCGCAGGCTGGTGGACGGAACCGTGGAGACGGCGGCCATGAAGGTCATCACCCTGCCCCAGAATCCCGGCGACGTGGAGGAGCTGCGGGGCGAGGGCTATGACGATGAGAGCATTACCGCAACCTTCCAGTCCCACCTCAAGAGCATTGTGGCGGAATATACCCTCATGCGGAAGCTGGACGGCAGCGCCAATGTGGTAAACAGCAAGGACATCCGCTACATCCAGCATGACGACGGTATGGGCTGGGATATCTTTATCCGTATGGAGCTGCTGACCCCTCTGCTGAAAGCCCTGCCGGAGAACGTCCCGGAGGAGACCGTTGTCCGCCTCGGGCGGGATATCGCCAGCGCCTTGGTGCTCTGCCGGAAGCACAGCATTATCCACCGGGACATCAAGCCCCAGAACATCTTCATCTCCGACAACGCTGACTACAAGCTGGGGGACTTCGGTATTGCCAAAACTGTGGAAAAGACCATGGGCGGCACAAAAATCGGCACCTACAAATACATGGCGCCGGAGGTCTACAACAACCAGCCCTACGGCAGCGGTGCGGATATCTACTCTCTGGGCCTTGTGCTGTACTGGCTGCTCAATGAACGGCGGATGCCCTTTATGCCCCTGCCCCCGGCTAAAATTCTGGCCGGGCAGGACGAGCAGGCCCGCCAGCGCCGCCTCTCCGGCGAAAAGCTGCCGCCCCCTGCCCACGGAAGCCAGGAGCTGAAACGAATCGTCCTGAAAGCCTGCGCCTATGACCCCAAAGACCGCTACCATACGGCGGATGAAATGCTGGAGGAATTGGAAGCGCTGGGAGGCGAGGACTCCGAGGACGACAAAACAGCGGGAGTCTATACCGCGTATGCAGATACTAAGGATGAGACAGTGGGCACCCAAGGCATTTTTGGTACAGCAAAGACAAGTGGCACAGCATCTACCGCAAAAGCAAAAAAACGGCAAAACCTAGACAGCACAAAAAAAGAATCATCAAAATCCCTCCGAGCTGTGTTTGCGGTCGTGCTGCTGGCCTGCATTGCAGTCGCCGCATTCGGCTATTCTCATTGCTGGTTTGGCCATAAATGGGTGGAAGCCACCTGCACAACCCCCAGAATGTGCACTGTTTGTGGAAAAACCGTCGGAAATGCAGCGGGGCATAGGTGGATTGCCGCAACCTACAGCTCACCGAAAAAGTGCAGCATCTGCGGAACAACGGAAGGAACCGCACTGGTAAAATCGAGTACATCCGAAAAAACGACTTCGTCGGTGAAGGAGACAACGCCAACCATACGTGAGACGACTCCGCCTGTAAAGGAAACGACATCACCTACGGAAGCGGAAACGGTTCCAGCCACAACGCCCCGGGTAGTTGCTCCGCTTTTGCTGGACAGCAGTATTGCCTACTCCGGTAAAGATGGCAAGCTGTATTTCCACGATTTTTCCACACCTACATATAACGTCAGCTCCGATCCCAGGGATGATACGCTTCCCGGACACGTCAGCAATGCAACAGATGCCCGAGGAAATACACACAGCTATGGCTTCCATCTAGATGGCTCTTCATTCGGCCCATACTGGATCACCATTCCGTTGAACGGAATGTATACCAGCTTTACGGCTACCTGTGTTGCAGCTGTCGGTACGGAAGATTATGCCGATGCAGACTACAAGATCGTTTCTTTCTACTGCGACAATGAACCCTACGCACGTTATGAAACACCTGCAATCGACAAGACCAGCAGCGCTGTTCACATCAGCTTTGATGTAACCGGCGTTCAGACGATGCGGATCCAGTATTCTGCGACCTCTGGAGCCAATGATATAGCCGTCTTGTATGACGCACAGTGGAAATGAAATACACTGCAAAATATGACGGCCGCAATAGGGTAACCGGAGACGGTGAATACGTATATCCCAGCATTTTAGCCGAGGGGACTCGAACCCCTCGGCGCGATTTTGCCAGTTGGATAGTAATCTAACCTTATAGCTCTCTTTAACGATTCCTTATTATTGCCTTAAAAATGTTAGAGTTTCAAACTTCGCACCTGACTAATTCCAAATGTTGCGGATTATCGGGAGATTTATCAAAAGATTCCTAAGCGTATAGATTACTGGAAACTTGTATGCCTAAGGCAGAAATATTTTTGACTGCTTTCGAGCAATGTATGTTGATTTTACCTGGATGAATACTTATAATTAGTTTTACTGATTTAGATTTGTACTATTTCAACACATCAAGAGGTAAACATTATGTGAATCCCAACCAATCTACAGTTGATGTCCACGTCCATGCCGATCTCTTTCAGGGATGCCTGTACGGACTCGGCAAGCAGGGGCAGCTCCTGACGGCTGGGATAGGTCAGCCAGCGAATGGTCAGCTTGGTGCCGTTCTTTTCCCGGATGCCGTCGCCATCGGTGTCTACCCAGCCTGCATTTTCCAGAACCGCCTTGGCTCCTTCCGGGTCATAGGTTTCGGTAGTGACCTTCTCACCGCCGAAGGAGGAGAAGCCGTTGGGGAAAGCACCGTTTCCGGGAACACCGTGACCATCCAGCAAAGTGGCTACAAAGCCTTCCTTGTTGATGCCCATGGCAATGGCTTTCCGTAATGTTTCTCATGCATCTGCGCCGACGGAGGAAGCAGGCTTAAGTTTTCCACGACTGCCAATTCGCAGCAGAAGCAGATGGTATTGCAGAAAAGGTTATTCGAATTTAGCTGCCGTGTGAGGGGCACAGCATAGTGAAGACCAATCCCCCGTCACCGAGATTGAAAACCCAGCTTACCACTACTGGAAACCAGAGCCCGGCAGCTAGCCGGGCTCCATTCCTTCTCATGCATAATTTGAGGTCAAGGAAAAATAGTCACAAAAGTTAGAAAAATCCCGGATTTCTTACGAAATCCGGGATAATTATGGTTGCGGAGGCAGGACTCGAACCTACGACCTCCGGGTTATGAGCCCGACGAGCTTCCAACTGCTCTACTCCGCGATATGCATGCACTTCTTGAATGCTGGGTTATTATAGCATGGGTATAGAGAGTTGTCAAGTACCAATTTTATAAATTTAGAAATAACATTTTACAGATTATCCACTGCCGCCACAAAAAGGCCGATAAACAGCAAAACGCCGCCGATGATCCGCTCTTTTCTGCGCAGAGTGGTCTCGTCATTCTTCTGCTTTAGCAGACTGTCCAGCAGCTCCGGGCAGAGCAGCAGCCCCAGCCCCAACATGCTGATGATCAGGCCTCTGATTTTCATAGCTTGCCTCCTGAAATTTACGGTGCGCCGCCGTTTGACGGGCGGCGCACCGTGAAAGTCTATTCTATCGCAATTTCCTTGATTTCCAGCTCATTGCCCTGCTGCAAATAGGTCCGGTCGCTGCCGCAATGGGGGCAGATCTTGCCCTGGGGCACCGTATCATAGGTTTTCCCGCAGTTTTCGCAGTAGGTAATGGCGTGGATGGGCTCCCACAGGAGCTCGCAGTCCTCCAGCATGGGATTGCGCTTGCAGTTCCATTTCCACACGTCAATGAGGTAATCCGGGATCACCGTGGAGACCTCGCCAATCTGCAAGGTCACTCTGCGGACGTGCTGGGCCTGGTTGTCCTGGGCGATTTTCACCACGCTGTCGGCAATGTGGAATACAACGCCTAGCTCGTGCATCAGTCTTTCTTCCCGCCAAGCTTGGTGACGATGGTCTGGCCCAGACGCTTACCGGCCATGGGGATGATGCCCTTGACCTTGTCCTCCGCCTTCATCATCTTGGAGCACTCGGGGTGATCCCGCTTCAGATGAATGGCATCGAAGACGCATCTGGTGGTGCACACGCCGCAGCCGATGCACTTGTTGGGGTCAACCCAGCTGGCGCCGCAGCCCAGGCATCTTGCGGTTTCGATCTTCACCTGCTCGGCGGTAAGAGTCTTGTGAGCATCCCGGAAGGAGTGCTTGGGAATACTCTCGTCCATACCGGCCTCCTGACGGCCTGCATGGTCGTAACCGGAAACGGAAATATTGTCCTTGTCCAGCATGATGAAGTCCCGGCGGTTCCGGCCGATCTTCATATCCGCACCCTTATGGACATAACGGTGCAGGGACTCGGCAGCACACTTGCCCTCTTCAATGGCATCGATGGCGAACTTGGGTCCGTGGTACACGTCGCCGCCCACGAAGATATCGGGCTCGGCGGTCTGGTAGGTCAGAGGATCGGCCACGGGGTAATTGCCGCGCCAGAACTCCACCTTGGTTCCCTCCAGCAGGCCGCCCCACTCAATGGCCTGGCCAATGGCAAAGACCACATGGTCTGCTGCCAGCTCCATAGTCTCATGCTCGTCATAGACGGGAGAGAACCGCTTGGTCTCGGGGTCGATGGTCCGCAGGCACTTCTTGAAGACGATGGCGGTCACATGGCCGTTCTCGTCCACCTTCAGCTCCTTGGGACCCCAGCTATTGTTGATCTCGATATTTTCTTCCAGAGTCTCGGCAATCTCATTGTTGGAGGCAGGCATGGTAGCCCGATCTTCCAGGCAGACCATGGAGACCTTGGCAGCGCCGAAGCGCTTGGCAGTCTTGGCACAGTCAACGGCCACGTTGCCGCCGCCGACGACCACCACATTGCCCTCCATCTTCTGGTTCTCGTCCTCCAGAGCATGGTGCAGGAACTCCACAGCGATGGAAGTTCCCTTGGCGGTATCATTGGCAACGCCGGGACGGCGGCCGCCCTGGCAGCCGATGGCGATGTAGAAGGCCTCATAGCCCTGCTTGCGCAGCTCGGGGATGGTCACATCCTTGCCGACTTCCACGCCGCACTTGATCTCCACACCCAGCTCCCGGATGACCTGGACCTCGGCGTCAATGATGTTCTTCTCCAGCTTGAAGGAGGGGATGCCGTAGGTCAGCATACCGCCGGGCTTGGCGCTCTTCTCAAAGACCGTGGGCTTGTAGCCCTTGGTAGCCAGATAGTAGGCAGCACTGAGGCCTGCAGGGCCGGAGCCGATGATGGCAATCTTCTGTGCCCAGTGCTCCAGGCGGTTAGATGCGATGACAACAGGGGGAATGTAGCGGGTCTCGGCGTTCAGGTCCTGCTCCGCCAGGAACTTCTTGACGGCATCGATGGCAACGGCCTGATCGATGGTGCCGCGGGTGCAGGCCTCTTCGCAGCGCTTGTTGCAGATGCGGCCGCAGACGGCGGGGAAGGGGTTGTCCTTCTTGATGAGGGCCAGGGCCTCCTGGTACTTGCCCTGGGCAGCCAGCTTCAGGTAGCCCTGAACAGCCACGTGGGCGGGGCAGGCGGTCTTGCAGGGGGCAGTGCCCTTGTCGTAGCAGTTCTTCCGGTTGTTGTCCCGGTAGTCGGGATCCCAGTGTTCGGGGCCCCACTTGATGGAGTTGGGCAGCTCGTGCTTGGGGTACTCCACAACCTTGCCTTCCTTGTCGCAGAGCTTCTGGCCCAGCTTCACGGCACCGGCGGGGCAGGTTTCCACGCACTTTCCGCAGGCCACGCACTTGTCGCGCTCCACCTCAGCGGTGTAAGCGGAACGGGACAGGTTGGGGGTATTGAACAGCTGAGAGGTTCTCAGAGCGTTGCAGATCTGCACATTGCAGTTGCAGATGCCGAAGATCTTGTTCTCGCCGTCGATATTGGTGATCTGGTGGACAAAGCCGTTCTCCTCGGCCTTTTCCAGAATGCGGATGGCCTCTTCATAGGTAATGTCGTGGCCCTTGCCGGTTTCCCGGCAGTAGTCGGCGAAATCGCCTACACCGATACACCAGGAGGCGGGGTCGTCTGCGCAGCCCTCACCCATAACACCCCGGCTGGCCCGGCAGGAGCACTGGGCAACACCGATGTGGCCCTCGTACTTCTTCAGCCAGTAGCTCAGGTGCTCGATATCCAGGCTCTGGTTCTCCATGGGAATGGCCTTCTCCACGGGGATAACGTGCATACCGACACCGCCGCCGCCGGGAGGCATCAGATGGGTCTTTCCGGCCAGAGGCACATAGGTCATGCGCTCGAAGAAGGTGGCCAGCTCCGGATGCTCCTGCAGGCGGGTATTGTAGGAGATCTCGCCCCGCTCGTCATAGCAGGGCTTCTCGCCGCTGCCGCTCTCGTCGATGTTCAGCAGCTCTGCGGAGCCGGGGACATACATGGGCACAAAGTAGCGCCGCTCGGACTGGGGGGCGGTACGGCCGTTGTGGTCGTAATGGTAGCCATAGTCATATTCCAGCAGGCCCAGGAATGCCAGCTTGTCCAGAACCTCCTGGAAATGCTGCTTGTCCTCCTCCTTCACGTTGCACAGCTTCCACAGCTCGGGGACGGTGTGGGGCTTGCGGACCTTCATGGCCAGCATGATGTCGCACATCTCGTCGGTGAGCAGGGCCTCCAGGCCCCAGTACTCGGCATCCTCAGAGGTGACCTTGCCCAGCTTGTGCTCGATGACGTCCGTGATCATTTTGCCGACCTTCAGCACCTTCTCCCGGGGTGCGGGATCGCCCTTGGCGGCAGGTTCCAACGCTCTTTTCTTCAGTTCCTGATCGATCATTCGCTTCTACCTTTTCTTTCCGGCATAACTGCCTATTATTTCTGTTTCCAGTTTTGGGCCTGTTCGGTAAGCCAATCGGCCAGAGCCTGCACGCCCTCGCCGGTTTTGGCGCTGATGGGGAAAATGCGGATATTGGGGTTGCGCATTCTGGCGTACTCCGTGACCTTCTCCATATCGAAGTCAAAGTAGGGCATGACATCGATCTTATTGATGATCATGGCATTGCACACCTGGAATACCAGGGGGTATTTCAGGGGCTTGTCGTGGCCCTCCGGCACGGAGAGGATCATCATATTCAGCGCCGCGCCGGTGTCGAACTCCGCGGGGCACACCAGGTTGCCCACGTTTTCCAGCACCACCAGGTCCAGCCCTTCCGTTCCCAGCTGGCGGACGCCCTGCCGGGTCATGTCCGCATCCAGGTGGCACATTCCGCCGGTATGCAGCTGAATCACCTTGGTGCCGGTGGCCGCAATGGTTCCGGCATCCACATCGGAGTCAATGTCCGCCTCCATAATGCCCACCTTCATATCCTGAGGCAGGGCCTTCAAAAGCTTTGTCAAGGTTGTTGTCTTTCCGGAGCCGGGGGAAGACATCAGGTTCACCAGGAAGGTGCCCTGCTCTTTCAGCTCCCGGCGCAAAGCCTCGGCATCCTTGTCGTTGTCGGCAAACACGCTCTGCTTCACTTCGATCACGCGATATGGGTCCATGAGAAACTCCCTTCTTGTGTTGGCTTTTTCTGCGAAAAATCGTGAAAAGCACTTCTTCTCAAGATTAACTATACACGAGGGGAATCCGAATGTCAATTGTGCATCACCGGCACAATTGCCCAAAAAGCGTACAAAATTGCCAAAAAGCAGCAGTTAGCAAGGGCTAACATATGTGAAAAATTGCGATTTCTCCTGCTTTTGCGGCCTTATCCGCGAATATGCGCAATAGTTACAAAAATATTGATTTATTACGGTTGTAATTTTTGAATTATTTGTGAATAAAAACGAATGACAGCGCTATCGCACCTATGATAAAATAAAACCTGTATACAAAGGAGGCTTCTATGGAAGAGAGAAAAACCACAATTCTGGCCGTTGCCGGAAAGGGCGGCGTGGGCAAAACCTCCGTTGCCGCCACTATGGTACGGCTGTTGTGCCAAATGCACCCCGGCAAGCGCATTCTGGCCATAGACGCAGACCCTGCCGTAGGCCTGGCCACCGCCTTGGGCGTGGAGGTGTGCCTGACGGTAGACGACATCCGCAAGGCCGTGGTCGCCCAGGCCAGACAGGGGGATGCCAAGGCCGCTGTGGAGCTGCTGGGAGAGGCCCGCTGCCAGATTTTCGACGCCGTCGCCGAGAGCCGGGGCTTCGCCTTTCTCGCCATTGGCCGCCCGGAAAGCGCCGGCTGCTACTGCAAGGTCAACGGCTACCTGAAAGAGGTCATCGGCCTTCTGGCCGGGAGCTTTGACTATGTGGTCATCGACGGCGAGGCCGGTGTGGAGCAAATCAACCGCCGGGTCATGGAAAAGGTCACCCATCTGCTGCTGATCACGGACGCCAGCAGGAAGGGCACCCAAGTCATCCAGACGGTGAAAAAGGTGGCAGACGAGCTGGTCATGTACGATCAGGTTGGGGCCATTGTGAACCGCCTGCCCTCCAGAGAGGTCATCCCGCTGCTGGACACCGGGGATATTCCGGTGCTGAGCTACATTGAAAACGATGCCGCACTGGCAGATTTTGACATTCGGGGCGAGAACGTTTTCTATTTGCCGGAGGAGGCAAACATCGTCCGGGGGGTAAAAGAGGCGCTGGAAAAGCTGAGCGTGTAAAGCTCTTCCTGTCATTTGGCTACATAAAAATACGAGTTGACAGTTGACAGTGTACAGTTGACAGTTGTGGTGTCCCTACAGGACAGTTTTGAATATTTTCTTTCATTTCCGTAGGAAATACCGCAATTGTCAACTGCTAACTGAAACGAAAGAGGGAGAAAATGAAAGATCTAAAATACTTATACGACTTTGAGCGTCTCTTGCAGGAGGCCAACAACGATCTGGTGCGGCAGGCGCAGGCGGAGGGGAAATACTGCGCCGCTTATACCTGCGAAAACGTGCCGGAGCCGCTGCTGAATCTGCCGGGAGTCTTCTCCGCGCGGCTGCGGGCGCCCCGGACCGGGTCCATGGAAATGGGCACCTATTATATGACCAGCTTCCTGTGTGAATACAGCCGGGCCCTGCTGGAGCGGGCCATTGAGGGCGGCTACAACTTCGCCGACTGCATTTTCACCCCGGACGGCTGCTCCATGATGAACCGCTGCGTAGAGAATATGGAGTTGCTGAAAACCATGGAGAAGGAGCACTTCTTCTACTCCTACATGGAAATTCCCATGAAAGCCGATGACAACGGCCTGAATCTCTATGTTTTGCAGTGCAAGAACCACATCCTCACCCCCTTGCAGGAGCATTTCGGCATTGACGTGTCCGATGCCGCCATCCGCAAGGCCGTGGAGGAGCACAACCGCCTGTGCCGCCTGATCCGGGAGATCGGCGACTACCGGAAGGAAGAAAATCCCCGAATCACCGGCTACGAGTACCACATCATCAATCTCATCAGCTACGCTGCCCCCAAGTATCTGCTGATCCCCATGCTGGAAGAGACGCTGGAGGAGCTGAAAACCCGTCAGCCTGATCCAAAGCCCAAATTCCGGGCCCGGGTGGTCCTGGTGGGCTCCGAGGTGGACGACATCGACATGGTGAAGCTGGTGGAGGAGAGCGGGGCCTACGTCTGCGCAGATCGGTTCTGCTATGGTTCCTTCCCGGGCCGAGACCCCATCGAGCTCACGGACGATGAGGATGCCCTGACCCAGATCTGCCGCCAGTATATGAACCGGGCCCAGTGTCCCCGGTACATGAACATGTCCAAAATGCTGGGGCGGCGCGTCTATGTCAACCAGCTTGCCAAGGACTACAAGGCCGATGGCATTATCTATGAGCAGGTGAAATTCTGTGACCCCTGGGCCTACGAGCGCATGGTGGGCACCCAGGTTCTCCGGGACGAATACGGCTACCCCGTGCTGTCCGTGGACCGGCCCTATGCCGTTGGCTCCTCCGGCCAGCTGCGGACACGGGTTCAGGCCTTTGTAGAGAGCATGGAAATCAAGAAGATTCAGGGAGGTGCAGCCCGTGGCTAAAGAAATCGGTGCAGACCGTCTGGGTGATTTTTACACCAACGGCAAGGTCCGCAAACGCCGGGAATGGCGCGGCCTGAAGGATACCGTGTACGACTACAAGTGCTGGCTGGGCATTATGGGCACTCTAGCGGGCTTCATCATCAAGCCCCGGAACATCAAGGCCATGTTCCGCTACCGCTGGATGGCCAACTACCTGGCTGTGCCCATGATGGTGGACCGGCACACCCAGGGGCTCCGGGGAGAATACCTGCGCATCTGCCACACAGAGCAGGACCTGATCATCAAGGACGTGGCAAAGCTCCTGGACAACCTGTTCCGGGGCGACCGCCGCATTGGCAACGACACCGAGTTCTCCAAAAAAGTGGTGCTGGTGGATGAGAACGAGATGACCGCCGTGATGATGGGCTTCCCCACTCTGAAAGGCCTGAGCCGGGAGACCCCCTCCACCTATGTCTCTGTGCTCTTGAATCAGACCGCCGCCCTGCATTATATTGACGTTGCCCAGGAATTCGGCCTGGCCGGTGACGTGTGCCCCATGCCCGAGGCAGAGGCCGGTGTGTCCATTGACGACGACGCCCCCGTTCTGGGTGCCTGCGCCATCCAGTGCAACACCACCTGCGACGGCTCTTTGATGGGCAACGGCGTTATCTCCAAGCGCTTGGAGCTGGAGGACGGCATTCCCTGCTTCCAGCTGGCCGCCCCTCTGCGCCACCGGGAGGAGGACGTGCAGGAGTACGCCGCCCAGGAGATCCGCAACGCCATTGCCTTTATTGAGGAACACACCGGCGAAAAATGGGACTGGAAGTACTACTTCGAGTGCGCCAAGCGGGTGAATATCTCCACCAAGTACCGTCAGGAATGGCTGGACATGAATAAGACCGACTACCCCCAGGTCTTCGGCTCCAATCTGGCCCTGTACACGGAAACCAACTATATGGCCATCTGCGGCAAGGTTCCGGAATTCATTGAAGCGGACCGGAAGATCGCCCGTCTTGCCGAGCAGGCCTACGCCAAGAAAAAGCGCATGGCCAAGGAGTACCGCCACCGGGCCATTGTGTGGGGCGTGCAGTCCCACTTCTATATGGACTTCCTGCTGTGGCTGCTAAACTGCTGGGGAATCGTGCCGCTGACGGATATGCTGAGCATGGTCTCCACCAAGGAGCTTGTAGAGGAGGACACCCCGGAGAACCGGGAGCAGGCCATTTACGACATGGCCTGGCTGACGGAAAATATGATCATGCGCAACCGTACCCACGGCGGCTACAAGGTATTGCTTGACGAGCTGTGGGAATTCTGCGAGGAATTCAATGCGGACATGGTCATCCTCTGGGAGCACATGAGCTGCAAGGCCCTGGACGGCATGCACGGCCAGTTTGAGGAGAAGGCCCGTCAGCTGGGCATTCACCTGGTGTGGGTCTCCCACGACCTGTTCGACCCCCGCATTATCAACCGGCAGGGCATCCGGGACCAGATCAACCGGTATATGCGCTCCGTTATGCGGGAGGAGCCCATCGACCCCACCCTGGAGGTCATCCACGACGAGAATTCGTGGTAATGTAAAAAGGCTTCCCCTGGGGGAAGCTGGCAGGGCGAAGCCCTGACTGATGAGGGACAATACGCAGAACCAACAAGAATCCAGCCCATGCAGTTACATATTTGCGTATCAGAACAGAATTGTAAAGGTTTCTCCTCATCGGTTCTGCGTCCCGCCCCTCATCCGACCCGCCTATCGGCGGCCCACCTTCCCCCAGGGGAAGGCAGTTGAATATAGTAAGGAGATAAAAATTATGCGTTATTTTGGCGGATGTGATTCCGGCAGTACCTATACAAAATGCGTCATCTTAGATGAGACCGGCAAGATGGTGGCGGATGTCACCCTGCGCAGCCGGATCAACTCGGTCCTCAGCTGTGAGGACGCTCTGAATCAGGCGGCGGCCCAGGTGAAGGAGCTTGGCTCCTATCGGGACCTGAGCTACCTGGTAGGCACCGGCTATGGCCGGAACAAGGTGCCCGCAGCAGACGAGAACATTTCCGAGATCAGCTGTCACGCCATGGGCGTTCACGTGGTGGACCCCAGCGTTCGGGCCATTATCGATATCGGCGGCCAGGACGTGAAGGGCATCGCCGTGGACACCGACGGCACCGTGCTGAACTTTGCCATGAACGACAAGTGCGCCGCCGGTACGGGCCGGTTCTTTGAGGCCATGGCCAAGGCCTTCGAAATGGATTTGACCGAATTCTCCAACCTGTCCCTGACGGCCAAGAACGTTATCCCCATCACCGCGCA
>OMEC01000232.1_pt1 | contig 32277 bp, 25 predicted proteins | sample 1673401 | NCBI WGS metagenome assembly OMEC01 (sample SAMEA103958110, study PRJEB25191) | human gut metagenome | reverse complement strand
GGAACTTTTTACACAGTTTCTCATAATATTCCTGCACTTTGTCCTTGCTGTTTGTCTTTACCTCCGTTGCTACATTAGTGTTTCACACTCTTCTACTTCGAGAATTAATTGCTTTTTCATATCCTGTCATAAAACTCGCTATATTAAACAATTCCACCGTGCTTATATTGCTGTTCCCGAAGCTTATCCAACGATTTTGCTCCATCCGGGCTATACAAATCCAATAATTCCAAAAAATTACCAGACTCCTTACACCCATTCAATATCATACGCATACTATCCGCATCTTTACCGAATAACATACCCAACAGACTCATATCATACTGATTTTGACTATCACTTAATACTCCCTGCTGATGTAAATCCTCCATAAAACCATAAGAACGAACCTCGGAACCTATTCGCATCGCCACATTATATAAATCCGGATCAACAGTATGAAGATAATTTAGGTAGCGTGTCTCAATATTTCTATTGGGCGTGCCACTCATCATCCAATTTGCTATATCTTCCAAAGATGCACCTATGGCAGCATCATCAATCAAATGCATCTGCCATCTTCCGCTTTCAGTCTTTGTAAAGGTATATTTTCCATCTTCCGAATACAATGTATTTGACCATGAGTTTTTTGGAGCCGCCTGGTCTCTGACAAGCACTTCAAATGCATCCATTGCAACTCTGTCTGGGATACACTTTTTCTCATCTGTTGGTAATTCCATTTTCCCCAATGCTACTGCAGTTTGCACTAGTTCATAATCCGATATGTTTTCTCCATGATAAAAATAAGAATTTTGTTCTTTCAATTTATCAAATGATGCCGGTAGTTTTACTTCTGCCAACTGTTCTTTGGAAACCTCAGTCCAATCTTCTTTTTTCTTACTACCTGCGGTCTGCATCTGCACTCTCGAACCGTTTGTAATCTTTGTACCATATTTTGCATTTACCATATGTTCTGTTATTGTCACATGTGCAAACTGAAATAAACTCCTTTGGTTTCTTGTATTTCCGTAACCTTCAACTTTCACAGCATATGGAAATGATGACTTCGTATTCAAAACAGAGTAAGTACCTGTATAAAATGTATTTGCCGCTTGTATTCTCATAATATAACCTCCAATCCAAACAGAAACAGCGTCTATTTTCACATTCAATCCCTTGAAACAGACGCCATCCTTAGCTCATAATATTTATCGACATTTATTCATTTTTCTTTACAGAATGGAACGAAACCTAAAATTTGGGCGTGCCTCTTACTATATCTGTAACCCTATAAGTTTTCGATACTCCTTTGCATTTTCACAATCTGATACAATTCCTGATTGCGCATCCAAGCAAAACGGTAACATCTGCCAATCCTCATTGCCACATGCTCCTACCAATAACAATTGTCTGCCATAAATGATCTCCATCTTTGCACGATAAAGGGCAGCCACTACGGACTGCCCTTACATAAACTGCTATAACACTTTTCAATATTCCCAACCCAAATAATGCTGACAGGTTGGGAATAAACTTAGGAATAAAATAGATTTTCCTATAAAATTTCTTCTTTTTTCTTTGTCTTATCCGCTGCATCCCTTCCTGCAGGTGTCCCGGACACCCTTGCCTTCATTGCTGCGAGTTTTTCTTGCAATGAAGTCCGTTCTGCCGGTCGGTCTGACAGCTTACCACCCATAGCCGTTTTCCCAAGATTACTCTGCTTTGCTGGCATATCTGCGACCTCGTCCCTTTTGTTATCCACTGTTTTCACAGTTTCCTGTGGTTTTTCCGGTTCTGCGGCTTCATCATCCATACCAATCGCATCATCGCCCTTTTCATCCATGTTGAGTAAAGAATTAAGCTCTGCCAGACGCTCCAGTTTCTCGGCAAGTTCTGCTTCCTGTGGAAATGGCTTGTCTACCTCTGCTTTTGCTGTTTCAAGCTGATGTTTCACATTGGATAGCTTCATCTGTGCTTCCTCAAGCTGTGAAGACATGGCTTCCAGTACATTGTTGATTCTTGTGATATTTCCAAGCGGATCAGAGCCGACTTCCATCGGGTGGCTCATTGCACCTTTGACATTCATCACAAATTTATTGTTAAAAGAATCAAAGGTTACATTCAGCTTAAATCCAAGATATTCACCTACATCCGCACTGGCATTGATGCCTTTGATTTCCTTACACATGGCTATGATTGCAGTTCCAGCTTCCTTTTTGTCGGTGTATGATTTTCCACCCACCTGCATAAAGAACTGCTCCTTATCCTCCGGCTTATTTTTCGCATATTTATTCATATCAGCGGTAAAGCCTTCGATACGTTCCTTGAAAATAGCGATCTGATGCGGATAATGCTGTGTGATGTTATCCTCCAGCCTGTATTTCTGACTGGTATGGTTTGCCTTCATCAGTTTCAATTTCGATACCTGAATATCGAGATCCATCTTTTCTTTTATGTAGGGATTACCTGTTGCAAGTGCCTTAACCTCCGCATAGGAAAGTGCCGCTTCGTCCACATCCTCACAGCTTCGCACCGGGGATTTACTGGTCATGATCTGTCCGATAAATTTCTGCTTATTCTCAATGAGCTGCCATGAGTAACTGTCAAATGTACCTTCCGTAACATAACGAAATATCTTGATCTTATCATTCTGGTTGCCCTGTCGTAAGATTCTTCCCTCCTGCTGTTCAATGTCAGAAGGTCTCCAAGGCACATCCAGATGATGCAATGCAATCAGTCTGTCCTGCACATTCGTACCGGCTCCCATTTTGGCGGTGGAACCTAATAAAAAACGAACCTGTCCGCTTCTTACTTTTGCAAACAGCTCCGCTTTTCTGAGTTCTGTATTGGCATCATGGATAAATGCTATCTCATTCTCCGACACTCCTTTTTCCATAAGCTTATTTTTTATATCCTCATACACATTGAAAGTGCCATCGCCATTCGGTGTCGATAAATCACAGAAAATCAACTGTGCTGACTTCTGCTCTTTGGTATCTTGCCATATCTCATAGGCTTTCTCCACACAGGTTGCCGCTTTTGAATTTTCCTCATCCGGCAGCATATCGTTGAGCAGCCTCTGGTCAAGTGCCAGCTTTCTTCCGTCATTGGTAATCTTTAGCATGTTGTCCTCGTAAGGCTGTACCTGCCTGTCCCGGACTGCTTCGGCACGTTCCGCTAGGGACGCTACCATGTCTTTCTGGAACTCGCTCGGCTTTAGAACCACATTTTCATATTCTGCTTCCGGCACAGGAAGTTTTAACATATCCGGTGTCTGAATGTCCGCACTCTCCTTGAAAAGAGCAATCAGCTCCGGCAGATTGAAAAACTTCGCAAATCTTGTCTTTGCCCGGTATCCGGTTCCTTCCGGTGCAAGCTCTATGGCAGTCTGTGTTTCCCCGAAAGAAGCCGCCCATGCGTCAAAATGTCCCAGTCCCAGCTTCTGAAGCGTTCCATACTGAAGATAACGCATATTCGTATAAAGCTCCGTCATGCTGTTGGAAATAGGTGTTCCAGTCGCAAAGGTCACACCCTTGCCGCCTGTGATTTCATCAAGATACTGGCACTTGGCAAACATATCAGATGACTTCTGTGCTTCTGTCTGTGCGATGCCTGCCACATTCCTCATTTTCGTATAAAGGAACAGGTTCTTGTAATTGTGGCTCTCATCCACAAACAGCCTGTCTACCCCCAACTGCTCAAAGGTTACGACATTATCTTTCCGGCTCTGGTCATTTAATTTGTCAAGCCGCACCTGCAATGCTTTCCTCGATTTTTCCATCTGCTTAATGGTATAACGCTCCCCGTTGTCTCTTTTTGCCTGATCAATAGCAAGCTCAATCTCATCAATCTGTTTTTCGATTGTGGCTGCCTGTCTTTCCTGTGATAACGGGATTTTTTCAAACTGACTATGCCCGATAATAACGGCATCATAATCACCTGTTGCAATACGGGAACAAAATTTCTTACGGTTGGCGGGTTCAAAATCCTTTTTCGTTGCCGCAAGGATATTTGCTCCTGGATATAACCGTAAGAAATCACTTGCCCATTGTTCAGTCAGGTGGTTCGGCACCACGAATAATGACTTTTGGCATAGTCCCAGACGCTTGCTTTCCATTGCCGCCGCTGTCATTTCAAAGGTCTTTCCGGCACCAACGCAGTGTGCAAGCAGGGTATTATCCCCATACAGCACATGGGCAACCGCATTTTTCTGATGCGGCTTTAATTCAATATCCGGTGTCATGCCCGGAAATTTCAGATGCGAACCGTCATATTCTCTTGGTCTGGTGGAATTGAAAAGCTCATTATATTTTGCCACAAGTGTCTGCCTGCGCTCCGGACCACGGAATACCCAGTCCTTAAATGCTTCCCTTATCGCTTCCTGCTTCTGGCTTGCAATCATGGTTTCCTTTTTATTGAGGACTCTCTTTTCCTTTCCATCCTCCTCAATGGTGTCATATACTCTCGTATCTTTGAGGTTCAGGGAATCTTCCAGTATCTTATAGGCATTTACCCGGCTTGTACCGTATGTCATGTTGACAAGCGTATTGCCATAGTCCGCATTTTTGCCCTTTACATTCCACTCTCCGGTTACACCCGAAAACTGCACACCTATCGTATCCCTGCGGAATAAATGTTCCGGTGTCTGGAAGATGTCACGCATAAAATCATTGATATACTTTGGTTCAATCCATGTGGCACCAATACGCACCTCAATCTCCGATGCGTCCAGCTCCCTCGGCTGTACCTGCGTAAGAGCCTGCACATTTGGAGCATATTCCGGATGATTTTCTGCATAGGTTGCTGCAATGGCAAGTTTCTCACGCACATTTCCGCTGAGATACTGGTCTGCTGTCTCCCAGACATCGGTAAGCGGGTTCTGGAAAATAACACCACGAAGCTCCTCAATCAGCGTATCCTTGTCCTTTTCAGTCAGCTCTGCCATATAATCAAGGTCGATTTTAGCTTTCTCTGCTAAAGATACTGCCAATGCTTCACTTGCAGTATCCACACTTGTGACCACCTCTGCCCTTTTAATGGTACGCTTCGTGAACATATCCGCTTTGCCCTTGAAATTGCCCTCATCATCAAGTTTTTCCAAAGAACACAACAGGCAATAACTGCTGTCCTGATTAAAGGCTCTCTTATTCGTCTGTGAATTGATCAGACCATATTTCTTAGAGAAATTATCATACAGGCTATTAAGTTCTGTCTGCTTTTCCTTAATTGTTACATCGGAGTATTCCTCAAGCTGCATATCAATCAGTTCCTGCGTACAGTTACGGATTGCCACCATTCCCTTGATACGTTCTTTTGCGGTGTCTGATACTTCCACCGGCTTCATGACAGAGTTTTCACGGTAATATACCTCATTATCGACTACGGTATAACTGAAATTCTTGACGGACGGATCAGCAGGAATACTCTGCCTGCTCATTTCATCCGCAAGCTCCTCATCCAGATCAATCGTATCAATCTGTCCTGTAATGTTTTGAAGTGCTTTCGCTAACTGCTCCTCAAATGGTCTGCCATCATCTGCCTTGCAGGTGCTTTCCATGCCATAAGGACCGGATACCATTTCCATCTTTCCTACGATCTGCTCCGGATGCTGTGCAAAGTAAGCGTTCATTGCAATGCCATCTGCATCCTCTCCCAGATGTACCCAGTCCGGCTCACGCTCTACCATGCGATCACGCTTCTGGAAAAATAAAATATCCGAAGTGACCTCGGTTCCTGCATTTGCCTTAAATGCGGTATTCGGAAGTCTGACTGCACCAAGCAGGTCTGCTCTTTGTGCAAGGTATCTTCTGACTTCCGGACTTGCCTTGTCCATGGTTCCCTTGCTTGTGATAAAAGCAACCACACCTCCGGGACGCACCTTATCCAACGTCTTTGCAAAGAAATAATCATGAATCAGGAAATTGTTTTTATCATACTGCTTGTCTGCCACCTTATACTGACCAAAAGGCACATTTCCGATTGCCACATCAAAGAAATCATTCGGATAATCAGTCTTTTCAAAGCCTTTGATCTGCACATCTGCCTGCGGATAAAGCTGCTTTGCAATGCGTCCGGTAATGCTGTCCAGCTCTACTCCGTAAAGCCTGCTCTCTTTCATGGAATCCGGCATCATACCGAAAAAGTTGCCGATACCCATGGAAGGCTCCAGTACATTTCCTTTGGAAAATCCCATTTTCTCCAATGTTTCGTACATCTGGCGGATAATGACCGGACTTGTATAATGGGCATTCAAGGTACTCTCCCTTGCCATGCGGTACTCCTCCGGTGATAGCAGTTCCTTTAACTGGTGATATTCTGCTGACCAGTTTGATTTGCTCTCGTCAAACGCATCGGCAAGACCACCCCAGCCGACATACTGGGATAAAATCTGCTGTTCCTGCGGTGTAGCATAACGGTTTTCGCCCTCGATCTGCTCCAACAGCCTGATTGCTGCAACATTTCTCTGGAATTTCTCTTTTGGAGAGCCTTCGCCCAAGCGATCATCACTGATATGAAAATTGACTGCGTTGCTTTTATCCGGTGTAGCCACAGATCTTTCCTGTACAGTCTTATTCTCCTCTGCCGAAGGTGTAAGCGGCTCCCATTCTCCGGTAAGCACCTGTGACAGCATTTCCTCTGTCTGTCGGTCTGCTTCACCATTCTCCAGACGCTCACGGGCAGACTGCGTATCTATACTGTCCAGTTCATCTTCGGTCTGTTCTGTAACAACATTCTGTTCCTTTTCATCAGAAAACTCCGCTTCTGCTTCCCTGCCACTTTCTGCAAGCTCATTGCCCCAGTCCATTGCTTCCTGCAAAGTCGAAAATGTCTCCAATGCCGGACGGGTGGTGTCTGCCGTATCATAAATAGCATATCCGTCCACTTCCTTATCAATCCAAAGAAATACTCCCTCTGATAAGGTGGCACTCCACTGTGTCGGATTGCCATATTCATCATCTGCATCATGTACCACATGCCACGCTAATTCCTGCACTTCATCCAGCTCTGCGATACCATCCGTCCCCTCAAAGCGTGAAAACACTTCTGCTTCGTGCCTGTCAATATCTTCCTCTGCAATGGCATTGATATAATCGTCCTCTACTTCGCTACGCTCCGGCTTATGGTCGTATTCAAAGGTTTTCCCATTGACCTGTGCATAATAAAAACTGCTGTCCTCTATGTTATTTCCAAGCAGGTATTTCTCTTTTTCACTGCCCCACTGATCAACCGGAATGCATTCATATCCATCAATCGTGACTGTTTCCTGTGCTTCCTTTTCTTTTTCCCGAAGCACATTGATATATCTTCTCGCCTGATTGGTAAATCCGTCCAGCACTGCCGGATGTGAGCTTAGAATCAGATCATTATTCTGCCACTCATTTTCCGCAACAATGCCTTTTGCCCATTCCTTATTGTTCTGCGAAAACCGCCCATCATAATCAAAATGCGTGACGGTATTTGCAAGAACAAATTCCACACAGTCAATGCCATATTTATCTATGATTTCATCTGCGGTATTCCTCGGAAGCACAAAACCATTGAATTTCTCGGCAATCAAGGCTTCGATGTCCTTCTTACATTCAAGTCGCTGTCCATGCTCCAGACGGGAAAGCTCTCGCTGTCTTGCTTTCTCTGCCTGTTCTTCCTTGTATGCCTTGTAGTTTTCTTTCCCCTGTGGAGATAAATAATTATCCTCATGGATCAGCTCACGTAGCCTTTTCTCGACTACATTCCAGTTCAGAAGCACTTTTGCATACGGATTGCCATAACTGCCTTTCTCCAGACGGATACCTTTTCCATCATGTTCATTATGGGAATCATCATTGCCCGGCAGTCCGCCGGAACCACCACCAATGCCATATTCATTTTTCAGAAAAGCAACTGTTTCTTTCTGGTCATGTCCTTCCATGAAATACTCATAAATGCGGAAAGCTCCATGCTCATAGCCACTTCCTCTGCCAAGTGCATAGTCGATTTCATCCTGTGTGATAAAATCTTCCTGTGCTACCTCCACAGTATCCGGCAATGGAAATTCCAGTCTCTCCCTGTCAAGGTCTGCTATCTCCGATAACAGATATTCCGGTGATTTCACATGCCGCCATTTTAATTCTGTTTCTCCAGATGCAAGACGCTCTGCTGCATCTTCCAAAATATTTTTAAGCTGTTCCCTGCCCTCATGGGTGGAAAGAAGCTCCATGAGTTTTGCTTCACTTTCCGGATAATTTCCTGCTTTTAAGCCAAGCTCCTCCGGCATTTCATCCATTCCATCCCGCAGAAAGAAATAGATCTGGTTGGCAACACGATTTCTCTCCTGTGTATCCACAAGAAATGCTTCACTGGTACTCATATATGTACCATTTTCGATCATAGAACGGATATGGATCTCCACATCTTCCCAATCCATCGTGACAATCGGTGTTTCCCTTGCCTGTGTTCCATAGCCGACACTCATGCCATGCTCATCGAACCACACCGATACCGGATTTCCATTGATTTCAAAACCTTTTCCGGTCTGTCCGTACTCATTTTTCAGAAACTCTACCATCTGCTCGGCATTTCTGCCCTCGGTGTACTTTGCAAAAATACGCTTCCTGCTATGCTGTTTTCCTCCACCACTGCGAAGAATGGTTTCAAGCTCATTCTGTGGCAAAGAAAAAGCAGCGGGCATGGTATATTTCATACTTGCTTCCGCTGCTGCGACTGTTCCGACCTGCTCCTCAAAAGAAGGAAACAGGCTAAGTTGTGTAAAGGTAGGTTCCGGTGCATCTCCCCGGAGTGGCGTATCTGCTACAGGCTGTATACCAGCTCGCTCAATACCACTTCCTCGGCTCTGCTCTGAATGTTGTTCATCTTTGCTACCCAGAGCATCTGATCGGCTTCCTTGAGCTGTTCGGTCACTCCCTCGGTTGCCGCCATCTGGCTTGTCAGCTTCTCCATTCTCTCCTCTGCCTGCTTCTGGATCGTCAGCAGGTGTTCTTTCAATGTCCCTTTCAGAAGAAACGCTGAGTACACGCCCCTGTGGTTCTCCTTCAGATAAGTCTCCCTCATCATTCCGTACTTCGTTACCGTTCCCTCCGGCTGAATGTCCGCCTGTAATGTCGGAATCAGATAATCCCCGTTCTTTTCGTATGTCAGATTCATCGCTATTGCCCCTTTCTACGCTGTTTGGATTGTTGTCACTATATTCCTCATGTCCGCTCTCACTTTCACGCTTTAACGCATTGTAGTCTATTTTAGAAGTATTTGCAAGTCCTTTTTGCGTTAAATTTTGTGATTGTTCCTGTTCGTGGCTTCTGTTATATGCCCTTATGGTTCTTCCAATCTCTAAAAGTACCGGTTTTGCAAGTTCATTTGCTGCATCTCCAAGTACCGCAAGGGTATCCATGGAATTAAATTCGTGGATAAAATCAAAAGCAAACTCAGAACCATATTCCTCCATATCTGCACCACAGGCAGATAAAAGTGTAAAAGAAATACTCTCAGATAAAGTATCTCTTAAACGGATACCGACATTCTGCTCATCCAGTCCTTCTAGGAAGCTGCCCTCGATCATGTACTGCAGATCCGGCAGCAATTCCTCATAATAATCTGCCGCAATCCTCTCAGCTATCTCCATAAGTCTTTCTTCAAACAGCTTCTTATCATCTGTGGCACCATAGATCTGCTCCAGACGCTTAATTACATCTTCCTTATGTTCCTCATGCAATTCCCAAAGTTCCGGATAGCGTCCGATTCTCCTTGCCGCATGGACATCAGAAACATCAAAAACATATTTCAGGCGCTTTCCATGTGCATCATCCTCATCCAAAAGTGCAATACCCTTTGCACCTTTGTTTACCCAGCAATGCATCCGCTCATTCCACAGCTCTATGGAAGCACACGCTGTTGCATCCGGTCTTTGTGCATAGATTAAAAGCTGTTCCCGGAACGGATACTTATACAGTCTTGCCGCTGTGGTCAGGTATTTCATCCATTCCTCACGATTTTTGACAACCTCGGCTGCTGTCTCCTTTGCCAGAGCCGATATAAAATCATATTTTCTCACGCAGTTCTCCTTCCTGTCATAGATATGACAAAAAGGCAGCCACATACACTACCATGACTGCCTTTCCTTTATTTCCCGTTACATTCCTATTCTGTTGTACCAAAGCTGAAAGTCTTACTCTCAGCCGTTTTCTTAGGCGTAAACCTTGCCTTAATTTCCGCAACCCTCCCCTCTAATGCTTGAAACATAGCATCTACCTGTTCCTGTGTATATTCATAGGAACCTCGATTTGCAAGATTCTCCAATCTTCCAATGGCATCCACCGCCTTATTCATGCGGTACTCGCCAATACGGATAAACTTCTCCGCCTTTGTCTCATTTTCCTTTGCCGCAGGCTCACCCTGAATTTCCTCTGCTGTCATTGTTATATTTGTTTCTTCCATGTGTTTTCCTCCATTTTTTGATAAAAAATTAGAGCGTACAGGTTTTCCCATACGCTCTGACGCTGTGTTGTTATTTTAGTTATGTGTGGTATTAGTGTTGCACCGACAAACTTGAATTTATACCCGGTACTTGTCTCGATTTATAGTCATATCAACCAAATGAAATACAAGTAAGATAATAAAAAAAACGGAAACTATTATTATTCCTGCGCCCAGCTTGATAAAATCAATTATACCGCCAAGACAAAAGAGCATTGACCATGTCTTAATCCGTTTTCCAGTAACTCTGCATATTTTCTCTGTGTTTAATCCAGTATAATCTCCTGATAAAAACAGCACACTTCTTTCTGTATTCCTTGATTTGATAAAAAATCTTCCAACAAAAAAGAGAACAGTTGCCATCAGTAAATCAATAAATATAATTATTATTTTCATTTTCAACACCTCTAATTCTAAGTTCACAACTTACGATTTGCAAATTTCTTTCTCTCATAATACCACACTTTTTTCATCATAGATACAGCTATTTCTGCTTCCGAAATTCTTCTAGTATTTTTTCCTCCCTTTCTCGTTCCTCGCAATATTTCCAGAAATCGTGCAAAAATTCAGCGACAGATTTTTCCGGTGCTTCTGTCGGTTCAAGTTCTTCCAGCCTTTTTACAATTTTTATAACTTCCTCGGCATCAAATTCCTCATCGGTGGCTACCAACGTATAATAGTCAAGTTTTTCTTTCAGCATATCTATTTCTTTTTCCTTATTCATGCCAAAGTCCTCCCTTCACTATATACATGACAGTTTTCGACAAAATCTTACAAATTATTTTGGAATTGTTTTCTTCTATTTGTCCTTTTTCGGTGGAAATTCCATCTTAAATTTATACTGAAATCCCTTGATTTCCTTACCGTCTTTCGTGTAGGAAAATTTCTCGATGCTCTCCGGAATCAAATAAGCATCATAGCTGCCTTTCTTGCCTTTTAATCCTTTTACAAGTATCTTTTTCCCTTGAAGCAGGCTCTTGACCTGTGAATCGGAAAGTGTTACCCCAAGTGCCTTGCCGACATTCATACCGCACTTTCCGGTACAGTACGCTCCAAATTTTCCCTTGACTACATCAGCACCACACTTCGGGCATTTGCCTAGCACTTCTTGTCCACCCTTGCCTGTGCCAAACATGGCTTTATGTTCATCACTAACGCTGTGATAGGTCTTTACAAGATCAGTTACCATTGCTTCAATACCTGACATAAACTGTTCTGCAGCAACTTCTCCTTTGGATACAAGAGTAAGCTCATTCTCCCAGTCAGCAGTCAGTTTCGGAGATTTTACTACATCCGGAAGTATCGTGATCAGCTTCATTCCGTCCTCTGTCGGGATCATCTGCTTTTTCTCACGTTTTACGAATCCGTCTTTTACCAGTTTTTCAATAATATCTGCTCTGGTGGCAGGTGTACCAAGTCCTTTCCTCTCCACTTCGTCACCCATATTTTCTGCTCCAGCTCGCTCCATGGCAGACAGCAGGCTGTCCTCAGTGTAATGCTTTGGCGGCTGTGTGAAATGCTCGGAAACCTTTGTCTGCTCCACTGCAATCGTCATGCCCTCACGAAGCTCCGGCAGCTTCTTTTCTTCCTCGGCATCTGATTTATCCTCTGTGGTCTTATAGGAATTTTTGAAGAAATCCTCAAATTCCTTCCATCCATTTTTCCACACTTCTTTGCCGGATACCTTAAACACAATATTGTTGCAGGTAATCTCTGCCTTTGTGGAATTATAAATGTGCTTCTCCCCGGTCGCACACAGCAGACGGTTAGCACACAGGGAAAGTATCTTCATCTCACTCTCCGGTATTGCTTTTAAATCCTGTTTGATGATCTCCATGGTCGGAATGATTGCATGGTGGTCTGTCACTTTCTTGCTGTTCAAAATTCTTTTTATATCCGGATTGAACATGACATTCTGCTCAAATAACAGAGAATTGAAAATCGCTTCGATCACATTTTTTGCAGTACCTTCCATGTCATCGGAAAGGTACTGGCTGTCTGTTCTCGGATATGTTACTAACTTTTTCTCATAAAGGCTCTGCGTATATTCCAATGTCTGCTTGGCAGTAAAACCAAACAGACGGTTTGCATCCCTCTGGAGTGTGGTAAGGTCATAGAGTTTCGGTGGTGCCACCCACTTTTCTTCCTTTATCACAGAAGTGACAAGAGCCTGTCCGTTTTCACAGGCTCCTGCAATCCTCTCTGCTTCCGTTTTATCACTGATATGCTCCGATACAGCATCCAGACCATTTTCCATGATATGAGCCATATAATAGGCTTCTTTCTTGAAATTCATGATTTTACTTTCACGGTCTACCAGCATGGCAAGTGTCGGTGTCTGCACTCTGCCGACCTTTAATGCCTTGCCACCATACAATACCGTAAAAAGCCTAGTGCCATTGATACCCACAAGCCAGTCTGCTTCCTGCCTGCATAGTGCTGACTTGTACATATTGTCATAATCACTGCCTGGACGAAGATTATGGAAGCCGTCACGGATAGCACTCTCCTCCATGGAAGAAATCCATAATCGTTTCATCGGTTTTCTGCACCCTGCCATGTTGTAGGTCAGGCGGAAGATCAACTCTCCCTCCCTTCCGGCATCGGTAGCACACACGACTGCATCCACCCTGTCATCATGCATAAGTTTTTTCAAAATCTGATACTGTGCTTTTGTATCACTTTTCACTTCATGCTGCCATTCCTGCGGAATGATTGGAAGGCTCTCATAGCTCCATTTCTTCCATGCTTCCTCATAGCTTTCCGGCTGTGCCAGTTCTACCAGATGTCCCACACACCATGATACCAGATACTCATTGCCTTCCAAATATCCGTCCTTACGCTGTGTGGCACCAAGAACTGCCGCAATGCTCTGTGCCACGCTCGGCTTCTCTGCAATTACAAGCTCCATCTCTATTCCTCCCCATCTTCTTCGTCATTCTCGTTGTTGTTATCCTCATTGTCATTCTCGTCTGTGTCTACTGATTCTGTATCATCACCACCATTTATGAATGCTTCGTCGGAATCCTGCTCGGTTTCTTCCTCGTCATCATAATCGTAGTCCTCGTCAAGCTCGTCCTCATCTTCATCCTCATCAATGAAGTTTTCCTTTTTCTTCTTAGACTTCACAACATATACCACTCCGATCACAGCTACCGCAGCAATGCCTATTAAAATATATGTAAAGCCGGAACCATCTGCTTTTGCGGTATCCTCTTTCGGCTCACTTGTATCTTCCGTGCTATCTTCGGTGCTGTCCTCAACACTTTCTGCTCCCTGTGTTTTATCTCCTGTGGTATCAGCATTATTGTTTGATAATGCGCTGTCTTTGGTAGGGATTGCAGATTCCAATGCCGCTGAATTTTTCGGAAGTGTCTCGCTGTTATCCGTTGTGGTATTCAGCAGGTCGTTTTCACTGACTTCTGTAAGGAAATACACCTTTTCATCTTCCCCATCACGGTCAATCACAAGATAAAATATCTTTTCTGATGCAGTCTGGATTGTGTAAAATTCCTTGCCTTTTTCTGTGGTCTGGCTGTCACTGCTCTGGTCTGCATCCTTAGAAGTATCTCCCGTACTTGGAGATTGCTTTGCTGTTGCGGAACTGCTTGAAGTTGTTCCACTGCCTGTCTGGGAAACTGTATTTCCATTCACATCCGTTTTCGTATGCTCCGTAATCTGTGCGGTTGCAGAGCTTGGCTTGGTTGCCGACGCATCCACCGGAAGCTGCTGTGCCGGATCTTTTTCACTGCTGTCCTTATTCTCCGGATCGGTGTAATACGGATTGGCTGTTTTATAGATTTCAGAGGTATTTCCTGCATTATCCATGGCAGAAATCGTGAAATACTGATACCCTGCATCGAACTGTTGCAGACGGATATTCAAGGCTCCATTCGTATGCTCTGTAAACTCATAGCCATTGACATAGATTGCCTTGATACCGGAATCCGTATCATGTGCCTGAATGCTCAAAAGACCGTCGCTGACTGCCGCATTTAAGGTAGGCTTGGTAAAATCAAAACACTTGATATAACGGTTTTTCTCGTAGTTCTTGCCCTTCTGGTCTGTGACCTGCACATAAATGGTGCTGTTCTCGGAAATCTCTATGTACATATCCTCGGTAATATCCGTCCAGCTTCCATTCTGTCCGACTTTCGCCTGTACTTTCTGAATGGTAAAATTGCCGGACACTACCGTATCTTCTACCTTGACCGTTACTTTCGTGGTATCATTATGCCATCCAGACGGTGTATTGATTGTGATTTTTACGCTCGGATTGATATAGGCACATTCCTTGTAATCCTTTGCACACACCTCACAATCTTCATCTACTGCATACTGACTGCATTTTTCCTTGCAGGTGCATTTTGCGGAAGGCTGTGTCTCCTCAGTTGTGCCTTCTGTGGAATTTTCTGTTGTATTCTCCGTGGACTGCTCTGTATGATTTTCTCCACTACCGGAACTGTCCTTGTTATCAGTGCCGGACGCTGTGCTTTCTGCACTGCCTTCTTCTGCTGCACTCTCTGTTTTCTGCTCTGCGGTATCCTCCGCATGAACCTCCACAGTATTTGCCCTGTTGGCAAAAAATGCCCCAATCGGCATACAAAAAAGTATTGCCGACAGCATAAGGGACACTACCGCCCTAGCCGATAATTTCCTGTTTTTCATTGATTGAAACCTCCTTTTCCTGTTCCCGTTTCTGTAATAAATTTCTGACTTCATCCTCACTGAGCTTGTTTAACATCTGCAAACGCTCCGATGAGATTTTATATTTTCGTATGATCTTCATGGCTTCGGCATCCTCCGCCATCTGTTTCTGTTCTGCAAGGTCTTTTTCCTTTGCCTGTAGCTGTGCTATCTGCTCTCTGACCTTTTTAAGCTGTGAATTGATTCGTTCTACTGACAAAAATAATTCCTCCCTTCGCTAATTCAATCTTCCAAAACCATAGAAATGGCTCTGCCAGTAAGAAGTATTGATTGATGTGTACTGAATTGGATCACCGCAATGCACCATCGTACCGTTTCCACAGTAGATACCAACGTGTGTAACCGGACGTCCTGCATTGTAGGTTCCTGTAAAAAATATAATGTCCCCTGCCTTTGCATCTGCCGCTGATACCGGAGTACACTGGTCATAAATGCCCTGTGCTGTGGTTCTTGGCAGGTTATGTACGCCACTGTTTGTAAATACCCAGCATACAAATCCGGAACAGTCAAAACTTGCGGGTGCTGTTCCTCCAAAAGTGTATGGCATACCCAGATACCTGTTTGCTTCACGCATAAGCGTCTGTACGGTTGCATCATCATAGGATTCCGGCGGTATCACATTGCTGGTTCCTCCTCCGGTGCCGCCCGTTGTTTCTCCATAAATGGTCTGTTCTCCTGCTTCAAAATAAAATAACGGGTTATAATATTCCCCGTTATACAGACATTCGATATGAAGGTGGCTTCCGGTACTGCTTCCTGTATTTCCGCTTTTGCCTATATTGTCACCTTTTTTTACACTCTGCCCTGCGGACACATTTAAGCTGTCCATGTGGGCATATTTTGTGGTATATCCCTTACTGTCCGTAATCACCACATAATTTCCATAATAGGAATCGTAAGCTGCTTCTGTTACCGTTCCATCATGTGCCGCATATACAAACGTTCCTGTCGGCACCGCTATATCCACACCCCTGTGAAGCTCCTCGGCTCCGGTGTTTGGATTTTTCCGGTAGCCATAATAACTGCTGATATAGTAATACCAGTAATAATCAACCGGAGAAGCAAAGACCTGTAAGCCGCCTTTTGTCTCCGTATAGGCTCCAAAAATTTCCGTCTGTTCGCTGTCCATGCGTCCGGCTACAATGCTCTCAAGCGGTGTGACCGTAAGTGTGACACGAAGAATTGTTACGGTATATTCTTCTTCCTCCTCATACTCGTATTCCTCGGTACGGGTAGTCCCGTCCGGATTTGTTACTATTCTGGTTCCGGTCTTTGTGACTGTCCTTGTCCGTGTTTCCTCTACTTCCTCGGTAGTAAGTGAATACATGGCATCAAATAATTCCTGAATCTCACTCTCTATTCCTGCGGCAGTAAATTCCGTATGGACTGCGGAAAGATAACTGATCAGTGTGTACGGATCATGCCCGATTGCACCAAGGTTATAATCGTATTCATCATATCCCGGATAATCAGTTTCAATCCGGTCAATCTTATTTTGCAGTTCCATTTCCTTTTCTGTAAAAGATAAATCTGCTGCATCAATCTCTGCCGGAAGGCTAAGATATGTGCTTGCCATCGTTGTTGTCACAGTTCCGGTAAACATGGAACCGCAGCTTGATAGTGCCGACATGATCATAATGAGCAGAAGTGCAAAAATACCCACTGTGATAATCAGTGTTTTATTTTTCGTGGCAATTTCCTGTAACTTCTTTGCAATCCCGGTTGCAGCATTGGCTGTCTTTGTAAATGTTTCCTTTGCAGTCTTGGCTTCTGCTCCTACCCGCCTTGCCTTGGCATACTCACGCTTGATGCGCTGTTTCTGTAGCTGCCTTTGCAACTGCTTCTTTGGACTGTTGCCCTTTAGATGTGGATTTTCACTGATGAATTTCTCATACTCCAGCTTCATATCCGCTGTAACCTGTTTTTTGTGCAATCGCTCTAAGCGGTCACGCTTTCTCTGTGCCTTGCTCTTGCGGTGATACTTCATATAGTGGTAAATATCCTCGGCTCGCTGTTCCGTCTTGTGTGCGCCCTCCACAGCAGAATTATCCTTTTCTGTCTCTGCAATCTTGCGATGCACAAAATACATATTTTCGGTCTGGAGCTTGTGAACCGCAGTTTTTCCCAGTCCATCCGGTTTAAATGGCTTCTCCACATCCACCGGAACCACAACATACTTTGCTTTTCCGGTCTGTTCATCAAAGACACGCTTCATCTCATACTGCCGCTTTGTCGGCATCTTGTCCTTTGCTTTCTGCAACTTTCGGCGGTTCTTTTCCGACTTATCAAAAGCCTTCTGTACTTTTTGGTCTGTAAATTCGTCCGCCTGCCCCTGCGAAAATGTGGCGTCCTTTATCTGAAGATCTCCATAATCGGACTGCTTTGCATTTTCTGACTTTGCACGCTCTCTGTGTGCGTGTTCTCTCTGCACACGCCTTTTGTGATATTTTCCTTTTTCCTCAGACCGTTGGTAGGTGTCCCTGACATGAACCTCATTTTCCATCGTGCTGTCAGAATCCCCCGGCTGTTCCTTCTGCATGAAACTGTTTTCCTTTAAGAATGCCTTTTCCGCATCGGCTTCTGACTTCTGGACATTGTGACCAGAAGTGTTCTGTTGCTGTTGCAACTGACGGTAATATTTCTTTTTATTGCCCGTTTTTCTCTCTGCTCCAGTTTCCAACTTTTGGACATTGTGACCAGAAGTTACATTTTTTGTATCACTGCCATGGTTCGCATCCCGTGGCAGATTGCTCACAGGCTTCTCATTGGCATGAAAATGATTTTCCGTAGGAAAGGTGTTATCCTGCCTGTGTTCTGTGTGTTTTGCTCCAGTCACTTCCTTATCCTTGGAAAATGTCTCTTTTTCAAATGCCTTTACTGCCTGCTTCTTCTGTCTTTTTTCTGCCATTTTATACTGCGTCCTCCTTCTGCACCGATTCCTCCGGCTTGGTATTCATAATTCTGTAAGTCTTGGTGTCTGTCGGATATTTGTCTACAAATGGAATTACCACATTGTCAAACAGTATCAGACCACTTCCCGGCTCGGAGTTGGTGACATAGGAAAGCTGCTTATCAGAAAGTCCCAGCTTATCAGCGAGAATTGCCTGATCTTTGGCATTCTGATTTAACAGATACACAAAATCGCTGTTACCCAAAATACCTTCAATCTCCTCAGAACGAAGAAAATCGCCCACGTTCTGCGTCAAACCTGTCGGAATACCGCCCCATTTTCTGAAACGCTTCCATATTTCCACAGAATAGATAGCGGTCTGCTTCTCCTTCAGAAGAAGGTGGAACTCATCACAGTAATAACGGGTAGCAATCTTTCGCTCCCTGTTCTGCGATACCCTGTTCCAAACCGCATCCTGCACGATTAACATACCCAGCTCTTTCAACTGGTTTCCCAAATCTCTGATGTCAAAGCACATGATACGATTGCCGCTGTCTACGTTGGTATGGTGGTTGAAGTAATTCTGGGAACCATGCACATACAGCACAAGGCTGTTTGCGATACGCTCCGCCTTTGGATTTTTGTGTGCTAACAGGGCATCATATAAATCTTCCAGCAGCGGCACATTTTCCGGCACCGGATTTTCAAAATACTTGTCATAAATATGACGGATACATTCGTCGATGATACCTTTCTCATCGTTCTCCAGACCGTCCTTGCCACCTGCGATCAGGTCACATAATGTTATGATAAAATCAGATTTCAGTTTTAATGCTTCCTTATCCCCCTTATGGCTTAGCTGAATATCCATCGGATTCAGATAGTCCTTGGAATTTGTAGCAAGTTTTACCACCTGTCCATGTAGTGCTGCCACAAGAGCAAAATACTCTCCCTCCGGATCGCAGATGATAATATCGTCCTTTGTGATAAGAAAACAGCTTAAAATCTCACGCTTTGCACTAAAACTCTTACCACTTCCGGGAGTACCTAAGATAACTCCGTTTGGTGTACGGAGCCTTTTTCTGTCTGCCATAATCATGTTGTTGCTAAGTGCATTTAATCCGTAATAGATTGCCGGTGCAGGCATAAATAACTCCTGTGTGCAGAATGGTACTAAGATTGCGGTGCTTTTTGTGGAAAGCGTACGCTCAATGCCTGTCTCATTGCATCCAATCGGTGCGGATGCCATAAGTCCCTGTTCCTGCAAATACTGTAAACATCTGAGGTCACAGTTTGCCTGCTGAATGATACCGGACACCCTCTGCATTAAGCTCTCCAGTTCCCGCTTGGTTCTGCCATAACAGGTAATAAGGAATGTCATGTTGATCATCTTCTGGTTGCTCGTATTCAAATCATCGAGAAATTCCAGCGTGTCCTTTTCATAAGTCACGATGTCTGTTGGAAGAATATCCATATCATAGCCGCTTCTGACTGCCTTTTTCTGTTCCTCAATCTTCATTTTCTGGATATTGGAAATAACCGCTTTTAACTTCTTGATTGCCTTTACCGGATCTTCCGTCTGCATGTGCATGGAAATCGTAAGATTAGCATCAATATCCAGAAGATACTTGATCAGCTCGTCCGTAAACTTCGGTGCGATAATATCCAGATAGGACACACAGCCATACATATTCCCTGACTTAAAGCGGTTCGGATAGCGGAAATCAAATCCCGGCGGTGCAATATAGTCCTTGACCGACTTACCGGATTCTGCCAAATCCTTAAATGAAAAACGGAAAGGCTCCATGGTATCCTGATTAAAATATTCATGCAGGATGCGCAGTCTTTCCTTTCCGTCCAGTCCCCTCGCAAGGGTTCCTATGTTGTTTAAGTTCCGTATGACATCTTTTTCAATGTTGTTAAGGCGGCTCTTGGCTTCCTTGTAGCCGTTGCTTTCTACACCAAAAATCAGATATTTTGATTTGATGATACCGTTGTTGCCCTTTGCCGCCTGCTTCTTTAACATCTCCGTGTATTCCTCACGGATGTCGTTAAAATCATCCTCCTGCCACGGAATGTCAAACTGTTCTGTAAGCATCTGCTCGTTGACCTGCCTGTTGAAAAGCACCAGTTCAAACTTCACAGACGGATCAAAATAATTGATAAGCTTGCTGTACTGTGCCAGTATGTCCGCCTGGTCATCCACTTCCAGAAGCTCATAGTTTATATCAAAAAATTCCACCATCTTTGTATAATAACGGTGGCTGACCTGACAGATACCATCACGGAACATCTTTTCAAAAGTGATCGTCCTTTGTGCGGTAGTCGGCTTTTCTTTCTCAATGCTCTTTCCCGATAAAATATGCTTTAACTGTATAAGACGCTTCTTTTCTGAAAAGGTAAGACCGCCACTTTTACTGTTGTTCCTGCTATTGCCTTTATAACTGCTTTTTCTGCGGCTTTCCGGTTCTGCCTTTTGCTTTTTCTTCAAGATAACGAACCTCCCTTCGTAATTTTTCTTTTTCTTCCAACTGCTTGTATAAGTTCTCTGACCGGTATGGTCTTATGCCCGGTGTGAGTATCTTCTGCCGGAGCATAAAATACAAAATCTTCTCCGCCGGAAACCCGTTTTTCTCATACATCGCAAAAAAGAAGAACGGAAGCATTGCTCCCATCATAAGAAGTGATGCGGCTGATGTTCCGATCAGTCCCTTGGTTAAAAAATACAAGGGTATCCCTGCTACTGCCGCACCGCTGAAACAGATGATCTGTCTCTTTGTCAAGTTCAGTGCCACTTTTGTCTTGATACCGGACAAATCTTTTGGCACCTGCACGGATATTGCCATGTCGTTCCTCCCTTAGTGCGCATTCCAGATAGATTTTGACAGCGAACCTGTCTTAAACAGGGAAAAACATAAAATCACAGTATATGCTGCCACCGACCAGAGTGCCGTATGCAGGTTGTCGGCTACTGCCACACCTGCCACCAGCACCGCATAGATTGCGACGCACACCATCATAAAAAAGCCCTGAAATGCCAATGCACAAAGTCCCTTAAAATAATTAGTTCCTATCGTTCCCCATTCCCGGTTGGTTACGGTTGCACAGGGAACAGGTGCTACTGATACATAAAGATATATTTCAATCATTCGCCCATAAAGAATGACGGTGATCAGGACTGACATGATTTTCATACATAAACTGACGATCATGGTCTCCATCCCCAGTCCTAACAGCTCGCCTATGCTCATCTCCGAAAACTGCTCATTGAACATCGTCTGCAGCGTACTTGAAACATCAATACTGGTTTCCCCGCTGATTGCTGCCGCTGCGGAATTGACGATGTGGCTTCCCACATCAAATACCGCCATTACAATGTCAAAAGTCTTGCTAAGAAGCATGACTGCAATACACGCTTTCATAAAAAAACGGATAAAAATTGCCGTATTGAAGTCATGCAGATTATTCTTGTCAATAACCATGGAAATAAGCTCGTAGACGAGTACAAAACTGATGATCATTCCCGCTATGGGAATCATCACGTTATCGGACAGGGTTTTTATCATGTCAAAAATACCGGAGTTCCAAGTGCTGGGAGTTTTGCTGACCTCCCCTGCAATCGTGCCTACCTTGTCATTGACATCGGTAAACATGGTTTCAAAGTTTGTCAGCACCCATCCCTGCAACAGTTCCTTTATGAATTCAGTAATCTTATCAATGATCCCGCCCATGAATTATGAGAACAGTGTGGTAAGCTGTGGGATTACCGTCTGTGCCACAATGATGATGCCACCGCCACTCATAAGCTGCTTGATTCCCTGTGATTTTGCACCGGGATTATCATTTCCGTATCCTTCGAGAAGATTGATAACTCCCCATACGCCTACACCTGCGCCGATTGCGGTTACTACTGTTTTAAGTCCTGTTACTGATGTTGTAAAAAAGCCCATTTATTTGTCTCCTTTTTCAAAAAATAAAAAGGGAGCTTCTCTGAATTATAATTTTTAGAAAAGCTCCCATATCATAAGTTCCATATTCAGTTGTAAAACAACTTCTGGTCACAATGTCCAGAAGTTAAGCTGTGATTTCTCCGACATCGCATACCTCATCCACCACATCATTCCTCTTAAAGCGGAGTCTGTTGCGGTTCTTGACGTATTTTTCAATGTCAAATTCATTCTTTTTGTCATAATCGGATAACAGCGGGTACTGCTTATGCTTCGTTATATCAAATTTATCTGAGAAAAATGGTCTCACACCTCTAAGCTGCATGATACACTTGCTGCCATCCATAACCGCAATCTCGTCCTGACTCATTAACTCCTTTCCGGTCTTTTGATAATTCAGACCGTAGGACTGGCTCGTACCTCTCGTATCCGAGGTATTATAAAGGTCAATTGTTTCTTTTCCAAGGATTTCTGCCAAGTCTTTCAGAGTATCTTTCTCTTTTCCTCCCAGAAACAGGGTAGTGTCGCAGTTTCCTTCAATCGTGGAAGCGTTGTCCCGGTACAGAGCCTTGAGCTGTGACTTTGACTGCAAAATAATAGAAGCTGATATTTCTCTCGACCTTATGGTCGCTATCAGCTTCTCAAACTGTGGAATCTGCCCGATGTTTGCAAACTCGTCCAGTAAGCACCGAACGTGAATCGGCAGTCTTCCGTTATATACATCATCTGCCTTGTCACAAAGCAGATTGAATAACTGCGAATACATGATACTTACAATGAAATTGAATGTCGCATCGGTATCGGAGATAATGACAAACAGTGCTGTCTTTTTCTCACCCAATGTATCAAGCTCCAGTTCATCATAAGCAGTCAGGTCACGCAGCTCCTTGATGTCAAATGGTGCCAACCTTGCACCACAGCTAATCAAAATAGATTTTGCTGTCTTTCCTGCGGCAAGTTTATATTTCTTATACTGCCTTACCGCAAAATGGTTTGGGTTCTTCTGCTCCAGCTCCTCAAACAGCAGGTCAACCGCATTTTTGAAATTTTCATCATCTTCCCTTGCTTCACTGGCATCCACCAGATCAATCAGCATGGAAAAATTCTGTTCTTCCTCCGGTGCTTCGTACCAGATATATGCGATCAGTGCCGTGTAATAGAGCTTTTCAGCTTTTACCCAGAAATCCTCAGAGGCTTGCTGTCCTTCCCCTTTGGTATTTACAATGATTGTGTTTACGAGTTTCAGAATGTCCTTTTCGCTCCGGATGTAAGCGAAAGGGTTGTAATGCATTGATTTTGCAAAGTTAATGGTATTAAGCACCTTAATCCGGTAATCATTCTCAGACAGCATCCTGCCGCATTCGACCAGCACAGTGCCTTTCGGATCAGTGACCACATAGGAACTGTGCATCTGCATAAGGTTCGGCTTCACAAAAAAACGTGTCTTACCGGAACCGGAACCGCCGATCACAAGAATGTTTTTATTCCTTGCATACTTCGGCTGCTTTGGTCTGCCGGACATCATAAGACGCTCCGTTGCCGTTAAAAGCACGTTGTTTTCAAATACCGGATCGACATAAGGCTCTATGTCTTTGGCAGTTCCCCACCTTGCCGAACCGTATTCTACTCCCTGCCGGAATTTCTTTGCATTTTTCGCTTTATAATAAACTACCATACGAAATCCAATTCCGCATCCTACTCCTACCAGTAAATCTCTTGGCAGAAAGCTCGGAAGCGGATTATGGAACGCACCTCCAATCCCATTGATTGTGTCCAACACATTCTGTAATGTATTATCACCTGCCTGCTGTCCATACAGCCATGAAACCTTATTCAGAACATACCCGAAGATCACATAGGGAGCACATTTCAGGGCAAGCTGCTTTTTATTTACCCCTTTTGTTTTTTCTTTGAGAGTTTTCGGAATTGACTGCAAATCTTTCACAATCCCGTCAATGACCTTGCTTATAAGCTCTGTCCCTTGTCCTTATTTTTCTCTCTGCTGCGCTCCTTATTTTTATTCTGTGCAACAATCTTCTGAAGTCCTTTCAGTTTCTGTCTGAGTGACGGACGCTGCTGTTTTTTCTCATTAACTTTGACAAATTCCTTGAATGCCTGTGCAATCACATCGGCATCCTTGCCCTTGAAAAATACAAGATACTTGGGTGGTTCCATGGTCTTATCCTTTTTTACTGCGAAATCGACATTGTATTTCCTTGCAACACGCTCAAAGGATTTAATATTGCTATCCGTAACCTCAATGGACTTTGCACCCTCTCCCTGACCGACCAGCTTTTTTACCGGGATTTTCCCATGGGAAGGCTCCTTATGCTTCTGGTGTTCCAGATACATCTTCATCGCCTTCTGTAACACGCTTGCGGTCAGTTTGGAAGTCTTGATTGCAAGAGCAATGGTTTTCTGTGTTGTTTCCTCCTGCACGGTGTACCTCCTTCCTTATCTGCACCAACTTGATTTAGGGTGGAACCAACAGCCTGTGAAGCTGTGTTTTCATTGCCATACTTACTGCTCCTCCCCTTCCTCAAGGTCTTTATCCCACCAGTTCATTTCTTCCTCATAAAAATCCTCGAATATATCAGCAGGAATATTTTCTTTCTGCTTTCTCGCTTTCATAATGTCTCTTGCTATTTTTGCCACAATTACCACAGCAATAACAGCAAGCAATAATTTCTTCACATCTTTTCTGTTCATTTCCTTTTCCTTTCCACTTCTGGACGCCGTGACCAGAAGTTGTTGCAATAAAAAAACAGATACAAAATCTTTCGATCTCATATCTGCCTTAACGCTGTATATTTTTCTATATTCTTTTTGATTAGTAGAGCTTTGCACCTGCCGGAATTGCATCATCCAGCATAACTAAATTAAGCTTTTCCTCTCCATTTACTGTATGAACAGCGGATAAAAGCATACCACAGGAATCAATTCCCATCATACTTCTAGGTGGTAAATTTGTAATTGCAAGTAATGTCTTTCCGACCAGTTCCTCCGGTTCATAATATGCATGGATTCCAGAGAGAATAATTCTGTCTGTTCCTGTGCCATCATCTAAAACAAAATGTAACAGCTTTTTGCTTTTCTTCACAGCACATACATCATCGAGCAGCAGACAATGTGATAACACTTCCAGATTTTCCATGTTTATCAGCCGTTGAACAACAGTATTTGTATTCTCCGGTATTTCATGAGCTTCCATTGCAATATCCCGCCTTGCTTCCCTGCAATACTTATACAATCCCAAGATATACTTATTCGACAGGATAAAACCATACGCATCATTATTCAGATATATCATTTTATGCTTTTCCCATTCCTCCGGCAATGAAAAATAGCACTTTGCTGTTTCGATATAGCAGTCTCCCTCATAAGTAGGCTTCATCTTCCTTTCCTGCCGGAGCATCTGATGATATATCTTTTCCCGGTCAAATATACTTCTTGCTCTGGTAAAATCAGGTGTCCTTCCACGCATAAAAGTGTAAACATTATTGATCACCGTTTTTCCCGCTAAAGACTTGTAATTGCCTACCCTGTGAAGGTACTGCAATACCTGTGTCAGCTTCTCCACAGAAGTAATCTCTTGATAATTATTTGTATCAATCTCCATTTGTTCAAAAGATAATGGTGTGCTTCCTTTTTTGATTTCACGCTCCATGATACGCTTGGTGTCTCTCATTGATTCCATATCAGTTCCTTTCCACTTCTGGACGCTGTGACCAGAAGTTATAAAACAAGCAGGTACAAAACATTCATTTCATACCTGCTCCTGTTCAGCAAGAAATTCTCTTTCCTGCAAGTTCCATTATGATATTGATTACTTCCCTAATGATTGCAATAATTTTTATTGCAAGGACAATCACTCCGATCATGCCGCCTATGACTGCGTCAAGTGCCAACACTCCAATGCTCCCTGCAATTCCAAAATTGCGAGGTATCAGCAGTACGAGCATCTTTTGTATGCCGAATGGAAATCCACTCATAATCCAGAATTGAAACCAGTTTACTCCGTTCTCTCCCAGACATATCCAGTAACACATATTCAGCCATACTGCAACAAATGCCAGCGGCAAAATCACCTTAAATAATACCCTTTTCATGCCATCCACCTCCATACATATCATGCTGCACTTCCTGCTGATAGAAATGATTTATCGTAGTTGGTGCATTATAAAGTGCTGTTATCATATACGCTTTGATATTTGTAATCTTTGTCGTTGTCTCTTTCATGCAACCAATCACATATTCCAGATGACTGCTGTTCAGTTTCAAGAATCTGGATTTTACAAGCTCATACGGATAATCCTCACCTGCAACTCGGATTGATTTTCTCTTTACGCACACTACTTCGCAGATTATCCCAAATAATTCGTCATAAAGTTCTTTTTCACCATAACCATCATACTTCATGTGATGATCATAATTGATATTTTCTTTAATCAGTTCTATGTATGCCTGTGCATCATCCATCGAATCAATCACATCATCTTGTGGCTTTTCTGTTGCAGATTGATTGATAGGATTGTTATAACTCTCCTCAGTATGGTTATAATTAGTCTGATTCATATAAGTCTGATTATAGTTAGTATAATTAGGGTTCGATTCTCCGACTTCTTGAGGTTCGATTTCCGAACTTCCAGAGGTTTGATTTTCTGACTTCCGAAAGTTCGATTTTCTGACTTCTTGAAGTTTGATTTTCTGACTTCCAGAAGTTCGATTTTCTGACTTCTTGAAGTTCGATTTTCCGACTTCTGTGATTTCATCAGCATTAGCAGGCTCTTTTTCGTCCATCTGTTCAGTAATAGAAGCAAAATTTTTCACATAAATTATATCCGGTTTTCCAAGTCCTCTGCGCACCTTTTCTACCAGACCAATTCCTTTTACAGAATCAAGCTCTGCCAATACCTTAACAGCTTTTTCCTTAGCGCATCCCAAATCCTCCATAATGCTGTCTATGGTATAAATGATGTATGCACGATTTTCATCGTCAAACCATTCATTTTTCATAGACAGCGACATACGATCAAGCATAAGTCCATACAACAATTTAGCATCACTGGACAGCTTCTTAAATCTCTCGTCCTTTATCAGCAGGCGTGGAACACGATAGAATGAGAACTGTTCCGCTTCTATTCCGTAATAATAATCTAGCTGCAAAATTTCTCCCATTCTCGTCTCCTCCTTCCTACTGTGTATTCTTCCAGTTATCTAATAGCTGAAATATTATTTTTTCTATATCATCTGTGCTGTATGTATCCGGAAAATAACTGTTAATACGTTCCGTTTTTATAACAACCTTACGCTCTACTGGCTTTTCTTTCTCCAGAAGCATACGCACCATTGGAAAAGTCAGTTCTCCCTTTTTGTCACTCTCCTTTAGCATGGCACTCTGCTGTTTGCTTATGACAGCATTGGTGTCCTGTATGGCAACCAATACCCATTGCTGTGCATCCTCGGATAAAAATGAAAGGTCAACAGCCTGCATAATGCCTATTTTCCCTGCATCAACCATATCAAGCAATGGTTCCGATAAGCGTGAAATCCATATATATCTTTGAACTGTTTTTGCACTTTCTCCTGCGGCTTCTCCAAGTTCTTCCAAAGTAAGTCCGCCTGTTCTGCTTCCCTGATGCTTCATAGCATCATATTTCATGCGGTATGCCTTTGCTTTTTCGCTTGGAAGAATATCTTCTCTTTGGATATTGCTGTCCACCATAATAATCGTGGCTTCATCATCCGTATAATTACGGATAAACATCGGCATTGTTTCAAGTCCTACCAGTTCACACGCATGTCTCCTGCGATGTCCTGCAATAATTTCATAGCCGCCCTCAGCTCTTGGTCTTGCAATACCCGGCATCAGCACGCCATGCTCTCTGACACTCTCCACCGTCTCCTGCATCTTTTCATCGTCCAGTACCTTAAATGGGTGACCTTTGAACTCATGCAGTTCTGATAATGCAATTTCCTGTACCTGCTCTATTCCTGCCTGTGGCTGTCCATCTCCGAATAAATCATCGAAGCTGTTCAGTTTTACCTTTGCGGCACTTCCTGTTTTATTCATCTGCAAGCACCTCCTCTGTCAATGACTGATAGGCACTCGCTACTTTTCCATTTGGATCATGCTCATAAATGCTGACACCTTCAGCAGAAATCTCCGCAGCTCTTACCGACATCGGAATACTGTTTTCAAATATTCTTACCTTGCTACCATAATTCTCCACAACCAATGCACTGATGTCTTTTGCATAATTCGTTCTGTTATCAACCATAGTAAGCAGAATACCTTCAATCTCCAATTTTGGATTGATCTGCCTTTTTACCTTTCCTATGGTCTTTATAAGCTGTTCCAGACCTTTTACCGGCAGATATGCTGCCTGCACCGGAATAAGGATGCTGTCGGCACTTGCAAAGGCATTTATGGTAATCATGCCAAGGGAAGGCATACAATCAATCAGAATGTAATCATACCTTTCTTTCTGCTGTTCTATATAAGTCCGAAGCACAAGCTCCCTGCTCATGACATTTACCAGTGATACTTCCAATCCCGACAACTCTATATTGCCGGGCATAAGGTCTACACCCTCGTCGTGCTTTAGGATGCCATAATCCGGCTCCATATCTTCTTCATTGATGATATTCGCCATAATGGTTGCAAGAGATACATCCAGTTTATCCGGCTCCTGAAAGCCTAAACTTGCTGTCAGGCTTCCCTGTGCATCCGCATCTATCAGAAGCACCTTTTTCCCCTTTTTTGCAAGTCCAATACCTAGATTACTTGTTGTGGTGGTCTTTCCAACTCCACCTTTCTGGTTTCCGATTACTATAACTTTACACATGATGAAATTCCTCCAAATTCTACTATTATTCTTTTACATTGCTCTTTTTTACTTCTACATACGATCTGTAATATTTGTCTGTTCCCTTGTTCGAGTATAGGTCTGACATCTCCAGAACCTCTACCTTTGGATTTCTCTGCATGATTTTTTTGAACCATGTAATATCATTTTTTGTTCCCATCAACCGAATCTTTAACATCAATCATTTCCTCCAAACATTGCATACAAATTTTTATTGTATGTGGCATACTCCGGATAGCGAATCTGTATTGCCTGCCAGAAATATGGTGCATAGCAACAGCAGAACAAATCCCCTACTGAATATCTCCGGCACTCATCCACCTGTTCCTCTGTGTCCTGTTCATCATCCACGCTCGGTGTACCATTGCAATACAGATTAAATGCCATTCTGACAACCTTTGCACTTCCACTGGTCTGCCAGCCTTCATGCAGGCACTCCGGTTTTACACATCCAGTCTTGAAATTATAAATTCTATCCACATTTCTTCGTGTATCTTCGTTCATTCCAATGCAATAGCAAAGTGCCTTGTGATATACATCTGCTTCTCTAACTTTCTGAATTTTTTCATAGTAGAATTTCTCATGTGCTTCACTGATAAAGTTAATATTTTCTTTTTCTGCTCCTAACGCTGTACTGTTCATACTGACTTCCTCCATTTTCTTATTTTGTTCCGTTGACCATAACAAAAAAGGACATTCCTCTAAAATTTCTTTTAGAAAAATGTCCTTATAGTACAAAATATGAACTTGAACTGACTCGATTTTAATTTAAAATCGTTTGTTTTAACCCTTTAAGATAGGTTATTTTGTCGTACTCCTGTCGTACCATACAAGTTGGAAGTCCGCAAACCCTTGATTTTATTGGTCTTTTTTATCCAATGACTTCATTGTCGGGAATACCCAAGAGGATAAAGTATTATTCCACATTATCAGGTATTATCCCATATTTGCTGCATTTTCAAAACGTATTATAAGGTATTATTCCGTACCATGCAAGCAAAATTCGTAGTAACTTTGTAGTATATCAGTTATTTTGTTGTTATAATTCACACATTTAATCTTAGGACTCTCTCCTAAAATATATCAAGATTGTGTGATAAGTTTTCGATTGCTTCTTTTTTCTTTGCGTCTGTGACCTCCGCATATATATCCATTGTTGTTTCGATATTAGCGTGTCCCATGACAGCCTGAATGACTTTTACATTTGTTTCCTTTTCGCAGAACCTCGTGCAAAAAGTATGCCGCAGGTGGTGGCAGGAAAAGTTTGGAATAATGACAGGTTGCCTTCTCTCTTTTTTGGCATTTATCACTTCTTCCGCATTGTAATTCTCCAAAATCCTTTTGATTGTTCGGTTGACTGTTTGAGGATTATGGATATTACCGAAACGGTTACAGAAAATGAAGCCCGTCATACCATCAATTACAGTACTATTAAAACCATTTTCTTTCTGCACCTCGTATTCCTCTTTGAAAGCCTCATAAACCGCATCCATCATTGGAACAGTCCGAATACCCGCTTCTGTCTTTGGAAGTGACACCGCAAACTCTGACTTTCGTGTCTTGTTCCCTTCTCTTGCATAATAAGTCACGCTATGATTGATACTGATAAGACGTTTTTCAAAATCTAAATCGTCCCACCTCAGTCCAATAACTTCTCCAATTCTACACCCAGTTCCTAATAATACTGTAAATAACGGGTGCCAGTGATAAAATACCGGATTGTTTGCGGTATAATTCATAAATGCTCTCTGCTGTTCTACCGTCAAAGCGTGTCTAATGCCTTTATTCTTTCCTGCTTTTCTTTTGATTTCTGCCATAACACCGTCAGAAGGATTCATGCGTATTATTCCATCACGCACTGCCAACTGAAATGTAGGGTGTAAAACCGTATGGATTGTGTCAACCGTGTTTGCCTGCAAATCCTTTTCATTCAACAGGTAATAGTAGAAATACATTACATCGGAATACTTAATCTCTCCGATTTTACGCTGTCCAAACCCCTCCCTAACAAAATGGTCATACATATATAGGTAATTAGAGCGTGTTGTCCTGCGTAAGTCATACTTCGTTGACATATACCTGTCAAAAACATAATTCAAGGTTGCACTTCCAGCCACATAGACATCCAATCCGTCAAGCTGATTTTTAATCAAATCTGCTTCTTTCTCCCTTAGTGTCTGTAAATCTCTGGCATATACAAATCTGCGTTTCTTGAACGGATCAGTGTATGTATATACATAAGTGTTATCCGTTCTTTGGGATTCCCCCTTTCTTAAAGCTCTGCCTTTGTTATCTTTTCTTGCTTTTGCCATCTCTGCTCCTTTCTTCAAGGAAAGAGATTTTGCACCTCCGCATCCGGTGTCTTAAGCAATAAATCAACACCCGTATGCAATAATTGAGTTATGGTCATTCCGTGACTGTCCGCATAATCTTTCAGCTCTCGCAGCTCGCTGTCCGTTACCCTTAAACTTAATGTGTTCAATTTCGGGGCATCAGACTTTGGTCTACCCATTTTAGCCATCTGTATGCACCTCCAATCACTTCTATCTACCATTATACTTTCCGTATACGAAAAGTCAAGTGTTTTTACTGCAAAATCTCTCAAACCCCAAAATTGTCACACATACAATCTGAACGTTTCCAAATATTGCTCAAAAATATCACAATTTACAAGTACCAGCTTATCGACCTTATATATTGCCTTTGCATCTTTCGCCATCTGCTCAAATTTACTCTGACACATACTATACATTTCTGCACCTTCCTTGTAACGAACAAATCTCTTTCCGTTTTTCATTCGCTCCACTATCATCACCTCTTTCCGACATAAAATATGTAGCTTATTATCTGCCCATGACAGCCGCAAACTCTTTCCGGCTCTCATCAGCAGACAAATAATCTTTTCAAAAAATCCATACAGGTGGCAGCTCATTACACCGCCCACATCGGTATCGCACCGTCAATCAAATTTGACCGGAAATCTCCGGAAGTATCATTATCAAAAATATGTATCCTCGCCCCACACAACTGCTGTGCATTTTGCCAGACATTCATCGCTCCTTACCTTAACTTCAATATCAGCAATCAATATTCCCTCGTATGCACTTTCACAAAATAATGAAAGCAGGTATCTCATGGCGTGTCCGCATAGTGGCTCCACATATCTCACACGTCCTGTATGTATTTGTCTATGAAATTGTCAAGGTACACTCGCAAGCTGACGCCTGCATTTTGGATAAAATCAAATCGGACTTATCAGCCCAAAAAGCACATAAACACTCTCCCGTCTGCTATGAACGGTTCTGTAAAAATTATGTGCTTTACAAGAATGACAAGTTTAGAGTTTCAGCTTATCCGGTCCATACTTACGGATAATCTGCAACAGCACCTTCTTATGCACCCCTTCCGTCTGCTCATA
>OMEC01000228.1_pt1 | contig 32459 bp, 28 predicted proteins | sample 1673401 | NCBI WGS metagenome assembly OMEC01 (sample SAMEA103958110, study PRJEB25191) | human gut metagenome | reverse complement strand
TCTCCGGCTTCATGAACAGCGCATCCTTGGTGCCCCAGTCGTCGTGAGAGAAGATCACGTCCGGCTGCAAATTGTCGATGAGCAGCTTCACGTACAGCAGCCGATACGTGGTGATGTAGTCAATGAGCGCGTGCATCTCCTGTGGGTGCTCATACAGGTTCGTCAGCGTGTCCTCAAAGCCCATCAGGAAGTGGCACTGCTCGAAGATACCGGTACCCATAAAGCCCGCCAGCAGCTTCTCCTCCCCGCAGGCCGCCCGTGCCGCGGCGCGGCACGCCTCCCAGCCCTCCGTGCAGGCGGCGATGTCCGGCGCGTGCACCGTCTCCCGCCAATGGGTGATGTCCGGGCACACCGCCAGGCCGTCCGTGGTAACGGGCATAGGCCCCGGCGCGTCGGCGGGAAAGCTGATGGTGGTGCCCCAGCGGTCTTTACTGACGGTCCCCCGCTTCCGGTTGCCCCGCAGATAGGTGTTGATGGGATCGTTCAGGCACATGTGCAGCGCCTCGTACTGGCACAGCTGGCGATCCGGCTGGCCATTGGGCTTCAGCAGCTCCAGAAAGTTCTCCTTGGGTGTCATCATATCATTTCACCTCTTCGGTATAGAGTAGGCACGATGTATATGTCATGGTTCGCGGTCCGTAGTTATACGACAGCCCGGACCGCAGGCACACGTCCCCCACCAGCAGTCCGTAGGCCTCCATAGATGACATCCGCTTGTCCGGGAACCGGCAGGGCCGGTCCGGACAGGTACACCGTCGGCACACGGTGCACGCCCCTGCTGACAGAGGCAGGCAGTCCGGCAGCAACAGCCGCGCCTGCCGCGCAAAGTCCGCAAAGGCCCGCTTGTGCCGCCGTTGGATCGCCTCCATCCCCTCGTAGTCGAAGTCATCCGCCAGCGTCCCGGTGGTCTGCACCAGCACCCCGGCATCGAAGCGCCCCATGGCCGCCGCGGCATCCTCCAGCGTCCCGCAGCCGGGCGGACAAGCCCAGTTGGCGTTCCACTGTCCGCACCGGTCCGCCCGGCACATCTCCCGCACCTCCCGCCGGGACGTCAGCGCGTTCATGTCCACCGGCGCGGCGTGGGAGAACCCGTTTTCCGCCGCCAGCGTCATCAGTTTCGTTCTCATGGCAAATCCTCTTGACAAAGCCGCCCCGGGCTGATAAAAGTAGTAGTGGAATTATTATAAAAAGGGGTGTTGCCCGTGTCAAGTATCCGCGTGACCCGCGGCGGAGATGTTTTTCGCCTCCCCTGCAATGATACCGATACCCTGCTGGCTCTGCTGCGCCGCGCTGGCTGTACCCTGCCCGCCGCCTGCGGCGGCCACGGCCGCTGCGGCAAATGCCGCGTCAGCGTCAACGGCGTGCCGCGTCTGGCCTGCCGTGTGGTGCCGGAGGACGGCGACGAGATCGTCCTCCCTCCCGCCGCCGGCGGGCGTATCCTCACCGAGACGCTGGATCCCCCCGCCGTCCCCACCGGCGAGACAGGCTGCGCCGCCGCCGTCGACCTGGGCACCACCACCACGGCGCTGCGGCTGTACGACCTGGCCACCTGCCACGCCCTGGCCACCTGCGCCGACTGGACGGCTCTGGCCCCCTACGGCGCGGATGTCATCACACGCATCCAGTATACCATCGACCACCAGGACGGACTCACCCGCCTGTCCTCCCTGCTCCGCCAGCAGCTGAAGGCCCTGCTCACCCGGGCACTCTCCCAGGCCGGGCGGCAGCCCGCCGAGCTGAAGCGCACCGTGACCGCCGGCAACACCGTCATGCAGAGCCTGCTCGCCGGTGTATCCGTCCGCCCGCTGGCCGCCGCCCCCTTCTGCCCGGAGACCTTCTTCCGTCAGGGCTCCGGCCTCACGCTGCTGGACGCGCCGCTGTACTGCGTCCCCTGCGCGGCGGGCTTCGTGGGCGGCGATATCACCGCCGGCCTGCTGGCCTCCGGCCTTGCCCGGCGCGCGGGCCATTTCCTGTTTCTGGACATCGGCACCAACGGCGAGATGGCCCTGGGCGGCATGGATGGCTTCACCTGCTGCGCCGTGGCCGCCGGCCCCGCCTTCGAGGGCGCGGGCATCGCCTGCGGTATGCTGGGCGTGGACGGTGCGGTCAGCCGCGTCCGGTACAGCGACGCCTTCAAGATGAACGTCATCGGCGGCGGCGAGGCAGTCGGTCTTTGCGGCTCTGGTCTCATCGACCTGACGGCCCTCCTGCTGCGCCTGGGCGTCATTGACGAAGGCGGCCGTCTCCTACCGCCGGAAGACGCGCCTGAGGCGTTCCGCCGCTATTTGACCCGTGACGAAAACGGCTGCGGCGTCTTCCACTTGACCGACCGGGTGTATCTCACCGCCGCTGATGTCCGGGCGCTGCAGCTGGCCAAGGCAGCGGTGGCCGCCGGCGTGCAGATACTGCTGGCGCAGCAGGGGCTGACCCTTTCCGCGCTGGACGGTCTGTACCTATCCGGCGGCTTCGGGATGTACCTTGACCCCGCCAGCGCCGCGGCCATCGGTATGCTCCCCCGTCTCCCCGCCGCCAAGCTCCACAGCGTAGGCAACGCCGCCCTCTCCGGCGCGGCACAGCTGGCCCTGCGGGGTGATATGTCCGCCGCGGACGGCATCGTCAGCCGTCTCACCTATCTCGAGCTCTCCGGACGTCCCGACTTCGCCGACGCCTTTGCCGAAAACATTCCCCTAAGACCCATGCAATGGAGGTAACACCTATGGAGCTTCGTTTCCCTCTGATTTTGGACGGTGCCACCGGCACCGAACTGCAAAAGCGCGGCTATACAGGCGACGTCTGCGCCGAGCAGTGGACACTGGACCATCCGGACGCCATCATCGACATCCAGCGCGGCTATGTGGCCGCCGGCAGCCAGGTGGTCTACACCCCCACCTTCGGTGCCAACCGCCGCAAGCTGGAGGAGGCCGGCCTGTTCAACTGCACCGCCGACTACAACCGCCGTCTGGCGGAACTGTCCGCCCAGGCGGTGCAGGGCAAGGCCCTTCGGGCAGGCGATATGTCCCCCACCGGCGCGTTCCTCGCCCCGCTGGGCGACGTGTCCTTCGAGGAGCTGGTGGACATCTACACCGAGCAGGCCGCCGGTCTGGAACGCGCCGGCGTGGACCTGTTCGTCATCGAGACCATGATGACCCTCTCCGACGCCCGTGCGGCGGTGCTGGCCGTCCGCAGCGTCAGCGACAAGCCTATCTTCGTCACCTTCACCTGTGACGAAAACGGCCGCAGCGTCTCCGGCACCGACATCACCGCGGCGCTGGTGGTCCTGCAGGGCATGGGCATCGACGCCTTTGGCCTGAACTGCTCCGCCGGCCCGGAGCAGATGCTTCTCCAGCTGAAGCGCCTGCGGGAATATGCCCGGGTGCCCCTGATCGCCAAGCCCAATGCCGGAATGCCCATCATCGAGAATGGCGAGACGGTCTACCGCTGCACCGGCGAGGAATTCACCGCCCTGGTACCGGAATTCCTGGCCGCCGGCGTGGCCGTGTTCGGCGGCTGCTGCGGCACCACCGCCGCGCATATCGCCGCTCTGGCCCGGGCACTGGACGGCGCGGTCATCACTCCGCCGGCCCCGCAGCACACGAACGAGCTGCCCGCCGCCACGGAGAAGCTGCCCTTCCCCCTGCCTGTCGATGTCTCCTGGCACACCGTCGTCGACCTGACCGGCGATGCGGAGGAGACGCTCACCGCCGCGCTGGACAGCGGCGAGACGGTGCTGGCCCTGCGTATCGCCTCCTGGGACGATGTACAGGCCCTGGCGGACTACCAGTATATACTCACCAAGCCGGTGTGCTTCGTCTGCGACGACACCCAGCTGCTGGAGGCCGCCCTCCGGGCCTATCAGGGCCGCGCCCTGTACGACGGCGACCTGCCGGAGGACACACTCCTGCCCCTGTGCGCCAAATATGGTCTCCTGCTGTAAAAAAACAAGGCCCCCGCGGGCCTTGTTTTTTATTCCTTTTTCCCGGTACAGCCGCTGCAGCTCCCGCCGCAGCCAGAACAGCCGGCGCATCCGCCGTTTTTTCGCGCCCGCCGCGCACTACGCAGGGCCAGCACACCGCACAGCGCCACCAGTGCCAGCAGCACCCAGTCCATCCAGCTCACAGCAGCAGCCCTCCCGCAGCGTAAGCGATGTACGCCGCCAGCCACGCCACTACGCATTGCAGCAGCACCACGCCCACCGTTTTAATGCGGGAGCCCAGCTCACGCCGTATGGTGGCCACCGCCGCTATACAAGGGGTATACAGCAGCGTAAACACCAGAAAGCTAATGGCGCTGCGCGTGGTGAACAGCGACGTGATGGCCGCGTTTCCCAGCAGCACCTGCAGCGTGCTGACCACCGACTCCTTGGCGATAAAGCCGGAGATCAGCGCTGTGGCGCAGCGCCAGTCGCCAAAGCCCAGCGGCCTGAACAGCACCGCCAGCCACTGGCCGATCAGCGCCAGCAGACTGTCCGCGCTGTCCGTGACCACATTGAGCCGCGTGTCGAAGCTCTGTAGGAACCAGATGACCACCGTGGCCAGGAAGATCACGGTGAAGGCCCGCTGCAAAAAGTCCTTGGCCTTCTCCCACAGCAGCAGCCCCACGCTTTTAGCGGAGGGCATACGGTAGTTGGGCAGCTCCATGACAAAGGGCACAGGCTTGCCCCTGAAGGCAGTCCCCTTCATCACCAGCGCTGCCAGAATACCCACCACGATACCCAGCACATACAGGGAGATCATCACCAGCGCCTTATACCGCGGCAGAAAGAACGCCGCGGTAAAAAAGCCATAGATGGGGATCTTGGCCGAACAGCTCATATAGGGCGTCAGCAGAATGGTCATCTTCCGATCCCGGTCCGAGGACACCGTGCGGGTAGCCATGATAGCCGGCACCGAGCAGCCGAAGCCGATCAGCAGCGGTACGATGCTCCGCCCGGACAGACCGATCTTCCGCAGCAGCTTGTCCATGACAAAGGCCACCCGGGCCATGTAGCCGGTGTCCTCCAGAATGGACAGGAAGAAAAACAGCGTCACGATAATGGGCAGGAATGACAGCACGCTGCCCACACCGGCGAAGATACCGTCAATAATAAGGCTGTGCACCACCGGGTTGATGCCGTAGGCGGTCAGCGCCCCGTCCACGCCGGCGGTCACGTAGTCGATACCCAGCGCCAGCAGGTCGCTTAGCCCCTGGCCAATAACATCGAACGTCAGCCAGAAGATCAGCAGCATCACGCCAAAGAATACCGGCAGCGCCGTGTATTTCCCCGTCAGTACCCTGTCCCAGGCCACGCTGCGCTTGTGCTCCTTGCTCTCATGGCACTTGACCACCGCGTCGGCGGTGACCTGCTCGATGAACGTATACCGCATATCCGCCAGCGAGGCGTTGCGGTCCAATCCGTTCTCCGTCTCCATCTGCACGATGCAGTGCTCCAGCAGCTCCCTCTCGTTCTGATCCAGCACCAGCCGGTCCTCCATATCCCTGTCGCCCTCAATGAGCTTCGTGGCGCAGAACCGTGGCGGCAGACCCAGCCGCTCAGCGTGGTCCTCGATCAGATGCACCACCGCATGGACGCACCGGTGCACCGGCGAATTCGCCGCGCAGAAGTCATAGACCTTGGGCAGCACCCGGTTTTTCGCCGTCTCCACCGCCCGGTCCATCAGCTCGGACACACCCTCGCCCTTGGCCGCGGTAATGGGCACCACGGGAATGCCCAGGTCGTCGGACAGCTTCTGCACGTCGATGGTGCCGCCGTTGGCGCGCACCTCGTCCATCATGTTCAGCGCCAGCACCATAGGCACCCGCAGCTCCAGCAGCTGCAGTGTCAGATACAGGTTGCGCTCGATGTTGGTGGCATCCACGATGTTGATGATGCCGTCCGGCTTCTGGTTCAGTATGTAGTCCCGCGTGACGATCTCCTCCTGGGTATAGGTACGCAGGGAGTAGATGCCCGGCAGGTCCACCACGGTGCACTCCTTGTGCTCCCGTACCTCTCCGGATTTCTGGTCCACCGTCACACCGGGGAAATTCCCCACGTGCTGGTTGGAGCCGGTCAAAGCATTGAACAGCGTAGTCTTGCCGCAGTTCTGGTTGCCCGCCAATGCAAAGATCATACGCGATTCCTCTTTTCCACGGTGATCTGTCGGGCGTCCTCCACCCGCAGCGTCAACTCATAGCCCCGCACGTGTATCTCGATGGGATCCCCCATAGGGGCCACCTTCCGCAGCGTCACCACGGTCCGGGGCGTCAGCCCCATATCCAGCAGGCGGCAGCGCAGTGCGCCCTCCCCGCCCACGGCAGTGATGGCGGCGCTGTCGCCGATCTTCAGTTCATTCAGTGTCATAGCGCGTTACCTCAATCGTCTATCTATGTCGTGTGGTATGATGTTAGCACAGGCTAACCGCTCTGTCAAGAAACACCCGCCATTGCAACGACAGTTAAATATATTTAACTTTCACTTGCTTTTACGCCAGTCGTGTGTTATACTTCAGTTAGAGTGCTCTAAGTGTCAAAGGAGGTGCCGCCGTGGTATTACAGGAATCCGGCGAGATGTATCTGGAGAGCATCCTGGTCCTGATCCGCCAGGGGAAGGCCGTCCGTTCCATCGACATCGTGGACTATATGGGCTACTCCAAGCCCAGCGTCAGCCGCGCCGTTGGCCTGCTGAAGGCCGGGCAGTATATCGACGTAGACGACGGCGGCTACATCACCCTCACCGCCGCCGGGCGCGAGGTAGCCGAAAAGATCTACGAGCGCCACACGGTCCTCACGGACTTTCTCCGCCGCCTGGGTGTGGACGAGGCCAGCGCTGCCGAGGACGCCTGCCGCATGGAGCACGTCATCAGTGACGCCACCTTCCAGGCCCTGAAGCGTCATCTTGCATCCCCCAATAACCGCTGAACAAGCCGCCCTCCGGCGGTTCCTTTCACACAAAAGCCTCCCCCGGTTTCGCCGGGGGAGGCTCATTCTCCGCCTCCGGCCAAGCCGGGGGCCTTGCTTTTCAGTTGCTGTTGGCGCTGTACAGCCCCGCTGCGTCGTCCAGCGGCACGGAGAACGTCACCGTCTGCGCCTCAGTGTGGGCGCCGGCCTTCTCCATGATGGACTGCATGATGGCCGCCCGCTTATCGGCGGAGGTCACCAGGAAAATCATCTCCCGTTCCTCCGAGATGGCCATGCCGAAGAACTTGTTGCTGTTCTCCGCGTCGGTAGCCCGGGCGTGAATGACCGTACCGCCCCGCGCGCCGGCGGCGGAGGCCGCCTCCATCACCGTGTCGGTGTACCCGGTATTGGTGATCGCCACGATCAGCTGATACGCGTTCTCGTTCATCTGCTTTTCCTCCTTCACAGTCATATCCGGCTGCGCGTCGCTTTTGCCGGAGATCAGATAGTTCAGCGCCGTCCTTCCGCCCACGCTGCTCAGGTGCAGGCACACGGCGATACCGCTGCCGGGCCGGTCGATCCGCATGGTGTCCACCAGCTCCCGCATCAGCACCTCCTTGACAGCCGGCGTCACCACGGAGAACATCACGGACTTCTCCGTAGCCTCCAGACCCAGATAGCTCAGCACGTCGTTGCTGGCGGTGCCCCGTCCCAGGGCGGTGAACACCACCGGCGCGCCGAAAGCCCGGTAGAAATCCAGAAAATGCGTGGCGCCCATGACCCGGTTGGTGATGGTGATCATCAGATACAGACGGTTCTTGGTTGTTTCAGACATATCTCCACCTCCTCAGCACAGCTCGATAAGCTCCTCCACCGCCACAGGCGCGGCAGGAGCAGGTGCGCGGCGCAGCTTTCTCTGATAGCTCAGGCCCAGCAGCTGTATGGTCACCAGCGGCGTCATGGCCACCATCGCCACCACGCCGAAGGCGTCCGTCACCAGATTGCCGCCCACAGCGTCGCAGGCGCCCAGGGCGAAGGGCAGCAGGAACGTAGCCGTCATGGGTCCGGAGGCCACGCCGCCGGAGTCGAAGGCCACGGACGTAAAGATCTGCGGCACCACGAAGCTCAGCGCCAGACTCAGCACATAGCCCGGCACCAGGAACCACATGATGGAGATACCCGTCAGCACCCGGATCATAGCCAGCCCCAGCGAGATGGCCACGCCCACAGACAGCGCCAGGTTCATGGCGTGAGCCGGGATGGAACCGGCGGTGATCTCCTCCACCTGCTTGTTCAGCACATGGACAGCCGGCTCCGCCTGTACGATGAAATAACCGATGACCATAGCAATGGGGATAAGTATCCAATTATAGGTATGGCTGGCGATGCTGCCGCCCAAAAAGCTGCCCACGGGCATAAATCCCACGTTCACGCCCATCAGGAAGATGGTCAATCCTATGTACACATACACCAGACCGATGACCATGTGCAGTATCTCCTTGCGCTTGAGTCTGCGGGTCACCAGCTGGAACAGGATCAGGAAAGCGCCGATAGGCAGCAGCGCCGATGCCGTCTCCTTCAGATAGTGGGGTATCTCGCTGAGATACAGATCGAACATCTCCACCGTGTCCTTGGCATCCGGCATGACCGCCGCAGTGTAGGCACTTCCGTCCGGCTTATACAGCAATCCAAGGATCAGCACCGTGATGATCGGCCCGATAGAGCACAGCGCCACCAGGCCGAAGCTGTCGCCCCCTGCCTGCTTGTCGCTTCGCACGGCACACACGCCCACGCCCAGCGCCATGATGAACGGCACCGTCATGGGTCCGGTGGTCACGCCTCCGGAGTCAAAGGCCACCGCCCAGAAATCCGGCGACACGAACATCGCCAGACCGAATACGATGGCGTAAAACCCGATCAGCAGCCACCGCAGCTGGATACCCAGCACGATACGCAGCAGGGCGATGACCAGGAACACACCCACGCCCACCGCCACGGACCAGATGATCACGTTGTTCTCGATGGCCGGTACCTGGTTGGCCAGCACCTGCAGATCCGGCTCCGCCACGGTAATGATCATGCCGATGAGGAAGCCCACCACCGTGATGATCCACACCTTCTTTCGCCGTGTGATCTCGGAGCCTACCGCCTGTCCCAGCGGGATCATGGACATCTCCGACCCCAGCGTGAACAGTCCCATGCCGGCGATCAGCATCACGCCGCCCAGCAGGAACGCCACCATGGCGTTGTTGGGCACCGGCGCAATGGTGAAGCACAGCACCAGCACGATCAGCATCACCGGCAATACCGATGTCAGCGACTCGTGCAGCGGTTTTTTGAATACAGCAAAGACGTTTTCCGCCTTCTGCCGTTTTTTACGCAGTCTCGCCTGCTCGTCCTGAATAGTCCTGTGGCTCAAGTCTACCTTCCTTTCCTCGTCCTCCATAGCCTATACCAAAAAGCGGCGCATCTGTCCGTATCGGGCAGACACGCCTCCGCGTCTTAACAGGTATATTGTACCATATGTTCACTTTTGGCACAACCCCACCGCTGTTAATAATGTGTGAAGATTGCACCGGGTTTTTTACGCCGTTTTCTCCACCAGCGCCGCCGCGTGGGCCGCTATGCCCTCGCCGCTGCCGGTAAATCCCAGTCCCTCCTCCGTCGTCGCCTTCACAGAAACGCGTCCCGCGTCCAGCCCCATGGCCGCCGCCAGTCTCTCCCGCATCTCCGGGATAAAGGGCGCCAGCCTCGGTGCCTGGGCCGCCACCGTAGCGTCCACATTCACAATGGTCCAACCCGCCTCCGCCAGCACCGCCGTCACCTGCCGCAGCAGCGCCGTGCTGTCCGCCCCGGCGTAGCGCGCATCGCTGTCCGGAAACAGCTTGCCGATGTCCCCCAGCGCCGCAGCGCCCAGCAGGGCATCCATCACCGCGTGGGTCAGCACGTCCGCGTCGGAGTGCCCCAGCAGCCCCTTCTCAAAGGGCACCGTCACCCCGCCCAGCACCAGGGCGCGGCCCGGTACCAGCCGGTGTACGTCATAGCCGTATCCAATGCGCAGATCCGTCATGCTCTGTTCTCCCTCTCCCGCAGGAATGCCTCTGCCATGGTCAGGTCCTCCCGCGTGGTGATCTTGATGTTCTCCCGCCAGCCGGGGGCCAGCCATACCTCCTTGCCCAGCCGTTCCACGGCGGAGCAGTCGTCCGTGATGTCCGCCCCGGCCTGAATAGCCGACTGCAGAGCAGCCTTCAGGATGTTCGCCTGAAACACCTGTGGCGTCTGTACGGCGTACAGCGTTTTCCGGTCCGGCGTGGACTGCACCAGCCCCGCCATATCCGCCACCTTCACCGTGTCCGTCACCGGCAGCGCCGGCGCGGCGGCATAGGTCCGCTGTCCCAGCCGCACCATGTCGTCCACCTGCTCCGGCAGGATCAGCGGCCGCGCGCCGTCATGCACCGCCAGCAGCTCGCAGCTGTCGCCGGCCGCCAGCGCCGCCAGCAGCACCGACTGAGTGCGGCTCCCGCCGCCCTCCACCACGCGCAGCGGCGTTTTGACATTCGCCCCGGCACACAGGGCCGCGATCTCCTCCAGGCGCTCCGGGCTTACCGCCACCACGATCTCGTCGATCAGCGCCGCCTCATCCAGCGCCCGCAGCGTCCGCAGCAGCACCGGCACGCCGCACAGCGGCGCCGTCAGCTTATCCGTGCCGCCCATGCGCTCAGAGCGCCCCGCGGCAGGCACCAGCGCTGCGCAGCGGGGGTGCCGTTCCTTTTTCCGTTTTAACAGCTTGTCAAAGAGCTTCCCCATCGTCACTCACACGCTCCCGTCATCACCGCGCCATCCAGCAGACGCTCCGCCTCTTGGTATCCGATCTCCCGCACCATCGCCAGCTCCGACAGCAGTATCTCCTTGGCACTGTGCAGCATTTTTCTCTCTCCGGTGGACAGTCCCCGCGCCGCCTCCCGCCGCATCAGGGACTTGACCACCCGTGCCACCTCCGTCAGGTCGCCGCTTTTCAGCCGCGCCATGTTCTCCCTGTAGCGGCGGTTCCAGTTGCGCTCCTCCTCCACCGTCAGCGATGGGATGGCCGAGAGCACCGCGTCCATTCTCTCCCGATCATACAGCAGCCGCACACCGATGGCCTCGCAGTTATCAGTGGGCAGCTTCAGTACCAGTCCGCTGACGGCTTGACGGAACACATAGTACGTCCGCGCCGCGCCGTACAGCAGCTCCTCCGTCACGTTCTCGATAACGCCCGCCCCGTGCATGGGGTGCACCACCCGCTGACCGATGCCGTACATACCGCCGCCTCCCTTCCTGCTGTTCTTGTAGAAAATTATACCGTATTCCCCCACTTTTTACAAGGGATTTCCGTATCTTTCCCGTAAAAAGCACGGTCCCAGGCAGTGCCTGGGACCGTGCTTTTCCGTTATCTCGCCTCGTACAGTGCCTTGCAGGCCCGGTACATCTCGTAGCAGTCCACCTTGGCCACCACCTCGAAGGGCGCGTGCATGCTCAGCACCGGCACGCCGGCGTCCAGCGTGGCGATGTTCCGGTTGGCCATATACTGTGCCACCGTCCCGCCGCCGCCGGCGTCGATCTTGCCCAGCTCGCAGATCTGCCACCGCACGCCCGCGCCGTCCAGCACCGCGCGCACATAGGCCACCGTCTCCGCGTTGGCGTCCGAGGAACCGGACTTGCCCCGCGCGCCGGTGTACTTGCAGATACCCACGCCGTAGTTGACGAAGGCCGCGTTCTTCTTCTCGTACACATCGGCAAAGTTGGGGTCATAGGCCGCCGTCACGTCGGCGGACAGGCAAAAGGCGTTCTCAAAGCACGCCTTCAGCGGCACGTTCTGGCCGTCGCACAGGTCGGACATAAAAGCGTCAAAGGCCGCGGACTGCATACCTGTCACGCCCATGGAGCCGATCTCCTCCTTGTCCGCCAGCACGCATACCGCCGTCTTGTCCGGCGTTTCGATATCCAGCAGCGCCCGCAGCGCCGCGTAGCCGCACACCCGGTCATCGTGACCGTAGGAGCCGATCATGCTGCCGTCAATACCGATGTCCACCGCCTCCGCGGCGGGAACAGCCTCCAGCTCCGCGGAGGCGAAGTCGCTCTCCGTAATGCCGTACTTGTCGTGCAGCCGCTTCATCACGTGCAGCTTCACCCGATCCTTGTCCTCGCTGTCCCCGATGGGCCGGCTGCCCACCAGCAGATTCAGCGTCTCGCCGGGCACCGCCTCGTTCAGGGGCTTCCGGCCCTGTTCGCCGCCCAGATGGGGCAGCAGGTCCGTGATGACCAGCTGGGGCTCACCCGCCTCGCCGATGCACACGTCTACCACGCTGCCGTCCTTCTTGGCCACCACGCCCCGCAGCTGCAGGGGGATGGTCACCCACTGGTACTTGCGGATACCGCCGTAGTAGTGGGTCTTGAAATATGCCATCTCGCTGTCCTCATACAGCGGCGTGGGCTTCAGATCCAGCCGCGGCGAGTCGATATGCGCCGCCGCGATCTGCGCGCCCTCGGCCAGGCTCTCCTTACCGATGACCGCCAGCATCAGCCCCTTGCCCCGGTTGCAGGTGTACACCTTATCCCCGGCCTTCAGCGCCATGCCGCGCTTATACTGCACAAAGCCCCTCTCCTCCGCCGCGGCGATAGCCGCCCGGGCGCTGAGCCGTTCGGTCTTTCCCGCGTTCAGGAACGCCTTGTAGTCCGCGCAGTACGCCTCCATCTCCCGAAGCTGCGCCTCGTCCAGCGTATCATACCCGTTCTTGTCATTCCGCAGCAGCTGCTCCCGCAGCGCCTTCATTTCCTCGCTCATGCTCGTTCCTCCTTCAATATCGTCTCCAGCGCCTGCCGTGCCTTTTCCGTAAAGGCCGCCGCGCTGCCGCAGTCGTTCACCAGCACGTCCGTGCACCGGGCCCGGTAAAATGCCTCGTCCTTCTGTGCCCGCACCCGCAGCCGCGCGTATGCCTCCGGTATGCCGTCCCGTGCCATGATGCGCGCCACCCGCGTCTCCGCCGGCGCGATCACCGCCACCGTCCGGCGGCACATTCCGTCCAGCCCGCTTTCGATCAGGTTGATGGCGTCGATGCCCACCACCGCCGCGTCGCTCTCGTCCATCCGCCGCCGCAGCTCCCGGGGCAGCCGCGCATAGATGATCCCGTTCAGCGTCTCCAGCGCCGCCGGATCGCCGAACACCACGTTCCCCAGCTTCTGCCGGTCCAGACCGCCGTCCGCCGCGAACACCGGGCCGAACGCCCCGGCGATGGCCTCCCGCAGCGCTCCGTCCGTCCGCAGCAGCTCATGGTAGATGGCGTCGCAGTCCATCACCAGCCCGCCCAGCTGCTCCAGCGCCCGCAGGGCGCTGGTTTTGCCCGCGCCGGTAGGGCCCGTGAAGCCGATGACCAGCGGCGACGCGTCCACCGTGTGGAACCCCGCCGCCTTTTTCAGCCGGTTGCTCACCGCCAGTCCCAGTCCCGCCTCGTCCGGGCACTGGGCATAGATGGCCGTCACCTCCGTCTCGTCGAAGGTCCGCAGCGCGTCGAACACGCGCTGTGCCTGAGCCAGCTTGTCTCCTGCCGGTCCCAACCGATGTACAATGTGCCCCGCGAACAGCGGCGCGTACTCGTCAAAGCAGATGACCCCGGCTCCCGCCGGCAGGTGCGCCGCGATGTATGCCGCGCTTCGCCGCGGCGCGCCCGTCACCACCGTCACGGCAGCCCGGGGCGCGTAGTGCCGGTACTTCATTCCCGGTGCCTTGGCCTTCTCCCCGTCGGACAGCTTCTGCCGCACGGCCTTGTCCACGGCCACCTTCCCCAGCACCGCCTCCAGTGCCTCCAGCGGCAGTCCGCCGGGCCGCAGCAGCCGGGGTGGCTGCACCGTCAGATCGATAATAGTGCTCTCTACGCCTACGGCGCAGGGTCCGCCGTCCACGATGCCGTCGATCTTGCCCATCATGTCCTCCATCATGTGCCGCGCACAGGTGGGGCTGGGCCGTCCGGAGGTATTCCCGCTGGGCGCCGCCACCGGCGTATCCGCCGCCGCGATAATGGCCCGCGTCACCGGATGGTCCGGGCAGCGGACGCCCACGGTATCCAGCCCGCCGGTGGTCCGCAGGGGCACGCAGTCCCGCCGGGGCAGGATCATGGTCAGCGGCCCCGGCCAGAACCGTTCCGCCAGCGCATAGGCCGTGTCAGGGATATCCGCACAGCAGCGCTCCAGCCAGCCCGCGTCCGGCACGTGCAGGATCAGCGGATTGTCCTGTGGCCGTCCCTTAGCCTCGAAAATACGGCGCACCGCGTCCTCGTTGAGCCCGTCGGCCCCCAGTCCGTATACCGTCTCCGTGGGGATACCCAGCAGGCCGCCCCGGCGAAGGATCGCCGCCGCCGCCACGATGGCATTTTTGTCCGTTTCCGGATGGAATATGATGGTCTCCATCACCCGAACCTCGTTTCTTCTTCTCTTTCGTCCCGCCCGCAGGCGTCAGCCGTCCCCTTGAGGGCGCCCCAGTGCGCGCCGCGAAGCAAGTGCCCTTGGGGTACACACTGGGGTGTGCACAGCTGAAGGCGCCCCCGCAGGGGGCGGATGAGGTATCGCCGCGCAGCGGCATAAAACGCCCCCGTTCCCGCCGCAGCGGCAAAACATCCCCTTACAGCCCCAGGTCCTCCCCCACGAGGATGACCTTGATACGCTCATGCACCATAGAGTTCCTCGTCACCACCACATAGGAACAGATGCAGTCCGGGCTGGTGCAGTCACCGCACTGTCCGGTCAGGCCGCAGGGCGTCTTGATACCGAACCGCTGCGCGTTGGCCGGCGCAGCGATGTTCCGGGCGCGGGCAATGGCGTCGTCCAGTGTGCCCAGCACCTTGTTCATACCGGCGATGACCAACACCTGCCGGGGGCCGTAGCACATGGCCGCCACCCGGTTGCCCATGCCGTCGATGTTCACCAGCTGCCCATCTTTGGAGATGGCGTTGCTGCTCGTCAGGAACGTGCCGCAGCTCAACGCCTGGTGCATCAGCGCCTGCTTCTCCGCCGGGTCCTTAGCGGTATCCCGGTCGATGAGGGTATAGCCCTCCTGTGCCAGCCGCTGCTTCAGCCCCAGCTCGTCCACCGTCATCACGCCGCCCCAGGATACACTATCCGTCTTGGGGATCAGCTCCAGCGCCTTTTCCACTGCCTCGGCAGCGGTGGAACAGTAATAGGCGTCAAAGTGCCGCTTCTTCATGGCCTCCACCGTCTTGGGGCCGGACAGGTCATACATTTTCTTCTTATTCTCGTTCATGGTCAACTCTCCTTTCCCTCCTGCAGCCGTTGGGCCTGGTCGTTCAGGGTCAGCGCATCGATCATGTCATCCAGATCACCGTTGATGATGGCCGCAATGTTGAAGTTTTTATTGTCTCCCGTCAGCCGATGATCCGTGACCCGGTTCTGCGGGAAATTATACGTTCTGATCTTGCCGCTTCTGTCGCCGGTGCCCACCTGGCTCTTCCGTGTGGCGGCGATGGCGGCGTTCTGCTTCTCCTGCTCTGCCTCGTACAGCTTCGAGCGCAGGATCTTCATGGCGCGGTCCTTGTTCTTGTACTGGCTGCGCTCATCCTGGCACTCCACCACCACGCCCGTGGGCAGATGGGTGATGCGTATGGCGCTCTCCGTCTTGTTCACATGCTGTCCCCCTGCGCCGGAGGAACGGAACGTGTCGATCTGCAGGTCCTTGGGGTCGATGGAAAACTCCACCTCCTCCGCCTCCGGCATCACCGCCACCGTGGCGGCGGAGGTCTGGATGCGCCCGGAGGACTCCGTCTCCGGCACCCGCTGCACCCGGTGTGTCCCGGCCTCGAATTTCAGCCGTGACCAGGCGCCCGCGCCCTCGATCTCGGCGCTGACCTCCTTCACGCCGCCCAGCTCCGTCATGTTCTCACTGACGATGCTCAACGTCCAGCCCCGGCGCTCGGCGTACATGGTGTACATCCGCAGTAGGTCGGCGGCGAATAGTGCGCCCTCCTCCCCGCCGATACCGGCCCGTATCTCCAGTATCACGTTCTTCTCGTCATTGGGGTCCCGTGGCAGCAGCAGCCGCTTCAGCTCCTCCTGCAAGCGCTCCATATCCCCCTTCGCCCCAGCCAGCTCCTCCTGTGCCAGAGCCCGCAGCTCCGAGTCAGACAGCATCTCCTCCGCCTCCCGGGCGGTGTCCTGCGCCCGCAGATACGCCTGCCAGCATTCCACCACCGGCGTCAGTTCCTTCTGCTCCCGGCGCAGCGCCGTCAGCTTCTCCCGGTCCGCATACACCGCCGGGTCTGCCAGCTGCTGCTCCACCTCTGTCAAATGCGCCGCAAGGGCGCTCAACTTCTCCTGCATGGTCCGTCCTCAGTCGTTCTCCAGCAGGCGGCGCACGTTCTGGACAAAGTCGTTCCGCCAGAACTCATACCCCTCGCTGTCCGGCCGCAGCGACACCGCCAGCCGGTGGGCCTGCCCGGTATACATATCCATCTGGTCATAGACCTCCTCGCTGCGCTGGGTGGTGCTCCGCGTGACCACGTAGGCCACGTTTTCCATCTCCAGTCCCCGCCGCTTCAGCAGCGCGCGAATGGGGCTGGCGCACCGCCCCGCCCACACCGGACTTCCCACGATCACCAGTTTGTACGCGCCCAGCGGCTTCTCCGTCTCAAAGGGCTGCAGGGGTCGGGTGGATGTCTTCATGGCGTCCATACCGCAGCGCATATATCCCCGCCAGCCGCTGCGGTCGCAGTCGTCGGTGATCGCCGTGATCTCCGCGCCCAGCGCCTCGGCGATCTCCTTGACCGCCCGGCGGGTATGCCCGGTCCGGGAATAGTAAATGCACAAAATATCACTCATGTTATCGCTCCTCCTGTTCCTCAGCCTGCAGGCTCAGTTCTTCCCAGCGCTCCATCTCCTGCTCCAGCCGCTTCTGCACGTCCTGCTGTTCCTGATACAGCGCGTTCAGCTTCTCCGCGTCGCAGGCATTCTCCGCCATTTCCGCCTCCAGCCGCGCGCTGTCCGCCTCCAGCCTGGCGATAGCCGTCTCGCAGATGGTCAGCTGCTTTTTCGCCGCCTGCTGGGCCCGGTTGCCCCGGCTGCCGTTCTTTTTCGGCGCAGCGGACTGTACCTGTACCGCGGCCGCCGCGGCGGCGTGCTCCTCCTCCTTGGCCTGCCGGTACTGTGCAAAGCCCATAGGATAGTCCGTGATGACGCCCCCGGCCAGCTCCCACACACGGGTGGCGAACCGGTTGATGAAATACCGGTCGTGGCTCACGAACAGCAGCGTCCCGTCGAAGGCCTCCACCGCCTGCTCCAGCCACTCCCGCGAGTCGATATCCAGATGGTTCGTCGGCTCGTCCAGTATCAGCAGATTGATGCTCTCGTCCATCAGCATACACAGCCGCAGGCGGCTCAGCTCGCCGCCGGACAGCACGCTGACGCTCTTGAACACATCCTCTCCGGTGAACTGATACGCCGCCAGCCGGTTCCGCGCCGACTGCGGCGTGATGTCCAGCTCATAGAGCATCGTGTCCAGTATGGACCTCTCCGGGTGCTCGAAGTGTATCACCTGCGGCAGATACGCCGCCTTCACCGCCGGTCCCAGCCGTATAACGCCGCTGTCCGGGCGCTCGCTGCCGGTCAGCATATTCAGCAGCGTGGTCTTTCCCGTGCCGTTCTCGCCCAGCAGGGCGATGCGCTCGCCCCCCTCGCACCGCAGATACACATCCTCAAACAGCCGCTTCTCGCCGAAGGCCTTGCTGACGCCCTTGATCTGCAATACCTCGTCGCCCTTGAACTCCCGGCTCTGGAAGCGCGCCTCCAGCTTCCGCGCCTTTGTGGGCTTCTCCGTGGTCCGCATACGCTCGATGCGCTTCTCCATGCTGAAGGCCCGCTTGTGCAGCGCGTCGTTGCCCATGAAAGCCCACAGGTGCATCTGCTCCGCCGCCTTTTCCAGCTGCGCGATCTTCGCCTGCTCCTTCAGATACTGCTTCATGCGCTCCTGATACCGCCGTTCCTTCTCGATGGCATAAAAGCTGTAATTTCCGCTGTAAAACTCCGCTTTTCCGTCCTGTATCTCGATGATCCGCGTCACGGTCCGGTCCAGGAAATACCGGTCATGGCTGATGGTCAGCACCGTGCCCCGGAACCTCCGCAGATACCCCTCCAGCCACTCCGTGGCCTGCAGGTCCAGATGGTTCGTGGGCTCGTCCAGCAGCAGGATGTCCGTATCCTCCAGAATGAGCCGTCCCAGGTTCACCCGGGTCTTCTCTCCGCCGGACAAACACGCGAATTCCCGCTGCCGCATTTCCCTCGGGATGCTCAGGCCGTTGGCCACCTTGTTCACCGCCGTCTCCGTGTCCCAGCCGCCCAGTCCCTCGAATTTGGCGTTCAGCTCGCCGTACCGCCGCAGCGTATCCGCGCCGCTGTCCCCCTGCTCCATCCGCAGGGCCAGCGCATCCATCTCGTCCTTCATCCGAAACATCCGCGCGAAGGCCGTCTGCAAAACGTCCTCCACCGTGTACCCCTCCGGATACACGGGGATCTGCGAGATCAGTCCCACCCGCCGGCCAGCGGCGATCTGTACCTCTCCCTCGTCCGGCTCCAGCTCCCCGGTGAGCATACGGAACACCGTGGTCTTCCCGGCGCCGTTCCGCCCCAGCAGTCCCACGCGCTCCCCGCTGTCCACCTGAAAGCTCAGTCCGTCCAGTATTCTCTTTTCCAGATCAAAGGACTTCACCAGCCCCGAAACGCGAATGTCGACCATTTACTCTTTCTCTAATTCCTTTACGATGTTCTCAAAATGCATGGCGTGAGACGCCTTCACCAGCACCGCCGTCCCCGGCGTGAACCGCGCCCGTACAGCGGGCATGGCCTCCTCCACGCCGGCGAACCACTGCGCCTCCGGATCCGTTTCGGTCAGGGCCTTCATCTTCTCCCCCACCGCCACGGTCTCGATGCCCAACTCCCGGCACAGCGTCCCCATATCCCGGTGGGCCTGGGCCGTCAGCGCGCCCAACTCACCCATGTCGCCCAGCACCGCCAGGCGCTTTTTCTGCCGGCTGGCAGCCAGCATACGGATGCCCTCCGCCATGGACTGCGGATTGGCGTTGTAGCAGTCGTCGATGACCAGCCGATCCCCGTCCATACGGATCAGGTGCATCCGGCTCCCTACCGGCGCATAGGCCGCCGTCCCCGCGGCGATCTCCGCCGCCGTCAGGCCCAGCCGTTCGCCGATGGCTGCCGCCATGGCCATGGGATAGACCATGTGCCGCCCCGGCGCCGCCGTCTCCAGCCGATAGGCCGCCTTGACCGTGGTCACGGTGCAGGCAATGCCCTCCAGCCCCCGGTCGTCGATGTCCGTAACGCGGACATCGCAGTGCTCGCCCTCGCCGCAGCGCAGGATGCTCTGTGGCAGCGTCACCGTGTTCAGCAGCTCGTCGTCGCCGTTGAGCACCGCGACGCCCTCCGGGGTCAGATTTTCAAATATCTCACACTTGGCCTGCAAAATGCCCTGCCGTGTGTTGCCCAGATTTTCGATGTGGGCGTCGCCCACGTTGGTGATAACGGCGATATCCGGCCGTACCATCTCGCCCAGATACCGTATCTCCCCAAAGTGGTTCATGCCCGTCTCGATCACCGCCGCCTCGTGCTCCGGCATGAGCCGCAGCAGCGTCAGCGGCGCGCCGATGTCGTTGTTGAGGTTCCCCTCCGTCCGCAGCGTCTCGTATTTCTGCGTCAGCACCGCGGCGATCATCTCCTTGGTGGTCGTCTTGCCCACGGAGCCGGTCACCTGTACCACCGGCAGCCGGAACTGCCCCCGGTACCAGGCGGCCAGCGCCTTCAGCGCCAGCCGCGTGTCGGGCACCTGAATGTAAAACTTCCCCGGCAGCAGCGCCTCCGGCGTCTTTGCCGTCAGGCATCCCGCCGCTCCGGCCTCCAGCGCCTTTTCGATATAGGCGTGGCCGTCGAAGCGTTCCCCCACCAAAGGGATGAACAGCGCTTCCTGCGGCACGCGGCGGCTGTCGGTGGTCACGTCGCGCACCGCCGCGCCGCTGCTCTGCAACACCGTGCCGCCCACCGCGGCGCAGATGGTCTGTACCGTCAGCGGCATCATGCCCGCGCCGCCTTTCGCGCCGCCAGCGACAGCTCCACGATCTTCTCGCACAATTCGCCGTAGTTCAGTCCCACCTGCGCCGCCTCCTGGGGCACCAGACTGGTAGGCGTCATGCCCGGCAGGGTGTTGATCTCCAGGCACCAGGCCTGACCGTTCTCGTCCAGAATGAAGTCCGAACGGGAGTACACGCTCAGCCCCAGCCCCTTGTGCAGCTTCAGGGCCATCTCGCCCACCTGCTTCCACGCCGCGTCTGTGATGGGCGCGGGGCACAGCTCCACCGCGCCGCCGGCCTGATACTTGCTCTCATAGTCGAAATAGGCGCCCTTGGGGATGATCTCCACCGCCGGCAGATAGCCGTCGCCCAGCACGGCGATCTGTATCTCCCGGCCCTTGATCTTCTGCTCCACCACCACATGGTCGCCGTAGCGCAGCAGGTCGCGCAGGGCCTTCTCCAGCTGTTCCCTCGTGTCCGGCAGCGCCACACCGATGGAGCTGCCGCCGTTGACGATCTTCACGGCACAGGGCACCGGCAGCTCCTCCGCCAGCCGGGGGATATCGCTCTCGGTATAGTGGATGTCGTGCCACGGAGCCGTGCGAATACCGAGAGAGTCCATCATCCGCTTCGTCACGGATTTATCCATGGCCATGCCGCTGCCCAGATACCCGGATCCGGTGTAGGGCACGCCCAGCAGGTCCAGCGTGGCCTGTATGCGGCCGTCCTCGCCGCAGCTGCCGTGCAGCGCCAGAAATACCACGTCCGCCATGCGGCACACGGTCAGCACGTCCTTGCCCAGCAGGCTGGGGCTCTGGTCCCTCCGGCTGCGGCGCACCGCCTCCAGATCCGGCTCCACGCGCTCCACCCGGCTCTGGCCGCACAGGCCGTCCGGCGCGTCAAAGATATCCTCCAACGCGCCCTCGTAGTCCTCCAACCCCAAAAACATATCCACCAGAATGGCCTTGTGTCCCCTCTCCCGCAGCGCCCTGCACACGCCGGTGCCGCTGGTCAGCGCCACCTGGCGCTCTGTGGACAGTCCGCCCGCCAATACCACGATCTTCATAAGCGTACCCTCGCTTTCAGGCGGCACAGCGAAAAACGGCCCTGTGCCCCCATGATTTGATATATTATTATAGCACAGCGCCCCGCTGATTACAACCGATTTTGCCCGCCGGTGTGTAAACAAACAAAGAACGCCCCGGCACAGCCGCGGCGTTCTTTTGTTGTCTTTCCTATCGCAGCCAGTCGGGCTTCGCCCGCCCGTGTACGCCGGACACCAGCCCCATACAGGCAAACAGCATCACCAGCGACGAGCCGCCGTAGCTGATGAAGGGCAGCGTCAGTCCGATGACCGGCATCACGAACAGGCACATACCCACATTGATGATGACCTGAAAGATAATGACACTGGCCACGCCGATGCAGGCATAGCCCTCCAGCCGGGTCTTGGCGTGCCGCGCCACATACAGGCACCGCAGTATAATGGCCGTCAGCAGCGCCAGCGTCAGCAGGCAGCCCACCAGCCCCAGCTCCTCACCGATCACGGAGAAAATAAAATCCGTGTGCCGGTGCGGCAGGCTGGACGCCGCCTCGCTTTGGGTCTGCGTGCCGCGAAACAGCCCCTGCCCGAATATCCTTCCGCCGCCCAGTGTCAGCAGGCTCCGGGTCTGCTGCCAGCCGGTGTTCAGCGGGTCATAGCTGTGGTCGAACAGGACGATGAACCGGTTTTTCATGTAGGTATCCAGCAGGTCCAGGTCCCACATGGCGTAGAACAGCAGTCCCGCCGCGCCGCCGCCGATCAGGAACCACCGCAGCGCCACTCCCGCCACAAAACACATACACGCGAAGATGAACAGGAACACCAGCGCACTGCCCATGTCGGAGGATATCTTGTAGTACAGCGCAAAGATCACGCCGAAGTGTGCCGCCAGCATGACAATGGAAGAAATCGACCGCAGGTCCCGGTTCTCCTTCAGCCACGAGAGCTGTTTCGCCAGCACGATAATAAACGTCAGCTTCACGATCTCCGCCGGCTGCACCTTCACCGGCAGGAACGGGAACTCCAGCCATGCCTTGTTGCCGGTATCCCCGGCAATGCCGAGGGGCGTTGCCAGCAGCAGGATGAACACCACGCCCACCAGGAATATCCACTTCCAGTACTTCGCCAGCTCGTTCAGGTCCACCTGCGACACCACGATATACAGCACCGCCCCGATGCACAGCGCCGCCGCCTGTACCAGCACCAGCTTGCTGGTGTGCATATAGCGTGTGGCGCTGGCGATCATCAGTATGCCGAACAGCGACGTGCCGATGCACAGCGCCAGCAGGACAAGATCGGCCTGTCGGAACACGTCGTTAAAAAGCTCCCGTATCCGTCGCAGCATGGCGGCACCTCCCTTCCCTCGCATTTCCCCCGCACGGTGCCTGCGGCCGCATACAGCGCATCAAGCCCGCAAAAAGCGGAAGAGAATGTATAACAAAGGTATCGTAAATGTATCATGAATGTACCATAAGTGTACAGCGAAAGCGCACAAAAAGCACGCGCTTTTCCGGCGTGTCAAACGCCGGTCCCACATAGTGTACCACGATTTCCCCGCCCTGTAAACCACCGGTTTTCTATCAAAAATGTTACTGTTTCCGCCCGCTGCTTTCACAGCCCAGCCACCGTTTTCACAGCCCGGCCACCAACAGCGCTATCACCGAAAGGCCCCCCACCGCCAGCGCGTAGGGCGTTGCCGCCCGTATGGTGGTCAGGTTCGAAACGCCCGAGCCGGCGGTGGTCATCAGCACCGCGTCCGCGTAGAAGCACAGACTATATCCCAGGGTAACGCCACTCATCACCGCGGCGATCATCAGCGGCGCAGCCACCCCGGCAGCCAGTCCCATCGGGATGAACACGGGAATAGCGATGGTCATCACCGCCCAGCAACCACCTACGGCAAATACGGTCAATCCCACCAGCACAAACGCCAGCGGCGTGATCAGGCAGCGGGGCACCGCCCCTCCGATACCGTTGATGAGAATATCAAACAACCCCAATGTACGGTTGGCGTCGCTGAGCATCAGGCCAAAGCCCACCACCACAGCAATGGTGGTCATACCCTTAACGCCGGAAAAGAATCGGGCAAAGTATTCTCCCACCGTCATACGCTTCTGTATCGCATACAGCAAGAACTGCACCACCAGGCACACGATGATACCGTGGAGCAAATCATTGTCAAACAGCACCGTGCCGCCCACCAGCGCCGCCAGCGGGATAATAGCGTTCCAAGCCGAGGAGACATTGTGCTCATCCACCTCGTCAATGTCCACCAGCTTCTCGTCCTTTTCTCCCGGCTCAAAGGCTGCGCCGCCGGAGGCCACCCGGTGATACGCCTGACGAAGCATGCCCACTTTCGGAAACCAGCCCAACGCCAGCAGCAGACTTACCAGCATCATCGCCAGCGGATAAAACATGAAGGGCACCGCCTGAAGGTAATCCGTGAACCCCAGGCCGAAGTCGGAAATCAGGCCCACGCTGAATGCCGTCCAGCTGGTAAAGGGCACCGTCACGCACAGACAGCATGCCATAATGTTGGTCTGCACCGCCAGGTGCTCCCGGGGCAAACGGTTTTTATCGGAGACACCCCGCAGGCAGATGGTGGTAGTCAGGGCATTTAGATACTCGTCCACGAACATGATCACAGACAGCAGCCACGCCAGCAGCAGCGTTTTGCGGGGCGTGTTGGCCGCCTTCGCCAGCAGATCCCGGAAGCCCATGAGCCCGCCGGAGGCCTGAAACAGCGAGATCATTCCGCCAAAGCCCAGAATACTGCACAGTGCAAACTGATAGGAGCTGTTGCCCAGTGTAGTATACATGGCGTCGATCAGCCCAGTGAAAAAATGCTGGCGATGGACCAGCAGCACGGCCAGCAGGGTAGCCAAGACCATTGCATCTGCCATTTTGCGGGTCTTTAGGGCATATACGATCAAAAACGCCAACGGCAGGAACGCCATAACAGTATGCAGCACAGAAACATCTCCCTTCTCGCACAGAGTATAGCAAACTCCAGTGAAAACCGCAACTGCGCATGAAAAAGCCGGCCTGGTGGCCGGCTTTTCATGCGTCGCTTATACAGACATTCTTTTCACACCGGGGTTCTCCCGCATAAAGGCCAGTGCTTCATCATGGGTGATCGGCGGCTCCAGCCGGACGGTGATCTCCATACGAAGGCAGCCGTCCTGACGGGTGAGGCTACTCTCTGTCACCTGGCCGCGGTGCTCCTTCAGCAGATCGTCAAAGCGGGCCCGCAGCTCATCCGTATCCTCCAGCTCCACCAGAAGCTCCTGGGTCGTGAGGGCATCCGCCCCCACAGGGAAGCGGTGGAGAATGATCTGGATGGCAACGAGGACAGCCGCCTCGAACAGGCCCAGCCAATACATACCGGCACCCACAGCCATACCGATGGCGGCGGTACCCCACATACCGGCGGCAGTGGTCAGTCCGCGGATAGAGTTGCCATTTTTGAATATGACGCCGGCCCCCAGAAAGGATATGCCGCTGACCACCTGGGCGGCAATGCGTGCAGGGTCGGCGCCGCGAAGGCCATCCAGCGCAACACAGTCCAGGAAAGCGTATTTTGAGACGATCATAAACAGCGCGGAGGTACAGGCAATGATGCAGTGGGTACGGATGCCCGCCTCCTTGCGGCGCTTACTGCGCTCCAAACCCACCAGCGCGCCCAAGGCGGCAGACAGCAGCAGGCGAATGAGAAATTCCAGATTATCGTAAATAGTCAGGGTCGCTTCGGGCACATATTGCGTCAGTCCGGAAAGCATAACAGTCTCCTTTCAGCGGCACAGGCCGCAGGTATGGTACAGCAAGTATAGTGTGCATCGCCGTTTCTTATGCGGTATAGCGGCATTGGTCGGTAATAGCCTTCTTCAGCCGCCGCAGCGTCGAATCGTCCAGATCCCGGGGATAGGGCAGATCCGTCAGATCAAATTCACAGATCGTACTGTCCGGGTGCATGACAATGATCCGCCGTCCCAGCAGCAGCGCCTCCTCCAACTGGTGGGTGACCAGCACGATCGTGCGGGGCAGCTTCTCCTGAATGGCCAGGAGTTGGCTCTGCAGCTCTGCGCGGGTCAAAAAGTCCAGGGAGGCAAAGGGTTCATCCATCAGCAGCAGCTCCGCCTGCCCCGCCAGCACCCGGGCCAGGCCCAAACGCTGCTTCATGCCGGTGGACAGCTCTGCCGGCGTCAGGTCGGCGTAGTCCTCCAATCCCACCAGCCGCACGAATTCGCTGGCGCGCTCATAGCGCTCCTCCGGCGTTTTTCCCACGCCGCAGGCCATGGCCACATTCCGCTGCACGCTGGTCCAGGTGATGACATAGGGATCCGGACTAAGCATGGCACTGTGCCAACCCTCCGGAATCCGTATTGTCCCGGTGTCAGGCATCTCCGTCCCCGCCAGCAGCTTCAGCAGCGTGCTCTTGCCGCAGCCGCTGCGGCCCACGATCACGGTGATCTCTCCGGCAGGAATGGTCAGCGACAGGTCGCGCAGCACCTGTCGGGTACGGCTGGGCCGCGTCTCGCCGGTCAGGACGATATCCGTGCCGTAGGTGGTATAGGCCTTATCCACATGGTCAAGAACAACTGCGTCCATAGCGATACCTCATTTCCTCGTTTCGGCCGCCGGGCAGATGGACGGCACGGCTATCATAGCCCCGGCGGTGGGGCTTGTCAAGCGCCGCCGTCAGCCCAGCATCCCCAGTATCTCCTGCAGGCTGAAATTCTCCCGGTAATAGTCCAGTTCTCCGGCGATCAGCTCATCCAGCACACGCATACCCAGCACCTCCACCGGCGCCCTGTCGTCCGTCAGAAGGCAGTCTCCACCGGTGTAGACCGTCAGATCGGCGGCCACCTCCGCCATCATGGCGGCGTAGTCCCCGTCGGTCAACGCGGCGCGGCTGGCGGCAAAGCGCTCCGGCAAGCCGGGCGCGTTGGTGCAGAACACCTCCGTATTGGTGTTTCCAGGCACATCGGCCAAATAGGTGTACGCGAACACGCTGGCCATCGTATCGCAGAGGTACTGGTTGATGGAGCCATCCTCGCGGGAGGTCATGTTCAGGTTCACCACCATGACACCCTCCGGCTTCAGATGCTCCGCCACCGCCGCGAAGAACTCCCGGCTGGACAGCTGGAACGGAATGGTGATGTCCTGATAGGCGTCCACCATGATCACATCAAACTTTTCCTCCGATGCGGTCAGGTAGGCCCGGCCATCGGCCACGGCCACCTCCACCTCCTCCGGCAGGCCAAAATAGGTGCGGGCGATATCGGCGATCTTGCCGTCGATCTCCGCGCCCTGCACGGTCATGCCCGGGAAATAGCGGACGCAGTATCCGGCGTAGGTGCCGGAACCCATGCCCAAGATCATGGCGCTGCGGCCTGTGTTATCGGCACCGTCCATACCCGCCATACAGGGGGCTGCCAGCGCGTAGTCATAGTACATTCCGGTGAGCTTACCGTCCTTGTTCTGCACCGACTGTACACCGAAGAGCACATTGGTGGAGAGCGTGGTGGTGTGGTCATCATCCTTGACCTGGAGGTAGTTGTAGATGGACTCGTCCTCCAGGGCCAGGTCGCTCTCCCAGAAGGCGAAGCTGTAGGTGGGCAGCGCAAAGCACAACCCCGCCACCAACACCACCGCAATAATACCGGCGACCGTCTTCTTCCGTTCAAAAGTGAAGTAGACAATACCGATAGCGGCCAGCACACCCGCAAAGATCAGGAACGTGGCCGCCGTACCCACCGCCGGGATGGTCAGGAACGTGGGCACAAAGGTACCGATGATGCTGCCGATGGTGTTCAGCGCATTCAGCTGCCCCACGGTCTTACCGGTGTCATCCAGATTGTCCACGGTGAACTTGGTCAGGGACGGTGTTACGGTGCCCAGCAGCACACAGGGGAAGGCGAAGATCACCAGGCAGGCTGCCAGCGCCGCCCAGACCAGAAAGTTCTTCGTTACGAACGTAGCCAGCAGGAAGGATATCCCGGCGATCATCCATCGGCCCGCAAAGGGTATCAACGCGATCCAAATCGCGGCGATGATGACCCGGCCATAGAGTCGGTCCGGCGACTTGCTCTTGTCAGCCATCCGTCCGCCCCAAATGTTGCCCACAGCCATAGCGATCATTATGACGCCGATAATGACCGTCCAAACGATTTGAGATGAGCTGAAATACGGCGCCATCAGGCGGCTGGCGCCCAGTTCCACCGCCATGACGGACATTCCCGCGAAAAACTCTGTCAGGTATAAAAACCACTTACTATGAGTCAGCTTTTTCTCCATGGTACAAGGTCCTCCTTATAGGCTTCTGTCCACCCCGGAAACTACAAATGGTTCTCCCTGGATCGCCTTGTATTATAGCGTAGCATGACCGTTTCCGCAAGTACCTCTCTGTTTTCATGGCCTTTCCGCTGTTCTTCAGCTGCGCAGAAAAAGCCTCCGTTTCCGGAGGTTTTCTCTTATTTTGTGTCAGCTTTCTCGGATCGTTCTTGACAGAGAATAACGAAGCCGGTATGCTGATAGCAACGGGAGGTGCGGCGCCATGATGGATGGAAATATCATATTATCCGTGGCGAAGGCCATGGAGGTCCTGCAAATTCTGAGTCAGGCCGAAAGTCCGCTGTCGCTGAAGGAACTGGCCACCCGGTGCGGATACCCGAAGAGCACCGTATTCGGCCTGCTGACCACCATGCGGACCTATGACGTGGCGGCGCAGACACCGGACGGGAAATACACGCTGGGCCTGCGACTGTTCGAATATGGGCGTCAGGTGGAACGGTCCTGGGACATCTCTCTGGTGGCCCGCCCCTATATGGAGCACCTGTGCCAGCGGACCGGAGCGTCCGTTATGCTCTCGGTGTGTGAGGGCGGCAGCGTGATCACGCTGGACCAGGTGGAGACCCGGGACAATCTGCGCGTCGTGTCGGATATAGGTTCCCGGCTGCCAATCTACTGTACGTCGCAGGGCAAGGTCTTTCTGGCACATATGTCCCGCACCGGTGCCGAGGCGCTGCTGCGCGCGCAGCATATGACCCAGTTCACCCCGCACACCATCACCGATCTGACCGCGCTGATGCAGGAGATCGATCTGTGCCGTACCGACGGCTATGCCATTGAAAACGGCGAATACAAGATCGGCCTGCGCTCCATTTCCGCACCGGTCTATACCGTGGAGGGCAAAGCACGATACACCGTTGGCGTGATCGGTATGTTCCGCAGCACCCGTTCCGATGAATTCCTTGCGGCGGTGGAGCAGGTCTGCGCCACCGCGTCCATGATCTCCACTGCGCTGGGCTATCGAAAAACGGAGGAGCTTTTGTAAGCCATACCTCTCAGTATCCTGATGGGTAATGAGAATGTGTCGAATGGACTGCTCTTTTCTCACCTTTTTTCGTCAAATACCGCCGCAGAAAAAACAAAAACACACGTCCGGCCCAGTCAGGCCGGACGTGCGTATATTCTCAGGCCTCACAGGAAGCGAGACCCGGTCAAAGCGCGGTCCCCTTCTTCGGCACAAACAAACCACGCATATCGGCATGCTCCAGCTCCAGCAATGCTTTCTTCCTCTGGATGCCACCGCCATAGCCGGTAAGGCTGCCGTTTGTACCCACCACACGGTGGCACGGGATCATGAGGGAGATCGGGTTATGCCCCACCGCGCCGCCTACCGCCTGCGCGGACATTTTGGCCAGCCCCTGCTGGCGAGCCGCTTCAGCGGCGATCTCTCCGTAGGTCATGGTCTTTCCATACGGTATCGTCAGCATGATGTCACAGATACGCTTACGGAACGGTGTGGTATCATAGCGCAGCGGCGGCAGAAACCCCGGTTCCTTACCGGAAAAATAGATATCCAGCCAACGACCGGCCTCTGCAAACAACGGGTGTTCCCTTTGTACAGTCACTTTCGGCAGAACACTGCCGAAATACCGCTGCCCGTTGAACCATAGACCAACGATCGCCTCATCGTCGCAGGCCAGCGTGATCCTACCCAGCGGCGACATATACTCGGATGTCCAGATCATCTCTTTCCCTCCAATCTCTTTTTCGGCTTATGATCTTTCAACTCCGGTATCGCTCCGCCGGCCACTGCCCACAGATACAGGCTCGCCACGCTGCCATACGGGCTAAACCGACGGCGGTACATCTCAAACCGCTTACGGTCAATGCTGCGGTGGTGATAGAGCATCCGCAGTCCGCGCTGAATAGCCAGATCGTCGTAACTAAACACATCGGGCCGCTGCATACAGAACAGCAGGATCATCTCCGCTGTCCAGATGCCAACACCCTTCAGACTGCTCAGTTCGCGGATCACCTCCCCGTCCGTTTTCTGCCATATGCCGTCCAGATCAAACGCACCGTCCCGGACCTTTTGCGCCAGGTCTTTGATGTACTCCGCCTTACGGAAGGTCATACCCAGGGCTTGCAGTTCGGGGACCCCCACCGCAAGGATGCTCTCCGCGTTCACCTCACCCAGCGCATCCCGCATCCGCTGCCAGATGGTCGCCTGCGCCTTAGTCGATATCTGCTGGCCGATGATATGATGGACAATGGCAGAGAACAAGTCCGTATCCACGGCACGGTCGATATATCCAATACGGTCAATGACTTCACCAAGTCGCCTGTCTTTCTGCCGCAGATAAGAAAGCTCTGTTTCCCCGTATTCGAAATACACCACTGTCACCGTCCTTTCATCTTCACATACAGGCAGGCACCGCCGCTAAACACCGTGAGACTATGATCGGATACAGTTCCCATAGTGCGGGCTGCGCTCTGACACAGAGTATACCATCCGCCCCCGCTGTTTGCAACCACCGGTCCAGTTATCGTCAAACCCACCTCAAACGATACGTTGGTTTCACGTTTTCCTGTCGGCTGCCTATCGACAACATACGCTTCGGTCAGCCGGAGACACCGATGTACTTGAGACCATTCTTATCTCACCGTACCGTACCGTTTCGTTCCACTCGATCTTCACGATCTGCATTTTCATTCTGTCGTCGCCGACCTTGGTGTGAAAGCGGAAAACCTGCTGACAGATGAGTCCTTCAGATCATGGCAGCCCAGCATATACCCGCGGCTTGCCGACCTCCTCATCCTAATGGACGAGGGCATCGATGGAGACCCCGTAGAACTTTGCCAGCCGGTCGCATTTTTCAATGTCGGGGATCGTTTCGCCCTGCTCCCACTTGGAGTAGGACTGGCGCGAGATGCCGATGACCTCCGCCACCTCCTCCTGCGTCATGCCGCGGATGTTTCGCAGGAGCGCCAGATTCTCTGCCAGCATACTGACCACCTCCTTGTCTGTGCCATCATTATACGGCACGAAAAGGGAAGTTTCCACCATACAAACTTGTCAGAAAAGTGCTTTTCATGTTCGTTTTGCCTGCGCGATTATGCCGCTCAGCACTGTCAGGTGATTTGCACCACCGTATCAGGATGCACCCAAGCCGGTCTACACGCCCACCGTTCAAATACTCAAAAGCTCAATATCGTGCGTCAGCACATCCGCGTATTGCAGCGCATGGCGCTTCGGCTTCCCGGACGAGTCTTCCTCCACCTGAAAAATGTGCCGATAGACGCCCGTGATCTTCACCGGAACATCGCGCAAATGCAGCCTTGGCTGCCGGAGGGACACATTGATGCGGATGTTGGGGTCGCTCCGGTAACGCTCCGAAATGCGCCGCCGGATCTGTTCAAGCTCATACATTTCACTCATTATATCCACGCTTTCTATCACAAACCCGCCTGACTTCCATCGGGCGGGTTTGGTGTTAGTTGAAGTATTCGCTTACATCAGCTTTGTCGTTGTACTGCTTGCGGACGCGGACCAACACAGAGCCATCGGCCTGCTCGGTTTCCTCGGTGATCTGATACCGGGTGCGGCTTCTGTCCATCGTCGCCTTGTAGCGGCTCACTTCGTCGTGGTTGACCTTGAGCTGCTGCTCACGGGTCAGACCGCAATCGTCCTTCTGTGCAAACACCAGTGTTTGCAGGATGCACGCTGCCTTTACGCGCTTCATTGATTTCACCTCCCTCAGCCTCCGCCCGGTCAGAACGGATGCCCTTTTTCAGAGAGATGATCAGTGAACAAACAGCCTGTGTGCGCCAGTCTGCCGCCAACGCCCACTGCACCGGATGCACTCCCGTGATACCTTTGTATGGCTTTATTTTATCAAATTCGAAACTCGATTTCAAACGAATTTTTGAGAAAATGTCATCTCAATACAGCTCCGCGATGATGCCCACGCACTTGTCAACGATGCTGTCACCGACAAAGGAAACGGTCTGAACTGTGAACGGATTTTGATGTTTAGAAATCATTATCCTTGAAAAGCTTTATGATGGTTATTACGACCACCCACAGCAGAAAAAACAGCATTGCCCCTATCTGGACAGCAGGGAACGGTAGTCGGCGGTCAGCGTCAGATAGCCGCGCTCATTGTGAGCAATACCCGCCCAATCCAGCACCGCCGCCAGCACAAACACAGGGTCAAACACATATTTCCCAGCAGGGGCTTTGAAATAGTATTTGCCAATGGCACCGACAACAGTATCCTCCGTGCAGCCACCTTCGCCAAGGGGAGAATTGCGTCCCATACCCTTGCGGGCAGAACCGTCCTCCCGAAGCAGCAGATCCACGATAACATCAAAAACATCGTAGGTAAGAGGCGGCTTCATGGGCAGCTCGTTGCAGAGGAAGGAACAGCCATCCTTAGCGGCCCGGATAATGTACGGCTTGCCGGTAACAGAATACACCGTTGCCCTGCCGCCATTTTCGTAGAGTTTGTTCCGTACAATGTCAGAGGACATTGTGCTGCTCTCTTTTGGGGTAAAAAGACTCATGTCAAACGCCTCACTTTCTTCCTCGCCGCGCAGGTTTAATTGCAGCAGCAACTCATCGAGTTTTTTCTTGGCTGTGGGGTAAGAGATGCCCAACTTGTTTTGCACATCTTTCATGCTGCCGCGGCAGGCGAGAAAGGTCTGCAAAAACCGGGCGTATTCCGGAGCAAGGCACTCATAAGGGGAAAGTGGTTCATCGGTGGGGAACTCTGCCTTGCAGCCGGGGCAACTCAGCCGTGCTAAATGAAGTGCCGCCCCGCACACAGGACACTGACCAGAGAATTTCATAGCGATCTCCCTCCTTCACTTTCAAGATACCATAATATTTCATCTATGTCAATAATAGGATTAAAAATATTAAACCTATTTCCGGAGAGGATGTAAAAAATGGTGCTATCCTGTACGGGCGGCTACAACGGTGCCTCATTGTCCGCAGGGGGGGGACAATACTTCAGCCCTGTGCGCTTATCTGTGACAAATCTTGCCGTTCGTATATCATGTTGTCTTTTTCAAAAAATAAAAATGCGTAAGTCCCAGAACATCCGGACTTACGCATTTCTGCTACACGATTTGCC
>OMEC01000225.1_pt1 | contig 32740 bp, 29 predicted proteins | sample 1673401 | NCBI WGS metagenome assembly OMEC01 (sample SAMEA103958110, study PRJEB25191) | human gut metagenome | reverse complement strand
AACCTCAACTATATCCAGCTCCTGCGGGATGTGGGCGTTCATTTTTCTGTAAACCGGATGCTTGCGGCCGAATGCTACAACAAGGCAACGCAGATAATGAACGCACGGAACGACGAATACGGCATCACCCAGGCGCTTTATCTCGGCATGAAGAGCCTTATGCGGGCGGATTCGGAATTTGCGCGCATTGTCAACGGTTCCGACGGCGCAAGAACTTTTGCCGAAACCGGCGTTCTTGTCCCGCGCAAAATAAGCAATGCGGATCTCGGAGCAATGGCTGCAAGGGTACGGCTTGTGATTGGATGAACACTGATTCACCTTGACTGAAATTTACTGAGAAAAAGAGAAGAAATGTTGATGCGGAATGCGGAATGCATGTGCCTCAAGCGTATTGTACGGATGACGTTTCTTCTCTCTTCAACTCTTTAAATACGCCCTATCGGTGCGGCACAAATACGGTTGAAGACGGAATTAAAAATATATCTTCAATCCTGTCCGAAACGGTCTTGACTTTGTACAAAATCCGAGTATAATGTGATATGCACTTGAAAGAGTGAATGCACCTTTAGCTCAGCTGGTAGAGCACCTGACTCTTAATCAGGGTGTCCAGGGTTCGAGTCCCTGATGGTGTACCACCCTTGTGGTGTGCCACGAGGGTAAATAGTTGGTGTTTCTAACGGTGAGGGTCCACCCGTTCCCATTCCGAACACGGAAGTTAAGCTCACCAGTGCCGACAATACTTGTCTGGAGACGGACCGGGAAGATAGGTCAATGCCAACACAAAAGACCGCAGTCATTTGACTGCGGTCTTTTGCTATTTCGTCGTGTTTTTTATCTCGACAGCTCCGGGACTTTGCAGTACAATTGCTGCAGTGATAATCCGTTTTGTCTCGTGATGGGAGGGGTGCGGTGTGCCGGAAGTGTTTTATCAGCAGCTCAGGCGGCAAAGGCGGCGTGCGGCTCTTTCTGTCACTGCGTTTGTGCTGACACTTTGCCTGCTGCCGCTGGCGCTGATCGCATTTCGCCGGTATCCTCTGCTTGGGACAGCGCTTCTGGCTGGTTGTGCAGCGATGGTTTTGGCATGCTATCGAGTACGGCGCGTACCGCCGGACGCACCGGCGCTCTATTCGGCCCCAATTCTGGTCGATGATCCTACAGCGCGCCTTGCGGCATGCGGTGCCGAGCGGGTCGGTGCGGATGCGCAGGTGCTGTTTGCGACGGATGGGCGGCTGCACGCGCGTGTACTGGCGCTGGAGTGTGATGACTTTGATGCACAGCGGATGAAGGCCATCAGACACCGTGCCAATCAGACGATCCATCAGATGTACCACATCGGGCAGGAGATATCGATCTCCGATTCTTATACGCAGTTTCGTTTGAATCTTGTGCTCGCCGCGCGCGACAATGGGGAGCTGCGCAGCTGGGTAAGTACACAGCCGGAGCGTTTGCTGCAGCGGGTGGTACCGATCGTGCAGGCGGCCGTTGCGCGCGAGCAGGGCGTGCTGCTGTTTCCGGCGCTGCACCAATGGGTCACGCCGGCCGAAGCGCATGTGTATGAGACGGCGGCGAAGCTGCTGACAGAGCTGTTTTTGGAGAATTGAGCAATGCTCAGGAGGAGAGCGTTTGCTGAAATTCATTTTCGATACGCTCTGGACTTGCGGCGCGCGGCCCCCGTTTGCAAGGATCGTCTGCTGCGGGCTTATCGGCTGCCGGATGCGGCGTGCGACCTCGGTGAAGCGCGGGGCAAGGGGGGCCATTATGTGCGGCGTATCGTTTGCCTTTCTGTAATTTTGTTTGGGGACCATCGCCCTGACTGAAAAAACGGCAGAGGTGGTTCCGGCAGCTCGCTCACGGTCTGATGATTTATAAAAACATATCCGCCGGACGGCCATGAGGGCCGTCCGGCGGATATTGCTATGGTATGAAAATTTCGCGTTGGATAGGGGTCATGCGCCTGGTCAGCCGCACAGCAGGTTTGCAGCCGGAATACCGACCACGACGCACAGCACGACCTGAACAAGCATGAATACCAGCCCCCACTTGCATACCTGCCGGTTGTCTGTCCATCCGGAAGAGTATGCGACCGCTGCAGTCGGTGTGGCTGGCGGGGTTGCCCACCCGTTCATCGCCGAAGAGGTAATGAGGATCGCAATCATCATCGGGCTCAGCTGCCCGCTGTACAGATTCATACACAGCGGCAGCGCTACGGCAAATACCACCGAGAGGGCAACGGAGTTGGAACAGAAGTTCGTCAGCAGATCTACGGCAAACACCATGATGATCGCAAATACCAACGGCGGCATATGGGAGAATGTCGGCGCCATGACATTGGACAACCATTCCGAAAGTCCGATATCCGCATTGCCCATGAACGAGCCCAACCCCATGATCGTGGCGATGAACAGGTAGGTCGGCCAGTTTACGGCTTTGACGGCATCGCCCCAGTCGAGGATCTTCTCGCCGTCCACCCGGACAAAATTCATGACAAACAGCGCCAGAAGCGGCGGATAGCAGTTGTTGATCTTGCTGAGCGCCGGGTATGCTGTGGGCCAAAAATACTTGCTCAGGCCCGGCAGCAGCCACAGCAGCACACACAGCAGATAAATAATCAGCGACCAACGCTCTTTCTTACGAAACGCGCCGCAGGAGGCTGCCAGCCGGTCGTAGTCGATGCTGGTAAAGGCGGATACATCCGGTTTCCAGACAAAGCGCATCAGCAGGAAAATGACCGCGGCCGAGAGAAGCGATACGGGTGTTGTGACGGTACTGAAGGTAAAGAAGTCCATCGACTCACCGACATAGGACTCGTACAGGGAAAAGCCCTGGATGGTAACGGCGTGGGAGATCGGATTGGTGCCGTTCGAAAGCAGGGCGATGCTCACCGTGCCCAGAAGCAACATGGATGACAGGCTGAGATCACGACGGCGATCGAGTCCGATGCTCTCAAAAATGCTCAGCAGGATCGGCAGAAAGATCATGATACACGTCGCCGACGAGAGCACGAGGTCGAGAATGTAAACCGATGCGAAATACATGGCAATGGTCCACCATGGACTTTTTCTTGCCAGCTTGTTTGTTAAAAACCAAATCGCAATGCGTCGTGCGACACCGCTTTTGATCAGGGCAGCTGCCAGCATGAAGCAAAACAGCAGAAACACCGCGGTGTTGTTGCCGAAGGTCGCCTGCGTGACCTTCGCCGCACCGAGCCCGGGCACTGTCGTGAGCAGGGCGAAGATGAACATGCTTGTCCAATCCACGCCCCAGCTCAGAAACAGGAGAATTGCCACGGTCAGAATGCCAAGGATCTGAAATCCGGCATCCGACAGTCCGGCCGGTGGTGTCAGCAACTTTACGGCGAGAACGATCAGCAGGGAGAGCACGAGCATGACCCATTTAATAGGGAATGTTTTATTTTTCATTTTTCACTCAGAAATTTAGGAGGCTCTCGACGCTTGCGCCAAGCTCAGCCCTGATCTTTGTAGCGTTTGTCGTAGTTTGCCTGCACGGCGCGCACGGCCTGCGAAAGCACATCGCAGGTCGGCGTTGCCACGCCGGCGATCTTACCAAAGCGGGAGATCGCGCCCGAGAGCGTGTTGACTTCCGTCTGGCGCTTATAGATTAGCATATCCTGCGCGAGGGAGGGATAGTAGTCGCCGTAGCTCGCGACGGTTTTGGGAATGTCGCTGACAAGTCCGGTATACAGATCGTCGGCAATGCCCAGCGCTTTTGCGCAGTCGCTTGCCTCTTTCAGGATCTGCTTGACCATGGCGAGGGCGTTTTCATCTTCGTATACCTGCTTCATCGTCAGACCCAGCACGCCGCACACAGTGTTGAAACCGCTGTTGGAGGCGGCCTTTTTCCACAGCGCCGGGCGCACATCATCGAGATATTCGGGGTTCAGTCCGCCCTTGGCAAAGCAGTCCACGATGTACTTGCAGCCTTCCGCCGCGATGCTTCCGCCGTATACCGGGCCGAGATACATATTCACGATCCCCTGCGCGGGGCGCGAATCGCACTGGCCGGGCGCGGTGAGCACCGTGCCGATACGGCCGCAGCCGCAGCCGATCTGCGCCTCCGACACGAACTTCGCCAGATCGAGATCGTTGCCGAGACCGTTCTGCAGGGAGATGACCGCCGTCTTGTCCGTGATGCAGCACGCCGCGCTCGTCATGGCGGCGATGGTCGCAGTGGACTTGACGAGGATGATGAAGATGTCACACGGGCCGACTTCCTGTGCACTGTACGCGGTGTGGAAGCCGGTCAGATGGTGCACGCCATTGTGGTCGGTCATGGTCATGCCGTGATCGCGCACGGCGTCCATGTGCGCCTTGTTGAGATCAATCAGCCAAATATCATCTGCGCCGCCCATCTTGAGATAGGAAGCGAATACGCTGCCGGTAGCGCCGCAGCCGAGAATTCCAATTTTCATAGTTCATTATCTCCTTATTCAATAGACCGGGCCGGTGTGTGTCAGCCGCAGATGGCCGTGCCGAGCAGGTAGCCAAACGACATGGTAACGATCACGTGGATCAGCGCGGTGAGCAGGCCCCACTTCATCATGGACTTCGTGTCGACCCACTCGGAGCCGTAGACGACTGCAGCGGTCGGGGACGCGGGAGGCGCAGTCCAGCCGTTGTTCGCCGCGCTGGTAACGAGCGCTGCAACGACGAAAACGCTGATGCGTCCGCCATAGATGCCCATTGCGAGCGGCAGCGCCACTGCGAGCATGACAGAGGCTGTAACGGTGTTGGACGTAAAGTTTGTCATCAGGTCTGCCAGCAGCACCATGACGGCAAGGAAGACGAACGGGCTGACGTTGGAGAATATCGGAGAGAGCACGGAAGACATCCATGCGGGAATGCCGATGTCGGCATTGCCCATGAAAGAGCCAAGGCCCATGATAGAGGCGATAAACATGAACGAGGGCCAGTTGACCGACTTGACGGCCTCGCCCCAGTCCAGGATTTTTTCGCCGTCGACCTTGATGAAGTTCATGAGAAACAGTGCTGCGAGCGGCGGCAGGCAGTTATTGATCTTGCCGAAGAAGGCTGCGGCACCGGGCCAGATGTATTTGCTCAGGCCGGGCATCATCCATAGAAGCACGCAGACGATATAGAAGAATACGGACCACTTTTCCTTTTTCGTCATTGTGCCCATGGAGCTGGTCATGGCGTCGTAGTTGACATTCTTCAGCGCGCTGACATCAGGACGCCATACGAATTTCACCATCAGGACGAAGAGCACAACACACACGATGGAGATGGGGAAGGCGATGGCACAGTATGTGAAGAAGTCCATGGCCTCGCCGGTGAAAGATTCATAGAAGGAAAAGCCCTGGAGTGTGGTTGCATGGGAGATGGGGTTGGCGCTGTTGGAGATCAGGCCGGTGACCAGCGTGCCGAGCATGAGTGCCACGGCGATGGGCGTCTTGTCTTCCTTCTGAATGCCGACGCTCTCGAGGATCTCAACAGCGATGGGCAGCATGACAAAAATGGTTGCCGCAGTGGACAGCACGAAGTTGAGCACGTAGTTTGCGGCAAAGAACATGATGACGGTCCACCAGGGGCTCTTGCGCGCGAGCTTGTTGGTCAAAAACCAGATCGCAATTCTACGGGCGGCGCCGCTTTTTGTTAGGCACGCGGCGAGCATCATGCAGAAGACCAGGAATACGACTGTGTTGTTGCCGAACGTTGCCTGCGTGACTTTGGCAGCACTCAGGCCGTCAACGGTCATCAGCGCGAAGACAATCATCATGCTGGGGAAACCGGTGCCCCAGGTCAGGAATAGAATGATCGCGCCGATCAGAATGCCGAGGACCTGAAAACCGGCCTGAGACAGGTCGGCCGGCGACGGGATGAATTTCGTGGCAAACATGAACAGCAGCGCGATCACCAGCGCGACCCATTTGCCCGCGGAAATGTTTTTCGTTTTTTGCATATGAACTCTCCTACCTATTTCATTTTCCTGTTTCGCGGCGCCGCAGCCAGCTGCGCACCTCCCAAAACATGTGTTTACTCCACTCTCCCCGGCTCTGCTGCCCAACAGAGCCACCGGGAAGTCCTTGAAAACAGCTTCATTGTATAAAACAGTGTGAAACTGTGTCAAAACGGAACCGAAACGGCAGGGGACGTTCTCAAATACGTACATTTTATCAGATTACGAACGGAAAGCAAATCTGGGTCTCGGTTTTTCGGCTCACGTACGGAATTGTAGCATTTTTAACAATGCGATTTGCGTTGACAGGTTGATTTTTGGTCATTATAATCGAACGCAGGAGAGAAAAGAGGTGGCCATGATGGCAGAAGGAAAATTTGATGCGGACATTGTGCGGCTGCACGAGGCGAATCCGTTCCTTTCGAACACGGATCTGGTGTATACCATTCTGCGCGACCAGATCGTCAACCACAAGCTGCAGCCGGGGAAAAAGCTCAACCAGGAGCAGATCGCCATCGATATGAACGTCAGCCGTACGCCGGTGCGGGAGGCGTTTTTCCGGCTGGAGACCGAGGGCTTTCTGGAAAAGGGCGCCCAGGGATACACGGTGTATGAAATGACGCCGGGCGATTACATGATGCTGCTGGATGTGCGTATCGCCATCGAAAAACTGGCGACGCGGCTGGCCTGCTCGCAGATGCTCGGCTCCGAGCGGCGGCAGCTTGAGCAGAATCTCGGTGAGACGCAGCGCGTGCTCGCAAGCGGCCTCGGCAAGGCGTGGAACGGTGATTTTGACATCCTCGATCCGGCGCTGGCCGACCGGCTGTTTTATGAAATGGGGCAGCTGGATCATGCGTTTCACCGGATGATCATTGCCGCGTCGCACAACAAATACCTGGTCAGCATCTACGACAGCATTGACCCGAAGATCCATTTCTTCCGCTACTCGGCGCTGAGCGTCAGCGCCTGCCTGAACATGACCGAGCGGCACAAGAAGATCTTTGAGGCGATCGTTGCCCGGGATGAGGAGCTGGCCGAGCGCCGTATGGAGCGGCATCTGAGCCTGACCGTCCCGCGGGCGATGGGCCTGTAACGGGACCCGAAAAACCAAACACGAAAAAAAGCTTTGCACGAATTTTTGTGCAAAGCTTTTCTTTTGGCTTTTTTTTCGACACGGGCGGGCCGTATGCGCTAATTTGGAAACAACAGCGGCCGGACTGCCCATCCGGCTGCCGACGGCGCGGCGCTGCGGCCAGCAGCAGACCGCCGCGCACGAGGAGTGATTTGTTGAAGCGAATTCTTGTGATCAATACCGGCTCAACGTCCACAAAGATTGCTGTGTTTGAAGACCAGACCAAGTGCATGGAGCAGAACATCGTCCACCCGGTCGAGGCGCTGCGCCAGTGCGCGGATCTCAATGCCCAGCTCCCGCTGCGGCAGCAGGCGATCCTCGCTGCGCTGCAGGCTGCCGGACAAGACCCGGCCGGATTTGATGCCATCGCTGCCCGCGGCGGCACGTTCGGTATGGTGCAGGGCGGGGCGTACCTCGTGGACGAGGCGCTGCTGGCTGCCTGCCGCGCGCCGGTGACGAGCCATGCGTCCAATCTTTCGGCCATCCTGGCCGCGGTGTTTGCCGAGACCAGCGGCTGCGATGCGTATATCTATGACGCCGTGTGCGTCAACGAAGTGGAGGACATCGCGCGCATGACCGGCCTCAAGGAGGTCAAGCGCCGCCCGTTTTCCCATGTGCTCAATACCCGCGCCACGGCGCGCGATGTGGCCGCGTCCCTCGGCCGCCGGTATGAGGACATGGTGTTCATCGTTGCCCATCTCGGCGGCGGCATCAGCATCAACCTGCACCGCAGCGGCCGCATCATCGACCTGTGCAGCGATGACGAAGGCCCCATGTCGCCCGAGCGCGCTGGCAAGCTCAACGGCAAGTCCTACGTGGACCTGTGCTACTCCGGCCGCTATACGAAGCCGGAAATGATGCGCCACATCAAGGGTGAGGGCGGTCTCGTGTCGCACCTGGGCACCAGCAGCCTCATCGAGGTCGAGCAGCGCATCGCCGAGGGCGATACCTATGCGCGCGCGGTGCTCGAGGCCATGGCCTACCAGATCGCCAAGGAGATCGGTGCGCTGGCTACCGTTGTCAGCGGGCAGGTCGACAGCATTATTCTCACCGGCGGCTGCGCCTATTCGCGCATGCTCACGGATCTTGTCCGCGACCGCGTTGCTTTCCTGGCGCCGGTCACGGTCGTGCCGGGCGCCAAGGAAATGGAGGCGCTGGCTGAGGGCGTGCTCCGCGCGCTCGGCGGTAAAGAGCCCGTGCACAGATACCAAAGCGCAAAGGAGTAAACCACATGTATCAGAAATTTCAGGACATCGTCGCGGCGGCACAGCAGCGCAGCCCCAAGCGGGTGATCGCCATTGCCGCGGCGGCGGACGAAAAGATGGTTCACGTCGCCAAGGCCGTCACGGATATGGGCCTGTGCGATGTGATCCTCGTCGGCGACGAAGATGCGCTCGATGTGCTGCTCGCCGAGCAGGGCCTGCGGCCGGAAGCCGTCACGATCGTGGACGAAAAGGATCCCGACCGGCTCGGCCTGCGCGCCGTGGAGCTCGTCAGCTCCGGCAAGGCGGACATCCTCGTCAAGGGCAAGATGAACACCAGCGATTTTCTGCGCGCGGTGCTCAACAAGGAAGTCGGCCTGCGCACGGGGCGCCAGCTCAACGTGCTCACCTGCTACGATGTGCCGACGGAACCGAAGCTGTTTTTCATCACCGACGGCGGCATGACCATCGCGCCCACGCTGGCCGACAAGGTCGAGATCCTGCACAACGCCGTGCCGGTGCTGCATCACATGGGCATCGCCGAGCCGAAGATCGCGATCCTCGCGGCGAACGAAAAGCCCAGCCCCAAGATGCCGGCGACCATGGATGCCAAGGCCCTGTGCGAGATGGCCGCGGCCGGCGAACTGCCGGCGGGCATTTATGAGGGCCCCATCGCGTTCGACGTGGCCATGCGCCCGGAGGCGGCCGCCGAGAAGGGCATCGCCAGCCGCGTGAGCGGGGACGTCGACCTGTTCCTCGTGCCGAACATCGAGACCGGCAACTGCCTCGGCAAGTCGATCGGCTATTTCGGCCACTGCCAGACGGCCGGCATCGTCGTCGGCGCGGCAGCGCCGGTCGTGATGTCGTCGCGCGCGGCATCCATTGAAGGAAAAGTCACTTCCATCGCCTGGGCGATCCTGGCCTGCGGCGATGCGCAAACGGAGGAAAGATCATGAGAAAAGCATATATCAATCCCGAAAACTGCAAAGCCTGCGGCATCTGCATGGACAACTGCAGCCAGACAGCCATCACCATGACGGACGACATCAACACCCGCGGCTATAAACACATTGCCATCGATCAGAGCAAGTGCGTCGGCTGTGGGATCTGCTACATCGTGTGTCCCGATGCAGTCTTTACGATCAAAGAAGGAGGCAACGAATAATGGGCGATATGGTAAAGGGCAACATTGCCGTTGCGGAAGCCGCCGTTCGGGCGGGCGTGGAAGTCTACGCGGGCTATCCCATCACGCCGTCCACGGAAGCAATGGAGTATCTCTCCGGCCGCATGCCGGAGCTGGGCCGCACGTTTGTGCAGGCTGAGAGTGAGCTGGCCGGCATCAACATCATCATGGGCGCGTCCGCCTGCGGCCACCGCGTGCTGACGGCCTCCTCCGGCCCGGGCATCTCCCTCAAGCAGGAGGGCATCTCCTACATGAACCAGATGAACTTCCCCGCCGTCATCCTCAACGTTGTCCGCTGGGGCAACGGTCTCGGCGCGCTCAACGGCTCGCAGACTGATTACCACAGAGAGACCCGCGGCGGCGGCAACGGCGATTACCGCAACATCATCCTCTGCCCGAGCACGGTGCAGGAGTCCGTGGACCTAATGTATGAGGCGTTTGACATTGCCGAGAAGTACCGCTGCATCGTTGAGATCATGTCCGAGAGCGGTCTGGGCCAGATGATGGAGCCGTGCGAATATCCGGAGTTCCGCGAGCTGAAAAAGTGCGACTGGGGCCTCGACGGCACCTATAAGGTCAAGCGCGGCGACTTCCTCGGCCGCGACCTGCAGAAGGAGTCCGACACGTACATGGCCAAGGTCCGCGCCATGCGGGAAAACGAGCAGCGCTGGGAAGCCAGGTATACCGAGGACGCCGAGTATGTGTTCGTCGCCTACGGTCTGCCCGGCCGCGCCGTCTCCGGCGTGGTCGAAGAGCTGCGCGCCGCCGGGGAAAAGGTCGGCTATATCCGCCCAATCACGGCCTGGCCGTACCCGGAGAAGGCGTTTGCGGCACTTGCGGAAAAGAACCCGAACCTCAAGGGCTTCATTTCCGTGGAGACCAACGGCGAGGGCCAGATGGTCGATGACGTCGCCCTGTACGCGAAGAAATACGGCATGGGCGCCGTGCCTGTGTACGTGCTGCCCTACGTCTGCGACATCCCGAAGGACGACCGCGTCAAAGCGGATTACGCGCGCATCAAAGCCGGCGAGATCAAGGAGGTCTACTGATATGGCAAAGGAACTCAAAGCACCTGAACTTATGAATTACGCCATGTTCTGCGGCGGCTGCGGCCACGGTGTGCTGCTGCGGCTGATCTGCGAATGCCTGGAGGAGTACGGCCTGGACAAGAAGACCATTGCGGCTATCGGTGTCGGCTGCAGCTGCCATCTCAAGAGCGGCATCAATGTTGACCTCGTGCAGTCCCCGCACGGCAGAGCGGCCGCGGTCGCGACCGGCATCCGCAGAGCGGAACCGGACAAGTTCGTCTTCTCCTATCAGGGCGACGGCGATGCATACAACATCGGTCTGGCCGAGACGCTCAACGCCGCCTACCGCAACGAGAATATCTGCGTGTTTATCATCAACAACGGCAACTTCGGCATGACCGGCGGCCAGATGGCCTGGACCACCATGCCCGGCCAGAAGACGGCCACCTCTCCCAAGGGCCGCGACTGTGCAGCGACCGGCATCCCGATCAAGGTGCCGGAGCTGATCGCCTACAGCTTCACGCCTGCCTATATCGCGCGCGGCGCCGTGACGACGCCGGCCGAGATCAACCGCCTCAAGGGCTATATTAAAAACGCCATCGAGGCCCAGCTCAACGGCGAGGGCTACTCCATGGTCGAGGTCATGTGCTCCTGCCCGACGAACTGGAACCTCAGCCCCATCGACGCGAAAAAGCGCCTTGTGGATGAAGTGATCCCCTACTATTCGCTCGGCGAGATCAAGAAGAGAGGAGAATGAGCATGAGAGAAATTGTTTTTGCAGGTTTCGGCGGGCAGGGCGTCCTGACCGCAGGTCTGATCGTGTCTCAGATCGCACTGTATAAAGGCTTTCACGCCACCTGGATGCCGGCCTACGGCGCGGCCCAGCGCGGCGGCACGGCCAACTGCACCGTCAAGTACGGCCCGGAGAAGATCACGAACCCCGGCCAGCAGAAGCCGGATCTGGTCCTGGCCATGAACACGCCGTCGTTCAAGAAATTCGTCGGCATGGTCAAGCCCGGCGGCACCATTCTCGTCAATGCCGACATGATGACCGAGGACACGAACGTCCGCGACGACATTCAGGTCATCAGCGTGCACTGCAACCATCTGGCCGACAGCGTCCAGAATGCCAAGGGCGCGAACATCGTCATGATCGGCGCCATCACCCGCATCCTCGGCGACTTCACGCACGATGAGGGCATTGAGGGCATGAACGATATGTTCCGCAAGAAGGGCAAGAGCAAATTCGAGGCCAAGAATGTGGCTGCCTTCGAAGCCGGCTACCACGCACTAGAGAGCTGAACATGAAGATCACATTCGCACAGGAAATGCAGCTGTGCAAGGCGCTGCTGGCCGCACAGGGTATGCCCGCGGAGGACGCGGAGATCCTCGGCTCCTCCGTCGCCCACTCTGATTTTACCGGCATCTATTCCCACGGCCTGTCCCGCTTTGCCAACTATCTCAAGCGCTTCGCCAACGGGGCCATGAAGCCCGATGCGGCGCTGACCATCACGAACGACACCGGCGCGACCGTCGCCTATGACTGCGACAACGGCTGCGGCGTCGTGTCCCTGACGCACGTCTACCGCCAGATGGCGCCGCGCGCCAAAGAGCACGGCATCGTCATCGCCACCGGCCGCAAGGCCTCCAACATCGGCTGCGGCAGTTTCTATGCCGAGATGGCCGCGAAGGACAACCTCATGGCGCTGTTTTGCTGCAACACGGTCAAGTGCGTGGCGCCGTTCGGCGGGGCCGACAGCCTGCTCGGCACGAACCCGATCATTGTGGCCGTGCCCGCCGGGGAGGAGCGCCCGCTGATCCTCGACATCTCCACGACCGTCACCGCCATGGGCAAGATCCAGGCGGCGGCACGCGAGGGCAAGCCCATCCCCGCCGGCTGGGCGCTGGATGAAAACGGCGCGCCGACGACGGACGCCGCCAAGGCGAAAACGGTCGTGCCCATCGCGGGCCCGAAGGGCTACGGGCTGGCCGTCATGATCGAGGCATTCGCCGCGCTGCTGGCCGGGGCAAATTACGGTGCCGGTATCGGCGTGCCGAATAAGGGCGAGCACGAAAACACCGGCTTTGCCATGATTCTCGTCGATGTGGAAAAGTTCATGCCGGTCGATACCTTCAAGGCCAATGTCGATGCCTATATCCGCTCCATCAAGGGCAGCCGCAAGGCCGGAGGCGTGCAGGAGATCCTCATGCCCGGCGAGCTGGAGTATAAGCGCTACCAGCAGTATATGCGCGACGGCTATGACGTCAGCGAGGCGCTGGGCAAGGAGCTGGCCGGCTATGCCGTGCAGTTCGGGCTCGCGCCGGAGGGCACGGATTTCGAGACGCTTGTCCGCAGGCTCTGAGTGTGTTCCTTTTGCTTTGCCCCGGATCCTTTTCTCTCCGCGCAGTCTCTCTCGCTGCGTGTTCACCCATTTCACCTTTTTCTGTTTGACATTTTTCGAATTTCCTCTCGGGGCAGAGCAAAACGCAAAAATAGCCTGCCGGCGGTGCTGCGAGCCGCCGGCAGGCAAAATCACGATCCGGTCGGGTTTTATCCCGGCCGGATCTCGCGCGCCAAGGGAGAAAAAACGAACATCAGCGTGCGAAAAGTGCACTTCCGGGCTACCATGATCCGGGTGCGCTTTTTGCCGGATGCGGGTTTGCATCCGGCGGCGCGCGCCTTGCGCGGCGCGGCGATTTGTGCTATCCTGCGCTTGAGGTGATACGATGAAAATTCTCATGATTAACGGCAGCCCGCACCCGCACGGCTGCACATACACCGCCCTGCACGAGATGGAGCAGGTACTTCAGGCGGCGGAGGTTGAAACGCAGATCCTGACGGTTGGCGCGGAGCAGATCGGCGGCTGCACCGCCTGTGGCGGATGCAACGCGACCGGGCACTGCGTGCGCGGCGGGCTGGTGAACGACGCCATCGACGCGATGGAGACGGCGGATGCGCTCGTGCTCGCGTCCCCGGTGCACTATGCCGGGATTTCCGGCGCGATGTCGGCATTTTGCGACCGGCTGTTTTACGCCAGCGACGGCTGGGCGAACAAACCCTGCGCCTGCGTCGTCTCGGCGCGGCGCGCGGGCACAACGGCCGCGCTCGATCAACTCATCAAGTACCCGATGATCTCGAACATGCCGGTCGTGTCCTCGCAGTACTGGCCGATGGTGCACGGTGCGCGCCCGGAGGACGTCGCACAGGACGAAGAGGGCCTGCAGACCATGCGCCAGCTCGCGCGCAATCTGCTCTGGCTGCTGCAGTGCATTGCCACCGGCGACGCCGCCGGAGTGCCGCGTCCGGAGACGGAAGCGCGCAAGTTCACCAATTTCATCCGCTGATTTTCGGCAGTATGACAAAAACCAGCCGCCGCAGGCTTTGCCTGCGGCGGCTGGTTCCATGTCTGGGTATGCAGCAGTCACCTGTGCTTTTTTGCGCGGCGTTTGCCGGTCATGTGCTCGACGGTCAGGCACAGGACGGTCGTCGCGGGAATGACAGCTTTCGAATACGGAAAGTCCGGCGCGCGGTACTGCGCCATGAGCACGCGCAGCGCGCGCTCCTTGTCCGCGTCCGGCACGACCGCGATGCGTCCCTGACCGATGACGCTCTCATACGTCATGGTGCAGTTGCCGTGCTCGTCGTCGAGGATGAGCTCGTGGCCGCGGTCCATCTCGAACGAGACGTTCGGATTTTTGGCGATGAGGTCGTACTTCGTGCCGGTGCTCGCGCCGTGGAAGTACAGGCGGACGGTCTCGCCGTCGACCTCCAGGCCGAAGTTCAGCGGCAGGATGTAGGGATACGGCTCGTCATGCAGGGCGAGGCGGCAGACGTCGCACCCGCGCATGACGGTGATGAGTTCCTGAAAATCGGTGATCTCTCGATCGGATCTGCGCATGGGAATGCTCCTTTCTGATCAGCCGACCGGCGGGCCGAGGCGCGCCAGCACGTCCTGAAAATAATCCGGCAGCGGGCACGTGAACGTCACGAGCGCGCCGGTGCGCGGGTGGATGAATCGCAGCGCCCGCGCGTGCAGGCACTGCCCGCTCAGGCCCTTTTCCGGCCGCTTATGGCCGTAGACCAGGTCGCCGAGCAGGGGGTGGCCGATGTGCGCCATGTGCACGCGGATCTGGTGTGTGCGGCCGGTCTCAAGCTCGCAGCGAATGTGGGTGTAGCCGTTGTAGCGCGCGATGACCGACCAGTGCGTGACGGCGCGGCGGGCGTTTTTGCTCGTCACGGCCATGCGCTTGCGGTCCGTCGGGTGGCGGCCGATGGGCGCATCGACCGTGCCAGCGTCTTCGCGCAGGCTGCCGCAGACGACGGCCTCATACGTGCGGGCCATGGTGTGGTCAGCCAGCTGCGCCGAGAGCGCGAGGTGCGCAAAGTCGTTTTTCGCTGCGACGAGCAGGCCGGACGTGTCCTTGTCGATGCGGTGCACGATGCCGGGCCGCCGCTCCCCGCCGACGCCGGAGAGACTGTCGCCGCAGTGGGCGAGCAGGGCGTTGACGAGCGTGCCGTCCTCGTGGCCGGGCGCGGGGTGCACGACCATGCCGCGCGGCTTGTTGACGACGATGAGGTCGTCGTCCTCATACACCACGTCCAGCGGCAGATCCTGCGCCACGAGCTCCGACGGTGCTGCATCCGGCAGCGTGACGACAAACGTGTCGCCGGGGGCGGTTTTATAGTTTTTCTTCACGGGCGCGCCGTCTTTCGTCACGGCCCCCTGCGCGAGCAGCCGCTGGGCGGCGCTGCGCGTGAGCTCGGGCAGAGAGCGCGCGAGGAGAGCGTCGATCCGCTCGGCGCTCTCCTGTGTTTGAATCGTTCGCTGTTCCATTAGAAATCCGAAAACTCCGCTAAAATATCGTCGAGCGAGTAGCGCTCGCCGTCCGTCGGGGCGGCGTCCGCGGCCGCGGCCGGGGCTTCCGGCTCGGCCGGTGCGGCGGGCGTGCTGTTGAGATAGGCGAGCAGGGGGTCCGTCGGTGCCGCATCCGCCGGTTTGGCGGCGGGTTCGGCCGCCTTGGGCGCTGCCTGCACCGGTGCCGATGCAGCGGGAGCGGCCGGGGCCTGCTTCGGTGCTTTCGGCGCTGCCGGAGTCACCGGCTGCGCCTGCACGGGCGCGCGATCCCACGCCGCAAACGGGTCATCCTGCGCCGGGGCCGGGGCCTCCGGACGTGCGGCGGGCTTTTTCGGCGCGGCGGGCGGCTCGATGGGCTGCTTCCGGGCGGGCAGGTGCAGCTTGTGCGCACGGACGGGGGCGTCCGTGTGCTTGCGGGGCTTGCGCGCCGGTTTCGGCGTGGGCGCGCCCTCGCTGCCGTCACCCCGATAGAAGATGACGTGCAGGCACAGGGCGATGCCGGCCACGACGATGAAGATATCCGCCAGGTTGAACACGGCGAAGCGCACGAACAGGAAGTTGAACATGTCCACCACGTAGCCGCTGAGGATGCGGTCGATGCAGTTGCCGACTGCGCCGGCCAGCACGAGCACGACCGACCAGCGGCCGACCTTGCCGTGCACGACGTTGCGCCGCAGGCAGAACACCGCGATGGCGGCGAACGCGACCGTGAAGATGACGAAGATCCAGTGCGGCGCGTGCTGCAGGATGCTGAACGCAGCGCCGTTGTTGTGGATGTTCGTCAGCTCCAGCACGCCGGGGATGAGCGTGACGTGCCCGGTGTCGAGCGGGATGTTGAGCGTGACCCAGTATTTGAGCCCTTGGTCAGCGATGAGGATCAGGATGGCTACGATGGCATACCACATAGCGGTTCCTCGCTTTCGGATCAGGATTTTGGGATCGGGGATTTACTCCGCCTTCTGCGCGGCAACGACGGCGGCGCAGCGCGGGCACAGACCGGTCTCGGGGTCGGCCTGCTCGGAGTGCATCCAGCAGCGCGGGCACTTGGTGCCGGGCGCGTTGTGCACGGAGATGTGCAGGCCGGGGAAGTTCGTACCGGTGCCGGTGACGGCATCTTCCGGCACGTCGCCGCCGACGAGGCACTGCGACACGATGAGCAGCTCGGGCAGGTTCATGCTCTGCACGTCGTCGAGCGCGGCCTTGGCGGTCTCGTCGTCGGCACGCAGCGTCACGGCAGCCTCGAGCGGCTTGCCGATGCGCTTTTCGGCGCGGGCGGCCTCGAGCACGCCGTTGACATCCGTGCGGACGCGGATCAGCTGATCCCACTTGGCAAGCTCGGCGTCGCTGAGCGCGTAGGCGTCGAACGGCTGATTCATGACGTTGAGCAGCACGTTGCGCGCGTCGTCCTCGGCGCGGTGCGGCATGGCCAGCCAGATCTCGTCGCAGGTGAAGGCGAGGATCGGCGCGAACATCTTCGTCATGCTGTCGAGGATGAGGAACAGGGCCGTCTGCGCGCTGCGGCGCTTGAGCCCGTTGCGCTCCTCGCAGTAGAGACGGTCCTTGATGATGTCGAGATAGAAGCTCGAGAGCTCCACGACGCAGAAGTCGTTGATCGCGTGCGAGACCACGTGGAATTCATAGTTGTCGTAGGCCTTGGCCACGCGGCGGATGAGATCGTTGAGCTTCGTGATGGCCCAGCGGTCGAGCGGGAGCATGTCCTCCGGCGCGACGAGGTGCTCGGCGTCGAACCCGTCGAGGTTGCCGAGGCAGTAGCGCGCCGTGTTGCGGAACTTGAGGTAGTTTTGCGTCAGCTGTTTGAAGATCTCCTTGGAGCAGCGCATGTCGGCGTGGTAGTCGGCCGAGCCTGCCCACAGGCGCAGCATGTCGGCGCCGAACTCGTTGATGATCTCAGCCGGGTCCATGCCGTTGCCGAGGGATTTGTGCATGGCCTTGCCCTCGCCGTCCACGGTCCAGCCGTGGGTCAGGCACTCGCGGTACGGGGCGCCCTTACCGAGCGCGCCGACGGCCACGAGCAGAGACGACTGGAACCAGCCGCGGTACTGGTCGCCGCCCTCGATATACATATCCGCCGGCCAGAAGCCCTGGTCGCGCTGCATGGCGGCGACGTGGGTGGAGCCGGAGTCGAACCAGCCGTCGAGGGTGTCGGTCTCCTGGGTGAAGTGCTTGCCGCCGCAGTGCGGGCAGGTGAAGCCTTCCGGCAGGATGTCGGCAGCCGGGCGGTCGAACCAGGCGTTGCTGCCTTCCTTTTCAAAGAGCTTTGCGACGGCGTCGATGCTCTCTTCGTTGCACACGGGCTTGTGGCAGTCGTCGCAGTAGAACACCGGGATCGGCAGGCCCCAGCGGCGCTGGCGGGAGATGCACCAGTCGGCGCGCTCGCGGATCATGGCGCCCATGCGCTCCTTGCCCCAGCTCGGGAGCCAGCGCACGTTCTCGCACGCGGCGACGGCCTCTTCCTTGAACGAGTCGACGGAGCAGAACCACTGCGGCGTGGCGCGGAAGATGATCGGCTGCTTGCAGCGCCAGCAGTGCGGGTAGCTGTGCACGATGTCCTCGCTGGCGAACAGGGAGCCGGCCTCCTTCATGTCCGCGAGGATGACGGGGTTCGATTCCTCCGTGGACATGCCGGCGTACTTGCCGGCGTAGTCGGTGTGGCGGCCCTGATCGTCCACGGGCACGACCATGTCCATGCCGTAGCGCTTGCAGGTCAGGTAGTCGTCGGCGCCGAAGCCGGGCGCGGTGTGCACGCAGCCGGTGCCGGAATCCATCGTGACGTAGTCTGCCAGCACCAGACGCGAGGTCTTGGGCAGGAACGGATGGTCGGCGAGCATGTTCTCAAAGAAGTCGCCCGGGTGCTGCTCGAGCACCTCATAGCTGTCAAAGCCGCCGATGTGCATGACCTTCTCGGTCAGGGCGTCGGCCATGACGTACACTTCGCCGTTCGGGGCCTGCACGAGGTTGTACAGTTCGCGCGGGTTGAGCGCGATGGCGAGGTTGCCGGGCAGGGTCCAGATCGTCGTCGTCCAGATGACGAAGAAGAGCTTGCTGTGGTCGACGTTCGGCAGCTTGCCGAGGTCGTCGTGCATCGGGAACTTCACGTACACGGTCGTGCACGGATCATCCTGATACTCGATCTCCGCCTCGGCGAGGGCGGTCTCATCGTGAGGGCACCAGTACACGGGCTTGAGGCCCTTGTAGATGTGACCGTTCTGGTACATCTTGCCGAACACGCGCACCTCCTCGGACTCAAAGCCCTTGTTCATGGTCTTGTAGGGGTGCTCCCAGTCGCCCATGACGCCCATGCGCTTGAAGCCGGCCATCTGGCGGTCGATGTATTTCTGCGCATAGTCATGGCACGCACTGCGGAAGTCGGCGATGCTCATGGCCTTGTGGTTGAGCTTCTGCTCTTTGATGATGGCGCTCTCGATGGGCATGCCGTGGTTGTCCCAGCCGGGGATGTAGGGCGTGTAGTAGCCGCGCATGGCGTAGGAGCGGACGATGAAGTCCTTGAGCGCCTTGTTGAGCGCGTGGCCCATGTGGATGTCGCCGTTGGAGAACGGAGGGCCGTCGTGCAGGCTGAAGCGCGGCTTGCCGTCGTTCTTTTTGAGCATTTCGTGGTACAGGTCCATGTCGTACCAGCGCTGGAGCATTTCGGGCTCCCGCTTGGCAAGGCCGGCGCGCATGGGGAAGTCTGTTTTCGGCAGATTGATCGTGGCGTTGAAATCGTTCTTGGACATGGTTCTATTTTTCTCCTCTCAGAGTTGTATTTCCATCAAAAATTGCGCAGGGCGGTACGGCACAGGCCGTCCCGCCCTGGTTGATTGCATATTCACTCAGCTGTTATGCAGGAAGTGATAAAGCTGCGTGGCGTCGTCTGCTGCACTGTCGGCCGCGGTGTCGTCGGCCTCGACCGGCTGCGCCTCCACAGGGGCGGCGGCAACGGCGGCGGCTTCCGCGCTCTGCGCGGCGGCCGGAGCTTCCGGCTGCGCGGGCTGCTCCACCGGCGCGGACACCGGCTCGGCAGGGGCTGCGCTCACGCTTGCAGGCTGGGCTGCAGGCTGCGCGGCCACGGCTTTTGACCCGGCGATCTTATCCAGGTACTCGAGCTGATTCATGCACAGATTACGCACATCTTCCAGAAATTTTGCGCAGGACGTTTTGGCGGTGAGGAGTTTGGCTTCCTCGTTGGCGGTTTCGTGCTGGAGGCCGCCAAGTATTCGGTCGGACGTGTTCTTAGCCTCGCTGAGTATCTTGTCAGCGCTGGCTTTGGCATCGTCCTCTATCTGCTTGCCGACCTTCTGGGCCGACAGTATGGCCAGACGCATGGCGTCTTCGCTGGCGCGGTACTCTTCTATCTTATCGACCAGCACCTTCATCTTGCCCTTGAGCACAGCGATTTCCTTCTGCGCGTTGGCAAGCTCGGTGGCCACTTCTTCCTGATAGTTCTGCACGGCGGCCATGTCGTATCCGCCGAACATTGCTTTTTCAAACGTTTTTTCCCGAATATCCTGAGGAGTCATGTTGGATAGTCCTCCATTCTTTCTAAAGGTGTACTACACGAGGGGCGCTGCCAGAGACAGTATGCCCGGATTTACAGGTGGAACTCGCCCGACTCCATATCGTCGGGCTGGTCGCCCATGAGGTCAACGTTGCGCGGCGTGATGATATACGTCTTGCTTGCGGCAGGGCGGATATCACCTTCCTGCGCGTAGGCAACACCGGAAAGGAAGTCGATCAGCCGGCGGGCGACGGCCGGATCTGCCTTTTCCAGATTGATGAGCACGGCGTGGTATCTGAGCAGGTGATCGGCGATCTCTCTGGCGGCCTCAAACTGCGTCGGCGCGACGAGCACGACCTGAAGCTGCTTGCCGTTGCTGAGATTGACGACCTTGTCGGTCACGCGGCTGTCGCCCCGCGGCGCATAGCTCGGTGCGGGCCGCTCCGGCTCCGTCACCGGATCGTCGCGGACGAAGGTGCTCTTTTTCGGCGCGGACGCCTGGCGGCGGGGCGCAGCCGGGCGCGCCTGTGCCGGGCGGGCCTGAGCCGGACGCGCCGGCGCGGGCTCTTCCGCGACCGGGATCGCTTCATCCTCATCATCAAAAAACTCGTCGTCGTCATCGTACGGACGGGTCATTTTTTTCAGTTCATCCAAAAATCCCATTCGGGACCCCCCTTTTACGTGCCGGCGGCGCCGTGCCGCTGCACTGATCTCTGTGGAGTGAGCCGAAGCGGCGCTCAGTGTTGGGAATAATCCCGCGCGCCAAAGATCGACGAGCCGACGCGCACCATGTTCGCGCCGGCGGAAATGGCGTCTTCAAAGTCTCCGCTCATACCCATGGACAGAAAATCCATAGAAACATTATCGTATTTTTTTCTGCCGATGTCAACAAAAAGCTCGTGCATTTTCGTAAAATATGCATGATTTCCGTCGGAAGTTTTTGCCACGGGCGGGATCGCCATCAGGCCGCGCACGCGAATATGCGCGCAGCCGGCGGCCGTTTCCAGCAATTGCGGCAGGGCGGCGGGGTCCACGCCGCCCAGAGGCTCATCCAGCCGCTCTTGGCGGCCTCGCCGCCGATGTTCACTTCGAGCAGGATGTCCTGCACGATGCCCTGCCCGGCCGCGCGCTTTTCGATCATGGCCAGAAGCTCGGGCGAGTCCACCGACTGGATGAGATCGACCTTCCCCACGACCTGCCGGACCTTGTTCGTCTGCAGGTGGCCGATGAAGTGCAGCGGCGCGCCGGTGTAGGCGTCCTGGGCGAGCTTTTCGGTCATCTCCTGCACGCGGTTCTCGCCGCAGGCGTCGATCCCGGCGGCGACGGCCTCGCGCACGCGCGCGGCGTCGTTCATCTTCGTCGCTGCCACGAGCGTGATGTCGGCGCCCGTGCGGCCCGTCTGGCGGGCGGCGGCGTCGATGCGCGCGCGGATGGCGGCAATGTTTTCGGCAATGGTGCTCATAGTCGGTGGTGCCTCCTTATTTTACGACCTGCCCGTTGGACAGGCCCTTGCCGGTGACGACAATCTCGTTGCCGGCGCGCAGGGCGTTGCTCTCCGCGCTCTGGGCGACGAGACAGTAGTCGCCGGTCTGATAGATGATCTCGATCGGTTTTTTCTCCAGCTGCGCCGCCGTGACGACGTAGACATACGCCTGCCCGTCGTCGTCCATGTGCACGGCCTTGAGCGGCACGCGCAGGCCGGTGTGCTCGCTGTAGACCACGTCGGCCGTCGCTTTGCGCATGGCCAGCGTGTCGGCCAGCGCTGCGTTGCACGCAAACACGACGGCGACCTTGCCGCTGTCGTCCGGCTCGCTTTTGCTCAGCACGATTGCCGAGACGGTGCTGTTGTAGTGCTGCGGAAAGTTGAGCGCGGCGCTGCCGCCGAGGTTCAGGCGGTCGGCGTCGGCCTTGTTCATGACGGAGGCGAAGTACCACTTTTTCGCCGTGACGAGCTTGCCGATGGCGTTGGCGGGCGTCGCGGGGGTGGTGCGCTCGAGCGCGTCCACGCCGTCGGGCGTGAGGTTCTCGAGCATGTCCGGCGTGAGCGATTCATACCCGTCGGTCGTGGACGTGAACAGGCCTGCGGCCGGAGCCGTGATGCTGCCGCGGCCGGCGCCGGCGTTTTCGAGCTGGTGCAGCTCGGCGTTGAGCGCGTCGAGGTCGCCCTGCGAGACGGTGCCGGTCGCGGAGCCGAAGAGCAGGGAACTGAGGTCCAAGCAGATGTCGTCCAGCTCCGACGTGCTGCCGGCGGAGACGGCGGCGTTGAGCTGCAGGATGGCGCTGCGCACGTCGCTGTCGCGGTCCGACGCGCCGGAGGCGCTGCCCGCGCGCGAGAGCAGGCTCGAGACGTAGGCGATCTCCTTTTTCAGCTCGCGGGCGCGGCTGGCGCTGTCGAGCGCGGCCTTGGAGTCCACGCCGATGGCGATCTCGCCGCCGTTGGCGACCTCCTTGCCGTCGTCCACGGACAGGGACAGAAACTCCTTGTCCGAGGCGATGACCTGCTCCTCGCGCACGACGATGCCGCTGGCCTGCCCGCTCTCGCTGACGGTCACGAGCACCGCCGGGGCGGTGGCGTAAGACTGCTGCGTCGAGCGAAACAGGTACACGCCCAGATACACGAGCATGGCCGCGAAGAGCACGAACATGGCGATGTTCGTGAAGGTATTCGTTTTCTTCAAATCCGGCCCTCCTTTCGGCGGGGGGCGGCGGGGAGATCAGCCCTGCAGCTCGAGCGAGACCGGCCGCGCCGGCGCGACCGTCGAGATCGCGTGCTTGTAGATCATCTGCTGCCGGCCGTCGGCGTCGATGAGCACGACGAAGCTGTCAAAGCTGCGCACAACGCCGCGCAGCTGGAACCCGTTCATGAGAAACAGGGTCACGGGGATCTTTTCCCGCCGGATGTAATTGAGGAATGTGTCCTGAAGGTTCTGTGTCTTTTGCATGGTCGCCGCTCCTTTGGCCGGAGCGGGGTACATTTATTCATCATAACACAATCTGCCGCTCCGTAAAATAGTGAATTTATACAAATCCGGTCGAAATGGCAGTTTCCTCCGGGCTTGTACAGGCCCCTATTCTATACCGCGGCCGGATAAGAATTGCGTCGAAAGGCAGCACGCCCGGTCCATGTCCGGCGTTTTTTCGTGCCGGAGCCAGAACAGATCCTGGTCCCGCCGCAGCCACGTGAGCTGGCGCTTGGCATAGCGCCGGGAGGCGAGCTGGATGGCGGCCACGGCGTCCTGCGGCGAGGCTTCCCCCCGCACGGCGGCGACGGCCTCCTTGTAGCCGATGGCCTGCATGGCCGTGCAGTCGGCCGGCACACCGGCGGCCAGCAGCGCGCGCACCTCGTCGAACAGGCCCTGGCGCACCATGAGCTCCACGCGCCGGTCGATGCGGTCGTAGAGGTCCTGCCGGTCGGCGAAATCGAGCGCGATCTTCGCCGCGTCGTACCGCGGCGGCACGGCGCGGGTCTCGGCGTCGTGCTGCGTGATCGTTTTGCCTGTAAGAACGTAGACCTCCATGGCGCGCACGATGCGCTTTTTGTCCGCGGGGTGGAGCCTGGCCGCCCGCTCGGGGTCGACCTTGCGCAGCTCGCCGAGCAGGCCCTCGCCGCCGATCTCGTCATAGCGCTCGCTCAGCTCCTGCCGCAGCGCGGTGTCGGCCGTGCCGTCGGCAAACGTGCGCCCGGCGATGAGCGAGTCAATATACAGCCCTGTGCCGCCGACGACGATCGGCAGTTTTGCGCGCGCGAGAATGTCATCTACACAAGCGGAGGCCTCCTCGGCGTAGCGCGAGACGGAGTAGTTTTCCGTGGGATCGGCGATGTCGATCATGTGGTGCGGCACGCCCTGCATCTCTTCCGGCGTGGGCTTGGCCGTGCCGATGTCCATGCCGCGGTAGATCTGCATCGAGTCGGCCGAGACGACCTCGCCGCCGAGCCGCTGTGCAAGCGCCACGCCGAGCGCGGTCTTGCCCGAGGCGGTCGGGCCGGTGATGACGACAAGTTTTGGCTGCATCGTGACAGTCTCCTTTCCGTGGGGAGAATTTAGAAAGATTATGTTGAAAAGTATTAGAAATGTGTTAGAATGAAAGCACATTCCCCAGTTTTCAGGAAGGTGAACCCATGAAGATCAAAATTTCTGCCGACAGCACGTGCGACCTCTCGCCCGAGCTGATCGAGCGCTATCACATCGGCATCACGCCGCTGTACATCATCCGCGGCGAGGAGACCCTGCGCGACGGCATTGACGTACACCCGCAGGAGCTCTATGAATATGCCAAGGCCACGGGCAAGCTCTGCAAGACCGCAGCGGTGAATGTGTCGGACTATCTGGCGTACTTTGCCGCGTGCCGGGAGGAATATGACGCCGTGATCCACTTCACGATCTCGAGCGACATGTCCGCCTGCTATCAGAACGCCTGCATCGCGGCCAGGGAGTTTACGAACGTCTATCCCGTGGATTCGCGCAACCTCTCGACCGGCATCGGCCACCTGGTGCTCAACGCGGCTGAGATGGCCGAGCAGGGCACGGACGCGGCCGACATCGCGGCGGCGCTGGAGAAAAAGCGTGAGAAGCTCGATGTCAGCTTCGTGATCGATACGCTGGAGTATCTCAAGCGCGGCGGCCGCTGCTCGGCGCTCGTGGCCATGAGCGCGAACCTCCTGCACCTCAAGCCGTGCATCGAGGTCAAGGACGGCAAGATGGGCGTCGGCCGCAAGTACCGCGGCAAGCTCGAAAAGTGCTACGTGCAGTACATCGAGGACCGGCTCAAGGGCCGCGACGACATTGACTGCCACCGCATCTTCATCACGGATTCCGGCATCGACGAGGCCACGTGGCGGGAGCTCGAGCGCGTTGTGCGCGCGTGCCAGCCGTTTGAGGAGGTCATCCACACGCAGGCCGGCTGCACGGTGTCGAACCACTGCGGCCCCGGCTGCATGGGCATTTTGTACTACCACAAGTAAACAAAGTTGTGCAGTCTGACAGGGAGCGCGTTCCGGCGCTCCCTGCTTCCTTTTTAAACGATGCGCTTGAAGAGCTTGTCCAGCTCCCGGCGCGTGAGCGTCACGGCGACGGGGCGGCCGTGCGGGCAGTATTTCACCTCGCCGGCGCACACCGCATCCGCCAGACGCAGCAGCTCCTCGGGTTCGGTCTGCCAGCCGGCCTTGATGGCCGCCTTGCACGCCACGGTCTTGAGCACCTCGTCGCGCACGGACTGCGCGTCCATGCGCGCGCCGTGGCGCAGCTGCGCGCAGATCTCCTCGAGCGCGGGCAGCGCGTCCGCCGCGTCAAGCTGCGCGGGCACGCCGCGGAGAATGTAATCGCAGCGGCCGAACGGTTCGAGCGTGAAGCCGAGCTCCGCGAGCAAGCCGCCGTACTGCTGCAGCGCGTCGGCATCGCTCGCGTCCGGCGTGAAGGGCAGCGGCTCGAGCAGCGTCTGCGACGGGATGTCGGCCGGGTTCTGGCGCAGGCGGTCGAAGTTGATGCGCTCGTGCGCCGCGTGCTTGTCGATGAGGATGAGCGTCTCGCCCTTCTCGACGAGGATGTAGGTGTGCATCGCCTCGCCGATCAGGCGGGCGGGCGGCTCGGCCGGGGGCGCGGCACTCTCAAGCGGGGAGGGCACGGCCGGTTCCGGCTCGATGGCGGTCTGCACGGGCTGCGCGACCGGCATGACCGGCTCGGGCGCGGGCGGCGTGCTCGGCACGGGGCGCGCGGGTGTGGTGATGAACACCGGCGGCGGGGCCACGCGCGGCGCGGCGAAGGCCGACGCCGTCGGCGAGCGGAACGCGACCGCTTCCTCCGCCGGGGCGGCGGGCGCATAGGTGCGCGCAGGCGCAAATGCCGGCGCTGCGGGTGCAGGCTGGTGCTGTGCTGCGGCCGGGGCCGCTTTCGGCGCCGCCGGCACGAACGGGTCCGCCGTCGGTGCGGGCGCCGGTTTCGCCGCCTTCGGCAGCGTGGTCACGGGCTCCCTTTCCGCCTCGAGCGCGGCGCGCGCGCCGTAATACACGGCGTCAAACACCGCGCGCTCGTGCGTGAACTTCACCTCAGTCTTGGCCGGGTGGACGTTCACGTCCACGGCCGCGCAGCTGAGCTCGATATACAGCACGCACGCGGGGAAGCGCCCCACGAGCAGCGTGTTGCGGTAGGCCTGCTCGAGCGCGGCCTGCAGCGCGGCGGATTTGATCCACCGGCCGTTGCAGAAGAAATACTGCTGCGCGCGGCTGCCGCGCCCGGCGGCGGGTGAGGAGATGAAGCCGTGCACACGCACGCCGTCGCCCTCGCCCGTGCAGGGCAGCAGGCTCATGGCGAGGTCGCGCCCGAGCAGGCTGTAGACGCAGCTGTCGAGCTTGTTGTCGCCGGGGGAGAAGAAAACCTCCTCCCCGTCGCGGATGCAGCGCACGGACACGTCCGGCCGGCCGAGCGCGCACCGCAGCGCGGCGGCGGCGCAGGCCGCGCCCTCCGCGCGGTCGGACTTGAGAAATTTGCGCCGGGCGGGCGTGTTGAAAAACAGGTCGCGCACGATCATCGTCGTGCCCTCGGGGCAGCCGGTCTCGTACATGTCCTGAATGTCGCCCGCGTCGAGCGTCATGTGTGTACCGGCGGTCGCGCCGCGCTGCCGCGTCGTGAGTGTGATGTGCGACACGGCGCTGATCGCGGCCAGTGCCTCGCCGCGAAAGCCCATCGTGCCGATGGCCTCGAGCCCCCGCTCGTCGTGCAGCTTGCTCGTCGCGTGGCGCAAAAACGCGATGCCCGCGTCCTCGGGCGCCATGCCGCAGCCGTCGTCCGTCACGCGCAGATACGTCGCGCCGCCGCCGCGCAGCTCCACCGTCACGGTGCGGGCCCCGGCGTCGAACGCGTTTTCCACCAGCTCCTTGACGACCGAGGCGGGCCGCTCCACGACCTCGCCCGCGGCGATCAGATCCGCCAGATGCGGAGAGAGAATTTGAATATCGGGCATCGTTTGCCCTCCTTTAAGTACAGTCCATGGGGCGTGTGCGCCCCGCGCGTATATTATAAAGGATTGTCATTGAAAATTCCACCGCGAAATGCTACAATATTCTATCACACTTCAAATTTTATCCGGCCGGAGCCGGACAGGCAGGAGCATTGCATGAGCTATCAGAGAACGGAGATCCCCGAATCGGACATCCAGCACCAGATGGATATCTGCGCGCAGCTGCGCGCGCACTTCACCGCCGGCGGCCGCCAGCCGCTGGCCATGGTCGATACCTACGGCTGCCAACAGAACGAGGCCGACAGCGAAAAGCTGCGCGGCTATCTGCGCGCCATGGGCTTTGACTTTACACAGGACGAATTCGCGGCCGACGTCGTCGTCATGAACACCTGCGCCGTGCGCGAGCACGCCGAGACGCGCGTGTTCGGCAACGTCGGCGCGCTGACGCACACCAAGGCGCACAACCCCAACCAGATCATCGCGGTCTGCGGCTGCATGGCGCAGCAGGAGCATGTGGCCGAGAAGCTGAAAAAGTCCTACCGCATCGTCGACCTTGTCTTCGGCCCGCACGAGCTGTGGCGCTTTCCGGAGCTGCTGCGCACCGTCTGCACCGAGCACCGGCGCGTGTTCGCCATCGCACCGGCGGACGGCAGCGTGGCCGAGGGCATCCCCCAGCAGCGCGACGGCAGCGTCAAGGCGTGGCTGTCGATCATGTACGGGTGCAACAACTTCTGCACCTACTGCATCGTGCCGTATGTGCGCGGGCGCGAGCGCTCCCGCCATCCGGACGAGATCGAGCGCGAGGCGCGCGAGCTCGTCGCGGCGGGGTATAAGGACATCACGCTCCTGGGGCAGAATGTCGATTCCTACGGCCGCGACCTCGACGAGGACGTGGACTTTGCCGACCTCATCCGGCGTATCAACGCCATTCCGGGCGACTTTGTCATCCGCTTCATGAGCAGCCACCCGAAGGACGCGACGGAAAAGCTCTTTCGCGCCATGGCCGAGTGCGAAAAGTGCGCGCACCAGATGCATCTGCCCGTGCAGAGCGGCAACGACCGCGTCCTGCACGCGATGAACCGCGGCTACACGCGCGAGAAATATCTGGCGCAGGTGGCGCTCGCGCGGCAGTACATGCCCGACCTCGTGCTCACGACGGACATCATCGTGGGCTTCCCCGGCGAGACGGACGAAGAGTTTCAGGACACGCTCTCGCTCATCGAGACCGTGCGCTACGACGCGATGTTCACCTTCATCTACTCGCCGCGCGTCGGCACCCCGGCGGCGAAGATGCCCGACCCCTACACCCGCGCGCAGAAGCAGGTGCGCTTTGACGCGCTCGTCGCGGCGGCCAACCGCATCTCGGAGGAGAAGCACCGCGCCTATGAGGGCAGCGTGCAGCGCGTGCTCGTCGACGGGGCCGACGGCCGGGGCGACCATCCGCTCACGGCGCGCACGAAGGGCGGCCGCCTCGTGCATATGCGCGGGGACGCGTCCCTCGTCGGCCGGTTCGTGGACGTGAAGATCACCGGCAGCAACACCTGGGCGCTCTATGGCGAGGAGGTATGACGCATGGCGGAACTGACGCCGATGAAGCGGCAATATTACGAGATCAAGCAGCGCAACCCCGACTGCCTGCTGTTTTTCCGGCTGGGCGATTTCTATGAGATGTTCGACGACGACGCGCGCCTGGCCGCGCGCGAGCTCGACCTTACGCTCACGACGCGCGACCGCAATGTCGAGGACCCGGCCGAGCGCACGCCCATGTGCGGTGTGCCGTACCACTCGGCCGAGGCGTACATCGGCCGCCTGATTGCCAAGGGCTACAAGGTGGCCATCTGCGAGCAGATGGAGGATCCCGCGCTGGCCAAGGGGCTGGTCGAGCGGGACATCATCCGCATCATCACGCCCGGCACGGTCACGGAGTCCTCGATGCTCGAGGAGAACAAGTCCAACTACCTCTGCGCGGTGTATCTCAGCGGACAGTCCGGCGGCACGGCGTTCTGCGACCTCTCGACGGGGGAATTCTGCGCCGCGAACTACCCGGCCGACGCCGTGAGCCACATCCTCAACGAGCTCGGCCGCTTCGCCCCGCGCGAGGCCGTGTGTGCCGACGCGGCGGCGGAACATGACGAGATCCGCACCTTCCTCACCAAGCGCCTCGGCAGTCTGGTCGAGGCGGGCGGCGACCGGTTTGAATACCTGGCGGCGGCCGCGCGCGTGTGCGAGCAGTTCGATGTGCAGAGCACGGACGCGCTCGGCCTCGGCGAGGCGCCGGCGGCCGTGTGCGCGGCCGGGGCGCTGCTGGCCTACCTGCACGAGACGCAAAAGTGCGACCTCGGTCACATCCGGCGGCTGGAGCTGCTGGGCGATGACCACTACATGGAGCTCGACTACACCACGCGCCGCAATCTGGAGCTGACGGAAAACCTCCGCTCCGGTGAAAAGCGCGGCAGCCTCCTCTGGGTGCTCGACAAGACGAAAACGCCCATGGGCGGCCGCCTGCTGCGCGCGTGGGTGGAGCGTCCGCTGCTCAGCCCCGTGCAGATCCGCCGCCGCCTCGGCGCGGTGGAGGAGCTGGTGGGCGATAACGTCCTGCGCGGCGAGCTCATCCGCTGCCTGCGCGAGATCGGCGACATGCAGCGCCTTGTCTCCCGCGCGGTGTACGGCTCTGCCAACGGGCGCGACCTGCACGCGCTGGCCCTGTGCTGCGCGCAGCTGCCGAACCTGACGGCGCTGCTCAAGGACGTACACAGCGCGGCCCTGCGCGACATTGCGCAGATGGACACGCTCGCCGACCTCTGCGCGCGCATCGACCGCGCCATCTGCGACGAGCCGCCGTTTTCCGTGCGCGAGGGCGGCATCCTCCGCCCGGGCTACAGCGAGGAGGTCGACCGCCTGCGCAACGTGCGCGACCACGGCGCGCAGACCGTTGCCGAGCTCGAGCAGCGCGAGCGCGAGCGCACCGGCGCGAAAAAGCTCAAGGTCGGCTACAACAAGGTCTTTGGCTATTACATCGACATTCCAAACAGCGCGGGCGTCACCGAGCTGCCGGAGGACTATATCCGCAAGCAGACGCTGGTGTCGAGCGAGCGCTATTTCACGCGCGAGCTCAAGGACCTCGAGAACACGCTCCTGACGGCGCGCGAGCGCATCGCGGAGCTGGAGTATACGCTCTTCAACGAGGTGCGCCAGCTCGTCGCGGGCGAGGTCGCGCGCGTGCAGGCGGCGGCGGACGCCGTGGCCCGGCTCGACGCGCTGTGCTCACTGGCGGAGACTGCGGTGAAAAACCACTACGTCTGCCCTGAGGTCGACCTCTCGCGCACGCTCGACATCCGCGAGGGGCGCCACCCCGTTGTCGAGCAGGCGCAGAAGGACAGCCTCTTTGTCCCGAACGACACGTTCCTCAACGACGCGGACGACCGCGTCGCCATCGTGACCGGGCCGAACATGGCCGGTAAATCCACGTACATGCGCCAGACCGCGCTCATCGTGCTCATGGCGCAGATGGGCTCGTTCGTCCCGGCGAAAAGCGCCGTCATCGGCGTGGTCGACCGCGTGTTCACGCGCATCGGCGCATCCGACGATCTGGCCGCCGGGCAGAGCACGTTCATGGTCGAGATGAGCGAGATGGCCAACATCCTCCGCCACGCCACGGCGCAGAGCCTGCTCATCCTCGACGAGATCGGCCGCGGCACGTCCACCTACGACGGCATGGCCATCGCCCGCGCGGTGCTCGAATACTGCGCGGACCCGCGCCGCCTCGGCGCCAAGACCATGTTCGCCACGCACTACCACGAGCTGACCGCGCTCGAGCAGACGCTGCCCGGCGTGCGCAACTACAACATCACGGCCAAAAAGCAGGGCGGCACGCTGCTGTTCCTGCGCAAGATCGTCGCCGGCGCGGCCGACGACAGCTACGGCATCGAGGTCGCCAAGCTGGCCGGCGTGCCCGATGCGATCATCACGAAGGCCAAGACCTACCTGCGCGAGCTGGAGTCCGGCGCGGCGGAGCTGCCTGCGCCCGCCCGCGCGGCGGAGGACGCGGCGCAGATGACGCTCGGCGACGCGGCCGGGGATGAAATTGCCGAGGAGCTCCGCAGCATCGACCTCAACACCATCACGCCGCTCGAGGCCATGCGCCTGCTCTTTGAGCTGCAGCAGAAAGCGAGGGGCTGACGTGCAACATCCCAACACGGCGTGGAGCGACCCCATGCCCCGCGGCGCGCGCATCGCGGGCTGGGTGTATTTCCCCATCCATGCGGTCGTGCTGCCGCTGACGATCGGCGCACTGCTCATGGCGGTGCTCGGCAAACTGCCGTCGGACGTGACGTGCAACGTTTTGTACTATCTCTGCGGCCTTGTGTTCACGCTCATCGCCATGTGGCGGTTTCTGCGCCGCAGCTTTGACACGATGGTCGGCAGCATCCTGCGCTGCATCGGCATGATGCTTGCCGCCTACGGCATCGACGTGCTGCTCTCGCTCGTGCTGCAGCTCGGCACGAGCCTTATCGGCGATCTGCCCGTGCCGAACAACGACACCGTGAGCGGCCTTGCCAAGGCGGACTACAAGCGCATGATCGCCGTCGCGGTGCTCATGGCGCCGCTCGTGGAGGAGTGCCTGTTTCGCGGCGTGGTCTTTGGCACCATCCGGCCGAAGAGCCGCTTTTGGGCCTACGCCGCGTCCATCGCGCTCTTCTCGCTCTACCACGTCTGGCAGTATGTGCTCGTATATCAGGAGCCGAAGCTGCTGCTCTCGGCGCTGGCGTATGTGCCGGTGTCGGCCGCGCTCACGTTCTGCTATGAGCAGACGCGCTCGATCTGGCCGCCGGTGTTTTTCCACATGTGCATCAATGCGCTCTCGCTCACGGTGCTCGCCGGGTGAGGGCAGAAAAAAGCCGCCGCTTTCCAGGGTTGGAAAGCGGCGGCTTTTTCATACTTTTTCTTCTTTCGTTTTTTCGTACACGCAGAACTGATAGCCCACACCGTCGTGCTCTGCGCGCGGCTCGCTCGACACGCAGCGCCACGCGGGGTCGGCGTCCAGATCCGGGAAAAACACGTCCGAGTGGGGCGCGGCGTCGATTTTCGTGACGTACACGCGCGTCAGGTGGGGGAACATCTGCCGAAACACGCTGTCTCCGCCGATGACGAAGCAGCGGTCATACTGCGCGGCGGCGGCGACGGCCTCGGCTGGGGCGTGTACCACCTGCGCGCCCTCGATCGTGATGTTCTGTCGCGTGAGCACGAGATTTTCGCGCCCCGGCAGCGGCCTGCCGCCGGGAAAATCATCCAGCGTGCGCCGGCCGACGATCACGGCCGCGCCCATCGTGAGCGCCCGGAAGCGGCGGCGGTCAGCCGGGATCACGAGCGGCTGCGTGCCCCTGGCCCCGATGCCCCAGTCGGCATAGACGGCGACGATCGCATCCATCTGCCTGCCCCCTTACACCGCGATGGGGATCTTCCCCGTGAACTCGCTGTATTCGTAGCCCTCGACGCGGAAGCTGTCGCGCGTGAAGGCGTAAAAATCATGCACGTCCGGGTCGATGAAAAACTGCGGCGCCGGTTTCGGCTCGTTTTGGATCAGCTGCTCGATGACCGGCACGTGGCGGTCGTAGATGTGCGCGTCGGCAATGACGTGCACCAGCTCGCCCGCCTGCAGGCCGGACACCTGCGCGAACATGTGCACGAGCACGGCGTACTGCACGACGTTCCAGTTGTTCGCCGCGAGCATGTCCTGACTGCGCTGGTTGAGGATGGCGTTGAGCGTATTGCCCGAGACGTTGAACGTCATCGAGTACGCGCACGGATAGAGCGCCATTTCGTGCAGGTCCTCGAACGTGTAAATATTCGTCAGGATGCGGCGGGAGGCGGGGTTGTGCTTCAGGTCGTAGAGCACGCGGTCCACCTGGTCGAATTCGCCCTCGGGGTACTGGTG
>OMEC01000196.1_pt1 | contig 35412 bp, 30 predicted proteins | sample 1673401 | NCBI WGS metagenome assembly OMEC01 (sample SAMEA103958110, study PRJEB25191) | human gut metagenome | reverse complement strand
CTTCGGCAAGAAGAGCACCGTGGTCTACACCGTCCTCGCGCTCGTGTTCATCTTCCTCGGCACGATGATGTCCAACGACCTCGTCTGGGAGCTGAGCGACATGTTCAACAACCTCATGGTCATCCCCAACGCCGTTGCGCTGTTCGCTCTCACCAGCCTTGTTGTCAAGCACGCCGATGACCCGAACCGCATTCCTGGCAAAAAGTGATCCTTTCCATCCTCTGTTAAAATAGGCAAAAGCGCCCCCGATTCGTTCGGGGGCGCTTTTCCTGTCTTCACTTCTATCAAACAGGCCGCCGAATCATTCGATGCGGCGGCCTTGTTCCTCTTTGCCTTTTTATGCTTCCAGCAGCTCCCGGAACGCGAGGCCCAGTCCCCGCGTCACGAGCTCCCGCGGGCTCGCACAATACGCGGTCATTTCCTGCGCCAGAAGCTCTCCCGCGCGGCCGTGGAGCCACACGCCGAGCGCCGCGGCCTCTGCCGCGCCCACGCCCTGGCACAGAAGCGACGCGATCAAGCCTGTCAGCACGTCCCCGCTCCCGCCCTTTGAGAGCGCCGAGCAGCCGCTCGTGTTGACGAGCATCCGCCCGTCCGGCAGCGCAATGCGCGTCCGGTGCCCCTTGAGCACCAAGATACAGCCGTGCTCGCAGACGAAGCGGCTCGCAAGCTCTGTCCGTTCGCTCGACGCGATCTCCCGGAGCGTCCGGTCCGTCAGACGCGCAAATTCGCCGTCGTGCGGCGTCAAAATCGTCACGCGTCCGCGGCGGACGTCCAGCTTTTCCGTGCAGCCCTGTAAGGCGTTCAGACCGTCGGCGTCCAGCACCAGCGGCTCTTTCACCTGCCACAAAAGCGCGTGGACGAGCTGCTCTGTCTCTTTTCCGCGGCCAAGGCCGGGACCGAGCGCTAAAACATCACAGCCTTTGAGCTTGTCCTGCATCTTGTCGAGCGCGGCGAGACAGAGCCTTCCGTCTGTCTCCGGCAACGGGAACGACATTGCGCTCACGCACTTTTGCGCCTCAACCGCCCAGATGCTCTCCGGCACGCCGAGATACACGAGCCCGCAGCCCGAATGCACCGCCGCGCTCGCCGCCAGATACGGCGCGCCCGTATAGCCCACGCTGCCGCCGAGGACTAAGAGCTTGCCGAAGTCGCCCTTGTGCCCATCTTCTTTGCGCGGCGGCAGGAGCGTCTTGGCATACGCGCGGTCGACGATCGTTTCACGCATCGCAGTTTTCCTCCGTCAGTTCGAGTTTTTTCGCGCGCGGCAGCTTCTTGATGGCGGCCTCGCGCCGCAGCGCCGCGCCCTTGTCGCTGCATTGCTCGCGGTACACGACCGCGACAGGCGGGTGCGAGCGAGTGTACTTCGCCCCGTGTCCGCTCTTGTGCATGGCAAAGCGCTTTTCCACGTCTGAGGCAATGCCGGTGTAGAGCGAGCCATCCTCGCAGCGCAGCATGTAGACGTACCAGTCCATCTCAATACTTGAGCACGCCCGTCGTGCGCAGCGCGTTATAGAGCGCCGCCGCAGCCTGCTCGCGCAGGATGGGGGCCTGGGGCTCGATATCTTCAAGGCTCATGCAGTACATATTCACAGCATCGCCGTTTTCATCGAACACGGAATTCGTCAAAAGCTCCGCGCTGCGGATGGCCCAGTGTGAAAAGCTCTTATACTTCGGCAGCGGCTGCAAAATGGCCAGCGGGTTCTTGTCCAAAAATTCCCGCGCATCCAGATTCACGAATTCCACGAGCCTGCCCAGCACCGTAATGAATTCCTCCTGTGTCATCGTCGCGTTCGGGTCGAATTTTCCCCCGCCCACGCCGGAGACAAGGCCGATGGCCGCCATCGCGTTCACAGAGGGCGCGTACCAGCTCCCCTTGGCAACGTCGGTAAAGTACCCGTTCGCCGTGGAGTAGAGGTCAAGCACCTGCGCGAGCAGCGCACAGACCTCCGCGCGCGTCATCGTCGCGTCGGGGCGGAACTTGCCGCCATCGCCAAAGACGATGCGGCTCGCTGCAAGCGAATCGATCTCCTGCGCGTACTCGCTGTCCGCCACGTCGGAAAAGTCGAGCGCGGACGATGCGGCAAAGCCGCACTTTTCGCGCGCCTGCGCGAGCGTGAGCTTCCTTTCGCCGCCGTTTTCGCTCCAGTAAAGCACGGCGTCCGGCGTCAGCGCCGCCAAAATGGCCTCAAGCGCGGCGGAAGAGCTCTCCTTCCCCGCGGGAATGTCGATGTAAAAGTCGCAGCCGTTCAGCACCAGGCGGAGATACGCGCTGTCTTTCGTCTTCTCGCCGCTCAGCAGGCGCGCCGCCGCAACGGCCTGATCCTGCGGGATGTAGAGCGTCGGCACCACGCCGATGCGGTCGGTCGTGTTGCCGCCCGCGCAGTAGAAGCGGTACGCCGTCACCTTCACGGCGTCGCCGTGCAGATACGGGCAGTTCGACTCATCGTATAGGACCTGCGCCACGCCCTTGCCATAGCTGCGCGTGCCGATGACGATGCCGCTGCCCGTGCCGAGCACGCCGCCCGCAAAGATCTCCGACGCGCTGGCACTGCCGCTGTCCATCAGCACGATGGCGGGCTTGTCCGTCAGGTCCTTGCCCGAATAGCTCTGCGCGGTACTCTCGCCATCCTGATCGACAAAGTAGGTGAGGTCTCCCTCGCCCGAAAACGCGCCGAGCGCCGACACCGCCGCGGAGGTCAGCCCCCCGCCGTTGCCGCGAAGGTCCACGATCCACGCGTGCACAGCGCTGTCATTCCCGCGCACGCCCTCTTGAAAATACGTCCCCGTCTGCGTGCCGAAGCTGTCGCAGTCGATGTAGCCCACGCCGCCCGTGACCGAGACGGTCGTATTCGTCTGCGTGACGAGCGCGCGCGTAACGGTATAATCTGCCTGCGTGCCGTCCGCGTGGCGGACGGTGACGGTCACGCTCGTCCCCGCTTCGCCGAGGAGCTTGGCGCGGTGCTCCGCGCCGCCCGGCGCGCAGGACTCGCTCTCAATGGCGATGATAATGTCGCCCGCGGCAAGGCCCGCCTTCTCCGCGCCGCCGCCCTTGAGGACGGAGACGATGCGGATGCCCTCGGGCACATAGGTGATCTCCGCGCCGATGCCGGCGAAGCTCACATCACCCTCGACGCCCTGCAAAAACGCCTGATACTCCTCCGCCGTCATGTAGTACGTGTAGTCGTCCGTGTAGGAAAAGAGCTCGTCGAGCGACTTCGCGTCCTGCGCGGCGCGCGGCAGCTTATCAACATAGCTGCGCTGCAAAATGTCGTAGGCCTCCTCCACGCTGAGCGCCTGCGCACCGGTCGTTATCGTCATCGCCGCGACGCAGCAGAGCGCGCCCAAGCGGAACAGTCTCTTTTTCATGCCCGATTCTCCTTTGTTCGGCAGTTTTCTCCATTATACCGTGCCCGCGGCAAAAAGCAATCGCAAATCCCGCCGCTTCTCCCGCCTTGCCAAGCGGGCGAAAATAGGCTATACTGTCAGCATAATGAGAAATTTTTGCTTTTTGGAGGATCTTATGGACGAGCAGAAGACCACCGGCACCCTTTATATCGTCGCAACGCCCATCGGCAACTCGCGCGACATGTCCGAGCGCGGACGCGAAATCCTGTCCACCGCCGACATCATCGCCGCCGAGGACACCCGCCGCAGCGTGGTGCTGCTCAACAAGCTCGGCATCCGCGGCAACAGTCTGAGCGCCAACCACAAGTTCAACGAATACGGCAAGGCGAAGTGGTTCATCGAACAGCTTGCCTCCGGCAAGGACATCGCCGTCATCACCGACGCGGGCACGCCCTGCATCTCCGACCCCGGCAACGAGCTCATCCGCGCCGCGGTCGAAAACGGCATTCGCGTCGTCGGCGTGCCCGGCTGCTGCGCCGCGGTCAACGCGCTATCGATCTCGGGCTTTGACCTCTCGAGCTTCCTCTTCTATGGTTTTTTCCCGCGCGAGACGGCCGACCGCCGCCGCGTGCTGATGATGATGCGCAAGGGCGACACCGCGACCTACGCCTTTTACGAATCTCCCAAGCGCATCATGAGCGTCATCGACTTCTTCATCGAGGAAAACGCGCAGCTGCGCCTGTGCCTCTGCAACGACATGACAAAGCTCCACGAGATGACCTTCCGCGGCACGCCGCAGGAGGTCAAGGATCAGCTCATCGCGAAGGAGACCTACGAAAAGGGCGAATATGCCCTCATTGTCGAGGTCTGCGATGACTACCGCCTGCGCGAGGTCGAGCACATCACCTCCCCCGAGGCGCTGCTTGTGGACTGCATGGTGCAGCATGACTGCACCGCCAAGGACGCCATCAAGCTGCTCCTCAAGGACGACAACAACACCTACAGCAAAAACGAGCTGTACGCCGCGCACCTTGCGCTCAAAGAGAGGTTTGGCGCATGAGCATTGTAGTCTCCGACCTCTCCGAACGGCTCGACACGCTCACCAAGCTCGTCCTCGCCGAGCCGGTCACGCGCATCGGGCACTCGCGTGTCACCGTGCGGCCCTTAACGCTGCGCGGGAAGGCTTTTTTCCAGCTCGAATACCAGCAGGGGCAGAAGGTCGCGCACCGCAACGTCGCGCGCGGCGCGCTGCTCGAAACGTTCGAGCAGGAGCTTGACGGTCTGTTCCGCTCTGTCACACTCTGCACCGAAACGGAGACGCGCCAGTACGTCCGCAAGACGAACGGCGCGTACAAGTGCACGGCCAAGTCCGGCGCGGCCCGCGCCGCCGTGACCGCCTCGCACAACCGCAAGAAAGAGTACATCCTGCAGGAGGGCGAGAACATCCCCGCCCTCGTCGACCTCGGCGTATTTACGCCGTACTTCAAGATCGTCAAGGCAAAATACGACAAATACAAGCAGATCAACCGCTTCATCGAGCTCGTGGACGACGCGTTCCGCGCCTACGGCCGCGACGAGATCACGATTCTCGATTTTGGCTGCGGCAAATCGTACCTCACGTTCGTGCTGTACTACTATTTCGCCGTCAAGCGCGGCGTGCGCGCGAAGATCATCGGCTATGACTTAAAAGAGGATGTCGTCGAGCACTGCAATGAGGTCGCCGCGCGCTACGGCTACGATGGTCTGCGCTTTGTCGTTGCCGACGTGACGCGCGATGTGCTCTACGATGAGCACATTGACATGCTTGTCACGCTCCATGCCTGCGACGTCGCGACCGACTACGCCCTGCACTACGCCATCTCCCGCGGCGTCGAGCACATCTTCTCCGTCCCCTGCTGCCAGCACGAGGTCAACAAGACCATCCAAAAGGGCGGCGATTTCGACATTCTGCTCTCCCACGGGCTGTTTCAGGAGCGCTTCTCGGCGCTGCTGACCGACGCCATCCGCGCAGCGGTCCTGGAGGACGAGGGCTACGACGTCGACGTCATCGAGTTCATCGACTTCGCCCACTCGCCCAAAAATCTGATGCTCCGCTGTCACCGTACCGGCCACCGCGGCACCAAAAAACTCACCGAGTCCCGCCATCTCCGCGACCAATACGGCTTCGAGCAAACCCTACTCTCGCTGGTCGAAAACGAGCGGCAATAAAACGCGTCGCAGACTTTTTACCCGCAAGGGGTACGCGGCATCCGTAAAGCAGCAAAGCTGCTAACGGCTGCGCAGTAGATTCCCCCTCGCCAGTTTGCGAACTGGCGACGCCGTCCAAGACGGCTGGGGTCAAGGAATTTTTGCCACGCACATGTCGCGACAAAAATCAATTCAAGCATTTTGTCAGGACACATGCCCCACCGTTCCTTCGTCCCCTTCCGGCGCAAACCAGCGAAGCGTTTGTGCCGGAAAAACGAGGAGCAGCGGAACGAGCGAGCTTTGGCCGCAAGGCCGAAGCGAGGGATGTGCAGCTTGTGACGAGTTACTCGACGATGGCCAGAATATCGTTCTGACGGACAACTACGTACTCCACGTCCTCCAGGGTCACCTTGGTGCCGGCATACTGGCTGGTGATGACCTTATCGCCAGGCTTCACGGTCATGGTGACTTCCTTGCCGTCTACCATGCCGCCGGGGCCCACGGAAATGACCTCAGCCACGGAGGGCTTCTCCTTTGCGGAGCCGGTGAGGATGATGCCGCCCTTGGTGGTCTCCTCGGTCTCTACCATTTTCAGGATCACACGATCAGCTAACGGGGTAAGTTTCATGTTGGGTTCCTCCTTGTATATTTTCATATGATAAACAATTTCAGCGTTAGCACTCAGTCTCCTTGAGTGCTAACGCTGTTATCATAGTACAACTGTCCCGGTTTGTAAAGGGGTAATTTGTAAATAAGTTATGAAGTTTCCATTGGGGAAAATCGTCGGTTCCCGCCCTATCTCGGTCCGGCGCCGTAATTGGGATCGCAGCCCTTGGGTCCGAAGAAATTCAACCTTTTTTCCGACAAAGTCAGACGCACATCCCGGCTGTGGATGGTCTCCCCGTCCAGACAGGTCACAATGTCATCTTCCGACTGAATGCGGACGTTTTTGGCAGTCACCACCCGGATCACCTCCGGCGGCAGCGAGCGGTAGCGGCCATCGGAATAGGCACCGAACAATCCAGCAAATTTCAGGCGGCTGATATTTTTCACCAGAACGGTGTTTAGAATCCCGTCGTCCATTCGGGCCTCCGGCACCGGGGTAGAGCCGCCGCCGTAGTACCGGCCGTTGCACATGGATACAAGGGCGAAGTCGTCTTCGATCACCTCATCGTCCAGCGTCACGGTCCAGTGCTGGCCAATACCCCGGAACAGGAAATTCACCGCCACGGCGGCCAGATAGCTGCCCCGGCCGCTGAGAAAGGGGGAATCCCCCAGCTCATGGACGCTTTCCGCCACCCGGGCGTCAATGCCGCTGCAGGCAATGGTCAGACATTGGCGGCCGTTGCAGTCGATAAGGTCCAGAGGATGGGCCTCCCCGTCCCACAGATTTTCCGCGTCCGTAAACTTGGCGGCGTCCGGACCGAAGTTTTTCAGAAAATCGTTGCCGGTCCCGATGGGGATGCAGGTCACAGCCGCATTGTCAAAGCCTGCCGCGCCGTTGACCACCTCGTTCAGAGTGCCGTCTCCGCCGCAGGCGTAAAGCCGGACCTCCTCCCCGGAGGACACCAGCCGTCGGGCAATCTCCTCCGCGCCGCCGGGCCGCTGGGTCAGCAGGCATTGGCAGGTCAGGCCATGCTGCCGCAGACGGTCCGCCATTTCATAAATGTGGCCCGTCTGGTCCTTTTTCCCGGCATGGGGGTTAATGATGAAGATATGCTGCACGGGTGACCGCTCCCCTTTCAACTGAAACCGTCAAATTCTGATTACAAATTGTCATTTTTGCCCGCATGATTGCTTTTTGTATAAAATACTCCGGTCATCTTCCGTACATGAAAGCGTCGCACTTGATCATGTTCCCCACAAAATCTTTGATTTTGCGGGGCCCCGGATCTTACCTGACCGGTCAGGCAAAGCCCGCCCGGTCCAAGGTTTTGCCTGCGGCAAAACGCTTGCGCGCCGTTGACGCGGCGTCGGCGCGCTGCGCCGTTACGGCATGATCTCCGGTCATCTTCCGTACATGAAGGCGTCGCACTTGATCATGCCGTTGTAGAGCTTGCGTTTTTTGTCGGCGGGACGGCCGAAACACCGCTCAAATTCCGTGTGGGAGCTGAGCACCAGCACCCGCCACTTGGGGGGCAGGTCCCGGAGGGCCGCGCCGAACATTCGATACAGGTCCTCGGCCTCCTTTTTTTCCAGCAGCCGCTCGCCGTAGGGCGGGTTGGTCACCAACTGGCCGTATTCGCTGTCCCGGTGGAATTTTCCCGCGTCTGCCACTTCAAAACGGATGCAGTCCTCCACACCGGCCAGCTCCGCGTTGTGCCGCGCCAGCTCCACAGCGGCGGGGTCAATATCGCCGCCCCAGATGTCATAATGGCCGTGGAACTCCTTATCCATGGCCTCGTCACCGGCCTCCAGCCACAGCTTTGAGTCCATGTTTTTCCACTTCTGAGCGGCAAAGCTGCGGTCCAGGCCCGGCGCCCGGTTCTTGGCGATAAGGGCTGCCTCGATGGGGATGGTGCCGCTGCCGCAGAAGGGATCGCAGAAGGGATCCTTTCCCCGGTAACGGGAGAGGGTCACCAGCGCTGCCGCCAGCGTTTCCCGCAGGGGCGCACCCATGTTTTTAGCCCGGTAACCCCGCTTGTAAAGGCCCTCGCCAGAGGTGTCCAGATACAAGGTCGCTACATCCTTGATGATGGAAAACTGGATCTGATACCGGCTGCCGGACTCCGGCAGGGTCTCCACGCCGTACTTCTCCCCCAGCCGCTTAGCGGACGCCTTTTTCATGATGGACTGGCAGGCGGGGACCGAATGAAGCTGAGAGTTCAGGGAATAGCCCTTTACAGGGAATTCGCCGTCCCGTGGGATATAGTCCTCCCAGGGCAGGGCGTAGACCCCCTGAAACAGCGCCTCAAAATCACGGGCCGGGAAGGAGCCAAGCTCCATCAGCACCCGCGCACCGCAGCGGAGGTTGATGTTCAGCCGGGCAATGTCAGCCAAAGTCCCTTCACAGTGGACCCGGCCGTTTTCCGCCCGGACATTTTTTAAGTCCAGACGGCGCATCTCGTCCGCCACCAGACTTTCCAAACCAAACAGACAGGGAACCGTCAGTGTCATGGTCCATGTCTCCTTTCAACTTTCAAAACTATATTAGGGTCAGTATAACAGACTGTCCGCCGATCCGCAACCGGAAACCGTGCTCCCACCGCAAATTGGAAGTGGTTTTTCGCCAAAAACTGTGCTATACTGCAAGCAGAAATGGATTTTGCAAAAAAGGAGGGTTCTTTGATGATGAACTGGATCTGGCTGGGGGCTGTGGTGGCCTTCGGCGTTTTGGAGGCCGCTACCGCGGCATTGGTATCCATTTGGTTTGTAGGCGGTGCGGCGGTGGCTCTGCTGGCGTCCTTTTTAGGTGCAGCGCTGTGGCTTCAGATTGCCCTGTTTCTGGCGGTCTCCGTGGGTATTCTGGCGGCGGTCCGGCCCCTGATAAAGCGAGCCAACGCAAAAACCGTCCCCACGAATCTGGACCGGGTCATCGGCTGTACTGCCCGGGTAACAGAGGAAATCGACAACGAGGCCGGCACCGGGGCCGTGTATGTAGAGGGCAAGACCTGGACCGCCCGCAGCAGCGACGGCACGGTGCTGCCCATCGGGACCCGCGTGATCGCGGAGAGGATGGAGGGCGTCAAGCTCTATGTGAAGCCGGAGCCGGTAAGCTCCACGCGGCAGAGCTGACCGCTTAACTGAATAAAACCCCCTGCGAGGAAGCGGCTATGCCGTTTCCCGCAGGGGGTTTTTATCTTCTATCTTCGGATGGATGCCCCATCGCGCACTCGGAAGATTTTTGTTTTGATCCGCCCCAGTACAAGAGGTTCCATTCAATTTCGATTTGACAGAGTCCCTGTAAGCACCCGGCCAAAGCAGATCAGCGTCCCGGCCTCCGCTGCAGGCAAGGTCACATCCCCATCCGCACGGCGGCGATTCAGGGAAAACAAATATACCGTACCGGAATCGTCCCGGTCATACTGCCGGCAAAGGACCTTGCCGTTCACGCTGAAAATACCCACATCTCCCTCTCGCAGAGGCGTGCGGCTCACATACGCCACCGCGCCGTCCTCCAGATAGGGGGCCATAGCGTCCCCGCTGATGCGGACGGCAAATTCCGCCGTCTGCGGCACTTGCTCTGTGACGGAGATCTCATCAAAATCCTCTCCCGGCACTGCGGAAACACAGCCAACCGCCGCCAGCGTATGGTACAGGGGGATGATCCTGCCCTCGGGCCGCTCCGCCGGGAGCGGGGACGTCTCCTGTCGGCAGGCCCACAGCGCTTCGGTCACAGACTGCACCGTTTCACGTCCCAATGGGGAAAGTTCCCTGAATTTCCGCAGCAAAGTCTGTTCTTCTGAACTCAGCGCCTGCCCACCTCCCCGGAAGCTGTCCCGAAACAGTTGATTGGGATCTGTCTCCAAACTGTCAAACAGCCGCAGCATCACATCTTCCTTTGGAAAGCTCAGACCGTTTTCATAGTTGCTCACTGCCGAGGGGGACACTCCCAGCCGCCCCGCCAGTTCCCCACGGGACAGCTTCAGCTCCCCACGCCGGAATTTAATTCGTTCGCCAAAACTCATGGAAAAAAACTCCTTTCGTTCTGTTCCTCGACAACTCTCGACACAGGTGTCTTAATCATAACGAAAAAAAGTGTTGCTGTCAATCCATTTTAACAAGTTTCTTGTAAAATTATTCTTGACTTAGCAAAATTCTTGTGATAATGTTACCTCGTTGACAGGGAACTTGTCCTGGTGATAAGCAAAAGCCACATGGAAAGGATGGCAGCAAGCAGACGGGCCGCAGGCTGTTCCATGCAAGTCATCCGGTTCCGCTTTCTCTGGCCCACCCGCTGAAACCGTGCGGCGAATACTGTGGGCAGAAAAAAATTGAACGCAGACAAAGTCTGCGTTCGATTGGTGGGGGAAGGTGGATTCGAACCACCGAAGTCAGTGACAACAGATTTACAGTCTGCCCCATTTGGCCGCTCTGGAATTCCCCCATATGAAATTGTGGAGCTGGTGGACGGATTCGAACCCCCGACCTGCTGATTACAAATCAGCTGCTCTACCAGCTGAGCTACACCAGCAGTTCCCAACAGCAAGGATTATCTTAGCAGAACATAATCAATTTGTCAACAACTTTTTTTCATTTTCGTATTTCTTTTTAGGAGGGATCTGTTTGAGCACAAAAAAGCGCTCCGTTTCCGCCGTGGTACGCTGTTCCATTTGTGGGCGGGAAATCGCGTCAGGAGAGGAATACTGGGTCTGCAACGGCACCTTGGCCTGCACCGACTGTCTACCTGACCTGGCCCGGCAGGAGCTCCTGCCCTGCCGGGTGCTCCGGGGAAAGGAGGACAGACTATGACACTGTTGGAAATGTCTGTTGTTTACGCGGAACACGCCGCCGTGATCCGAAGTCGGATCGTGGAGCTTCGCGGTCTGACCCGGCAGGAAACGGACCCGGAAGCCGTCCAGGCCCTCAAACGCCGGGTGGCGGCGCTGCTGCCCTTATGGCAGGAGGCCCGGGATCTGGCCAGACTCACCGCTCATTATTACGACTATGATAAGGAGGCTCACCGATGAATCAGATCAGTCTGGACGCCAAAGGCGGTCAATTTCTGGCGGATCTGGCCAACTGGCAGCGGGAAAGCGCCCCGGATAACTCTGCGGACCTGGAGCGGCTGCGCCGGAATCTGCGCTTTGCCCGCCAGCAGGTGCTGACGAAGCGGCAGCAGCAGATGCTGGAGCTTTACTACGATCAGGGACTCACCATGGGGCAGATCGCCGCCAAGCTCCATCTGAACCGCTCCACCGTCTGCCGCACACTTCAGCGGGCCAGAGAACGGCTTTATGCGTGTCTGCGTTATACCTTATAAGGACAGTTCAGTTAATCTTATAGGCGGTCCGTCTTGCGGTCCGGGAGAAAAGCCCGTATAATAGGGGCAGAATCGTTGATTTTACATCATACGCGCCCGCGCTTATAAAATCTGGTTGAAAAGGAGACCGCGATGGATATGAAACCGATCATTGTCATGGCCGGAACACCGGTAGATACCCAGATGGGCATGGACTGCCTCAGCACACAGGGATTGCCCGGCGTCTTTTGCCCGATATCAGAGGACCCCCACCAGCAGACGGCTTTTCAGATCTCCTCCACGGAGGAAAAGATCGACACCGTAGTCTCCCTTCTGTGCGCGGCGCAGCGGGAGCATGGCTGCGAAAAAGCCTTCATTTACTGCAATTCTCTTTCCGGCGCGCTGGATTTCCAGTTCGTTGCCCGGGAAACCGGCTTGAAGATCGTCACGCCGCTGGACGTTTACCGGCTGCTGGCGCCTAAATATCACTCTCTGGCCGTGATCGCCGCCAACGCTCAGGGCACCGCCGGAATCGAGCGGACCCTGCTCAGTGCCAACCCGGACCTGACCCTGCGCTCTACCGGACTTCTGCCTGTGGTGTTGGGGATCGAGGCCGGAGAGGACCCCGATACGCTGGTGAAACAGAACCGTCTGCCGGAGCTGGTGAACTGGTATCAGGCGTTGGGTGCAGAAGCGCTGGTGCTTGGCTGCACCCACTTCCCCTATTTCAAAGAGGCTCTCCTCCGACAGATCACCCTGCCGGTCATTGACCCCGCAGAGGAAATGCTCCGCCTGCTGAATACCTGAATGAAGAAAACACCCCGTCAGCCGCAATGCGGCTGACGAGGTTCACTTTACTTTCAGCAGGGGTTGCTGAACAGCTCCCGGCAATGCTCCGCCAGCAGCGCCGCCGTCCGTTCAATCCCCAACCGTGCGCTGTTGATGCAGATGTCGTAATTCTCCGGCAGGCCCCAGGGGCGGCCGGTATAATGCGTATAATACTTCTCCCGCTGGGCGTCGGTCTTTTCCACCAGTGCCCGGGCGGCCTTTTCGTCCAGATTTTCCAGTTCCATCCGGTGATGGACCCGCCACTCAAAGGGAGCGCAGATAAACAGGCTCAGGCAATCCACATCCTGCCCCGTCAGCACAAGATCCGCGCAGCGGCCCACGATGAGGCAGTCCTCCTTCTCCGCCAGTTCCCGGATGATCTCGCTCTGCATCTGAAAGAGCACATCCTCCGCCGACTGCCCCTGCTTGACCTTGGGGCCGCCCTGATAGAAGGCCTTGAACAGCCAGGGGTTGCCGGCCTTTTCATCCTTATCGGCGAATAGCTCCTCCCCTACCTCGGCCCGCTCCGCCGCCAGCTTCAGCAGTTCCCGGTCATAGTAGGCAAACCCCAGAGACTCACTGAGCTTCCGTCCGATCTCGCGGCCGCCGCTGCCAAACTGTCGGCCCAATGCGATCACATGCTTTTTCATAGGAACACACCCTCCTCGTTTTCTATGCGTATACAGCGGCAGGAGCCTTCAGCCGAAGGGCCACGCCGCGAATATAGTCCTGAAACATCATATCGATCCGCCGGGTCAGCTCCTCCGGTGTCTGGGTCAACTCTCCCCGGAGCCAGCTCTCCACCGCCCCTGCCATCATAATGGTCACCAGGCAGATCACCACTTCCACCTCCGGCGAATGGGCTGGCAGGCCGTTTTCCACCGCCGTCTGCCGGACGGCCCGGTCCACGATGCTGCTGACATCCGCCTCCAGCAGCTGTTTCAAAGACTCCTTGCCCAGAGAGTCCAGCGCGCAGAGGCAGACCGCCCGATTCTGATTGATATATTGGAACAGATGCAGAAAGCCGTTCTGCCAAGGGAACACGCCCTGTTGCTGCTGCAAAAGCTCCAGCGCTTCCTTTTCAAAAGTCCAGCGCAGCAGATCGTAAATGTCCGTAAAATAATAGTAGAAATGCTGCCGCCGCATCCCGCAGGTATCCATGATCTCCGCCACGGTGATCCGTTCCAGCGGCTTTTGGGTCATGAGCTGCTTCAGCGCACCGCTGATGGCCTGACAAGTGGTCTCGGAGGTTTTATACCTTTTTCCCATCTTACAGCCCCATTCCGTTAAGTTCTGTTAAGAGTATAGCACAGGTCAAGGGGGCTGTCATTGTTCATTTACAGGCGGTTTGCATAGATTTTAAAAGTTTTTTCAGGATCTGTCCAGTCAAAAACTGGAAAATCGCAGAATTTTGACAAATGACCGAATTTGACTGTTGCAATTCCAAATGTCCGCGGATATGATACAAGTGATTTCATGTGAATGTGCTGTTGAAACGCGCCATAGAAAGGGGATTCCCATGAGCGACCAGCCGAAAAAAAGCAGTTTTTTTGAAAAATTAGCCACGTTTATCGTGGATAAGCGGAACCTGATTTTTTTTCTGTACGCCATTGCCATCATCGCCAGCCTGATCACCCAGAGCTGGGTAGACGTCTGCGACGATCTGACCCAATATCTGCCGGAGACCACGGAGACCCGCCGGGGCCTGACGCTGATGGAGGATGAGATGAAGACCTATGGCACCGCCCGGATCATCGTGTCTCATGTGACGTATGAGATCGCACGGGATCTGGCAGATCAGATCGAAGATCTGAACAACATCTCCTCCGTGGACTTCTGGGACGCAGACAAGTCGGCGGATGATACCACCCTGCCCTCCGCTGCCAACAAGACCTATGAGGATTACATGCAGGGCGCCGACGCCCTCATCACCGTCACCTTCCGGGGTGAAAACGACGACCAGTCTGCCAAGGACGGTCTGGCCGCCGTGAAGGAACTGCTGGCCCCCTATGACACTTACATCTCTACCGATGTGGGCTACTCCAAATCCGAAACATTGAATGAGGAAATGGGCATTATCTTAGTGGTGGCCGCACTGGTCATCGTGCTGGTGCTGCTGCTGACCTCCCGTTCCTACGCCGAGGTGCCGGTGCTGTTGCTGACCTTTGTGGCGGCGGCGCTGCTGAACAAGGGCACCAACTTTATCTTCGGCGAGATCTCCTTCGTGTCCGACTCTGTGACAGTGGTGCTCCAGCTTGCGTTGGCCATCGACTACTCCATCATCCTGCTTCACCGCTTTCTGGAAGAGCGGGAACACGCCCCGGATGACCGGACGGCCTGCATCATCGCTGTCAGCGCCGCCATTCCCTCTATCTCCGCCAGCAGCCTGACTACCATTTCCGGTCTGGCCGCCATGATGTTCATGCAGTTCCGCATCGGCTTTGACCTGGGTCTGGTGCTCATCAAGGCCATCCTGCTGAGTATGCTGGCCGTGTTCACCCTGATGCCCGGACTGCTGATGCTGTTCTCCAAGGCGATGGACCGGACCCGCCACAAGAACTTCATCCCCCAGATCGACCGCTGGGGCAAGCTGGTCTATGCCCTGCGTCATGTGGGCGTGCCCGTATTCATCGTGTGCGTGGTGGGAGGCTTCTTCCTCTCCAACCAGTGCCCCTATGTGTATGGTGACAACGCCGTCATGACCGTTCGCCGCAATGAGCATCAGGCAGCGACGGACCGGGTGGAAAAGGAATTCGGCACCCAGAATATCATGGCACTGGTGGTCCCCAAGGGGGACACCGCCAGTGAAAAGGCCGTTTTGAAGGAGCTGAGCGGACTGGATGAGGTGGATTATGCCATGGGTCTTTCCAATGTGGAGGCCAAGCCCGGCTACTTCCTCACCGACAAGCTGACGCCCCGGCAGTTCTCGGAGATGATGGGTCTTTCCTACGAGGAAGCCTGCATCCTCTACGCCGCCTATACAGCGGATCAGGAGGATAACTACGGCCCCATCGTGGGCGGCATCGACAGCTATACCGTATCCGCCATGGATATGATCCTCTTTATCTATCAGGAGAAGGAAAAGGGCTATGTGACGCTGGATGACGAGGATGAGCGGGAGATCAATGACGCCTATACGCAGATCACCGACGCCCAGACCCAGATGCTGGGCCCCAACTACACCCGCATGGTCATGAACCTGAATCTGCCGGAGGAGGGGACCGACACCTTCGCCTTCCTGAAAACCGTCCACGGCATCGTGGAGAAATACTACGATGCCGACGATGTGTACTTAGTAGGCAACTCCACCAGCGACTATGACCAGTCCGTTTCCTTCGCCAGAGACAATGTGATGATCAGCGTCCTGTCCGTGGTATTCGTGGTTCTGGTGCTGGTGTTCACCTTTATGTCCGTGGGCCTGCCCATTCTGCTGATCTTGGTCATTCAGGGCAGTATCTGGATCAACTTCACCTTCCCCACGGTGCTGCACACCAACATCTTCTTCATGAGCTATCTGATCGTTACCTCCATCCAGATGGGCGCGAATATCGACTACGCCATCGTCATTTCCACCTGGTATTCCGACCTCAAGACCCGGATGACCCCCAGAGAGGCCCTGATCAAGGCGCTGGATCTCTCCTTCCCCACGGTACTGACCTCCGGCTCCATCCTGTCCGCTGCGGGCTTCCTCATCGGGCAGATCACCACGGAGCCGTCCATCGTAGGCATTGGCCAGTGCCTCAGCCGGGGCACGCTGATCTCCATGTTCCTGGTCATGTTCGTCCTGCCTCAGATTCTGGTGCTGGGTGACCGGATCGTGGAAAAGACCAGCTTCCAGGTAAAGCTCCCCGCAACGCCCATCGCTTCTCAGCGTTTCTCCGGCACCACCTTTGTCAATGGCCGTGTCCGGGGCCGGATCTCCGGCTTTGTGGACGCGGAGATCCACGGCGTAGTCAAGGGCGATATTTCCGCCATCATGTCCTCCGGCAGCTATGATCTGCCGGAAGGCAGCGGCCAACCGCCTGAAGCAGGGCCGTCACCGGAGGATACACCGAACACGCCGCCTGCGGATTCTGTCACCGGAAAGGAGGGGGACGCCCAATGAAACGCATTCAAAAATGGTCCGCCCTTCTCATGGCTGTGACCCTGCTGTTTACCCTGGCCGCTCCCGCTGCGCTGGCGGCTGAGAGCACCGTTACCATCAAAACCGCCGAGGATTTGGCCGAATTGTCCCGGAACTGCACGCTGGATACCTGGTCTCAGGGAAAAACTGTGATCCTGAAGAACGATCTTGACCTCCACGGTATTGACTTCACTCCGATTCCCACCTTCAGCGGCACATTCCAAGGCAACGGACACACCATCTCCGGCTTGACCCTTACCGGCAGCGGCAACGTCCGGGGTCTGTTCCGTTACATTCAAAACGGCGCCACCGTTCAGGATCTGACGGTCATAGGCACCATCCACCCCAATGGGCATCAGGATGCTCTGGGCCTGCTGGCCGGCAGCAACGCCGGGCGGATCTTGAACTGCATCGCCTCCGGCACCGTCATGGGTGATAATCGCATCGGCGGTCTGGTAGGTATCAATGAAACCGGCGGCGAGCTGGTGGGCTGTTCCTTCTCCGGCAGCGTTACCGGCAAACATTCCACCGCCGGCGTGGTGGGCGAAAACCGCGGGACCCTGACCCGCTGCTCCAACAGCGGCAGCATCAACACCCACGATCTGGAAGACGATCCCAAGACCGACTATACAAATCTGGCCCAGCTGAACTCCATGGAAAACGTCCCGGCTTATACGGACGTCGGCGGTGTGGCAGGCTATTCCAAGGGCACCATCCAAAGCTGCGAGAACAGCGGCACGGTGGGTTACGACCAGATCGGCTATAACATTGGCGGCATCGCCGGCCGCAGCACCGGCTGGCTGGATGGCTGTGTCAACACCGGCACCGTCAGCGGACGAAAGGACGTGGGCGGCATCGTGGGCCAGCTGGAGCCGGAGGTTTTGCAGACCTTCAGTGAGGATTTCCTCGACAAGCTGCTGGCCCAGCTGGATACGCTTCAGGATATCATGGACCGTACCGCTAACCACGCTGACAGCATTTCCGACTCCGTCCACGCCCAGATGAACGATCTCACCGGCAAGGTCCGGGACACCAAGGACATCGCCAAGGAACTGACCGATGCCATGACGGACTGGGCCAACGGCAACATCGACAAAATCAATGAACTTTCCGCTCGGATCTCTCAGGCGCTGGACGATCTGGCAGACATTCTGGATGACACAGGCAGTGCACTGGACGCATTGGACGCTCTGCTGGATACGCTGGAAAAAGTTCGGAAGGATCTGACCGGCGGCAATGACGCGGCAGAGGATTTTCAGAAAGCCCTTACCAATCTGCGGGATGCCCGGGACGCTGCCCGGGAGACCCATAAGGCAGTCACATCAGCAGCAAAAGATGTTCTGGATGCCATCATCAGCGGTAAGGATCCTCAGGAAGCTCTGGATCATCTGAAGGACGTACTGGGGAATTACAGCACCACCCTCCGGTTGGTCGGCACCGCTCTGGAGCAGATGCGGCAGGCGCTGAACGCTCTGCCCGCAGATATTTCCCGGCTGAAAAAAGCGCTGGAGGATCTGGGGGATGTGGAGAACGCCGCCCACAAGGCCCTGAACCGACTGGATCAGGTGGTCCGCGGTCTGGAAGAACTGACACGGAAGCAGGCTGACAAGCCTGAAATCAAAATAGATCCCATCGGATCTGATCTTACGGAAAAAGGCAGCCAGCTTCAAAACGCCATGGACGCCCTTCTGGACAGCGGTGAAGTTCTGAACCAACTGCTCAGTGACTCTGCCGACACCCTCATCGCCGACCTCAAGGCCATCAACAGCCAGTTCCGCTCCATTACGAATCTGATCCGCAGCGAAAAAAGCGACTGGAATCAGGATCAAAGCAAGAGTAAGGAAGATCAGATCCGGGATCATTTCCAGGACCTGTCCGATTCCTGCACCCCCGCCAAACAGCATGACGGTCGGATCTCCGCCTCCGAAAACAAAGGCAAGATTACCGGCAGCACAAATTTAGGCGGCATTGTGGGTTCCGTAGGAATCGAAATCGACTTCGACCCCGATGGTGATGTGACCAAGGCGGGAGACTACTCCCTGAATTTCCACTATCAGGCCCGCGCCCTTCTGACCGGCTGCACCAACAGCGGTACCATCACCGGTCGGAATGACTATGCCGGCGGCATCGTGGGACAGGCGTATATCGGTCAGCTCACCGATTGCCAGAGCTACGGCGCCGTCTCCACCGACGGCAACTATGTCGGCGGCATCGCGGGCCGCTCCGACAGCAGCATCCGCCTGAGCTGGGCCAAATGCACCCTTTCCGGTGAGGATTATGTGGGCGGCATCGCCGGTTATGGCAAAACGCTCTCCGACTGCCGCAGTCTCGTCACCGTGGACGGCGGCGCTTACACCGGTGCTATCGCGGGAGATGTGGACGAGGACGGCTCCGTGACCGGCTGCCTGTTCACCCACGAAACGCTGGGTGCCATTGACGGCATCAGCTACGCCGGGAAGGCAGAGCCCGCCGCCTTCGACGCTCTCTGCGCAGGAGACACTGTTCCCAAGACCTTCTCCCAGATGGAACTGACCTTCCGGGCGGACGGCAAGGAGGTAGCGGTAGTCCCCTTCCAGTACGGACGGGGGATCGACAGTCTGCCGGAGATCCCGGCGAAAAAGGGTTTCTCCGCTGTCTGGCCTGATCTGGACTATACCCATCTCACCGCCAGTCAGACACTGGATGCCGTCTACACACCTTACACCTCCTCCCTGACGGATGACACCCAGACCCTTCCCCAGATCCTGGTGGATGGCAGCTTCAGCAGCCGGGCCACCGTCAGCCACACTTCGGAACCTGTCTCCTGGACAGATGCGAAGGGCACCGCCCGCACCGGCACCGCCGTTACCGTCACGGTGGACGATCCGGATATGACCGCTATCTCCTACACGGTCCACTACCGGCTCCCGGAGGACGGCAAGCGCTATGACCTCTGGGTCAAGACGGAAAACGGCTGGGAAAAGCAGGACAGCACCGTGGACGGCAGCTATCTGCTGTTCACCTCCGACCGGGAAACCGTCACCTTCTGTGTGCAGGAGCGGACCGCCAGTCCTCTGCTGTGGGTCTTGCTGGCAGTTCTGATCCTTTTGGCTCTAATGCTGGTGGTGATCCGGATCCGCAAAAAGCGGGGCCGCCAAACCATACGGAGCCGCCTGCGGAAGGCCCGTCAGAAAAAATCGTAAATATCATAAGCAAGAAAAAACCGGACTGTGCGGCGCGCAGTCCGGTTTTTCTCGTCTCCCTCTCATAGATCCCGCCAAATGGGGCATACTGTTCGCATGACTTTCAGCTGGGAGGCATGGTATGAACAGCAAACGGATCGGCAGGCGAACAGTTGCGCTCCAGACACCGCCCTCAGTCCTCTCCTTTGCCAACATCGGCGGACGGATGGAGGGCCAGGGACCTTTGGCCAAATATTTCGACGAGCTGTGCGACGATTCCTTTTTCGGCGAAAAAACGTGGGAAAAGGCGGAGGCCACCATGCAGCGTCGGGTTTTACGGCGGGCGTTGGAGCAGGCGGGGCTGAAACCGGGCGATGTGGACTATGTACTGGCGGGGGACCTGTTGAACCAGTGTATCGGCTCCTCCTTCGGTCTGCGAGAACTGGGCATTCCCTTTTTCGGCCTGTACGGGGCCTGTTCCACCATGGGAGAGGCACTGGCGTTGGCGTCGCTGCTCATTGACGGCGGCTTTGCGGAAACCGTCGCCGCCCAAGCAAGCTCCCACTTCTGCACCGCCGAGCGGCAGTACCGGATGCCAGTCCCCTATGGCAGCCAGCGCTCCCCTACCGCCCAGTGGACCGCCACCGCCGCCGGCTGCACCCTTCTCTCCGCCCAAGGGCCGGGGCCTTATATCACCCACGTCACCTGCGGGAGAATCGTGGATCAGGGTATCACCGATCCCAACAACATGGGGGCAGCCATGGCCCCCGCCGCCTATGACACCCTCCGGGCCTACTTTGCCGACACGCACACCGGCCCAGCGGATTATGATGCCATTTTCACCGGGGACTTAGGAGAGCTGGGTCACGAGATCGTAATGGACCTGTTTCGGCAAGACGGCGTGGACATGACCCGAAACTATGAGGACTGCGGCATGCTCCTCTATGACCGGGACCGACAGGATATGCACGCTGGCGGTTCCGGCTGCGGCTGCTCCGCGGCGGTATTCAACGGCTATCTTCTCACCGGCTTGAAGCAGGGCCGCTGGCGGCGCATCCTGTTCGCCCCCACCGGGGCGCTGCTGTCTCCCACCTCCAGTTTTCAGGGGGAGTCTATTCCCGGCATCTGCCATCTGGTGTGCGTCAGCACGGAAAGGTAGGGCGTATGGCATATCTTAACGCATTTCTCTGCGGCGGACTTCTCTGCGCCGTGGGGCAAATTCTGATCGACCGCACCCGGCTGACCCCCGCCCGTATTCTGACGGGCTATGTGGTCGCCGGCGTGTTCCTCAGTGCCGTGGGTCTGTATCAGCCATTGGCAGATTGGGGCGGAGCCGGGGCCACGGTGCCCCTGACGGGCTTCGGCCACGCGCTGGCCAAGGGCGTTGAAAAGGCGGTGGCGGAGCAGGGCTGGCTGGGTGTCCTCACTGGTGGTCTGTCTGCCACAGCAGGCGGCATCACCACAGCGGTAGTCTCCGCCGTGGTGATAGCCCTGATCTTCAAGCCGGGAGACAAGCGATAAGAAAACCGGGAGCGGCACAGCCACTCCCGGTTTTTCCCGCATTGTCCGCAAATTGTCACCGAATTGTTCTTCTTTTTCTGTCAAAAAACTGATATAATGAGACTTACATCTACGATTCGACAGAAAGGATCTGGTTTCTATGCGGCGTATCACCACGCTTTTCTTAGCTCTTTTACTGACCCTCTCCCTCACCGCCTGCGGCGGCACGGCCCAGCCGAACCCTCCCGCCCAGACCGGCGATGACGCTTCTCAGACGGAGACCCCCGACACCGCCCCGGAGCCTGCCGAGGAGCCGGAGGAACCCCAGCAGGAGCCATACGTCATCTCCTCCCCCACCGTTGACCGGGGCACCGTGGACGGCGTGACCTATGTACCGTGGGACGGCGTGGTGGAGCATCTGTTCTTCCACCCCATCGTGGCCTACCCGGAGCTGGCCTTTGACGGCGACAGTCAGGCCGACGGCATCGATGACTGGATGGTCACAGTGGACGAATATGACAAAATTCTCCAAAGCGTATATGACCGGGGCTATGTGCTGGTGGACATCAATGACGTATGGAGCGAAAGCACCGACGCCAACGGCCAGCCGGTGATGGTCCGGAACACCCTCTACATCCCGGAGGGCAAAAAGCCCCTGATCTTCTCCTATGACGATGTGAACTACTATGACTATATGCTCAAGGATGGCTTTACCTACAAGCTGATCCTGGGAGAGGACGGTCTCATCTGGAGCTATGGGCTAGACCCTCAGGGCAACGAGGTCATCTCTCAGGATCTGGACGCCGTGACTATTCTGGACAAGTTTGTCCGGGAGCACCCTGACTTTTCCCCCTTCGGCGCCAAGGGCAGCCTCAGTCTCACCGGCTATCAGGGGATCTTAGGCTACCGCACCAACACGGACACCAAGGTCTGGAATGATGAATTGGAGGCCAACCGTCTGAAGGAATGTGAGGCAGTGAAGCCCATCATCGCGGAACTGAAGCGCACCGGCTGGACCTTCGGCAGTCACACCTGGGGCCACATCAACCTTGCGTCCTCCTCTCTGGACCGGGTGAAGGCGGACACCAAGCGCTGGATGGATGAGGTGGGCAGTCTGGTAGGCCCCACCCCCATTCTCTACTATCCCCACGGTGCCCGGCCCGACGGGGATGATGTCCAGAGCACCGGCCCCATTTTCAAGTATTTGCAGGAGCAGGGCTTCCGGGTGTTCGCCTCCGTGGGCATCAGCTCCTACTCCAAAATCAAAACCGACATCTGCGCGGTGATCTGTGACCGGCTCCACCCGGATGGCACCACCCTCCGGGGCAGCGACAAGGTCATCGGCTGGTACAGCCAGTTCTACGATGCCAGAGACATCATTGACTTGGACGTGCGCCCCAACCGGGGCGTGAAGTGGACGCCGAAATCCGCGTCCTGACCGCGAAAAGGAGGCTTTATCCATGAGTCTTGACGAATTGAAGGCCGCAGCCGTGGCCATGCTGGACCGGGCCTATTGTCCCTACTCCCATTTCCCCGTGGGCGCCGCCGTGGAATGTGCCGACGGCACGGTTTTCACCGGCTGCAACATTGAAAACGCCGTTTACCCCGTAGGCACCTGCGCCGAGCGCACCGCCATGGGGAAGGCCATCAGCGAAGGCCACCGGGACTTCGTCCGCATCGTCATCGCCGGACGCAGCGAGGACTATTGCTACCCCTGCGGCATGTGCCGCCAGTTTATGAAGGAGTTCGCCCCGGAGATGCAGGTCATCTGCCTCAACGGCAAGGGAGAAGCCAAAGAGCTGACCCTCCGGGAGTTGCTGCCCTACGGCTTTGACAGTACTTTCCTTCCGGGTGAGCAGTAATTCTTCGTAAAAACAATTTTAAACGAGGACAATAAAAGCAGGGCGCTGTGCGATGCACAGCGCCCTGCTTTTTCTGAATTTTTCAAACCGTGAGCTGATCAGCCCTGATTGCCGAAGTAGTAGTTGAAGATATCCCACGGATTACTGTAATAGCCATTGCCGCCGTTATAGGAGCCGTTGTTGGAATTGCTGTTATTGTTCTGGCTCTGCTGGGACTGGCTGTTGTTGTCCGTGGCCTGATCCGCAGGCACGGCGCCCCACGTCACGGAGACCTCCTGCTGCTGGCCGCCCCGGTAGATGGTGAAGGTGGATTCGTCACCGGCGGAATACTTCTTCTTCAGGGCCACCAGTTCCTGATAGGAGTCCACATCCGTACCGTCGATCTTCATAATGACGTCGCCCATCTTCAACCCGGCCTTGTCAGCGGCGCTGCCCTCCTCCACGGAGTAGATGAACACGCCCTTGGTCACATCGTAGCGGTACTGAGCGGCCATCTGCTCATTCATGGTGCCAGGGGTGATGCCAAGATATGCCTTGTTGCTGACATAGCCGTTGGTCATGATATCCTGGATCATCGCCGCCACATCGTTGATGGGGATGGCAAAGCCCAGACCCTCCACGCTCTGGCTGGCGTAGCTGGAATACTTGGCGGACACGATACCCACCACCTCGCCGTACTCGTTGAACAGCGGGCCGCCGGAGTTGCCGGGGTTGATGGCGGCGGTGACCTGGATCATGTTGAAGGGGGTGCCGTCCACGTCAATGGCCCGGTTCACGGAGGAAGCGATACCCTCGCTCATGGAGAAGGTCAGCTCACCCAGCGGGTTGCCGATGGCCAGCACGTGATCGCCCACGTTCAGGCTGTCGCTGTTGCCGAGGGTCACGTTGGGCAGATCGGTGGCCTCGATCTTGATGACGGCAATATCGTAGTCCTCGTCGCCGCCGATATACTGGGCGTCATAGCTGTCGCCGTTATACAGCGTGACCTTCACGGTGTCCGCGTCGCCGACCACATGGTAGTTGGTGACGATGTAGCCGTCCGGCGTCAGGATGAAGCCGGAGCCGGCCCCGGCAGTCTGTGTGGTCTGGCCGAAGAAATTAGGGTCAGAGGTGGCTGTGATGTTGATGGACACCACGCTGTTGACGTTGGCGGCGTACAGCTCCGCGTCCGTCATGGGGTTCTTGCCATCCACGGTTTTCAGCTGGATCTCCGTGGGCTTGCGGTTGGAGACGTTCACCTCCGTGGTCTCGCTGTTAGAGCTGTTGCTTACCAGATAAGCGGTGCCGCCGCCTACCAAACCGCCCAGCAGGGCGCACACCAGCGCCAGAGACGCGATCTTCAGGCCCAGACGGTTCTTGCCGTTCTTGTGGGGCGTCTGCCCGCCCTGAGGCTGGGACTGATACACCGGCTGGGAGTTCTGAGTCTGCTGCTCCTGCTGCTGACGGTAGCTGCCCAACTGCTCGTCCACGGTGGGCTGCTTGGCGTCATAGCGCTGACCTGGCTCGGTGCCGTCCTTGCGATAAGTATAGTGGTACAGATTCTGTTCATCGTTATACATAAGTCAAACCTCCTTGAAAAGCGGGCGCTGATCTGCGTTCCGCTGGGAACTTCCTTAACTTTGATTGTAGTATAGGACCGAAAACTTAAAACTGTCTGAAAAATTTTTTAAGCAAATGTGAACCTTATACATTTTTCTTTTTCCGTCCCTGTGGTACAATACAGCTATCAAAACAGGAGGTGCCGCCATGCTGCGCATCGAAAATCTGAAACTCTCTCCCGGCGGCGGTCCTTCCGCCCTGCGCAATGCCGTTCTTCACATTTTACGGATCCCCGAAAAGGACCTGTTGGCGCTGCACATTCTCCGCCGCAGCATCGACGCCCGGGAGGGCGTCCGCATGGTCTACACCGTGGAGGTCGAGGCGGCGGACGAAGCTGCCGTGCTCCGCCGCTGCCGGGACAAGCACGTTTCCAAGGCGGCCCCCCGGCCTGTCTATCAGCTCCCGGAGCCTGTGACCCCGCCGGAAGTACCGCCGGTGGTGGTGGGTGCGGGACCTGCGGGCCTGTTTGCCGCACTGGTACTGGCACGAGCAGGCGCACGGCCCATTCTGTTGGAGCGGGGCCGCCGTGTGGCGGACCGCACTGCCGATGTAGAGCGCTTCTGGTCCACCGGAGAGCTGGACCTCACCAGCAACGTTCAGTTCGGAGAGGGCGGCGCCGGGGCCTTTTCCGATGGCAAGCTCAACACCGGCACCAAGGACCTCCGGCACCGCTTTATTCTGGAGGAGCTGGTCCGCTGCGGTGCGCCGGAGGAGATCCTCTATGACGCCAAGCCCCATGTTGGTACCGACTATCTCCACATCGCCCTGAAAAACCTGCGGCGGGAGTTGCTGGACTTGGGTGCGGACATCCGGTTTGAAAGTCAGCTGACAGATTTAGACATCCGGGACGGTGCTTTGCGCGGTATCACCGTCACCGGCCCGGAAGGGACCTATCCCCTGCCCTGCCGGCAGTTGATCCTCTGCCCCGGCCACTCCGCCCGGGACACCTTTGAGATGCTCCACCGCCGGGGCGTCCCCATGGAGGCCAAGCCCTTTGCCGTGGGCGTCCGCATCGAGCAGCGGCAGTCTGACTGCGACGCCGCCCAATACAAGCAGTACGCCGGACACCCCGGTCTGCCTGCCTCCACCTATAAATTAAGCTGCCACCTGTCCAACGGACGGGGGGTGTTCTCCTTCTGCGTCTGCCCCGGCGGACAGGTGGTGGCCGCCGCGTCGGAGGAACACCGGGTGGTGACCAACGGCATGAGCGAATTTGCCCGTGACAAAGAGAACATCAACGGCGCGCTGCTGGTGAACGTCACCCCGGAGGATTTCGGCGGGGACAACCCCTTGGCGGGTATCGCCTTCCAGCGGGCTTTGGAAGCCGCCGCTTATCAGGCGGGACAAGGGAATTACCTTGCCCCCGCCCAGCGGGTGGAGGACTTCCTCGCCAAGCGTCCCTCCACAGGGCCGGGCCGGGTCATTCCCAGTTACCGCCCCGGCGTTACATGGACGAACCTCTGGGACTGCCTGCCGGACTTCGTGGCGGCATCCATTGCGGAAGCACTGCCCATCCTGGGCCGGAAGCTGAAGGGCTATGACCAGAGCGACGCGGTGCTCACCGCCGTGGAGAGCCGCAGCTCCTCTCCGGTGCGTCTGCTGCGGAATGACGATCACCAGTCCCCCATTCAGGGCCTTTATCCCTGCGGCGAGGGCGGCGGCTGGGCCGGGGGCATCCTCTCCGCCGCTGCGGACGGGATGCGCTGCGCGGAAGCGATCTGTAAGCAGCTGTAAACCACAACCGTAATTTATATAGGAGGTCAATTATGAATAACTTTACCTTTTATTCTCCAACCATGTTTGCCTTCGGGCAGGGAGAGGCCAGCCGCGTGGGCGCTCTGGTACGCCAGTTCGGCGGCAGCAAGGTCCTTCTGGTGGCAGGCGGTGGTTCCGTAAAGAAAAATGGAGCCTATGACGCTGTTGCCGCCTCTCTGAAAGAGGCCGGATTTCCCTGGTGCGAGCTATGGGGTGTTCAGGCCAATCCCCGCAGTGGCAAGGTGTATGAAGGCATTGATCTTGCCCGGACAGAGGGGGCAGATTTCCTGCTGGCCATCGGCGGCGGCAGCGTCATCGACACCGCCAAGGCCATCGGCATGGGCGTCCCCTATGACGGCGATTTCTGGGATTTCTTCACCGGAAAAGCCAAAATTGAACACACCCTGCCGATCGGCACGGTGCTGACCATCTCCGCCGCTGGCAGCGAAGGCTCCGACAGCTGCGTCATCACGCAGGAAGACGGCAATCTGAAATGGGGCTGCCCCAAAACGGACCTCATCCGGCCCAAATTCTCCGTGTTGGACCCCACCTACACCTATTCCCTGCCGGATTATCAGCTGGCCTGCGGTGCGGTGGATATGCTGGCCCACCTGTGCGAGCGCTATTTCACCAACACGCCGGACGTAGCCCTCACCGACCGGCTGTGCGAGGCCGTGATGAAAACCATTGTGGACGCCGCCCCCAAGGCGCTGGCGGATCACAGTGACTACGCCTCCCATGCGGACCTCATGTGGGCGGGAATGCTGGCCCACAACAATTCCTGCGGCATCGGCCGGGATCAGGACTGGGCCAGCCACCAGATCGAACACGAGCTGTCCGCCTTCTATGACTGCGCCCACGGCGCGGGGCTTGCGGTGGTGATGCCCGCTTGGATGGAATACGTCTGCGGCCATGATGTCATGCGGTTTGCCCGGTTCGCCGTCAACGTATTCGGTTGTGAAATGGATTTCGCCCATCCGGAGCGCACGGCGCAAGCTGGCATCCGCCGTCTGCGGGACTTCTTCCGCACTTTGGGTATGCCCGCCACGCTGGAGGAAGTAGGCGGCAGGGCGGAGGACATTCCTGCCATGGTGGCCCATCGGTGTGAGAAGCCCAACGGCTTCCCCTTCGGCGGCTTTGTCAAAATTCAGGAGGCGGATATGGAAGCGATCCTCCGCCGCTGTGCCAACTGACCGCACCGCCGCAAATTTCACTTGGAACAGCAAAACTCCCCCAAGGAACGATTCCTTGGGGGAGTTTTTCGACGGTTTATTACTTTGCGTATTCGACGCACTTCGTCTCGCGGATGAGATTGACCTTGATCTGGCCGGGATATTCCATCTCTTCCTCGATCTTCTTGGCTAGGTCACGGGCCAGGATCACCATCTGATCCTCGTTGACCTGCTCGGGCTTCACCATGACACGGACCTCACGGCCGGCCTGAATGGCATATGCCTTCTCAACACCCTGGAAGGAGGTGGCGATGCTCTCAAGCTGCTCCAGCCGCTTGATGTAGTTCTCCAGATTCTCGCGCCGGGCGCCGGGACGGGCCGCAGAAATAGCGTCCGCCGCCTGCACCAGACAAGCCACGATGGTCCGGGGCTCCACATCGTTGTGGTGGGCCTCGATGGCGTGGATGATCTCTTCCTTCTCCTTGTACTTCCGGGCGAATTCCACGCCCAGCTGCACATGGGTGCCCTCCATCTCGTGATCGATGGACTTGCCCAGATCGTGAAGCAGACCGGCCCGCTTGGCAGTCTGCACATCGGCACCCAGCTCGGCGGCCATCATGCCGGCAATGTGGGACACCTCGATGGAGTGCTGCAAAACGTTCTGGCCATAGCTGGTGCGGTAATGGAGCCGGCCCAACATCTTCACCAACTCGGGGTGGAGGTTGCGGATGCCGCACTCGAACATGGCGCGCTCGCCCTCGGCCTTGATGGTGGCCTCCACCTCACGGCGGGCCTTCTCCACCATTTCCTCGATATGGGTGGGATGGATACGGCCGTCAGCGATCAGCTTTTCCAGTGCCAGCCGGGCGATCTCCCGGCGGACCGGCTCGAAGCAGGAGACGGTGATGGCCTCCGGTGTATCGTCGATGATGAGATCCACACCGGTCAGAGTCTCGATGGTACGGATGTTGCGGCCCTCGCGGCCGATGATACGGCCCTTCATCTCGTCATTGGGCAGGGGAACCACACTGACGGTCAGCTCGGCCACGGAGTCCGCCGCGCAGCGCTGGATGGCCTGAGCCACCACTTCGCGGGCGCGGGTCTCGCATTCCTCTTTCATCCGGGACTCCACCTCTTTGATCTTGAGGGCAGTCTCGTGGGTCACTTCGCTCTCCACCTGCTGAATGAGGTATTCCTTGGCCTCGTCAGCGGTAAAGCCGGAGATCTTTTCCAGCATAGCCGTCTGGCTCTGCTTGATGGTGCGGATCTCCTCCTGTTCCTTCTCCATAGCCGCGTGCTTCTGAGCCAGAGATTCTTCCTTCTTCTCAATGGTCTCCAGCTTGCGGTCCAGATTTTCTTCCTTCTGCTGCAAACGGTTTTCCTGCCGCTGCAGATCGGCTCTGCGGGACTTTTCTTCCTTCTCGTAATCAGTACGGCTTTTCAGGATCTCCTCCTTGGCTTCCAGCAGCGCTTCCTTCTTTTTGCTCTCGGCGTTGCGGATTGCTTCGTTGACGATGCGCCGACCTTCTTCTTCGGCGCTGGAGATCTCTTTTTCAGATACTTTTTTGCGATAAAGGAAGCCACCTGCAAAGCCGCCGGCTAAGGCAACAATGACTATAATCGCGGTCAGCATAAACTGTGACTCCTTCCTTTGACTTTGGCGAAAAATGCCATAAAATTCACCGTCCGTCCCACCAGTCAGCGGGCCGGTACGGTTCAGAACACAAACAGGCGGACACCCCTTTTGCCGCCTATAATGATCCCTATATAGTTTAATCAGAAGGCGTAGTTATGTCAAGTCATTTGCTGCAAATTTTGACCGGATCAGCTTTTCCCCCGCAGCCGGTCCGCTTTTCTCCCTATACGTCGATATAGGCTGCTGCGGCGTATCCCACCTGATCTCCGTATTGCACCACATACCATCCATTCCACTCGCCGTAAACCGTCACCTCCGCGCCGTTTGGCAGGTTGGCGATCACCGTACCGGCGGGGGATGGCGTGCTGCGGAGATTCAGTGTGCCGTAGCTCAGGCGGACCGTTCCCCGTTTCGGGTCCATGGGCTGGATGAAGGGCAGGCCGAAGTACTCCGTCAGGGCCCGGACCAGCTGCTGGGCGATGGCCTCCACATGGCCCTCGATCCACAGGGCGTCGGAATAGTTGTCATGGTAGCCGATCTCTACCAGCACCGCCGGGAACCGGGACCGGGACACCTCTCCCAGTGCGGTGGTAGGGCGGGTGGTGACCTTGTCGGGCAGCGGGTAGATCTCCCGCAGATTTTTGGCGATCAGCTCCGCTCCCCGCTGCCCGCCAGCGCTGCCGGGATAGTAAAAGGCGATAATGCCCCGGGCGGAGGTCTGGGCGGAGCCGTTTCCGATGGCGTTGGAGTGCAGTGCCAGATAGAAGTCATAATAGCCGCTGTTGGCCTCCCGGATGGCGGCCCCCGCCGAGGTGTCCGGATCGTTGCGGCGATAGCGGATGCCGTTGGACCGCAGATACGGCTCCATGGCGTCCACGATCCGGTTCATCCAGTATTCCTCGCTGCCGCTGCCGGTGACATAAGGGTTCCAGTCCTGAGTGGACGGACTTAAAAACACAATGGGCATCAGAGTTCCCTCCCATACAGATGATGAATGTGCAGAGATTTTTGTTATGGTGAAATTCTGTCTGTTTCATGGTATGGCGTTTTCCCCGGAATTGTGCTATACTGGCCCGGAAATCAAGCCTAAAAGGAGCACAGCTTATGAAAATAGAGCGTGGCTATCCCACTTATACCGTCACCCCCAAGGCGGAAAACGCCATCGTCAAGGGGCATCCCTGGGTGTATGATGCAGAGATCCTGAACATAGAAGGTGAAACGGCCAACGGCGGACTGGTGGATGTCATCAGCAAGAAGGGCCGCTATCTGGGCACCGGTTTTTTGTCCCAGCAGTCCAAGATCCGTGTGCGGCTCATCTCCCGGAACGCCAACGACCGCTTTGACGAAGCCTTCTGGCGGCGGAAACTGCAATGGGCGTGGGACTACCGGAAGTCCGTCATGGACCCGGCGGATCTGGACGCCTGCCGGGTGATCTTTGGCGAGGCGGACGCCTTCCCCGGCCTGACGGTGGATAAGTTCCATGATCTGCTCAGTGTGCAGGTGCTGTCCGTTGGCATGGAGAATTTACAGGACCTTCTGCTCCCCGCTCTGGTGGACATTCTCCGGCAGGACGGCCAGCCCATCCGGGGCGTATTCCTGCGGAACGACGTGGCTCTCCGGGCAAAGGAAGGTCTTCCGCAGGGCAAGGGCTGGTATCCCCTCCCCGGCGAAACACCCCCGGACAGTCCGGTGGTGGAGATCGTGGAAAATGGGGTCAAATATCTGGTAGACGTAGAAAACGGCCAGAAAACCGGCTTTTTCTTGGATCAAAAGTACAACCGGCGGGCGGTGGGCCGTCTGGCGGCGGGAAAAACCGTTCTGGACTGCTTCACTCACACCGGCTCCTTCGCCCTGAATGCCGCGCTGGGCGGCGCGGCCCATGTGACGGCAGTGGATGTGTCGGAATCCGCCGTGGAGATGGCCCGGGCCAATGCAGAGCGCAACTGCGTATCCGACGTTATGGACTGCGTGGCGGCCAATGTCTTTGACCTGCTGCCCCAGCTGGAAAAGGAACCGATGAAGTATGACTTCATCATTCTGGACCCCCCGGCCTTCACGAAAAGCCGGAAAACCGTGGCCAATGCCATCACCGGCTACAAGGAGATCAACTACCGGGCCATGAAGCTGCTGCCCCGGGGCGGGTACTTGGCCACCTGCTCCTGCTCCCACTTCGCCACAGCGGAGAAATTTGAGGCCATGCTCCGCTCCGCCGCTCACGATGCCGGGGTACAGCTGCGGCAGATCGAATCCCGGCAGCAGAGCTGCGACCATCCCATCCTCTGGGGCGTGGACGAAACGGATTATCTGAAGTTTTATCTATTCCAAGTTGTATAAATTCTGTCGAATATTGCGAAAAGGACTCGGATACTGATGCATCCGAGTCCTTTTTCTCTGCCCCTAAAATAGCGCCCCGGTGCCAAAGTGATATGCTCCCTCTATGAGAGACAGTGAAAAAACAAACTGTCAAACATGGAGGGAGCATTGTTATGTCGGAAAGAAAAAAACAGAAACCAGAAGAGAAAGTAAAAATCGTCAAGAGATATCTGGCCGGAGAGGTAAGCATGAGCGAAGCGGTCACAGAGGCCGGCGTGAATTGGAAAACACTTCAAAAGTGGGTCATGCAGTACGAGGCAGAGGGCGCGGCGGCCTTCCTGCCGGGCAGGCGGGAGCACATATACAGTCCGGAATTAAAGCTGCAGGCAGAGTTCAGCAAAAAGTATGGATTACGGGACAGAAGGCAGCTCCGAAACTGGCTGAAGGTGTATCATGCTCATGGAGACTTCAACTCCAGAAAGAATTCAGGAGGCGGAAGCTGCATGAGGCAGGGACGGGACACCACGCAGGAAGAGCGCATTCAGATCGTCAAGGACTGTCTGGCCAGTGGAAAAAACTACGGCGAGATGGCCCTGAAATACAAAGTAAGCTACCAACAGGTACGCACATGGACACTGCGGTTTGAGGAGATGGGCGAGGCCGGTCTGGAGGACCGGCGCGGAAAGCGAAAGAAAGACCAGAAGCCCAGAACCGAGCTGGAGAAAGCGCAGATCGAGATCGAACAGCTTAAGCACAAGCTGTATCTGGCGGAAATGGAGCGTGATCTGCTAAAAAAATTGGACGAAATAGTAAGGAGGGATGCCTCGGACAAGTAAGACAGCGCCGCATCTATGCCGCGATCCGGGAAGCGCACACTGAAAAGGAATATCCCCTTGAGCTGGCCTGTGAGCTGCTCCATGTGGCGCGCTCAGCATACCACAAGTGGGCTTCCGGCAAGCTGAGCCGGCGGGCCGCGGAGAATGAGCAACTTGTGGAGAAGCTCGAACAGCTCCATGCGGAAAGTCCAGATAAGGGATACCGGAGGCTCAATGACAATCTGCGCCATGACTGTGGCATTCATGTCAATGACAAGAGAGTGCTCCGCATCTGCCGGGCCAGAGATATCCGTTCCACGATCAAGTACAACAACCATGGCTGCACGCGGCGAGCGAAGACCCCGCAGTATCTTGCCGAAAACCTTTTGGACAGGCAGTTTTATGCCGCAAAGCCCAATGAAAAGTGGCTCACTGATGTGACAGAATTCAAGTGGTATGAGGGAAGCGAGATCCACAAGCTCTATCTGAGCGCCATCTTAGATCTTTGTGACCGGCGTATTGTGTCCTATGTACTCAGCGAACGCAACGATAATCCGTTGGTTTTCAAAACCTTCGACAAAGCGGTGCAGGCCAATCCGGACGCACAGCCTCTGTTCCACAGCGACAGAGGGTTCCAGTACACCAACCGTGCCTTCCACCACAAGCTCGTACAGGCAGGCATGACGCAGAGTATGTCCCGTGTGGCGCATTGTATTGACAACGGTCCGATGGAGGGCTTCTGGGGCATTCTGAAGCGGGAACGCTATTACGGCAGACAGTTCACCAGTAAGTGGGAACTCGTTCAAATGATTGAGAACTACATCCGTTATTACAACACGAGACGTGTCCAGCGCAATCTGGGTATCCTGATGCCGATGGAAAAGCACGCACTTTGTCTCGCCGCATAAAAAAGCAGCCAGCAGCGCTTAGCTGCTGGCCGGGAAAACTTTATATTTTTTCACTGTCCTCTTGACGGGTTGCGGTTCAGCTTGCTGATTCTCCGTTTTCGGAGCCGCTGAAAAAATGACACCGCACGGCAGAAATAGCTCTGCCGTGCGGTGCGTTTTTACTTTAATTTGGTTCGTCAGGCATGGGGGACGAGCGCGCCCTTCCGGCTCGAGCGGATGACCATGCCGATCGCAAAGCCGACGAGTGCAGGCAGCAGCCAGCCGAGGTTCTTGTCGAACAACGGCAGATATTTTTCCGCAAAGGCGATAGGCACATCGAGGCGGAGCGAAGTCTGCACCGACGCGGGCAGCGTCTTCATGCAGTCGAAAATAGCGGCTGCCCATGTACCGATCATCGTTGCGACATACACGGCACGGTCATGAGCGAAGAACTTGCCGATAAAGGCCAGCAGGATAAGCGCAATGGCCGGGGGATAGATGAGCATGAGCATCGGGACGGAATACTCGATGATGGCACTCAGTCCAATGTTGGAAACGGCAAACGAAAACACCGTGAAGAGGATCGCCCAGGTGCGGTAGGAAATTTTGCCGTTCGTCATCTTGACAAACGTCTCCGAGCAGGCCGTGACAAGGCCGATGGAGGTCTTGAGGCAGGCAAAGGTGATAGTGAAGGCGAGGATAAACTGGCCCACGCCGCCGAGGTAATGACCCGCGATCTGCGTGAGGGCGATGCCGCCATTTTCGGACAGCTCGAAAATGCCTCTCGACTGCGCGCCGACCAGAATGGACAGCACGTAGATCAGCGCCATCAGCGCACCGGCAAGAAGACCGGAGGAGAGCACGTCCTCGGCGATGATGTCGTCGTTGTCGACACCCATGCGGCGAATGACGTCGATGACCACGATGCCGAAGGCGAGACCGGCGATGGCGTCCATCGTGCCGTAGCCCTCAATGAGCGCGGGAAAGAAGGAACCGTTCTGATAGGCCTCCGTCGGCTCGACCGAGGAGATCGCTGCGCCGGGGGAGAGCAGCGCCGCGATGATCAGCACTGCGAAGAAGAACAGGAAGAGCGGATTGATGATCTTGCCGATCCAGAGGGTAATCTTACCGGGGCGCAGCGAGAAGAACAGCACGAAGGCGAAGAACGCCGCCGAAAAGACAAGCAGATACAGCCACTCCGGCGAATCCGCGCCCAGCAGGGGAGTGATGCCGGTGGTAAAGGAAACTGTTGCGCATCTCGGGATGGCGAAGAGCGGGCCAATGGTCAGGTACAGAAGGCAGGTAAAGAAAATGCCGTAGCCCTTGCCGACCTTGCTCGAGAGCGTCTGCAGGCCGTCGGAATGCGTGATGCCGATGGCGGCGACGCCGAAGATGGGGATGCCAACCGCCGTGATGATAAAGCCGATCATGGCGACGACCGCGTTGCGGCCGGCCATCTGGCCGAGATGTACGGGGAAGATCAGGTTGCCCGCGCCGAAGAACATTCCAAACAGCGTTCCGGCGACGAGAATCTTCTGCCGGAAGGTCAATTTTTTAGTAGTCATGGGATAATCAACTCCTTTGTGTTGAAAATATTACACCCTGCTCTTGAAAAAGAGAAACGCTCGGTTATAATAGGTATATTACAAATCAAAATACCCTTTATAGGAGTGGGGATATGGACAGCAAAAAATTTGAAATTCTGATGACCGCCGTCAACCTCGGCAGCTTTTCCAAAGCGTCTGAGGTCGTGGGCTACACACAGTCGGGGCTGACGCACCTCATCAACGGTCTGGAGCGCGAGATCGGCATGAAGCTCATCCGGCGCGACCACAGCGGTATTTCGCTGACAGAGGACGGGGAGGCGCTGCTGCCCGCGATCCGCGAATACCTCAGCGCGACGGCGAAGCTCGAAAACCAGATCGAGACCATCACGCAAAAGCGGACGGCGACGATCCGAATCGCCGCTTATGCGAGCCTTGCCATGCACTGGATGCCGGAAATTCTGTACCGCTTCCGCCGCGTGTGTCCGGAGACCGACGTGGATCTTCGCATGGTGGACCACGAGCTCGAACCCTTTGAGCTGCTCGAGGAGGGGCGCACGGACGTCATCTTTGCCGCGCGGCAGAGCCACATCAACTGCGACTGGACACCGCTCTACTACGACGCGATGTACGCCATCCTGCCGGAGGACTATCCCACCGGCAGCGAAGAGACCTTCCCCATCGAGGAATTCGACGGAAAAGAATTCCTGATGCCCTACGGGCGCTTCGACATCGACGTGAACGCTGCGCTGAGTCCCAAAAAGGTGAAGCCGAATATCCGCC